>ENA-OWNT01003099-OWNT01003099.1-seawater-metagenome-genome-assembly--contig:-NODE-3099-length-16167-cov-14.331510_pt1 | contig 16167 bp, 15 predicted proteins | sample MGYA00238136_ERZ651165 | MGnify/ENA primary metagenome ERZ651165 (study PRJEB26861, sample SAMN08777766) | seawater metagenome | isolation source: coastal seawater | place: USA: Florida | collected...
CGACAGCCCTCGCACTCGCGCCGGCCAAGAAACCGGACAGCGACGCCACAAACGCCCTAATTCAGCAGCCTCCTAGGCTTCACCGACCGCACTTCTGTCACATGCTTCACAATAGTGTCGTTAAGACGCTGGACATGACCCGCCGGGGCCCGTTCGACTACGCTCCTGTTTGACGATGCGGCGAGTGCCGGCACGTGGCCGGAGGCTGACCCATGCGTAACTCCAACAGCAAGTTGGTGGACCCAGCTGTTGCCTCGCCGTCGAACGCCGCCGCTGACCCGGAAACTTCCGACGATGCGGCGGCCCCGCCGGTTGAGGGACTGAAAGCCCCGCGGATGCGGACGGGCACGCGCTCCCGCGCCGGGAGCCTCAAACGCGAGTGGTCCAGGGTTTTCACGCTGATGCTCCTGGCCCTCCTCGCCGGGGCGGCGGCGACCGTGGTTGGCGTCCGTGTTGTCACGGAGCAGATCCAACAGGCCACGGCGCAGCACCGGCTCGAGTCGGAAGCCGTCGCCGAACTGAGGGCTGGCCTTGATGCCCACGAACAAGCGGCTCTGCAACTGCTGTCCGCTGCGCCGGAAGACACATCGGCCTTTTTGCGGCAGCAGGATGACATCTCCACCCAGTTCGATACCGCCGCCGGAATCCTGCCGGAGGAGCACGGCATGCGGGCCACGGTCGGTGCGGCCCGGACCGCGTGGCAGGAGGGCCTGTCCGCGCACGGCCTCTGGGGCGGGCAGGTGGCCAGGCTCCACGGCGACCACGTCGCGGAGGCCCCTGCCTTCGCCGCATCCGGCGCCAAAGCCCGCGCGCTGCTGGCCGACATCCGTCGCGCCTCCCTCGACGCGCTCGACGACGGTGTCGCCTACGGCGCGGAGCTTCAGCAGATGGTGGTGGCCGGCCGCGCGGTCCTCTTTATGCTGGCCGGGGCGGGCGTGCTCTTTTTCCGCCGAAGGATGACCAAGTATCTCGTGCGCCCCGTGGAGGAGCTGTACCGGGGCGTCAGGAAGCTCCAGTCCGGCGATTACAGCCACAGGATCAAGGTTGTCCGCAATGACGAGCTGGGCCAGTTGGCCGGGGCATTCAATTCCATGGCAGCCACAGTCCACGACAGCCACCTGGAACTGACCTTCCGGGCCACCCACGACCCCCTCACGGGGCTCGCCAACAGGGCGGTCCTCACCGAACGCCTCGCTGCCGCATTTGACCCGGGCGCCGGCACGGCCTTCGCGGGCCCCGGCTCCCCGGACCGTCGCGAAGGCCTGTTGATCATCGACGTCGACGATTTCAAGGACGTCAACGACTCGCTCGGCCATGAAGGCGGCGATGCGTTGCTCATTCAGCTGGCCCAGCGCCTGCGGCGCTGCGTGCGCGCTCACGACCTCGTCGCCCGGCTGGGCGGGGATGAGTTCGCGATTGTCGTCGTGGACGATCGCGGCACCGCCACGGGCGACGTCGCCGGCCGTGTCCAGGACGCACTGCGTGACCCGTTCTCCATCGGCGAGGTCCGGCTCAAGGTGACTGTCAGCATGGGCGCCGCCCAGCGCAGCGCCGAAACAGCAGATCCGGCCGAGCTGATGCGGCAGGCAGACTTCGCCATGTACATGGCCAAGCACGGCGGCAAGGGCCGCTATCAGCTCTTCGATGCCCGGGGCTACGACGAAATGACCTACCGGGCCGCCCTCCGGACCGACCTCGCCACGGCAGTGCAGGCAGGACAGCTTCGCCTCGACTACCAGCCGGTGGTTGATCTGGGAACCGGCCGGATTGTCGGAGTGGAGGCCCTCGTGCGCTGGGAACACCCGACTCTCGGCCGGCTCGGCCCCGCGGACTTCATTCCCTTGGCCGAGGAAACCGGCGAGATCGGCTCCATCGGCTGCTGGGTGCTCGACACCGCAAGCCGTCACGTCGCCGCCTGGCGGCGCTCCCCCGGCACGGCCGCGGACATCTGGGTCTCGGTCAATCTCTCCACGCTGCAATTGTCCAGCGACCGGAACCTCGCCGCCCTCGAACGCATTCTGGCCAACCCCGCAGCCCAGGCTGACAAGGTGATCCTCGAAGTCACCGAATCTGCCTTGGCCACGAGCTCGGACGGCGGGGTCGGCGCCCTCAACCGGCTCAAAAGCTTTGGCGTCCGCATCGCAATTGACGACTTCGGTACCGGGTTCTCTTCGCTCAGCACTCTCGCGGTGCTGCCGGCGGACATCCTCAAGATCGACCGTGCGTTTCTGGCCGGGCTGCCGCAGGACGCCCCGGCCGCAGCGATGCTCGAGGGCATACTGGAAGTGGCCCGGAAGCTGAACCTGGACGTCATCGCCGAAGGCATCGAGGACACCGGGCAGCTGGAACTGCTGCGTTCCCTCGGCTGCGACATGGGGCAGGGCTTCCTCCTCGCCGCCCCCAGCCCGTCCCCGGTTATCGAGGCGCTCCTGGCCTCGGGGGCGCCGCTGGCTCCAGCCGCCGGAATGGGCGCACCGGCGGACGGCGCCTAACGCCGCGCTGCCCTCACACGCCCGGGAAGACCAGCGAGGGTTCGTCGGCGGTGGCGAGTGTCAGGACGGCCTCTTCGACTGTTTCGTGGTCCTCGAGTTCACGCTCGACGCGGCGCAGGGCCACGGCGACATCATGTTCCAGGTGGTCCCCCTGCATGTCCACTGCCGCCACGACGTAGAGCTTGCGCGGGCCCACGAACTCGAGGTGCAGGTAGGTGATGCGCTCGATCTCCGGGTGGTCGAGGAGGCGCCGGGCCATGGTCCCCTCGATATCGCTCGACACCGCCTGCCCCACGAGGAAGCGCCGGTTGCGCTCGATCAGCACGACGGCGACTCCCGCCAGGAGGAGGCCCACGAGAATGGACCCCACGGCATCCGGCACGGAGGATCCCGTGACCTGGTGCAGGAATATCCCGGCGAAGGCGATCACCAGACCGACCAGCGCGGCCCCGTCCTCGGCAAAGACGGCACGCAGCGTGGGATCGGAGCTCTTGAGGACCTGCTCCAGGGTATTCCGGTCAAGCTCGCGCGCTGCCTTCCGGGTCTGCCGGAACGCCTGGGTGAAGGACACGCCCTCGAGTGCAAAGGCGACGGCCAGGACCACGTAGGCGATCGCGAAGTCACCTGCCGGCTCCGGTGTGATGAGCTGCTGGATGCCGTGCATCACGGACACCACCGCGCCGGCCGTGAACAGGCCGAAGGCTGCGATCATGGACCACACGTACGCCTCGCGGCCGTAGCCCATGGGGTGGGTCTTGTCCCGTTTCCTCGCGGCCTTGCGTTCGGCGATGAGCAAGAAGACCTGGTTGCCGGTGTCGGCCCAGGAATGGGCTGCCTCGGCAGTCATGGAAGCCGACCCGGTGATGAGCGCGGCCACGGATTTGGCCAAGGCGACGAGGATATTGGCCGCAAAGGCAATGAGGACCGTGAGCGATGCGGGCCCGGACTTGTCACGCTTCACGCAATCTGCCCTCCTGGGGCCGTTGGAATACCTGTCAGTGCCTACGCTATCCCTACCGGATGGGCGCACAATGAATGCAGTACGTCCCATCGCTCGTTGTCCATAATCCGTTGGGGGTGGTGCGCCATGAAAGCCGGCCGGAAACTGTCGTCGCTGGGGATGGCACTGATCTTGCTGGGGACCGCCGGGTGCTCCGGCGGAAGCGGAATGCCGGCGTCGACGTCGGCGTCGGGTACCGCTACAGGTTCCAGCCCGACGGCGGGCACCGCCGCCGCCACCACCATCACGATCAAAGACTTCGCCTACGGCGACCCGCTCACCGTTGCGCCCGGCGCGACGGTCAGCATTACCAACATGGACACCGCCGCGCACACTGTCACGGCCGACGAAGGCTCGGCGTTCGACGCGGAGGTCAAGGGCGGCGGAGGCACCGCCACGTTTACGGCGCCCTCGGCGCCCGGATCCTACCCCTACCACTGCACCTTCCATCCGGGGATGCACGGGACGCTGATCGTCAAATGAGCGCCCACGGCCACCCCGCACGGTCTGTAGGAGTCCACGGATCCGGCATGACCCTGCGCATCCTCACGGCCGGCGCCTTGTTCGTCGACGCCGGCATCCACGTCCATCTGGCCCCGGGCTACCAGGCGGGTAACTCCGCGGGGATCGGCCAGGGCAACCTCTTCGTGCTGGAATCGGCCGCGGCTGTGCTCGCCGGGTTGTACGTGCTGCTGCGAGGCACCAGGGCCGCCTACGCCGTCGCGTTTGTGGTTGCACTGAGTGCCTTTGTTGCCGTGGTCCTGTACCGCTACGTGGACATTCCGGCCTTCGGGCCTTTTCCGGCCATGTACGACCCCGTCTGGTTCTTCGAGAAGTCCGTCAGCGCGGTCGCCGAAGGCGCCGGCGCAGTGCTGGCGGCCGTAGGCTTCGTCCGGGCCGGACGGCGGACTCCTGCGGGCAGCGGCACCACATAGGGCCAGCTGCGCACCCCCTCCCCGGGTTGAGCGGACCGGCGTTGCGGACCCGATGGGGACCGGAGACCGCTAGTGCCGGACCGCCTGAGTGTGATGCGGAGAGCCGCCGGAGAGCCGCCCCCCCCGGAATTGCTAGCATGTTGGCGGGGTGGTTCATGCTGAAGTCATTTGCAGAGGGCACGAAACTGGAGGGCACGGCGTCCACCTGCTCTGCGCCCAAAACCACAGGCTCTGCGAACAAGAACACGGGCTCTGCGTCCAACACCACAGGGCGACCCTGCATCAGGTCGGCGGGTACGGGCGCACACCGTGCCGTGGCTGATGCCGGGATTGCCGTCGCCGCCTATCTGTTGGCCTGGGCGTGGCTGGGCACGGCGGCCTTAACCGATCCTGCGCTCTGGTGTCTTGCCTTGGTGGCCGGGGCCGCGGTGATCGTGCGGGCGGCCGGCTCTGTACTGGGACGCAATCCCCGGTTTTCGACCCCCGCGGACCGCGTCACCTTGGGCAGGGCCGTCGTCGTGGCCTGCTGTGCCGCCCTGACGGCCGGCGGCTTGTTCGCCGGCGCCGGGGTAAGCGGCCTGGTCGTCCCCCTGGGTACTGCAGCGTTCCTGCTCGATGCCGCGGACGGGCGGGTGGCCCGGCTGACGGGGTGGGCTACGGCTGAGGGGTCGCGGCTGGATTCGGATACGGACGCCGCCCTTGTTCTGGTGCTGTCCTGTGCGGCGGCGGGGGTTTTCGGCCCCTGGCCCCTGGGCATCGGCCTCATGTATTACGCGTTCCTCGCGGCAGCCTGGTTCCGGCCGTCCCTGAAGCGCCCGCTGCCGTCCAGCACCCTTAGAAAGCTGATTGGCGCCATTCAGCCTGCGGCGCTGCTGACCGCCCTGTTGCCCGGTGTCCCTGCCGGGCCAGGCGCCGTGCTGCTCTGCCTGTCGCTGGGGCTGTTGGTCTATTCATTCGGCCGGGACGTCGTCGAGTTGGAACGGCTCCGAGGTACGGTCCCTGCAGCGGCGGTCCCTGCAGCGGCGGCTGCCTCCGGCGAGGAATCAGCGGAATTGCGGAGGTTGGCCGGGCGCGGGCCCGGCCGGACGCGAGGGTGAAGGCCTCGGCTCGAGGTTCTTTGCCGCCGGGCCCTGGATGACGGCGCCGTCGGCCGCAAAGCGCGAGCCATGGCAGGGGCAGTCCCACGTCAGGTCGTCCGCATTGAACTCGACCGTGCAGCCCAGATGCGTGCAGATGGCCGAGACAGCGTGGAGGCCTGCGGCAGCGTCGGCATACACAGCGGTCTTGCGGCCGCCGATCTCCACGACAGTGCCTTCGCCCGGACCCAGGCCGGCGAGGGCCGATTGTTCTCTCTGTTCCCGCTGTTCGATTTGGGCTGCTTGTTCGGGTTCGGATTGTGGCAGTTGGGCCTGCTTGGGTTGGGACCGCTCGCCGCTGGACCGGCCGGCCGGAGAGGCCCGGTTCGTGTCGAATACGGCTGCCCAGGGGTTGTGCCGCCCGGACAGCGTGTCGGCCAGCATCAGCGCCCCGGCGGTGCCATTGGTCAGCCCCCATTTGCGCAGGCCGGTGATCACATGGACGTGTGCCGCCGTCGGGGATAACGTCCCCACGTAGGGCAGCCCGTCGAGGGGCATCACGTCCTGTGTGGACCAGCGGAAGCTGGTCTCCCCGGCGCCGAGGCGTTCGCGGGCGAATGCCTCGAGCCGGCGGTACCGGCCGGCGGCGTCGCCGGCCTCGGTGGCCCGGTGCCCCTCACCGCCGGTGAGCATGTAACTGGAACCGTCGACGTCGATCGCCAGGATGGAGCGCATTGGCTCGTCGACGCTGATGAAGGTCCCGTCCAGGCGTGCGGATGGCGCCCGGCTGGCAACAATGTAGGAGCGGTGAAGGTAGCACCGTTCGGCAAAAACGCCGGGGTCGCCGACAGGAAAGTTGGTGGCAACTATCACCTCGCGCGCCCGCACCGTCCCTCCCCCGGTTTCCACGACGCCGGGTGCGCCATCGCGGACGGAGGTGACACGCGAGTCCTCAAACACGTGGCCTCCGCCCCCGTTCACGGCGCGGGCGAGGCCTTGGAGGTATTTCACCGCGTGAAACTGTGCCTGGCCGTCGAACCGGACCGCGCCGCGGACTGCGAACGGCAGCGGCACGTCGGACGTGAAGGTTGAAGGCAGGCCGAGCCGTGCGGCCAGGGCGGCCTCGTCGCGGACCCGGGCGAGGGCGTCGTCGGATTCCGCGTACGTATAGTTGGACACCCTGCGGAAGTCGCAGTCGATGCCCTCCTCCGCCACGATGCGCGCAATGTGCTCGATGGCGGCCTGGTTGGCCTGCCCGTAGCTGCCCGCGACCTCCGGTCCGTGCCTGTCCGCGAGGTCGGTGTAGACGAGGCGGTGCAGGGAGGTGATTTTGCCCGTGGTGTGCCCTGTGACACCGGTGCCGATGCGTGCGGCCTCGAGTACTGCAACCGTGTGCCCTGCGCGTTTGAGGGCCAGCGCCGCGGTCAGGCCGGCGATCCCACCCCCCACTACCGCCACGTCAACATCCAGGTCCGCCGCCAGGGAGGGATACGCGGTGGTTCCGGCTGTGGCGACCCAGAGGGAGACCTTTCTTCCTTCGAGACGTTCACTCATGGCGGAGCCTGCCGGCGCGCATGCGTTCCCTGTTCCGGCATCCGGACCTCAACCGCCGCCAAGGAACGGCCGACTCCAGCACCCGGGCGTTCATCGGGACTTTAGAGGCCCTCGGTTGCTTCCAGCCGCCCGGAGCGGACCGCGTCGGCGAAGGCCTGGTAGTCCTGTTCGTTCTGATCGGCGTAACGCTCGGAGAAGTCCACGATCGACACGTCGAATTTGTCGCTTTTGCCCAGATACGCGGCGATCGCGATCGGGTCGCCTGACCGGGCGTGCGCCCGCGCCAGGGTCCAGCCGCAGACGTTGGCATAGAGCGTCATGCCCAGCGGTTTCATCGCTTCCACAACGGCTGAGCCCTTCATGTCGCGAAGTTGGCGCCAGTACAGGTACCGGTTTTCCTGTGCGCCCTTGGTCCAGCCCAGGAAGATGTCGCTCGCTGCCTGCATCATCCGTTGCCCCTGCACCACGCGCTCACCCGGCTGTTTGAACTTGCTCTTGGGCAGGTGGTCCTCGAGGACTGATTTCGTGGCCTCCTTGACCTGCAGGAACAGCGGGTCCTGTTGATCGCGCCCTTGAAGCAAGGCGATAAATGCCCGGGTTCCGACGCTGCCGACACCCACCACCTTGCGGGCGACGTCGATGATTTCATAGCGCTCCAGCAACTGACGTCGGTCGTCCTGCAATGATGCCCGGTAGGACCTCAGCTGCTCGCGAATCACGTGCTCAATTTCATCGGCAGACAGACCGAACGAACCACCCAGCTCCCGGGCGGGGATGACGATCGGCGGCTGGCTGACGATGCGGTACCTTCCGTCCACGAGCTCGCCCAGCTTGGAGAGTGCCTGCAGGCTGTCCCGGGTGTGGGCCTTGGCGACGTTCGCCCGTGCGGTCTTTTCCATGCCCTCGGCGGCCTTCTTGAGGGCCTTCCCTTTGGACGTCGCCACAGCCAGCTGGATGGTTTCCAACAGCTGCTCCTCGGACAAGCGGGCGTACCAGATATCCAGGGTGCCCATTTGCGCGAACTGGGCCATCGCTTCGCGGTAGGCCCGAACCGCGGTGAGGGTGACATCGCGCGTTTCTTCCTTGGAGAACGCGTTGTTCCGGGCCGCGATCGTAAAACTCGCCGACATCCGCTTGACGTCGTATTCAAACGGGCCGGGAAGTGTCTCGTCGAAGTCGTTCAGGTCGAACAGCAGTGTCCGCTCCGGCGAGGCGAACACGCCGAAGTTGGACAGATGGGCGTCCCCGCACAGCTGGGCGATCAGGCCGGCACGCGGCGTGTCCTTCAGGTCGGCGGCCATGATCTTGGCCGCACCACGGTAGAACGTGAACGGTGAGACCATCATCCGGCCATGCCGCACGGGCACGAGGTCCTCTTCCCGGGTCAGGTTCTGTTCCTCGAGCAGCGCGACGGGATCGGGCCGGTCGGGGGCGGGCGCCCAGCCGGTGTGGCTGGAGACGGGCGTCTCCTTCCGGCAGCCCTTGCCTTTCGCTTCGCGTTCCTCGACGCTCGGGTGCTTGACTTTGGTCTTGGCCATGATCGGCGACCTCCCTTTGACGTCAAGAACCGCCACCGGCACTGGTTGCCTGGGTCAGTCCCTGTTGAGCGCGCGAACGCGCCGGGTCGAGCTAATGCGATTCTGGCCCCGATGCGGCCACTCGTCAACGCGTCGGAGCTGTCCTCCCGGACCCCGCCACTGCACGTTTAGGGCCTTTCTGGACCAGAGCCTGTCGGCTGACTGTCGGCTCATCCCGTTCGGGTGATGCCTTCCCGGGCTGTGTCGGGTTAGGTTGCAGACGAGGCGTGGCGGCCCGTTCGCGTCGCACCCCTCTCCCCACACAACCACCGCAACCAGTTGGAGACATGACCATGGCCGAAGAAGAAGCCCCCGTCCTCAGCACCCTCGCCGATATCACCGCCGTGTCGGTTGAACGCTCCACGCTCGATCCGCGCGAGTTGATGCTGGCCCGGATCGCGGCCCTCGTGGCGGTCGACGCTCCGGCCGCCTCCTACCTGCTCAACGCCGGTACCGCGGTGGACGTCGGCATCACTCTGGAAGACGTCCAGGGCGTCCTCATTGCCGTTGCCCCCATCGTCGGCACTCCCCGGGTCGTGGCCGCAAGCGGCAACCTCGCCAGCGCCTTGGGCTTCGCCCTCGAAATGGCCGAGGCCGAGATCGAGGCAGAAATCGAGGCCGAGGGCTGACGGGTCCGCGCAACGGCGCTGTGGCGGGCAAGTTCGTCGTGCCACGTCGTTGAAGCGGAGCGTGGCTGACTCTGACCGGTTTCCGGCGCGGACTCCGCCCAGACTGGCGCACTGGGCGGTAGCGTTTCTTTAGACCCGCGCGTGACGGAGTCGGCAGTCTCTCGTTGCATCGGCCACGATGCCCTGATCAAAGGCGCCCCATGAATAAGAACCGGCTGGAAGCGTTCAGCGACGGTGTGCTTGCCATCGTGATCACCATCATGGTGCTGGAGCTTCATGTCCCTGCTGAACCCACATGGTCGGCGTTGCTCCACGAGCTCCCAACAATTCTCAGCTATGTACTGAGCTTTGTGTATGTCGGGATCTACTGGAACAACCACCACCACATGCTGCATCTGGCCGGGAGGATCAACGGTGGAGTTCTCTGGGCAAACCTGCATCTGCTGTTCTGGCTGTCCCTGATCCCATTCACCACACGGTGGATGAATGACGCGGGCCTGGCGGAGGTCCCAGTCCTGGTCTACGGGCTTAACCTGCTGCTGGCCGCCATTGCCTACTACATCCTGAAGTCGGCCCTGATCCGCCAGCAGGGCCGGGGCGGCGCGCTGGATGTGGCCATGGGGCAGGACTGGAAGGGCAAGGGATCCCCTGCGTTGTACATCGCGGGGATGGGGCTGAGCCTGCTGAACCCGCTCCTGGGAATCGCCGCCTACACGGTGGTCGCCGCGATCTGGCTCATCCCCGACCGGCGCGTGGAGCGCTTCATCGCACACACCTGAGCGCCACGAGCTGTCACTGCCGGACGCGTTGGGCCAGCGAGGCGCTCAGGAACTCCAGATGAGCCGGCGTGGTTGCCAGCACGTTCGGGGCGTAGCCCGGGTGCTTTCCGAGGTACTTCTTGATGTACGGGCACACAGGAACAATCATCAGGCCCGCGGCGACAGTCTCATCCAGTGCCTGTGCAGCCAGCACACCCGCCAGCCCCTGGCCGCCGTATTCCTCGTTGATCACCGTGTGGTAGAAAATCCGCTGGTTCGACTCGACATCGTCCACGTACGCGGCCTGGCCGATCATGGCGTCGGCGTCGAGTACTTCGAAGCGGCTGCGGTCCGGGTTGTTCCTGATGGTGATCGTGGTCAACATGCTCTCCTGGGCTGGCACGCCTGGGCGCGCTTTGGGCTGGCTGGCGGGTGTTGGTCTTGCGTTTGAGTGGTCGACGGCGTCGAGGACGGCTGGACCGGACGATTGAACCGCACGATTGAACCGCACGACTGGCTGCCCCGCTGTGACTGCCCTGCTCAGCCGCGTGGCTTGATGCGGGCGTTCGGCAGTGCCGGGGCCGGGAGAGCCGCAGGCTGCCCGGGCGGAAACGGTCCGAACCGCAGGCCGGCGCCTCCCCCAGCGCCGTCTTCAGCGCCGATCTCGGACTGCCACTGGGCCCTGTAGGCGACGATCTCCTCGTGGCTGCGCCCGACGAAGTTCCACCACATGACGATCTTTTCGCCCAGCGGCTCTCCGCCGATCAGGAGGACCCGGGCCCCGTCGCTGCCCGCGGCTAGGGTCAGGGACCCGTGACCGGTCGGAAGGTACGCGAGGCTATCCTTCGGAACCGGGTGTCCGTTCAGGACCAGGGTGCCCGAGTCCACCAGCAGGCCGTGTTCAAAGGAGGCATCTGTGTCGAGCGTCAGTTCCGCCCCTGGCTCCAGCAGGAGCTCCGCACCCAGCAGTGGCGTGTGGGTGGTGACGGGCGAGACGGACCCGGAAAGCGCACCCAAAAAGACACGCAGGGTCCAGTCTTTTCCGCTGACCGGCTCCGGACGATAGTGCTCGAAGGTGGGGGCCATATGGCGGGCCGTGTCCGGCAGCGCCACCCACAGCTGCGCACCGTGCAGGACGGTTGTGTCCGGGGTGGAATATTCCGAGTGGCTGATGCCGCGGCCGGCGGTCATGAGGTTCACTTCTCCCGGCCGCACCGCGGCGTGGAAGCCGGCCGAGTCCTGGTGTTCGATCTCTCCGGTGAACAGCCAACTCACGGTCTGCAGCCCGGTGTGCGGGTGTCGCGGGACCTTCATGCCACCGGAATCGCCGACCCGGTCCGGGCCGTAGTGGTCCAGGAAGCACCAGGCACCGATAAGGCTGCGCTGGCGCTGCGGAAGGGTGCGCCGCACGTCCATCGCGCGGGGGCCGCCCAGCGGAACCTGCCGCGGAACCAGTAGCTCGACACCGGAGCGGGTCTCGTCGGCTTCACAGAGGATTTCCTGCGGCGCAACTTCGGTATTGCTCATGATGACAGCCTAGTCCCGCGCGGTCCGGGGGTCAGCCGCCGGGTCAGGGCCGGAAGCCCGGACCACGGCCTTAGATCCATGCCGAGCGCCGCAACGGTGGTTCCGCGCCGCCGGGGCGCTGGACCAGGATCTGGTTCACGCCCGTTATGCCCGCTTCGAAGCCAAGGGCGCTCGCTGCCATGTAGAGCCGCCAGACCCGGGCACGTCCCACGCCGGCGAAGCGCACGGCGTCGTCCCAGTGCTCTTCCAGGTTCCGCACCCAGGCCCGGAGCGTCAGGGCATAGTGGCGCCGCAACGCTTCAACGTCCAGGACCTCCAGGTCCGCCGACTCAAGCGCGGCGACCATGTCAGAGAGGCTGAGCATCTCGCCGTCCGGGAAAACGTAGCGGGGAATGAAGGAGTCCGGGTCCGGCGCGGTGGCCCCGGCGTTCCAGGAGATCGCGTGGTTGAGCAGCCGGCCGCCCGGGCGGAGCAGGCCCTGCAGCCGGGCGGCGTAGTGCTGGATCTGCTCGCGTCCCACGTGTTCTGACATGCCGATGGAGCTGATCGCGTCGAACGGCCCGTCCTCCACGTCGCGGTAGTCCTGCACCCGGATGTCCACCCGGTCCGTCAGTCCGGCGTCCGCCGCCCGTTTGCGCGCCAGCGCCGCCTGCTCGACCGAGAGCGTCACCCCGACGACGTCGACCCCATAGTTCTGCGCGGCGTGCAGCGCGAAGCTGCCCCAGCCACACCCCACGTCCAGCACGCGCATACCCGGCTGGAGTCCGAGCTTGCGGCAAACCAGGTCGAGCTTGGCCGCCTGGGCCGCGTCCAGCCCGGTCTCCTCCGACTCCCAGACCGCGCAGGAGTAGGCCATGGACGGCCCCAGGACGAGCGCGTAGAAGTCGTTCCCGACGTCGTAGTGGTGGGAGATGGCCGCGGCGTCGCGCCCCTTGGAATGACGCCGGCCGTACCGGCCCACGCGGGCTTCCTCCGGTGGCGGCGCCGGGTTCGGTCCCAGGGCGCCGAGCCGGACAGCGGTCTTGAGCAGCGCAAGGACTTCTCCAGGGGTCGGCGGCCGGAACGGGCCGGGCTCGGCGAATTTCCCGGCCGAGCTGAGGGCGGCGAAGGCGGCGAAAATGTCGCCGGGTGCCTCGATTTCTCCGGTCACGTAAGCCCGGCTGAGTCCGAGCTGCCCGGGTGACCAGAGGATCCGGCGAAGTGCCCGCCGGGACCGGAAGACCACAACGGGTGCGTCTTCCGGGCCGGCTTCCGAGCCGTCCCAGGCCCGCAGCCGCAAAGGGATCCCGTCAGTCCCAAGGACGATTGCCAAAGCGTCGGCCAGCCGTGATGCCGCAGTCGTGGATTTTGTCATGTCCAGTGCCTCGTTTCCGGTGTCTCGTTTCCGGTGGTTTGGGCAGCGCCCCCGCCAGCACAAATCTAAGCGAAAGCCATGTCCTGAAACCAGATCTTAGGTCCTCATTGCCTCCCGCCGCGGCAGGCCGGCGTCGTGCGGCTCTGGCGCTCCCGGGTGCGGTTGCCTATCGTGTGTCCCATGACTGAGTCTTTCTCGTCCCTCGTGGACACGTTTAAGAATGTGGGTGTGTCCCGCGCCTACGGCCCCGCCGTGAACGTCGCAGGGGAAGAGATCATCCCCGTGGCGGTGGTGTCTTTCGGCTTCGGCGGCGGAAACAGCCCCGAAGACGGCGAGCCCGGCAGCGGCGGAAGCGGAGGAGGGGGCGGAGGCTTCGTGCTTCCCCTGGGCGTCTATGCCAAGGGGCCCTCGGGCCGCATGACCTTCCGCCCCAACACCGTGGTGGTACTTGTGGCGTTGGCACCGCTGGTGTGCGCCGTCGGCGTTTCCATCCGCGGCATCCTCCGAAGCGCCCGCTCCCACGCCTAGCGCCGTGGCCGGAGGACCACGTGTCGTGCCACGAAGGAGTGCCGGAGACTGGACCTCCCGCGCTCTTTTACGGCGTCCTGCTCAGGCCAGGAGCGCCTGGCTGGCCACATAGGCGGCGATGACCAGAACCAGAGCCCCGAAACCGCGTTTGAGCACCTTGTCCGGGATGCCGGCACCGACCCTGCCCGCGGCCAGCGAGGCGATCATCGCCGCCCCGGCGAAGACCCCGGTCACGGCCCAGTCGAGATGCAAATCGCCGAGGTGCGCCGTGAAGCCCGCGGCGGAGTTAATGACGATGATCACGAGGGACGATCCCACCGTCAGCGCCATCGGCAGGCCCAGAACGAGGGACAGCGCGGGGACGATCAGGAACCCGCCCCCGACGCCCAGCAACCCGGTCAGGAAGCCCACGACGGCGCCCGTGGCCACTGCCTTGGGAAGGCAGCTGCGCCAGTTGACCCCGCCGCCGGGCAGCGCGCAGGCGCCGCCCTGGGCCTGGGTGGTGCGCAGCATCCGGAGACCGGCGAGCACCATGATGGCGGCGAAGCCCAGAAGCAGGACCTTCGGATCCAGAAGCCGGTTGACCATGGCCCCGAGATAAGCGGTTGCCGTCCCGGCCGCGCCAATGATCAGCGCCAGCCGCCAGTTCACCCCGTTCCGCAGCCGCGGCAACACGGCGACCGCGGACGATGCCCCGACGACCACCAGCGAGCTGGGGATGGCCGCGGCGAGCGGAATGCCCACCCCGTACACGAGGGCGGGCACGGCCAGGATCGCTCCCCCGCCACCCACCAGGCCCAGGAGTCCGCCGACCAGCAGCCCGAAAGCCGCCGCGGTGACGATCACGCCGTGGCATCCAGTCTCTGCAGGGCCTGGTGCGCGGTGGGCTCGTTAGCCGAACGGTTCCAGGGCATCCGCGAGAGGACCTGGCCCATGGCGCAGCTGTTCGTGGCGGCGGAGAAGGTCAGGCCGGCGCCAATCCCGCCGGCCACGAGCCCCAGCTTCGGCGAGATGAATTTGCCGCCCAGAACGCCGGCGAGAACCAGCGAGCCTGCGGCCATGCGGACCTGGCGCTCCAGGGCCCACACGCGGCGGCCCCTGACGACGTCGCCGCCGGCCGCCTCGTACGCCGGAACCCCGCCGGTGAGGACGCTGGCGGCCGAGAGGCCTGCGGCGCCCAGCTTGTTCCGGGCCTGTTCGGCCCGGTTGCCGGACTGGCAGACGAGGACGACGCGGGTGCCCAGTTTCGCGGCGAATTCGGCGGCGTGCTCGCTGAGCATGCCGAGCGGGACGTGGTAGGAGCCCAAAATGTGCAGGGATTCGAACTCGGCGCCGCTGCGGACGTCGATGATCATCAGGTCATCGTGGCTGTCCTGCCAGTTTTTCAAGGTTGAGGCGTCAATGGCTTCGGGGGTCGTTCCAACAGTCGTGGTCATGATCTCTTTCGTTAGGGCGTCAATGGGCAGGGTGGTGCCCGGGCGCGTTGGGGAAGCCGCCCGGGCGGTCAGTGGCGGCCGTTTTGGCCGGCCGCGCAGGATTAGCCGGCCAGGGCCGTGCTGTGCTGGCGTGCCGCCCAGGCGGCGTAGCTGCCGTCGAGTTCGACGACGTCGTAGCCGGCCCGGCGCAGGGCGCTGGCAGCGACGGAGTTGCGGACTCCGCTCTGGCAGTACGACACGATGGTGCCGTTGGCGGGGAGCTGGTCCAGGTTCCACATCACGCGGCCGCCGCTGAGCTGGTGGGAGCCGGGGATGTGTCCTGCGGCGTGTTCGGTGCGGTTGCGGACATCCAGGATCATCGCGGAATTGAAACCATCGAGCTCGTCCGGCTGGACTAGCTTCGGCGTGCTGGACGGCAGTCCTTCGATACTGGTGACGTAGCCGGCGACCTGGTCGATGCCGACGCGGACCAGGTGGTCCCACATGTCCTGTGCGGCGGCCTGGCTGGGGGCCAGCAGCACGAGGGGGTTCGTGTCGGTTTCCGGATTGACCACCCAGGCGCCGAAGCTGGCGGTGGACTTGCCGGCGGGAATGTTCAGGGAGCCGGTGACGGTTCCCTCGTGGACCTCGGTGTTGGAGCGGGTGTCCACGAAGGTCACCGTGTCCCGGGCGAGGCCGCTGACGACGTCGGCGGCGGCCAGCTCCGTCAGGGGGGCGCGTTCGCCCATGACGGCGGGGCCTTCCCGGTTTTCGCGCTTCATCCGGCCAAAGTAGGCGTGCGCGTCCGGCTGGCCATTGAGGAGCTCGGCGACGAAGCCTTCCTCGTCGTTGGCGGCCAGGTAGGGGCCCCACCAGGAGTAGAGGCGTTCGTAGCCAACCGTGCTGGAGGGGATGGCGCCGAGGGCCTTGCCGCAGGCGCTGCCGGCGCCGTGGCCGGGGTGGACCTGGACGTGGTCGGGCAAGGTCAGGAACTTATCCCGCAGGCTCGCGAAGAGCTGCCGGGCACCTTCGAAGCGGGTGTCGATGCCGCCGGCGGCCTCATCGAGCAGGTCCGGGCGGCCCAGGTCGCCGGAGAAGACGAAGTCACCGGAGAGCAGGTAGCCGGGGGTGTCGGCGAACGCGCCGTCGGTGATGAGGAAGGACAGGTGCTCCGGGGTGTGCCCCGGGGTGTGCAGGGCCTTGACCGTGATGTTGCCGAGGGTGATCACATCGTTGTCGTTCAGTCGTTCGGCCTCAAAGCCGTACTGCCAGTCCGCTCCACCCTCGCCGGAGACATAGGCGGTCGCGCCGGTCGCGGCCGC
>ENA-OWNT01003100-OWNT01003100.1-seawater-metagenome-genome-assembly--contig:-NODE-3100-length-16167-cov-4.446986_pt1 | contig 16167 bp, 17 predicted proteins | sample MGYA00238136_ERZ651165 | MGnify/ENA primary metagenome ERZ651165 (study PRJEB26861, sample SAMN08777766) | seawater metagenome | isolation source: coastal seawater | place: USA: Florida | collected...
CGGATCCCTATCGAATCTCTGTGCCGCTACCCGACGCTCTAGACATAGCGAGTACCGGCGTGGTGTTATGTGGCATCGACCACATCCGGTGCGGTTTCGGCTGGCTTTTGGTATTGCTTTGGTGCGGCGTCGCTCAGCCGTTACCCCTGCTATCTTGCGACGGTAACCCGAAAAGTTCGACGAAGCTCATCAGCATGTCGACAGTGCTGCCATCGGATGCCAGCGGCACGACCACCCGTTCGTAATAGGAGAACAGGACGTTGGGGTTCAGCCAACGGCGCAGCCAGTAGTGTGGCCGTTTGCGCGTGATGACGGCATGGTATGCGTTGATCACGCCGGCGGCATCGTCCGGCGGCGTTTTCGTTTCCAATCAATAGAACAGGAGGACATCGCCTATGTCCGCTCAGTCCATTTTCGACCATGCTTCACTTGGTGCGATCATCCGCTTCTCCGACGGTACGCCCCGTCCGCCCGAACGGCACCGCCGTAAACTTCAGGCGTGGGAGCGCAACAACAACACCGGCCGGCTGGTGAAGAAACAGGCCGGCGCTACTGTTGGCAAGACGCCCATACCGGCCAGCTTCACGCTTCATGCAGGGGACTTCGGCAGCAAGGCTGTCGTGGTGCTCCGGGTCTTTCGAACGTTCTCGGTCATGAGCGCGCTCAACTTCTCGGCCATCGAACGGCCTGCAGCCGGTTCGATCCTCGTGCTTGACCGCCCCGGCGACGCCGGCGAATTGGTTCATGTCGCAGAAGACCGGCAAGCGGCCGAAGAATGGCTGTCGCGTCATGGCTATCCCAATGCAGTGTGTCACGAAGTGACCGCCGACGAAGTCGCCGCCGATCGCGGCGAGGGGAGGGTGGCATGACCTTCCCTCAGTCAGAACCCGATACGATAGCGCCGCCGGAAGTTCAATTTGCCACCAGCGCCGAAGGGTTTCCCGTTGCACAGGTCGGGGATACCGCTTTCGCCATGTTGCCCGGCCGCGGTGATACGCACTTTCTGGCCACGGCCTGGCGCGTGCGCCGGCCGCTCGACGAACTCATTCGCAACGACTTCTACGGACATGGCGCAGAACTCGCGGGCGAAGAGGCGTTCCGCGCCAAGGTGCTTGAACAGGCTGAGCACGCCCGCGAAAAGCGTGCCCTTGGACGCCGGGAGGTTCGCACCCATGCGAATACTCCATGGGGACCGTCGCAGGGTGCGACGGTCTTTGCCGAGGGCGTCGTTTGCCATTCGACCGCTGGTCATGGAGGTTTCCATCTTGCCGCCAGCCTCAACGCGAAGGTCGACCGGCGGCTTCGCCGGCCAGGCGGCTGGTACGAGGAAGATGCCGAATGGGCGATTGTCGCGCTCACCTTTTCGCACCTCTTCACCAGCTTTGAGCGGCGGAGCGCCGAGCGGACCGTGAAAGATAGCTGGCCGGATGCCTGGGAAGTGATTTTTGGCACCGTGCTCGAACCCGGCCAGTCTCACGAAAAGGATCGGCGCGCGTTTCATGCACGTCATGCTGGCGACTGGATCGTCATCTCCGCCATCAGGTCGGAGCAGCAAGACGGTCTTGTGGAGGTCATCGCAACCCTCGGCGGCATGCGAGGTCAAGATGCCGAACAACGCCGGTTCCTTGTGTCGGCTGCGGAATACGAGGTCGGCCGTTTTGGATTCGTCGTCGATCTGGCCCGGCATGATACATACGACGGTCTTTCGAGCTTTATCGGGTGGAGGCGGAGTTCGCCATGAACCGTTTGCTTCTTCTCCGCCGCATGGAAACCGTGCGCCGGCAGACAAAGGCGCATCTGGATCTGATCGAACGCCAGATCGCGGTCTGGACCGAAGTGATCGACGCCGCAGGCATCGAACGCCGCTAAGGCGGTGACCGAGGCCAAGACACATCGGCGGGCGCGCGGCGGCTTGGGTTGCCGCGCGCCCGCCTCAACCGCAAGACCCACGAGGCACCGATGACCACGAAAAAGCCAGAAGAGCTCTATGCCACCATGCTGCGCCGATCGCTTTGGGTGATCACGACGCGTCCTGCCCGTGGTCCCGGAATGCAGGACGTGCTGCCCGCGCATCTGGACTATCAGATTGCCATGGAACGCGACGGGGCCCTGTTCGGAGCTGGTCCGATCTTCGAGGAGGGCGGCACCGTTCCGACCGGCGGCATGATCATCGTTCGCACCGAGGACGAGGACGCCGCGCGCGCCCTGGCCGATGCCGACCCGTTTCACGCCGCAGGTTTGCGCAGCTACACCCTGCATCGCTGGATGCTGAACGAAGGTTCGATGACGGTGACTGTGCGGTATTCCGATCAGACCGCCGTCATCGGCTGATCCAATCCCTGAACGAGCGGAGGGCATCATGCCGGAGCCGAAGATGAACCTGATCGACGGTGCATGGATCACCGGTGAGACCACGCCGAACATCAACCCGTCCGACATCTCGGACGTGATCGGGCACTATGCCCGTGCCAGCGCCGATCAGGCGCAGGACGCGATCGCCGCCGCGAAGGCGGCCTTTCCTTCGTGGTCGCGGTCCGGTCCTCTGGACCGTCACAAGGTGCTGCGCGCGGTCGCCGACGAGACCCTCGCCTGCAAGGATGAGCTGGGGCGCCTCTTGGCGCGCGAGGAAGGCAAGACGCTGGCCGAAGGCATCGGAGAGACCGTACGCGCGGCGCAGATCTTTGACTTTTTCGCAGGCGAGGCGTTGCGCCTCTCGGGTGAGGCGCTGCCCTCGATCCGCCCGGGCGTGGGTGTCGAGATAACCCGCGAGCCCGTGGGAGTTGTGGGCATCATCACGCCTTGGAATTTTCCCATTGCCATACCGGCCTGGAAGATCGCCCCGGCGCTCTGCTATGGCAATACTGTGGTGTTCAAGCCTGCCGACCTTGTGCCGGGCTGTGCCTGGGCGCTGGTCGAAATCCTGCACCGTGCGGGCCTGCCCGATGGGGTGCTGAACCTTGTGATGGGGCGCGGATCGGTCGTGGGGCAAACGATCGTGGATAGCCCCGATGTGGCGGCCCTGACCTTCACCGGATCGGTTCCGACCGGGGCCGCGCTCGCCGCGAAATCTGCGGAACTGATGCGCAAGGTGCAGCTCGAGATGGGCGGCAAGAACCCCTTTGTCGTGCTGGCCGATGCTGATCTGGACGTCGCCGTCGACTGCGTGGTTCAGGGCACGTTCTTTTCCACCGGGCAGCGCTGCACTGCGTCCTCGCGCATCATCGTCGAAGAGGCAGTGCAGGCCGCATTCCTGGCCAAGATGACCGAACGAATGGCCGCCTTGCGAGTGGGCGACGCGCTTGCGCCCGACACGCAGATCGGCCCGGTTGTCGATGAAAACCAGCTGGACCAGAACGAAAGCTATATCGAGATCGGCAAGGCCGAAGGTGCACGGCTTGTGACGGGTGGCGAGCGCCAGAAACGCGAAACGGACGGCTTTTTCCAGGCGCCCGCGCTGTTTGCGGACTGCACCAACCAGATGCGCATCGCCCGCGAAGAGATCTTCGGTCCGGTCGCAGCCGTCATCTCGGTCAAGGATTACGACGAGGCGCTCGCCGTCGCCAATGACACCGAGTTTGGTCTCTCCGCCGGGATTGCAACCACCAGCCTCAAGCACGCCACCCATTTCAAGCGCAACGCCGAGGCCGGGATGGTGATGGTCAATCTGCCCACGGCCGGTGTCGATTTCCACGTGCCCTTCGGTGGGCGCAAGGCATCGAGCCTCGGGTCACGGGAGCAGGGGCGCTACGCCGCCGAATTCTTCACCACCGTCAAGACAGCCTACACCTTGGCCTGAGCCACAAAGGACATTCCATGATCTACGAGATGCGCGTCTATTCCTGCGTTCCCGGCGGCATGCCGGCGCTGCTGCAGCGCTTCGAGACCGCGACCCTGCCGATTTGGGAACGGATCGGCCTGCGCCCGGTCGGGTTCTTCACCACCCTTGTCGGTCCGTCCAATCATGACCTGACCTATTTCCTGGCATGGGAATCTTTGGCCGAGCGCGAGCAGCTCTGGAATGCCTTCGCCAGCGATCCCGAATGGGTCACGGCGCGCGCGGCGCATCAGCGGGAACATGGGGAAGTGGTGGCCAATATCGCCTCCAGCTTCCTCGCGCCGACCGCCTTCTCGGCGATGCGATAGGCCGGTCGTGAGTGAGGCCAAATCAACCGCCCCCGGTACCGCCCTGTCGGGGTTGCGCGTGCTCGACATGACCCGGATCCTTGCCGGACCCTGGGCCACGCAGATTCTTGCAGACATGGGCGCGGAGGTGATCAAGATAGAACGCCCTGGCAAAGGGGACGATACCCGCAGCTGGGGGCCGCCCAACCTCTCGGACGCAGAGGGGCGTGACCGGAGTGCCGCTTATTTCCATGCGGCCAATCGGGGCAAGAGATCGGTCGCCGTCGACATGGCCCGGCCGGAAGGGCAGCGGGTGCTGAGGGCGCTTGCAGCGCAAAGCGATGTGGTCGTCGAGAATTTCAAGGTCGGCGGGCTTGCGAAATACGGGCTCGACTATGCCAGCTTGGCCAAGGTCAAACCCGACATCGTATATTGCTCGATCACCGGCTTCGGCCAGACCGGGCCCTATGCCGACCGCGCGGGCTATGACTTCCTCGTGCAAGGTATGGGCGGGTTGATGAGCGTGACCGGCCAGCCCGATGGTGCGCCTGGCGCGGAGCCGATGAAGGTGGGCGTGGCGCTGACCGACCTGCTGACCGGGCTTTACGCCGTCATCGGTATCCTCTCGGCGCTCAGGCATCGCGATGCCGCGGGCGAGGGACAGCATGTCGATATGGCGCTATTGGATGTGCAAGTCGCCAGCTTGGCCAACCAAGCGATGAACTACCTTGCCACCGGAACCGCGCCGGGCCGGTTGGGCAATGCCCATCCCAGCATCGTGCCCTACCAGGTCTTTGCCGCCAGCGATGGCCACGTCATCCTTGCGGTCGGCAATGACGGACAGTTCGCCCGGTTCTGCGGCGTCGCGGGTGCGCCGGGTCTGGCGGCCGATCCGCAGTTTGCCACCAATCCCGGGCGCGTGCGCCACCGCGGCGTGCTGGTCCCGATCCTGCAGGGGCTGATCTCGGGGCGGAGCATGGACGATTGGATCGAGGCCCTGAGCGCGGCCCATGTGCCCGTTGGTCCGATCAACACCATCGACCGCGTCTTCGCCGATCCACAGGTCATCGCGCGCGGCATGCGGACCGAACCCGAGACGCCCGAGGGGCACCAGCTGGTGGGCGTTGCCTCGCCCATCAAGATGTCGCGCACCCCACCGGTCCAGCCGCGCGCCGCCCCGACCCTGGGCGCGGACACCCGCGCGGTGCTCGGCCGTTTGCTGGACCCGTCCGATTTCGACCTCGACGCGCTGATGGCGGATGGCACGCTTGGCTGTGAAAACGCCCCGTTCAACGCCGGAGACGAACAATGACCGAGAGGCTTCTGATTTCGCAGGAGGACGGCATCGCCATCCTGACCCTCAACCAGCCCGAGCTGCGCAACCCGATCACCGATGCCGACATGGTCGAGGATATGCGTTGCTCGCGCGGCCGAGGTGTTAGCCGGTGAGCAATCGACCGGGACATTTACGCGGCTGGCGGCGGAAACAGATGAGTTGCGAGAACGCTCGGCCGCACGCATAGAAGACATCCAGATCACCGGCTCCTCTGCAACGCCATCTTTGCCGTGCCGCAAAACCGGCACAAGCTACGAGCGCGGAACCGTAAAATCAGCTGGTCGCTGGACAATTTTGGGACGTCCTTACCGACGCTTTTGTCGACGCTGGCCGGCAACCTGTTCGAGTTGACAGAGCTTTCCGCGATCCGCCTTGTGGATATGCACCTTCCAAGTGCCTTTGCGATGGACCATCCCGGTCCGCAGTTCGGTTCTCAAGGCACCCGTGACTTTATGGAGGGGCACACAGGACCAGTAGTCGGAACCATCATCAAACCCAGTGTCGGGATGAACCCTTCCGAGTCCGCCGCGCTCGTGCACACATTTGTGGAGGCTGGGATCGACTTCATCAAGGATGACGAATTGCAGGCTAACGGGCCGCATTGCCCCTTCGAAGAACGCGTCGCAGCCGTCAGCCGTGTTCTCGACGCCCATGCCGATAAAACCGGCAAGCGGGTGATGTATGCTTTCAACATATCCGACGAGGTCGAGCAGATGTGGCGCAATCTGGACATCCTGGAGAAGCATGGCGGCACATGTGCCATGGCCTGCATGAGTTCCGTCGGTCTGACCGGATTGCGCGCTGTGCGAGACCGCTCATCCATGACAATCCACGGCCACCGAGCGGGCTGGGGCCTCTATTCACGGTCGCCCGACATCGGGATCAGCTTTCCTGTGATGCAAAAGCTATGGCGCCTTGCGGGCGCGGACCATCTTCATGTGAATGGCCTGGCAAACAAGTTCACCGAAGAGGACAGCGTCATCGCTCAATCCGCAACCTCGGTTCAGACGCCCGTCTGTGACGAGGGACCCACTCACCTTGCGATGCCAGTCTAGTTATGTGGCCAAACCATTTGGCAGATTGAGCCCGCACGTGGTTTGCTCGGGAACGACGACTTCATTTTCTGTGCAGGTGGCGGGATCATGAGTCACCCGGCAGGCGCAGGCGCAGGCGTCATAGCCCTGCGCCAAGCAGCAGAGGCCGCGCGCAGTGGGGTCGCTATTCAAGACTTCGCTGCCCAGCATCCCAAACTGAAGGCTGCCCTCGAAACTTTCAAGCGGCCAGTCATCTTTATGGGGAACGCTTGCTACCACTTCTGGACGTTACTCTCAGTACGTCGTGGGCGCTGCCGAGCATTGCCGATTAGGAAATGCAAGTGGAATGGCCAAGTTGCCGCAGTGGGCTGCCGACCCGCGCGGCAACTCGATGCAAAGAGCCACGATGCACCGGCAAGACATCTCTTCTGCGATCAATAGACCAACCTGAACTTGCAGCCTGCAATGACTGTTATATTGAAGCGCTCGTGAACGTATCGCGCCCACAGCGAATGTCCGCTCTCCGCCCTCTTTGCATGGCGTCGCTAACGACCCAAACCGGACTTTGAGCACTCAGGCGGCGAACGGCTGCTCTGAGCCCAACCCGGTCATTGTGATATCATGCTGCACGCGCGCACAGCAAAAGACTTGCCGCAGTTGCATAGAGCAGTCCGAACCTGACATCACGTTTGTGCCCGCGATAGAGTGGTCCTGACCTGATTTGCGAATTTTAGCGCGGCGACTGGCAGGGTGCGTCCTTTGAGATGTCCGAGGTAGAGTTCTCCTCCCGCAACGTCTCGCTCAGCGATTGGAACGAAGGACATGTCCGGCCGAGCAAGAGCATTCAAGCCTACGGGGATTTGAAACCCGATCCCGTGACCATAGGCTGCAAAATGGCGCACCATGTCGAAACTATCGGTTTCAAGCGCGGGTTCGAGCTTTCCGCCAAATCGTGCCGCGGCCTGATCCAGAAGAACGCGCACGCCAAATTGCCGGGCAGGCAAAACAAGATCGTATTCGAGACATTCCCGCAGACGCAGACTCTTTCGGCCGGCCAATGGATGCGCGGCCGACATCACCGCCATGACCGGCTGATGGATGGCGTGCAGCACTTCAAAGTTGACCATATGGGCGGGTTCAAACACCAGTGCCAGATCGCTTTCGAAGGTCACCAGATCCTGTTCTGCCTGAATGCGGTCGCGCACGTTCACGCTGAATGTGACATCGGGGAACTCGGCGCGATACTTTGAAATCTCGCGCGGCAGAAAGTACGGAAGAAGCGCTTGGGAGCAAGCGATCTTGACGTGTCCGCGCCGCACACCTGACAGGTCCGCCACTTGACTATGGACGCGTATAAGGTCCTGCCTTTGAAGGCGGATATGGTGAAGTAACAACTCTCCCGCAGGATTGAGCCTCATGCCTCTGGGAAGGCGTTCGAAAATTTCTGAGCCAAACTCTTCTTCAAACGCCTGTATGCGTCGGTTGAGCGCTGAGGCGGTAATGTTGGTATCCTCTGCAGCTTTCCGAATAGACCCAGAGCGATGCACAGCCTCGATCATGTCGTAGATGAGCAAATGGCGCATGTTAGGTGTCCCGATAGGCATGGTTTCAAAGCGCTGCATTTTCTGCATCACTCTGCTTCCGACTTAGCATTTGCGCGCATCACTAGCCAGTGTCAAACAAACGGCAATCTTCTTGTTGCTCGCAAAGGACTTGCCATGACGGACACTTCTCGCAGAAAGTTTCTCAAACTGACCGGCACCACGATGGGCGCGGCAATGTTGCCGTTTCTCAAGGCCATGCCCGCTCACGCACAAACTGGCGGCACCATCGTTGTCGTTTCAGGACAAACTATTAACAGTCTCGACCTGCACCGCACCGGCACCAATCGCGCCTCCTATCAGGTGGCTGTCAATTGCTATGACCGGCTTGTCAGCTTCGGCACGAAAGACGCGCCCGGTGGCGGGCTGTCTTACGACTACGACACGATTGTGCCTGAGCTTGCCGAAAGCTGGACCATCTCCGATGACGGCCTCACGATGACCTTCAATATCAAGTCGGATGCGACGTTCTGGGATGGGCGCAAGGTCACAGCGGCGGACGTGAAGTGGTCGTTCGACCGCGCCGTCTCCGTAGGGGGCTTCCCAACAGTGCAAATGAGGGCTGGCGGACTGGAGCGTCCGGATCAGTTCGCGGTCTTGGATGACGAAACCTTTGTCATAACGCTAGACAGACCTTCCAAGCTGACCCTTCCGGACCTTGCAGTGCCTGTGCCGTTCATCATCAACTCCGAAGTCGCAATGGCCAATGCGACCGATGACGATCCTTGGGCAATGGAGTATCTACACATGACCCCTGCAGGCTCTGGTGCTTTCAAAGTCGCGCGTTGGGATCAGGGTCAACAGCTTGTCTATGAACGCAACGACGCTTGGGTCGGTGGACCACTGCCCTACTTTGAGCGCGTGATCGTGCGAGAAGTGCCCAGCCCAGCAACCCGCCGTGCATTGATCGAGCGAGGCGACGTGCAGATGTCGTTCAACATCCCCAACAGGGACGCGGCCGAGCTTGACGAAATGGGCGATGTGGATGTCTACTCCACACCGATTGAGAACTGCATCCACTGCCTCTGCCCGAATTTCAACTTCGAGCCTTTTCAGGACGCGAATGTGCGCAAGGCGCTGGCCTATGCCATTCCTTATGAAGCCATCTTCCAAACCGCAGCCTATGGCCGGGGTGCGCCCATGTGGGGAGGAGAGGCTGAGATCACCGATACGGCATGGCCACGCAGGTCGCCTTACATGACTGACTTGGCCAGGGCCCGGGAACACATGGCCGAGTCCGGTTTCGCCTCTGGTTTTGAAGTGCCGCTTTCGATCAGTCTTGGGCTGGCGGACTGGATGGAGCCGACAGCGCTGTTGCTTCAGGAAGCCTTTGGAGAGATCGGGATCATTACCCAGATCGAGAGAATCCCCGGAGCCAACTGGCGAACTGCCGCGCTGGTCGAAAAGCGTCTGCCTCTGCATCTTGAGAACTTCGGTGGCTGGCTAAACACCCCCGATTACTACTTCTACTGGGCGTATAAATACGGCCACCTGTTCAACTCTTCAAACTATCTCAACGAAGAAATCGAGACGTTGATAGACAATACGCTCCACATCCCAATGGATGATCCAGCCTATGCGCCGAACATCCAGCGGATGTTTGAAATTGCGTTTGAAGATCTGCCGCGCATTCCGCTTTGGCAACCGGCTCTGAACGTCGCAATGAACGATGCGGCAGGTTACGAGTTCTGGTTCCACCGTCAGCTTGACGTGCGTCCACTGACCGCGGCCACAAACTGATGGCCGCACGCAGCAAAATGATCCTGGGCCGTGTGGCCCAGGCAATCCCAGTGGTGATCGGCGTTGTAGTGATTTCATTCCTGCTCACGCGCGCCCTACCCGGTGATCCGGCTGCCTATTTTGCCGGGCCTGCCGCTGATGAGGCATCCATCGCAGAAATCCGCGAGACACTTGGCCTCGACAAGCCACTTGTCCAGCAGTTCTTTTACTACGTTGGCGATCTGATCCGTGGCGATTTGGGAACTTCGCTGACAACCGGACAAGCCGTACTTACTGATTTGGGCGCGCGTCTGCCGGCTTCGTTAGAGTTGACGCTGGTGGCGCTTCTGCTTTCATGCGCCATTGCGATCCCGCTTGGTGTGCTTGCGGCAACTCGGCCCGGGACTTGGGTCGATCACCTGTGCCGTGTCCTTGTGACGGCGGGGGTCTCTATGCCAACGTTCTTCACTGGCATCTTGCTGATTTACATCTTCTACTATCTTGCGGGCCTCGCACCTTCACCTCTTGGGCGGCTCGATTTCATCTATCTTTCGCCACCGCGTGTGACGGGTTTCTATCTTATCGACGCCGCGCTCGCAGGCGACTGGGAAACGTGGCTGGGTGCACTAAAGCAGCTTATCCTACCCGCTACGACTCTGGCGCTGTTCACACTGGCACCCATCGCACGTATGACCCGTGCCGCGATGCTTTCGGCACTGTCCTCGGACTTTATCCGTACAGCCCGCGCGGCAGGGCTCAGCGACCGCAAGGTGCTGTTTGGCTATGCGTTCCGAAACGCGTTGCTGCCCGTCGTGACAACGCTCGGGATGGTCTTTTCCTTTACGCTTGGTGCGAATGTGCTGGTCGAAAAGGTCTTCGCCTGGCCCGGCATCGGTTCCTACGCGGTCGAAGCGTTGGTAGTGTCGGATTATGCCGCCGTGCAAGGCTTCGTCCTCGCGATGGCGCTCCTTTTTGTTGCCCTGAACCTTGTGATTGACATCGCCTATGCGCTGATCGATCCCCGTATCGGGCTGAACTGATGACTGCATCAACTCCCGACACGACGCGCCGGAAGGGTGACACGACGCTTGGACATATCGTCTATGTGCTGCGCGACAACCCGGTCACGATGCTGGCCTTTGCGATGCTCGCATTCTTCCTGGGGTGTGCATTCTTTGGCCCGGCGCTTGTCCCTTACGACCCTTTGGCCACAAATGCCGCACGCGCGTTGGAAGCACCAAGCTGGGACCACTGGTTTGGGACAGACAACGTTGGGCGCGACGTATTTAGCCGTGTCATCGTCGCCACACGACTGGACCTCACTATTTCGGTTGCCGCGGTCGCACTCAGCTTCGTGATCGGCTCAACCCTCGGGTCCATCGCGGGGTATTGGGGCGGCTGGCTGGACGCCGTCCTTAACCGATGCCTTGATACGATCATGGCCTTCCCGCTGTTTGTGCTGGCGATGGGCGTCGTTGCTGCCCTTGGCAACACCGTCGAGAATATCATCTACGCCACGGCGATCATCAATATCCCCTTCTATGCACGCCTTGTGCGTGCCGAAGTTAACATTCGTCGCCATTCTGGATTTGCGCAGGCGGCAAAACTAGCCGGGAACAGCGACCTGCGTGTGCTTGCAGTCCATATTTTCCCGAACTCGTTGCCACCGATGATGGTGCAGGTCTCGCTGAACCTCGGCTGGGCCATCCTAAATGCGGCGGGCCTTAGCTTTATTGGGCTTGGTGTGGCACCGCCGACTCCGGAATGGGGGATCATGGTCGCCGAAGGAGCAAACTTTATCGTTTCGGGTGAATGGTGGCTCGCTGTCTTCCCCGGTCTTTGGCTGATGCTGGCCGTATTCACATTCAACCTGCTTGGCGACGGTCTGCGCGACATCGTTGACCCACGGAAAAGGACCTGAGACCTATGCTGTCGATCAAAGATCTCTCTGTCGCGTTCAAGACCCGCAAAGGCGAAGTCAATGCAGTGCGCGGCATTTCCCTTGATGTTGCCAAAGGTAAGACACTTGGCATCGTCGGCGAAAGCGGGTCGGGCAAATCTGTCACATCCTACGCGCTGATGCGCATCCTTGATGCGGGCGGTGAGATCCGGACCGGTGACGTGGTTTATGGCGGGACGGACCTGCGTGCGGCGTCCGAGAAGGACATGCGCGACATACGCGGACGTGAAATCTCGATGATCTTCCAAAACCCTCGTGCGGCTTTGAACCCCATCCGACGTGTCGGGCATCAGGTCGAGGACGTCCTGATCCGTCATGCGCAGGCCACAAGGCAAGATGCCAAGGCCAAGGCAATCGCAGCGTTGGAAGCGGTCAAGATCAACGATGCTGCGGCGCGTTATGATGCTTACCCGTTCGAGCTGTCGGGCGGTATGTGCCAGCGGATCGTCATCGCCATCGCACTGGCCTGCAAGCCGCAGCTCCTCATTGCGGATGAGCCCACCACAGGCCTCGACATCACGACACAAAAGGCCGTCATGGACCTTGTGGGCGATCTGGCCCGGGAACGGGGCATGGGCATGATTCTGATCACCCACGACCTTGGCCTTGCTTCGCAATATTGCGACCGGATTGTTGTTATGAAAGATGGGTTGATTGTTGAAGAAGGTGATCCGCAGAAGCTCTTTACAGACCCGCAGCACGCCTATACGCGCAAATTGGTGGACGCTACGCCGCGTGTTGGCGCATCCATCCGCAACTTACTTCCCCCGGAAGCCCGCAGCGCTGAGCCTGCGCATATAGTCCACGATCGCCCCCTTCTTGAGGTGCGTGATTTGCTGAAGACCTACCCCGGCAAATCAGGTCCGGTGCAGGCTGTCAAAAGCGTTTCGTTCCAAATCAAAAGCGGTCAATCCCTCGGCCTCGTTGGGGAAAGTGGTAGCGGCAAATCCACCACCTCTGAGATGGTCGTCCGCCTTCAGGACCCAACGTCAGGAAACATCCTGTTCGACGGACAGGACATTGCAGCCACACCCTCGGCTCGTTTTATGCGTCACCCCATGCGCGGCGAGATCCAGATGGTGTTTCAGGATGCAACAGACAGTTTGAACCCACGCGGGACGGCGGCCTCGGCAATTGCTGAACCGCTTGCGCGGATCGCCAGAATGCGTGGCAGTAAGCTTAATACGCGGGTCGCCGAACTGGCGGAACTGGTCGGCCTGCCACAACCGCTCCTCAGCCGTTTCCCGCACCAGTTATCCGGCGGTCAAAAGGCCCGTGTTGGCATCGCCCGCGCGATTGCGTTGGAGCCAAAACTCCTGATCCTTGATGAGCCGACGGCGGCGCTTGATGTATCCATTCAGGCGATCGTGCTGAATTTGCTTGTCGATCTGCGCGCACAAATGGGAATGTCGTATCTCTTTGTCAGCCATGACCTGAACGTGGTCCGACTGCTTTGCGATGAAGTGCTTGTTATGAAGCAGGGCGAAATCGTGGATCGCGGTCCCACGGCTGCTGTGATGGATAATCCCAGTCACGCATATACCCGTTCTTTGATTGAAGCCGCGCCCCAACCGCCAAATCCCGTTGCCGCTTAAATACCGAAAGCCCGGACCTATGACCCATGACATGCCTTTGACACTGACAGCCCTGCAAGACGCTTTTTCGGGGGGGGCTGCGCCATCTGATATTGTCCGCGAAGTCTATCGTCGGATCGATGCAGTGAACGATCCTGCAATCTTCATCCACTTGCGCCCCATGGAAGACGTGATCGCAGAGGCAGACGCTTTGCCCGCACGCTCGGCTGAGCACCCCCTTTGGGGCGTGCCATTCGTGGCGAAAGATAACATCGATGTCGCGGGCATCCCGACGACGGCAGCTTGCCCCGCCTATGCCTACACGCCGGAACAAGACGCTTTTGTCGTGGCAAAGCTGCGTGCCGCGGGGGCCTTGGTGATCGGCAAGACCAACCTTGATCAATTCGCGACCGGCCTTGTCGGTGTCCGCTCACCTTACGGTGTGCCGCGTAACGCAATTGACCCTGAAATCGTTCCTGGCGGTTCATCGAGCGGCTCCGGTGTGGCAGTGGGGCACGGGCTTGTCACGTTCTCTCTCGGAACAGACACGGCAGGATCGGGCCGTGTGCCTGCAGCGCTGAACAATATCGTCGGTCTCAAACCGTCGCTTGGGGCGCTTTCGGCTACAGGCGTGGTACCAGCCTGCCGCACGCTTGATACGATTTCGATCTTCGCGGCCAATGTTACAGACGCATTTGCGGCCTTTCAGGTGGCCTGTGCCGAGGACGTTGACGATGCTTATTCAAGGCCAATCGCAGCCGGACAGGTACAGCCCTGTCCGCCATCCCTGACCATTGGCGTCCCAGACGCGGCCTCACGTATTTTCTTTGGCGATGATGTCCAGGCAGCCTCTTTTCAAGTAAGTCTCGCAAAGCTCGCGGCGCTTGGAGCAAGCATTGTCGAGCTTGATTTCAGCCCGTTTTATGCTGTCGCGGAAATGCTTTACGAAGGTGCCTGGGTTGCTGAGCGATATGCAGTCGTCGAAGAGCTGATGCGCGATCAGCCCGACGCGCTCCATCCGACCACGGCCAAAATCATTGGCGCTGCCGAACAGCTTTCCGCAGCCGATGCCTTTCGGGGCATGTATCGCCTCAAAGGCCTTGAACGTGCGGCGCGCGATACGCTGGCAGGCGTTGATATGCTCTGCGTCCCCACCATCCCGACCTTCTATTCCACAGCCGATCTCGACGCGGACCCCGTCACACCAAATTCCAACCTTGGCACCTATACGAACTTTGTGAACCTTCTGGACATGTGCGGTATCGCAGTCCCATCCGACCTACGTAGCGACGGGCGTCCAGGTTCTGTCACACTGCTTGCGCCCAGTGGGCATGATGCGAAAATCGCGGGTGTCGCAGCAGCATTTGCCGAGGAAACCATAGCAGATACGCCGACACAAGCGAGAGATGAGGAGATCGCCATAGCGGTCTGTGGCGCGCATATGTCCGGCATGGCACTAAACAGTGAATTGACGTCGCGAGGCGGTCGGTTACTCAAAGTGACACGCACCGCGCCGCGCTATCGGCTGTACGCGCTTGCTGGCGGACCACCGCAGCGGCCAGGACTGTTAAGAATTGAAAAAGGATCGCATATCGATCTGGAAGTATGGGCGCTTCCAAAAACAGCGATGGGTGGATTTCTGGAAGGAATTCCAGCGCCCCTGTCAATCGGCACGGTCGAGCTGGAAAGTGGTGCGAAGGCGCATGGTTTCCTCGTTGAGACAACAGGTGTCCAAGGCGCTGACGACATCACCCATCTGGGCGGTTGGCGGCAGTATCAAGACTTACAACACACGCCAGTGCCTGAAGCAGCAGATTGACTTGAGCGCATTTTGGATAGCTTCCAAAGCTACGAAAAGCTTGCTGCGCCAGCAATAGCCGCAGCTGCATAAGTCCGGTTTGTCCCGCAAAGCAGACCTTGGTTATCATTGCCGCGAATGTCCGCTCTCCGCCCATTCTTCGCAAAATCAACGTGTTGTTGGTGCAGAAAGCACCGGTGTGAACCGGACGCGAGCACCGTTTTTCGCATTTTTCTGCGGTGCAGGAAAGATAATGGCCAGTTTGCGGAGGTTTTGGGCGATTGCAGCAAGCAAGAATTCGTCGTTTGCGCCGCATGGTCCTCGCGATCGGAGCCTGCCCAGGCCAAGAATGCGTTCGAGGTGGGCAATTAGCCGAACCGCCGACTCTCGGACGCCAATTTCTTCATCCTAGCCAGCAACTATATATCCGACGATCGCTCAGGTTTGTTTCGATACACAGGTCAGCTGGCCCCGACGCCTGAAATACTACACGCTTGTTCCCAGACAATGATCCGTCCACGCCTGCATCATGATCCTCCGCTGTTCGAGCAGATCGGTTCGGTGATAGGCGCCACGAACTTCACCTGAGCGGGCCGCCGTCAGAATAGTAAAAAGCAAGGCGCGTTTGCCCACCGACATTGAACCCGTAGAGAAAAGGCGTGCACAGACATCCGGCAGGTTCCTCCAAGGGACAGAGGGATGGTGTTGAACGCGCTCGCGCTTCATAGGTTGCTTCGGAAGAAGCACTTCTACTGCGGAAACAGGATTCGTCGGAGCCATTCCACGCGCCATACACCATGTCATCACACGCTCGCAGCGCTGCCTGACCCGCGATGCTGTTTCAGGTTTGGCAAGCCAGATCGAGCGAAGCAACTGGGCAAAATCAGAAGTCTGGAGTTCTGCAACCGATCGATCCCCGATCACGGGAAAAGCGTAGGTTCGAAGCGTATTGATCCATTGGTCTCGATGCTTCTGGTTCTTGAATGCCCTTGATATCTCCGCATGCACCTCCTCGGCAATCTC
>ENA-OWNT01003103-OWNT01003103.1-seawater-metagenome-genome-assembly--contig:-NODE-3103-length-16159-cov-3.364134_pt1 | contig 16159 bp, 9 predicted proteins | sample MGYA00238136_ERZ651165 | MGnify/ENA primary metagenome ERZ651165 (study PRJEB26861, sample SAMN08777766) | seawater metagenome | isolation source: coastal seawater | place: USA: Florida | collected...
TAGCCTGAAATGTATCTACAATCGAGATTACACTGTTTATCAGCGTAAACAGTCAGGTGAAACCATGAAATGTGAAATATAGATACATACGCAGTCAGAACGGCGGCTGGCCACTGAAATCGGCTTCGCTCACTCGTAGTCAGTCGCTCACTCACTGTCGTTCATTGATTATTTGTTGTCAGTCGCCGTCGCAGAACGAACGAACGAACGAACGAACGAACGACGAACGAACAAACGAACGACAACAAACGAACGAACGACGAACGACGAACGAACGAACGAACGAATGGAAAGCGAAGGGAAGCGAAGGGAAGGGAAGGGAAAAACGGCGTTGGTTGTTGGTATTGGTATTCGTTGAGGGGTCAGTGATCCGTGACGACGCTGCAGTGCAACCAGTGTTCAAAGCGAGGAAAGTCCATCTATGACTACTGCTGTTGGAAGACAAGAATGCATTTGGCCAGTTAGTCAGAGCCAGTCCGTTGTTACGCGTTCGTGCAGACGTTCGGTTTATGCCACTTTCTGCGTGTCATACGTTCTTTTCGTTCGGTTTGGGGCCGGCTGTTGTGTTGGAGTGGTGTGTTGTCGGCAGTTTCGCCGTTACTTGCTTGCTTTTGTGTTGTGTTGTGCTTAGTTGCCCAATCCTTCATTCTCTTCGGATGAACGGAGACATCTCGTTTGACTCGACCACCGTCCCAGTGAGGTGGGTGAATCAACTGCCCCCTACGTGCTCTCGCATCGTGATCCGGAGTGGTTAAGCTGCGGATTAGTAAGGCGATACAAATCAAGAAGACAGCGACCTACTCTGCCGCGTCCAAGCGCGAAATTGGAGAGCGAACGATTTCCCTGTGGACAAATTTTGTGATACAATCTCGAGACGGAGGCGCGCTTGGCCTGTCGAGCTAGGGGCGCTCGAGCTGCCACAACTTCACCCATTGTGCGTTGAATCAACATGTCGAGCGGCCCCCCACCTTCAAGCGGGCACGCCAGCCCATTCCAACGACAGGCAACAGGGCCACCGTCGTCTGGCAATGCGTTTGGGCAACCGTTTGGGAGCAATTTCTCGCAACAAGGTCCACCAACCGGTGGTCCACCGACTGGCTCTCAACACTTTGGCCAGCCGTCTCGGCCGCCTCCCATGGGTTCCAACTATGCAGGCGCCCCCCCACAAATGGGGTCGATGGGCGCTCCTCGTGGAAATTCCGGGCCACCTCCAGTGCATAGCGCTGCCGCTCCTGCAGCCGCTCCAGCATTCGGATACGGGGCTGCACCTCAACAAGCGAGTGGGGCGGGAGCAAGGCCACCAGCGACTGGCGCGCCAATGATGCAAACTGGACCCCCGAACGCGGGCCGCGCTGGTCCCCCACAGATGTATAATGCTCCGCCGACTGCACAGAGAGGCCCGCCGCCCATGCAGAGTGGACCCCCAACGATGCAGAGTGGACCCCCGACCATGCAAAGTGGACCACCAACCATGCAGAGGGGGCCACCACCCATGCAATCGGGGCCGCCGGGCATGCAGGGTGGACCGCCAGGCATGCAGAATGGACCGCCAACCATGCAGCGAGGGCCACCAACCATGCAGAGCGCTCCCCAGCGCGTACAACAGAAGCAGAGGCCCCCACTTGGAGGTCCGCCTCGCCCCGGAGTGAATGGCGCGCCACAACAACAGCAGGCGAACGCAGCTCCACGTCCTAAGCCGACCCGTATCAACCCAGCTCACATTCCGCGGCAAAAGTTCGAACCACCTAAAGCTGGTAACGTGATTTACACCTCGCAGGACGAAGCTCCGCCTCTCTCCCTGCTCGACTTCAGTTCAGATGACACCAACGGGTCCAGCAGCTGCCGCTTTATCAGGTCAAGCATGTACAGAGTCCCGGCAACGAGTGAGTTGTTGGGATTGACGAAAATGCCAATGGCCATCGCCGTTCAACCGTTCGCACCGACAGCGGAGGAAGACAAGGAAATCCCTGTTGTTGATTTTGGGACGGATGCTGGCCCAATCCGCTGCGGTACTTGTCGTGGTTACATCAACCTGTTCTGCAACTTCCTCAGCGACGGCAAGACATGGACTTGCAACCTCTGCAAGGCGAAGAACAAAGTGCCGCAGTCCTACGAATGTGGCGTGGACTCGTATGGAAGACGTCATGACAGCAACCAGCGCCCTGAATTGCATTGCGGTTCTGTAGATATGGTTGCCGGCAGCAACATGTTGGCGAACACTACGGCTGGCCCGCACTTTTTGTTCGTGCTCGACGTGTCGTATAACGCTGTCCAAAATGGTGCTCTGACCGTAAGTCGCGTCTGTAATCTGCTTTGGGGTTGTCACAAAGGGGGCGCGAGCCGCGATATTGACCGCGTTGTACGTTTTGTTGTTTTGTATTGTCTTTGTTGTCCTCAGGTCTGCATCAACGCTCTCAGAGATCTTGTGAACCGAATTGAAGATCCGGACAGGACGCGGATTGGAGTTATTGCGTACAATACGGAACTGCATTATTTCAACCTAGGTCTCGCATCGCAGGAACCCCGCGTGGTCATCGTGCCGGATATGGAGGAACCCTACGCTCCTTTGCCATTTGATGCCATCATGCCTCCTGTGGCCAAGTCTAAGGATGCTCTTTTGGCGCTTCTAGATATGCTGCCCGACCTGTTCGGGGATGTGATCGATGCCACAGCGGCAGTTGGTGGCGCGCTTGCATCCGCTCAGGAGGCACTCAAAGGTCAGGGCGGGCGCGTATTGCTATTTCAAAGCACGATATGCGCTGAAGGGCCAGGAGCGTTGCCAAACCGTGACCCGACAAACTCGAATTCGGCATACGGAACGGCGAAAGAATGCCATTTATACACCGCAAACGAGCAGCACAGCAAATTTTATAAAGACCTCGCACGGTCCTTTGCCGTAGAGCAGACATGTGTTGACATTTTTGCTGTCACGAGGGGCTTCATTGACGTCGCAACCATGTCGATACTTGCTCAGCAAACCGGCGGACGTGTGCTGCATTATGAAAACTTCACGGCATCAAACCCTGCTGAATGCCATAGGATACACATGGACATTGTCAGAACCGTTACTGACTTTGTCGCATTTGAGTCCGTGCTAAAATTGCGCGTTGGAACCGGTTTGGAGATTCACCAAAGCTACGGGAACTTTTGCCGTCGTACTGCCGGCAACGAAGTGTACTACCCGAATTTTGACAACACCAGCACAACACTCTTTCATCTTCAACATACTGGAGATACGATTAAGAGTGAAGAACCGGTGTACCTGCAGGCCGCAACGCTATATTCCAACCGTCGTGGTGAGAGGCTGATTCGTGTGCACAACATCAAGCTACCGGCAACGGACAAGATCACAACGTGTTTTCGGTACTCGGACCTCGAAGTCGTTCTGCTTTCCCTCATCCGTCAGACTTGTCAGGCCATGGTAGAACCACCGACGCCGCTCGAACAAGTGCGCAGGGAGCTCAAGACTGCATGCGTCACCGTTTTGACGCAGTATCGAAAGCTGTGCTCCGGACATTCGCAACCAGGACAGCTAATTCTCCCAGAGGCTTTGAAGCTGCTCCCGATCTACATTCTAGGGCTATTGAAAACGGATCTCTTGCGTCTGAACACGTCCCGTTCTGGTGTTCTGATTCCACCATCCAGCGTTCTACGCATTTCTGCGGATGCGCGTGCCACAATGATAGCTCGTCTGAATCGACTCAGTTGGTCTCTGACCACGGCATTGCTGTATCCACGCATCTTCGACTTGACGGATCTGAAGCAGCTTACCACAAGTCGTCTGAACCCCAATGCTGCTGGTGTTGGTGCTCAGCGCGTGGCTTCTCAACCAAAGCTGGTGTGGGCTTCGTCAGAAAAATTGAGTATTAAGGGCATGTACTTGCTCGAAAACGGAGATAAGCTGCTTCTGTGGCTGGGCTCTGACCTCGACGAGGCCGTCAAAGAAGAGTGCTTTGTTCGCGTTGGTGAAGGAAATACCGCTAGATTCTCGCTCCGAACAGGTACGCTTCCAGCAGTGTTTCTCCATATTGCCTGCGTGTTGTGAGTGTTGGTGTGGTCCGCTTTGCTTAATGCACTCTGCGAATTGCCATTGTTTCATAGGCCCCGAGACCGCAGGAACCAATGCGGAAGCCTTGTGCAAATTAATTGGAGAAATAGTCGAGCATCGAAAGGCCATCGGAGCCTCGCTGATTTTGGAAATCATTCAGTCTGGTAGTCCATTAGAGTCACTGTTCACCATCCGGCTCAGTGAAGACAAGATTGCTTCCGAGCATTCTTACGTAGACTTTTTGTGCTGGATTCACAAAGAAATTCAAGTTGGGGCTCTCAAAGATTAATAGAAAAGTAGAGCCATAAAATAAAGTAAAATGGACTCTATGCGAGTTCCAGATGACACTGCCACAGTTTGTCGACCAGACCCGTCTGAGACCGGTGTTTGTTATTTTACAATTAAAGTCCTTTGTTGAAATACAGGAAGTCACTTGGATCCAGTCCGTGGCTTGCTGCACAGTCTCTAATATTGGGTTCCAGATCACGAATCTGTCTGTGCATAAACCATGGCCATGGTGCCAACGACAGAGGGAGAGAGAGAAGCTGACAACACAAAACCGCTGCTGTGACAGCTGGCAGCCTGAACACTGATCGGGATAGAAACCCACCCCTACTTGCAAGATATTCCGCAAGAAGCGTGGGGGCGGTGAGGGTGATCATGGGAAGTAGTGCTCGAGACTCGAGTGTTGCCACCATTGCATCGAAAGCGGCAAGCTTTGATGTTCCCACAACTGTTGCATCGCCATGTGGTGCCACTCGCACTGCCACGCCTTTGTCAAGCTCTTCCCGGCGCACCATGAACATATTCAAACTGCTGGATCCCACAGTCGCCACGAAGGCTGGCGCAAAACGAACCAGCACTGGCCGAATAAATCCTTTCGACATCGAACTCGACTTCTGTACCCACCGGTTGAGCACTGTTCTGGTCACAACTGCAGCTCCAGTTGCGGTCGACACTGCAAGGGCAAAGTTTACCGTTAAAGTCTTCAGTGCACCATCCTCGGTCGAAGAGCGATTGAAGTAGTTGGTCACTGCGTTGTAAGTTTGGTTGACGACTTGCCATCCAATTACCCAGCCCAGCGTTTGTGGCGTCAACGCTATCCCGACGAACAAAGGCGTATTAAACAGAGTAAAAGCGCATCGGCGGAAAAACAATGGCACCACCTCGTTTGTCTCAGGATGAACCGCCGAATCAACGACTTGGAGAGCGTTTTGCAGCTCAACGTCATCGCCATTCGTGCCAGTTCGCGGAGTAGCTCCAGCCACACAAGATTTTAGTCGACTTTGAGCATCTGCAATGTCATCTGAAGACTTGAACATATTTAATGGACTCGTGATACGGGCGTACGACCAAAGTCGAGATCGGAATGTCGTCATGTTCCAGATGGGACGGGAACCATCCCACAGCAGTGCAGTATGGGACTTGCCCGGCTGTGGCACCGGGTTGGCGTGGTCGCTGCTTTGTTGGCATGATTGCGCCGGATCTTCCGTCATCGAAAGAAACCCCGAATCAAAGTCAAGGGCACATTTACACCCGTACAATGCACTTCGACGGCCAGAAAATGGCTCGTTGTTGTTCGTCAAGGTGCACAATCTGCTAAAACGAACAGCGGCAAAATTACGACGCGGGAACGACAGATTAGCTTGCTGTGTGCATGCGTCGACTTCGCATTAGCGTTCGGCGGTGCGTCGTGATTGACTCATCACTCACACGCTTGGGCCATACCACATCTGCCCTGAAAGGAGTCACAATCTATTGAACTCCGCACCACGCAGTCCTGTCTAGTTGCGCCGCCAATTGATACCCGGTAGTTCAATTGATGATCTCCGACTGCCGTTACAACCTGGCGTTCGGCGAGAGCCATCGAAGGCCAGTGGTCGCATCAATCTGCGATCTCCGAGTTCACGTGCACCCACGGCGCGCGGCAACGCACCCGCAACACACACCGCAACGCAACCGTAGTGACGAGCAAGCAAGCAAGCAAGCAAGCAAGCAAGCAAGCACGCAAGTAAGAAGTAAGTAAGTAGGACCATGCCAACCCAGACGGTGACTAACAACTATGGCAACTACGGCGTGCTGACAACTGACAACCAACAGACGAAGCACGAAGCACGAATGACAACACAACAATGAAGAATTGATTGAAGTTGCGTTGCCGCCACTGCGCCCGTGGCCGGTCAGTGCAGTGCATAGTGACGAGTTTGGCGTCGTTGGCGTTCGTTGTCGCCGTTGTGTTGTTGTCGTTGTCGCGTTGTCGTTGTCGCGTTGTCGTCGTCGCCGTCGTCGTCGTCGTCGTTGTGTGGTCGTTGTCGTCGCCGTTATGTTGTCGTTGTGTGGTCGTGGTCGTTGTTTGTCGTTGTTTGTTGTTGTTTGTTATGGTGGTAAAAGTTTTCGAGTTCAATGCAGTGGTGTCGTTCTTTATGATGGCGGCGGCGCAAGTTGTGGTCGCCGTCAACCCTGCAGATCCACGTCCTGCTGCCGCTCGTCCTGCTCCTGCTCCTGCTCCTGCTGCTCCTGCTGCTCCTCCTCCCGCTCCTCCTCCCCTGGCCACTTCCTCCGCTTCGGCCTCCTCGTTGTCCTCCTTGTCGTGGTCGTGGTCGTGGTAGAAGGAATAGAAGTTGTGTGGCAGGTTCACGACCAGCTTGCGATCTGCATTCTAAAAAGCAAGGCGCGACACACGATGTGTTTGTCGTAGCAAAGTGTAAAAAGCAAACTTGTTTTTGGATTGAGATGGTGTTTTTTCGGATTCATTGCGGATAACAGCCGCACCAAACGTGTGACACAATGCCGCGTCGCTCCCGTCGCTCCGTGGTTCTCCGTTGCAGGGTAGCGTCCACGGTTGTCTCGCTTTGCGGACTGTTTGCATTGGCGTCTTTGGGTCTAGGCCTTGCCCGAGACGGCGAGGCGCATGGCGCGCAGAGCCAGCCGCGTTATGCTCGTGGAGAGTCGTCTGTGCAACATCATATGAAAGTATTGGGTGCTGGCGCATGCCGTGGTCCCGGTGGAGTTGACGACTACAATTCGTTCACGATGCAGAAACACATGACAGCCGAAGACTGCAAAGGATGGTGTGCGTCGCACGCAAAGTGCGTCGCAGCAGATTTTGACTCCTCTGGAAATTGTTTTCTTTTCGATAGTGTCGTCACGCAAGCGGTGGAGTCGGCGTGCTCCCAACCGTGCACGTGCTGGTTAAAGGAAGCAGTGTCTCGTGAGACGAGTACTCCTGCTACTGCGCGTGAACCCATCGACGAAGAACAGCCGATCGAATCGTCAGTTTGCACGTCGCTGGATGGTCCGTTTTGCCACCACATAAACGGCATTGACAAGCGTGTTGTGCAGCACACTGGGGGCTCCTCCGCTAGTCCAGTGACGCAGGCCTCGCCCGACTCCTCAACAGGACTCGGCAACCTCATTCGCGATGCAATGGCTTCATTCTTGGATTCCACAGTAGCACCGACGACAACCGGCGGCACGTTTGCAGTTGAAGGGGCATGGCAAAAACGTCGCGCACAAAGCCGCAACAGACAATTCCGTCAAACGACATTGGAATTGCGTGCTGGATCATGGGTCGGGGAAGAGCCAATTGGTTGGATAACCGCTGGGTTTCAAGCGTCTCTTGCTGTTCGAGAACCCAATCGAATGGATGTCATTTTGATCGACGAAAGTCGAGAGCCGTGGGGCTATCCGCTAGAACATTGCACACCTGGCACGTTAAGGCGCGTTGAAGACGAACAATTGTCCGAGGTAAATGGAATCGGTGTTTATGGAAAGTGGATTGGCGAATATGAATGCAACGACACTCCGATCAAGGTGGAGATGTTATTGCAAGATCCGTCTGGAACTAATCGGGTGCAAGACTCCAATGGTGAAATTGTCGGCACTGTCACGGTCCACAGTACACGCGTTAGGCCCGCAATCCCATCATTTGATTTGGAACAACTACTGAATGGCGAAGCAGTGAGTACCTCGATAGGGCCCCAACGTTTGATTTTGCGTGAATCTCGACTCCCTGTACTTCTGTTGACATTGTGCTTGTGCTTTGCCTCGTAGCTCGATGTCGAACTCGGAAGCGCTCTTGAGTTTGACCTGCGCGACATTGATTTTGCTAGTCTTTTCGGCGAAGGTGGTACGTCCCTCTCTCGTTTGTCATTTTTGGTTGACGAAGTAGTCACGACAACGGCGTGTCATGTGACGCACCAGGTCTTGAGTTGGATGATATGCCACATGCACAAGCTAGTGTTGTCATTCTTAATGAAGATGGCGAAACGGAGGTATGTGAAATCGTTTACAAAAAGTCGCGTGTCCACAAGGTGATTTTTCAGTTTCTTTGCGGCTGCACTATGAAGGTTATTAGTTTGGAGGACCTTGACATCACCAATTTGGACACATTGTCCAACGAGGAACTGTTGGAGATGTTGGAGGAACACAGGCGGCAAAAGTAACAAAAGAGTCGTAATTGTCTTGGCAGGAGAACCCACATAGGGGCATGCCATGAGCGGCACACACTTCGATGTGTTCGATTGTGAGGTGTGATAAAATTATAAATTATTTTTTACAGTCAGTTCAACCGTATTATGTCATAGTTGTTGTCTACAAAATATCGTCCGGAAGATCACCGTCAACTTCTTGTTCAAGAAGCTGCAGCATCATAGACGAATCTTCGTCATCTAACTCCATCGTTCCATCGTCCATTGCAAGAAGATCTTCTAGGGACGGTTCGTCACCACCGTAGTCTGGGACCGCATCAACTGCCGCTTGGTCAGCCGCTTCAACGGCAACTGCGACTTTCTCAGCAGATTGGTCGACTGCGTCCTCTGCCGTCATTACTGCAGAGTCGGTGTCCTCCTCACTGATGCGTTCGGCCTCAGCCTTCTCGGCCGCTATTCTGGCAGCTTCGGCTTCTTCCGCCGCAATGCGTTCGGCTTCAGCCTTTTCAGCCGCGATGCGTTCGGCCTCAGCCTTTTCAGCTGCGATGCGTTCGGCCTCTGCCTTCTCGGCCGCTATTCTGGCAGCCTCGGCTTCTTCCGCCGCAATGCGTTCGGCTTCAGCCTTCTCAGCTGCGATGCGTTCGGCCTCAGCCTTCTCAGCCGCAATGCGTTCGGCTTCAGCCTTCTCAGCTGCGATGCGTTCGGCTTCAGCCTTCTCAGCTGCGATGCGTTCGGCCTCTGCCTTCTCAGCTGCGATGCGTTCGGCCTCTGCCTTCTCAGCCGCAATGCGTTCGGCTTCAGCCTTCTCAGCCGCAATGCGTTCGGCTTCAGCCTTCTCAGCCGCAATGCGTTCGGCCTCTGCCTTCTCGGCCGCTATTCTGGCAGCTTCGGCTTCTTCCGCCGCAATGCGTTCGGCCTCAGCCTTCTCAGCTGCGATGCGTTCGGCTTCAGCCTTCTCAGCTGCGATGCGTTCGGCCTCAGCCTTTTCAGCTGCTACAACGGCAGCTTCGGCTTCTTCCGCCGCAATGCGTTCGGCCTCCGCGTTCTCAGCCGCGATGCGTTCGGCCTCAGCCTGCTCTGCCGCGGTGCGTTCGGCCTCACCATTCTCTGCAGCGACGCGTTCGACCTCAGCCGTCTCAGTTGCGATGCGTTCGGCCTCAGCCTTCTCGGCTGCTATTCTGGCAGCTTCGGCTTCCTCTGCAAGTTCGGCCTCAGTATATTCAGTCCCAGCAATCTGTGCCAGATTTTGGCCGGTGTGCTCTTCCTCTCCACCAATTCTTGGGTGGATCTGGATGGTAGATTTCTCATCATCATAGACCTCAGCCTGAGCGCCGCCGACGAGTGCATCGTGTGTTTCTTGATTGGTACGTGCATCAGCCTCGCTTTGAAGGTGGGCATCAAGCTTTGTGCGCTGTGATTCTTCTTCTTCACCTTTCCGAGCTGCAGAAGGAGTGAGTAGAGACGAATCAAAGTTGTCGTCGAAGTCCGAATCCGAATCCGAGGATATTGGTACAGCCGCACTAGGTTCATGTTCGGCTAACAAACTTTCAAGAGTTTCCTCGTTGCCTTCGGTGGTGGAGCTGCCTTCGTCAGAATCGTCATCAAGGCTGCTGTCGCTGGTACTATCGTGGTCTCGATCATCTTCGACGGCAACAGCAACATCTTCGTCATCCCAAGCAGAGTTCGAACGCTCGCGCGATGGTGGGCTGTGGGGCACGCCTTTGTGAGTTTCTGCATCTTGAAACTCGTCGTCGGGCTGGGTGTTTTCGGCGTCTTGATTGGCAGATGGTTCAACGTCATCAAGCTCAAACCCCGCGAAGAAATCGTCCAAGCTCTGGACGCTGACCGAAGGTGTGCCAGGACCAGAACCTTGAGTGTTCGACCTAGATCGCGACAACGCAGCGGTCATGTGCCCACCAGGCGTGTTGTCGACAGGTCCATCGGAAGAGTCTTCGGGCTCAGAGCCAGGGATGCTGCGAATGGTGAAACTGACTGCAGCCACAAACGTGCAAAGGTAGTATTCGACTTCGCCGACATGCTTACGCGTGGCAACACCAAAATTTTCTAAAAGCCAACCAAGACGCGAGGGCATTCTGAGCCCAGAGCGACGCACCACTGAAACGAAAATAGGGAAGAAGGATTCTGCGTCGAGTCTGATTGGCTCGCGCGGCTTGCGATCACTTACGCTCTCGCCATCAAAAACACCATCTTCCACATTTACCTCAAGGTTGCAGGCCTCACGTGCTTCGACGTAAACAGCCCTAATGCTTCTCATCAAGAATCGGAGGCATCGGGTGGACGACTGGGCACCGCGCTTGTTTGTTCGTGTTCGGTTCTCCATCATGCTCAGTATTGATGTAGCGCGGCCGAAAGGCGTCGCTAAACATTTCGCCACCGCCCGTGGGAAGCTGTTTAAATCGGACGTTCCGTCATTTTCGTCGCAATGCTTCTGCCATAACTTCTCGAGTGCCTCCTGGGCGTCACCTGCGCAAATGACAGTTGGGCCACGGCCAACACCTCTGCCCCCGTCGTAACGGTCGATATTATATGCTGCTGATGAACATGGACGTCGAAGAACTAGAAGACGGAGAAGCTTCAGCGCGTCCAACGCCTTAAAGTCTTTTCGGCGCTCCAGAGCAGCGGCTTTCTTCGCTTCTAACTTTCGTTGGGCGCGCTCGTCCGGCAAGGCTTCTTTTTGTTCTGCAGCCCCGCCTTCATTTGTTGGTGCGCTGTTGGTGCTTTCAATCTTCGCAATGAGATCGTGCAAAGCAACTAGAGTTTCTTGCTGTCTACCAGCGGCGCGTTGCTGTTGATACCACTGGAGCAGCACTTCTATTGCCTTAGGTTCCACATAAGTCCACATCGGTGTCACGCCAACGTCGGCAATAGTTTTCGTTTCGATATCGTTCGGTGTCGACGCGGTGAGTTCAGGAGTCCCCCTTTGTTTGGCTCGGGCATCCGAAGCTGCCTTGGCGGCCGCCATTGCGGCGGCGGCCGCCTTGGCAACAGGCGAGCTCGGCGTTGATGTCGTTGGGGAGAATGAGGTTTTCGACTCGGTGGCGGAGTTGACGCGCTGTGACTTCATGTACTGAAACCAAGCTTCGTCGCCACTACGCAAATTGTCAGGAACGAGGCAGTCGATGGCGTCCAAAGCATCCAGTCTGGTCAGCACAAGCTGTTCCACGTATTCTTGCACAACCATCTTTTGCGTCACCCGAGAACGTGATTTTGCGTTGGCTGCAGATACTTTGGAAGCTTGCGACATGCTGCTGCCTTCGTCTCCGGGGGCCTTCGCTTCCGTTGCATTCGCACGCACGTCTTCGGTTCCAGTTACCTCTTCCGGATCATACAAGCTAACATTTTCGTCTATATCTAACTGATAGCATATTGTGGACACAAAAGTGCGAATGAAGCGAACAACTTCTTCCTTTGAAAATGCCGATGTCGCAGTACCACTGCCTTTCGCGGTGGGACTCTCTTGTTCGCGAAGCTCTTTGACACCATCGCGGACTGTGAACTTCAGCCAGTGCTCAAAAAAGCCTCCGAGATCATGTCGAGGATCAGCGACGACACGGTTGAACTTGAATTGCAGCTCACGCAGCAGCTGGACATTATTCAGTAACTGTTCGTTGCGAGCATCGCTGGTTTCTTGCGTCTCGAGCTCTTGGTTGTTGATTGCCCCGATCACCCCGATGTTGAAGGTTTCCGCTGTCGTGAGCAAGTTTTGCATCACAACCTTCTGTCGCTCTGACGAAAACACGGCCAAATACTCATCCAAAAATTGAACTTCGTCGTCAATAGCGCGCAATTTGTCCTCGTTGAATTTTGCAAACTCGGCGTAGGCCTGCACGGTCGGATCCCGTGCGAGCAAAGTCCTCGGCGGCAAGAAGAACTGAAAAAGGTCGTTGATCAACTCGTCCAACTTCATCGGGATTCGTTTCACTCCTACTTGAGTTAACGACGCTTTCGCCGCATCCACCAACAAAAGAATGGGCCTGATGTCCTCAATCTTTTTCGAAATGGCGTCAGCTTCGGCCCTGTACAGTCGCTGAAGGGTATCATTCCACGTTTCGCGTAGCGTGTGTCTGTTGTCCAAGCTGGCACCTTTCTCACGCAAGAATTCTGGTGGTAATTGCCAGCTGTGCAGCAAGTCCTGGTGTTGTCGCCATTCCTGTGCATGGAAGACAACACGCGCCGAACAGTGATGCACCATGTAACAAACAACGAAAGTCGATGTCAAACAATCCTCGTACCTTCGAGCAAAAGTCTTGTCCGACAGAATACAGATAGCCATATCTCGACTGCACCTCTTCGTGGACCTTTCTTAACAAGCTGTCATAATCGTGCAACATCGCAGCGTATGTTTTCAGGCGGGCAGTGTACTCGGCTTTTTTGTTCGGGGCACCCATCTTCTTGAAGAAATTGCCAAATTTACTTTTCCAGTCGCCATCACTCCGGCCAGCGCCTTCATCCGTTACCGCTGACCTGTCGTCGTTGTTCAGTGTCAGAGCGTGCATGTCCACCAGCATGGACTTCAGCGAATCGGGCAGCTCTAAAAGGGGGTTGCCTGCAGCCGCCGCTTTGTCGGTGCTGTTGGTGGTCACGTTGCGGGGTGTTGCAATTGAGGGCGCCTCGCCTGCATCCTCGAGACAAAATGCGCCAGAAAACGGGTGGCCGTGTTCTGCGTAGTACTCTTCAGCAGCAGCACGCGAAAGATTGTGCGTGCGCTCGAGGTAACGTATACCGTCAGTTTTGTATACTGGCTGCAACACTGCCTCCAGCTGAGCTGCTGCTTGCTCCGGGCCAGTGGTTGGAGGGGAGTTTCCGCGCCACCTGGTCTGACGAGACCGCATCACGACGAACTCGTGAAATCCTGCGGCAATCGCCATGTGTCGTTTGCGTTGGCGGTCGCTTTTCATTTCATAGAGCTTTTTCTGTTGTTCTGATGACATAGCCACAAAGCACGCCTTCCAAGTTGTCGGTGGAGGCGGAGACAGCTTTCGTAGCCACACTAAAAAGTCTCGACGCTGCTGGGCGTTTTTCGTTTCTTCGGCCTCTCTTTGTTCAGCCTCTATCCTGGCCCGTTCTTGGGAAGCCGCTGTAGCTTTGGCAAGAGCACTCTGCCCTTCAGAAACAGGGGTTGCGTCACTGTTCGAAGCGCCAGCATGTGCAGCATCAGCTTCAGCTAAAGCGGCCGATTGTCTATTTCGCGCTGCAACCTCTGCGACGCTCGGGGCGCTTGGAGAATTCATAGTGGCCTGCGCCACGAGCTGAGAACGAACGGAAGGGTCTTCCGCGCGAGCAATGCGCAACAGGCTGTCATTGCTTTTTTTCGTGACGGTTGTCAAGTAACTAAGGTCTTGCAGGCCACGAATTTGGTGACTATTAACGGCGAGAAGAATGTCACCGACCTGGATTCCGGCAACCTCGGCCGGGCCCGGCTCCCGATTAGGGCCAGACTTCAGCTCGACAACCACTAAATGCCAGTCGGGCGGCCCTCTAAGCTGAATACCGAGGCGTAGTGTTGGATGACGCTGTACGACATACTCATGCACCCAGTACGTGCGCATGAGACTCTTGGAATTGAACTCTGGTGCATCGTCCGCGAAGGCGACAGAAGAAGGGAGCATAGAGTCTCTCTCAGCTGCCGCGTCGCGCTGGCGCTGTGCGAGATCCATACTGTACAACGCTTGTTGCTCTAGCTGCACGTCTTCAGTGTGGCAGAAGAATACATCAGGGTCGACTTCAACAGGTAGATCAAATCGAATGGGAAATTCCCGCCCAGGGTACCGACTGGTTTTTGGGGGCAGCAAACTGCCGCGCTGACTGTCGGATTTTGGCATGGGAATTACAGCTGGGAGTGGCGAATTGCTGGCTCGGCGCGGCCGCATGGTCGCAGACATCCTGTCTGGCGTTGACTGTCCATGCGGTGTTTCTGTGTGACGTCCACTCGGGTCGGTGCCACTGCTGCCAGCTGGGGGGCTGGAAAATGCAAGCGAGTCGGCTGATAAAAGGTGTTTGCGCAACAACAGAAATTGGACGCTTTTCTCCATGTTCATGTTGTTCTCCACCATGGCAGTGGTGATATCAACTGCACTGAAACCCAGCGCGATGATGTCGTCAATGGTGACCTTGTTTGATGCTTCGGATATTTTGATGAGACGCTCATTGTGCTCCAACAAAAATTGTACTGCTTGATCGCGGGACCCGTGAAAATACGACAAAGCGTAGCGATTCCATTTTGGTGAAAAGCCCATCTCATTGAGAGCGATAACATCGTCCTCGGCCACGTTGTCCAGGTCCATGTTTGGCGCTCCTGGGATGCCACGCAGACGCGAGAATGTCTACGCTGTAGCCATCACGGCATGTGTGCGGCTTGTGTGTTCCACACAGAAAATGTCCTTTGAGCACAGAACAACTGAGCACAGTCCTTTTAGCCGCTCGGACAAAAAGTGGTGTGCCGCAGTGCCACCCTCGCCCGACAGGACCTGGTCGTGAGACCTGGACACGGTTGCGAGTAACTGAGGCAAGTCACCGCTTGATTGAATTCGCTCAATTGAGATTTTTTTGGGACAATGCGGCTTGCAGTGCTGGTCGTGCACGGGGATGTTTTGGCTAGAGGTGCGGGCTACAACTAAGATTGTACCCTTCACCGACACAGTTACCAATCTGCGCCTAGCATAGCCTCTACTTCGACAACGTATACATAGATACGCCACCAGCACGTCGGTGGCGCGTTGTCTTGCGTCGTCGTGCAAATGAGTCCACTGTCAATGGCGAGGACGCCATTCGACGTTCCACGTTCGAGAGGAAGTGGCATCTCTCGTTTCTTGCTGCATCTAGGATGGTCTCATGCGTGATTCAGTGTCCTCCTCCTCCTCCTCGTCGCCGTCGATTTTCGTCATCGTTCGTCGCCGTCCATTGAACGTCCATCGTCCGTCGTCGTCCATCGTTCGTTCGTCCATCGTTCGTTCGTCGTTGTCGATGTTCGTTCGTCGTCGTCGTCGTCGTCGTTGTTGCTGCTGCCACACACGCACACTGCATGGTGCCACTGAGTGAGTGAGTGAGTGAGTGAGTGAGTGAGCAGCAGTGAGGTGAGGTGAGTGAGGTCACTGACTGAGAGTGAGTGAGTGAGTGAGTGAGTGGGTGAGTGACTGTGAGTAAGTCAGCTGGCCGCCGCAGCCTGCCTTGCTGCCTGGCTGCCAGTCTCACTCACTCACTCACTCACAGTCACTCACAATCACTCACTCAGTATGCCATACCCCGCAGAGTGAGTGAGAGTGAGTGACTGCGAGTGAGTGACTGTGACTGTGACTGTGAGTGAGAGAGATATCCATCGAATTATGATTTGAGTATGAATGACCTAATACTACAGTACAGTACTCATTTACACATTTAGATCCACGTTTCCACCCATACCATACTACGAAGAAGGAACGAGAAGGCGAAGAGGAAGCACTTCAGAAGTTCCATTCGTACGCTCTCTCTCTCTCTCTGTGCACTCAGCTTTCTGTCATTGATTGATGCGGCAACTAACTCATCACGCACTCACTCACTCACACACTCACTTTAAAGTCTGGCGGTCAGCCAGTCAGTCAGCCAGCCAGCCAGTCGGTCACTGAGTGAGTAAGTGAGTGAGTGACTGTGAGGGAGAGTCGGTCGGTCGGTCGGTCAGTCAGTC
>ENA-OWNT01003104-OWNT01003104.1-seawater-metagenome-genome-assembly--contig:-NODE-3104-length-16158-cov-4.111249_pt1 | contig 16158 bp, 15 predicted proteins | sample MGYA00238136_ERZ651165 | MGnify/ENA primary metagenome ERZ651165 (study PRJEB26861, sample SAMN08777766) | seawater metagenome | isolation source: coastal seawater | place: USA: Florida | collected...
CTTTCCGCTATCTGCGTTCTTTTGTGCGCTGGCCTCAGAGTCATACCAGTGGATTGAGAAGCTTTTCAAGTTGTTATGATCATATCCATGCTTTTCAATGGCTTAGGAGGTGAGTGACACACAAACAACAACGTTATTTGATGGCCAGAGTTATTAGCAAAGCGCCCTGTTTGCAGGAACATGGACCAACTTCGGTGCACCTGTGTTAAGTGAGTTGTGGTTCCCGGCCACTGAGCGTACCATGGCCACCGCCATCGCTGCAACGGCGACGTATGCAGGTAGGCGACGACATGCATTTGTGTTGATGTGGCTCCATTACTTATCACATTTACTGCATGTGTATCTGTTGCCTTCAGGATCTGCTCTTGGATTTGTTGTGGGACCCGCCATTGTTGGGAACCCAACAAACCAAACCGGCGCCGAGGCTGCAATCAACAATCTGTACTACTACGAAGCCGCAGCGTAAGCAGCCAGAGATGCCGCAAGTGTCAGGTGCACTGGATGTCACTTCTTATCTACGCCATTGGTTTGTGCCTGCAGATGCGCGTTGTGTTTGATTGCTGCCATTGCATACTTTCCCGATCGACCACCTGTCCCGCCATCAGCAGCGGCAGCGGCAAAGCGAGACCATGATGCCGAAAACGATGCCGACTCTTCGAGCGAAACACAAACTGCTACCGGGGGGCTATGTGCGTATTTTCAGTGCTGCGGTGGCAATGGTGGAGTGGAAGACAATACGCTTGACCGAGTGGAAGAAGGTGCCCTGGAAAAGCTCAAGTCGCCACGCTTTGTACCGGTCAAGAAAACTCTGGTCTTGAAGTACTGGATCATGGCGTCAGCCATGGGTATTCCACTGGGAATGTAAGTCGATTGGCTGCTGGCGAACTGGTGAGACTAACTTGATCTCACGCTTCTCCCTGTACACTGTAGTTACCAGGGATGGACATCAACGCTGTACAGTTGCGTGAAAAGTGTCAATGTGTCAGAAACCGAAGCAGCTTGGCTTGGCTTCACCATGACCATGTCAGGATGCCTCGGCAGTGTGGTTGTCGGTGCTATTTTGGATCGCTTCCTCGGGTATTTGAAGCTAGTCACGGAAGTTTTGATGATTGTTGCGCTGGTACGAACATGTGTAGTGTTGTGGCTCAACCCCATTTCATTGTCTCAATCATATTTGAATCTTCTCCAGATCGGATTTGGACTCTTCAGCCTCCATGCCTCAGAGTGAGAACTCGCTCTCTTCTGATTCACTGATACGTCATTTGTGCATTTGGTCACTGTGGTCTATATTTCGCAGAATAATTCAGTTCAGTGACCACGACACCTCACTTATTTTCACTTACACAACCGGAATCGTACGTTCAGATGGCATGGCTATGTCCTGTGGCCTGGCAGCACAACCTCACGTACCGTTTCGTTCAGGTAGGAGGCATGGCATTGAATATATCCTTGCCACTCTTTTTCGAGCTCATCATGGAGACTATTTACGGTTGGGCCAACGAAGGAGCTGGAGTATGTTCTATTTGCATCACCATCACTACAGCTTGTTGTGCTCGTGACGCTCACTACTTGGTTCTCATGTTCCTTTCCAGGCAATGTTGACAGTTGTGATCAACAATGTAGTCCAGATATTGTTCGTGGTGGTGTTATCGTTGGAGGTTTGTGCAGCGTTTTCCACCGGATATTCGGTGATAAATGAGTTTGACGGCTATCCTTGTGTTGCAAACAGCCGGAAGGCAGCTCCAATTTATGGACAGCCTGGACGACAGCTGGTAGTATGGCCGTTACATTTCTGGCGTTGTTTTTCTTCAGAGTCGAGTGCGTTTTGCCCACCTTCTTCTGTAATGGTGTCCATTCTGTGCCGCGACACGTTGTAATATGCAATTTCGTGCCATATCGAATAGGTATCGTCGGCTTAGCGTTGATCGGGGCACATCACTGCGAGAAACAGGTTGTAAATTCGACAAAGACGTTGGGTGCTACTGAGCGCGTGAAGACGGCCGCAAATCAATGCGAGCGAACCTGGCGGCTGCACCAGTTTGAGGGAATTACGGTGATCGGAAACCTCTTTTGCACCGGGGTCGAAGCATGGCCATGTTTGTGTGATTTATTAGTTAGTTTTTTAGAAACATGCCCAAGTAGCGAACAATAAAGCACAGACTCCTCTTACATATCCGTTTGCACCGTTGGCCACGGCGTCACCATTTCCGCCACTGATTTCTTGCTCCAGACCGTTTGTACACGATTCGGGAGAATTCAACATGCCGTCTGAACAAGTGCCACATGTGCTAATACACGCAAGCGGGAAAACACACCAACACGAAGTCAACACCCAAAATACCACAATGGCATTGAAATAGCATTTCTGACGAACTATCTGCATCCGGTGCAATATTCATTCGGGTTGCTTAGAGCACACCCTGTGAAAGGACAACTTCCAGCGCTCGCTGCACAATTTGTGTAACTGCAGCATTCACACGGTTGTGAACACATCACCGGAATGTTGAAAGTGTTACAACAGTACTTACTAGTCATCACAGAAACCTCCTGCCCAGAACGCTTGACAACCGCCACACAGCCCATCGTTGCACAGGATGCGATCTGAATCACACTCACTGAGTGGCAAAAGGCACAACGTAAGCGAATGATTGCGCACACACTGACGTCCTCGAACACAAACAAAACGACGAACCTGCAGGCGGTGCCGATTTCGTATGGCGACTGTCCTTCCCAATTTCCGGCATCGTAGTAGTTGCAGGCTAGCAACACGGCATCTTCGTACCCACTATCAACGTTTTCCAGTCCGTTGCAAAGCGCAGCGCCACAACCCACATATCGAGTGTTCGCCCACACCAGCTGTGTGTAGTGCCCGCAGGTATCTTGGGAAATTTGGCTGGTGTCGCAGGAACCTGAGTAAATATTGTAACCAGGATACTCCTCATACCTGCATATTCCAACATGTCGTTGGTAAGGACGGGCATAGCATTTGGGTCGGCATAGCAAAATGTACGCGCACATACCATGCCGTCACTCCGCTGCGCATGAAGGTCTCCACTGAGATGGAGCCATCAACCAGAGGCTCACTGCTCGACCAAGCATACAAGTTTTCACCAACAGCAATCTCATCCGCATCAAATCCAAATGTGGCGCTGATACTGGCAGTGGTGTCAACAAAATCACCAGCGGGGTCCGTGTTGTGAGCCCAAATGCATTGCTCTGCGTAATTTTGTGCGACTGCTGCTAAAGCGTCATCCCAAAATAACTCATTCATATTCGATGCAGCCGGCTGCCCTGGAGTGTCACCGTTCGCAACAGTGCTACGGTAATCGTTGTGGTCATCGAGAAGGGACTGCTTTTGATCAGTTGTCAGCCCGTCGCCGTCGTTGATGGCTGTGCCAACGTTGAGTCGGCGGCGCTTAGCAGCCTCAATGGCCTTTGCAATATTCTCGGCGATGGAGCTCTTTGGGATGTTGTACTTTTGTTGGAGGTGCTGTACAAATGCATTTTTATCCTCGGAATTTGCAGTGTCGAGCTTCACAAGCACACCAACGTCGCTATGGATTTCTTTCCAAGCCACGGTTGACGCAAAGAGAAGGCTCAAGCTCAACAATTTCATCCTTCCGCGACGTCCTCCTAACTTGCGGACGCAGAAGAGCTCCTTCTTCCGAGAGAAATTCAAAATGCCTCCGAAATCTTTCCACACTAAACCTACTCTCTGTCACCATTGCCCTCCACTTTCGGATCCAACGCCATGCCAGAGATACAAATCTTGGTCGCTGCCTCAGCGAACGCCCCCACCCTGCTTTTCTTCGCCAGCGTTCACCAAAAAGCTATGTTGCGCGTTCACCAAGTCACGCCGTTCGCCGTCCTCCAATTTGGGCGAGCTCAACTTACACCCAACGTCCTCCGTGCTTGCCGGAACCCTGACATCATTGGCGTGTCGTGCCGCGGCTTGACTGTGGGGGGTATGTGATGTGTCCCCATCCACTGTGCTATTTACTCCCGCGCGTTGCTTTCGTGTTCTCGTCGTCACATTTTTCTCGTCACTTCGTTCGTCGTTCGTTCGTTCATTCGTTCGTTCGTTCGTTTGTTCGTTCGTCGTCGTCGCCGATGTTGAAACAAACAGACAGCGAACACGTCCAAAAACGAACTCCCGGCACCGTCCAGGGGTTTACCAACCGCTCATCTTAACACCCGTCGACGATGTCGGCCTTGCTGAACTGCGCAGTCCGCAAAATCGAAGTAGCCGGTCGTTGGTCAAAATAAAAAAATTGTTAGTGGGAAGTAATGCGATGTGCAATTGTCTATTTCGAAATGTATGGCTTCCCAGCTAGCCAGGTGGCTGGTGGAACGAACAGTTGGCCGGCTGCACGTTCGTTTGTCGTTCGTCGTTCGTCGTTCGTCGGTCGTCGTTGGGTTCGTCGATTGTCGTTGGTCGTTCGTCGGTTGTCGTTCGTTCGTTCGTCGTTCGGCATCTGCAGCTCTGCAGCTGCGGCGTTGCTCCGTTGCTCTGTTGCTACTGCGTTGCTGCGCTGCTGCGCTGCTCTGTTGCTTTTGGAGCTGTGGTGCCAGGTGTGCTGCGGAGGGAGCAGCGGTGACGTGTTACTGCGGTGCCATGCGTGCTGCGGTGCGTGTTTGTTGCGTTGCTCTGTTGCGCTGCTACCACGCACTCCGCCCGGGGCAGCATACGCCACCCTGGCATTGGCCTCCGCCTTGTGTAATTGAGTCACGTACGTGTCGTGGCTGCCTGTGGGCTGTTTGCCGCAACGCATGTACGTATGCCATACGCCTTTGTCGCCTGCGTATCATCGTATCGTGTGTCGGGGTGTCGGGGAGTCTGATTGTGATTGGAACGTACCAACAAGTGGCAAGCAAGGGTGACCGCACATCAGGAGGATTGGTCTTCCGTGCGATCCTGCCTTGACGCTGAGTGGGGGCGGACGGATGCGTCCCGGAGAGATATACTGGGCAGCCACGGCATTCTCTTGCGTTGGGCTCTGAATAGGTTGGCACTCTACCTACCAGCTGAATTAGCACAACAACTTACGATTGCGACATATTTCGCAGAATTTCGTGCGACGAACTGGTGATCCTTTGATAGCATGCTGCGATCGAGCATTTTATGCTTTGCGTTGCTACTCCAGGCTCCGTCTGGGGTGGTGGGGGCAGATTATGATGCAGACGATCTACCAATAGATTTCAGCGTCTACACAACTGGAACACTTGCAAGGAATATCACATCGTCAGACACCACCGATTTTGCTGCGTTCCAGCGCGAGAACGCAGAGTCACATGTGCCAGGGTACAGGGAGGCCGGTCGACTGGCCCAGTATGCCGTCGACGGTCGCGGGACGTACTGGATATCGAACAGTGATTCAGCCTTGTCGACAGTCGCTTTCGACCCTTACAAGTGGGTGCACGTGAAGTATCCTTGGGATGCAACGGTTATTTACCTGACGCGCAAGAGTCACGTCTCCTTCTTGATGATGTACCACGACGAGGACGACGACGTGCGCGACATGCCATATCTTGTGAATCGAATTGAAAAGTCAAGTTGTTTGACGGACAAAGTGAAATTGCAGGACACCCTCTCCACATACACCATCGAAGGACGCGGCAAGGGCACACTTTTTCAAACTCCGAGTGTTGTGCTTCGAAGCTTGAAGGAGTGCAAAAATTTCTTGGATTCTTGGGGACCAGTTGAACGGGCTAGGACCTGGGTGCACAAGTTAGCGGCTGAGTCGCAAGGGAATGGCATCGCCTTTTTCCCACCTGGATCAGAGGAGCCACCGTGCAGCGATGCGAGCGACTACAGTGATGGCATTGTAATGCAGGCTCACATTGATTACCCCCTCGTCTTGTCCGGCAAGAAGAGCGAAATCCGCGCTTATTGGGTGATTGTATCCGTCGAGCCGCTCATCGTTATATTGTACAATCGCGGACAAGTTCGCTTGGCCACTCACGACTACGTACCACCGCACAACTCTTCTCTCGAACACTGGGACAATCCACTCGTTCATATTTTGAACACCAGACAACAAAAGAATGCCAACCCAGATTATAAGAAAACGTCGGACGAGCGCAAGCGTGCATGGGACGCTCTACCGCAAGAACTACGTGCACAAGGTCGAATTCCCGCCGACATGACAGACGATCAATGGATTAACCAAGCTCTATTGCCTGTGATAAACAGCACAGTCTATTCCCTTGCGCGGGCAGCTCAGCCGATCTTGCAGTCATCCTCTGCCAATCATCTGGGCTCAGCTAATCGCCGGTTCGAACTATTCGGATTGGATGTTATCTTCGAAGATGTCGCGTGGCGCGACGCAATCGGAGTGGAGAACAATTTGGGCGACGGCGGTAGTATGGTGGAGCCCGGCGGCATCAAGGCGTGGGTGACGGAGGCCCAAGTAGGACCCGGTCTTTCACTCGATCACCCAACAAAGATTGAGGTTTGTACATGCACATACTTTACGCCTTGCTTGCCACAGTCTAATTTTGGTTTCCACCGTCTAACTACTGTCTCTGCTTGTTCGTCGCTTACAACGCGCAGGTTGTGCCCCCCATGCTGACAGAGATGATGAATGTGGTACTGGAGGTGGACTACCGTCGTATAAATCAGCTCCCCCTCCATGACATTGGAGATATGCTCGAAAATTTTGCTGTGGTTATCAACGACGCCACACCAGAGTGGCGCATGCAGACACCACTTGAAGGGACGGAAGGTGACCACAGTGAGTTGTAACAGGCGCCACCATCAATCTTACAAAGACGTTTGGACTTCAAGCGACAAAAGCCAAGCTGTGCAGGTTGTAATAAAGTTTAACAGTGCATGATGGTAGCGCGAATGGTACATGAAAGCTGCAGCAAATCACGACGCGTCATTTGGAGAGGTTGTATGGATGGCTGCAACTGTGTGCAGTTTCCCTGAGCACGACTCTCTCACACCTCGTCAGCCCACCCCAAAGATCGCTCAATCCCTTTGTTCCATTGTCGCAGATGATCGCTTCGTACATTCATCTCCATGTCAGGCTCCCACTGTTTGTCTTTTGTGAGCAACCCCACAATCTCCTCGGTCGACGAGTAGACTCCAGATCCAAGTCCAGCAGCGAAGGCCGCACCGAGTGCTGTCGTGTTGCTGGCTCCCTTGGGCTTCACCACTGGGAGATCGACGATATCACTTTGGAACTGCATCAGCATATCGCTGTCAGTAGCTCCTCCATCAACATGCAATGACCTCAGGTTGACTCCACTGTCAGAAGCCATTGCACCGAGAACATCGTTCACCTGAAATGCGATGGATTCCAGAGCAGCCCGTGCAATGTGCGCCTTGGTTACAAATCTTGTCATCCCAACAATGCATCCACGTGCGTCTTCGCGCCAGTGCGGCGCATACAATCCGCTGAAAGCTGGGATGAAGTAAGTGCCCCCATTATCCTCGACTGTGGCGGCCAGATCGTTCACCTCCGATGCTTTGGAGATAATGCCAAGATTGTCACGGAGCCATTGAACGACTGCTCCACCAATCGCCACAGAGCCTTCTAACGCATAGGTGACGTCGTGACCCTCCAACTGATAACCAACAGTTGTGAGCAAGCCATTCTCGCTGATGCGCTTGACGTTGCCGGTATTCTTCAGGGCAAAAGCACCGGTGCCATATGTGCACTTTGCTCGTCCAGGTTCAAAGCAACCCTGCCCGAACAACGCAGCCTGTTGATCGCCAAGGATGCCGGTGATAGGGACACCATCGAGAGCACTGTCGCCGATATTGACAGTCCCGAAGGTCGATTGCCGCGACGAAGGAGTGATCTTGGGGAGCATGTTTCGAGGTATCCCGAACAACTGAAGAAGTTCGTCGTCCCAGTCCAATGTCTCTAAGTCCATTAACAGAGTGCGACTGGCATTTGAAACATCAGTTTCATGAACACCGCCTCCGTTTGCTCCTCCTGTGAGGTTCCACAAGAGCCATGTGTCGATTGTCCCGAACATCGCATCCCCAGCCACAACAGATTGCTTGACTTCATCGACATTCTCGATCAACCATTGGACTTTCGGGCCTGAAAAGTAAGCGTGAATTGGAAGCCCTGTTTTAGCGCGCAGGGCGTCACCGCCTCCAAGGCGTTCCTGGAGTCGGTGACAAATTTCGTCAGCACGTGTGTCCATCCAAACAATGGCATTGTGCAATGGGCGGCCGGTCTTACGATCCCATATGATTGTGGTTTCTCGCTGATTTGTTATCCCAATGCAGGAGACATCCGTTGCCGCGGCGCTGGCTTTTTCCATGACATCGTTCATCGTCTTCTTTGTTGTTTCTAAGATCTCGATAGGATCGTGCTCCACCAACCCCTTTTTTGGCATAATTTGCGTGAACTCCTGCTGTGAAGTGAACTCCACATCACCGCCGTGATTGAAGAGCGCAGTCCGTGTTGACGTGGTGCCTTCGTCGATGACGGCAATGTACTGCCCGGATGCACTCGCAAACGTGCGGCGAAAGGCGATCCGTGCGAACGGCACGGCTCTACCGCTGAGCATGTTCATCTTGCGGGGCGAAAACCTGTTCTTGTATCAAAAACTTTCAAACTTAGTTTTTGTTGTTGCTGAACCACTCGAAACCTTTTGCTGGTGCTTTGTGTGTATTGTGCACGTGCATGCGTCAAAAGCGTTCCATAGCATGTCTACTTCAACGCGGCACATCGGTCGCTTATCGTCATACTCACCGCTGTTGTCATTGAGACTTAACATGTCAAGCCGACTTTTCGAGCAATTCACACGTAAAAAGGGGTTGGGTCAGGGGTGTGGCGCACCGTTGCGCATACGTTTCGTCGATCTTGCAGCGGAATGCAACCAACCTGTTACACGAGGTGCGTATCAGATCACACAAAGGCGACGCAAACGATGCACGCAACGCAGCAACACAACAACACAACATCAAAGTATTTGTAAAGATACCATCCAAAGTCGTCGTGAAGCTCCTCCGTTGACTCCGCTGACTGCGTCAGCGCATCGTTGGCAAGTTTGTTGTGCGCTCGCTACATTCGCAGTCATTCGTCGTTCACCCAAGGGATGCTTCCGTAATTCCGAAATCAGTTGTACCCTCATCTACTAGTACTAATTACTCAGTATAGAACCAACACTACTTTTCACTCCTATCCCACCCACTCACTCAGTCATCCACTCATCCACTAGCCACAGTAGACAATAGACTTTTTCGTAAAACTGAGTACCGTAAAAACTTGGATAAACCAACGCTCTGTTCCCGAAGCCCCACCGTAGGGACGGCGGAGTGTTGCCTCAGCCAACACGCCTGCAGAAACGCAGTGGCACTGACCTGTAGCGTCACGCACCCACTCACTGTAACTGTCCTGGACTGCGAGTGACTGCGAGTGACTGTGAGTGACTGTGAGTGACTGTGAGTGAGCGTCGGACGTTTGGCGTCGTTCGTGCGTTTTTTCGGCTATTTTTCGGAGGGTTTTTCGAAGCACTTGGAAGAGGTTTTTCGTGAGGCCCGCGTGGGCCGGGGTGCACCGGCTCCCCGGCTCAGTCAGTTGCTTGAGTCGGTTGGTCGGTCCGTCTGCTCACCTACCTCACCCCACACGCCCTCTCACACGCATTCGCTCCTGCCGCACACACGCACTGCTCTCACCGAGGGCCGGCTGTCAGCTCGTATGTCGCAACGCCGCGGCGGACGCCTTTGACTCACTGTGGCTCACTGTGACCCACACCCACACCCACACCCACACCCACACACTCATCCCACTCACTCACTCACTCCACTTTGACTTTTGGCAGTCATTCTGAAATTCTGAAATTCTGACTTTATGACTTTGTGTGTTTGTGTGTTTGTATTTGTTTTCATGTGTACAGTACGTTTTCACATTTTCTTTGCCCCTACTTTACAACACTGTAATGCGTACTTAGTGATATGGAGATGTGTCCGAATTTTGTGCATTTTTGCATTTTTTGCATTTTTGCATTCTTGCATTTTTGCACGTTTGCATTTTTATGTTCTGTGGGTGGGTGAGTGACGGTGGGTAAGTGACGCAGTGACGGCGGTGACTCGGCACCTCTCTTGTGTACACGTACAGTTCATGTACACTTACCACTTACCTTGCATGACAGTGAAGAAATGTTGTGTACGCTTTATGTACACTGTACAGTGTACACACGACCTCCGCGCTCTGTCTCGCTCAGAAGACAGCCGCCACTTTCGCCACCCACACACAGGCACACGAACGGCAGGCAGTGGGGAAGGAAGTTGGGGGGAGCGGGTTCTTTGACATGCAATCAATAATCCAGGTTTATGCAGTACTAGTACATAGATGAACGTGATTTGAAGAATGGGCGTTTGTGGGGAATGAGGTGAAGTGTTTTTCAAGAGAAAAGGAATACTGAAAGTACGAAATGGGTTTGGTGTCGTCGTCGGTTCGTGCGTTCGTTCGTTGTTGTCTTCTCATCGCGTCGTCGTTCGTTGGTCGTCTTTGGATCTTTTTCCCTTGTTGTGTTGTGTCTTCTGTGACGATCCGTTCGCTGTCTGGCAGATGGCGTCTGCTGTCTGCTGTCTGCTGTCCACTGTCTGCTGTCTGCTGTCAAGTCGCGTGGTCCCTGGGTTGGGTAGTAGATGGCACTTTTGTCTTGCGTCTGTTTGTTGCTCTGGCTACTTGTGGACATTGGTATGTGTCTCACCTACTGCAGCAGTGACGCCATGCCAGAACAGGCAAAGTGCCAAACGTGAGATCCCTTATGGCGGCAGTTCACCATGAATCCTCCCCCCTCAACTGTTTTGTGTGTCTGCTATCCACCACAGCAATGCTTCTACAGATCAAGACAAATTCTTACAACTGCTTGGGTTGCTTGACTTCCACTTCACGAGTGCTGCCATGGCATGAACTCGTCCCCGTCGTTGTTTATGCTCAGGAAGAGTGAAGGCGCAAGTCCACATAGATTTTTATTTGTCGCTAACATCCCAATCTCTTTCGAAGGTCTACAACAAACGCTTCCCTCTGCGGTGCTGCGGCGGCACAATTCAACATGAGAGTTCACTTGGCAGCTCACATTTCCCAGGAAACGCCTGAGCACTTTTTAGCTCCACTGCGAGAAGGTCTTAAAGACACGAAAGTGATTCTTTCGGAAGGCAGTGACTTCCCCAGTGATGGTGTTGATATTCTCGTCACGAAAGCAAGAATTGGGACGTTTGAATCCGATCTGGCCAATTGCGGTGATTCGCTACGCATCGTTTATGTGCCCTATGCTGGTCCACCAGCCGTCTTTCAGCAACATATCCGCGACAAGTACCCAAAGGTCCGCCTTATCAATTCTCATCACAATGCGGCGCCCACGTCGGAATATGCTTTGGCCTTGCTCCTGGCAGCTTCGAAACTCCTCGTGAAGGCCGATGGCATATTTCGACGCAACGACTGGAGCCCCCGTGGCCTTCCACCGGATCCAGGAGTTCCTGGCGAAGCGATGCCCGCCATAACGTTGTATGGCAGGAAAGTATGTATTGTTGGATTTGGATCGATTGGGAAACGGGTGCGTATAGTTCCCGTCCGTGGTTCACTCCTGCATGTGAAGAAGTCGTTGCTGATCGCCCCCTTTCGAATTGCGGTGCAGGTGACAGCATGCTGCGTGAGTCTTGGAATGCAAGTAGTTGCAACTCGTCGCACGATTGCGAGTGGCGCCGAGTTCGAGGACATTAGTGTTCTTGGGAGCAACGTTCGCGTGTACGGCTCCAAGCACCTTCACTTGGCATTGAAAGACGCCACCGCGGTTGTCGTCTGTTGCCCAGGCACTCCGGAAACGGCTGGCATGATCGGAACTGAAGAGTTGAAGCTCCTGCGCATTCCAGGAATTTTGGTCAACGTCGGGCGTGGCGACGTAGTTGATGAAACGGCTTTGTTTGAAGCTCTAAAAGAAGGGTCATCACTCACTGTGCACGAAACAGAGTCACCAGCCACCTCCACGACCAAGACGTCCCCACGATTGTTCGCTGCCGGTATCGACACATGGTACGGTTTGGCGCTCTGTGATATTCATTCTGCAATACTTTTAAAGTTTCTTTCCTTCAAACATGCTGCGCTTTCCAGGTATAACTACCCGACCAGCCACAAAAATAGACAAAGCACACCTCCTGGAAAACTTCACGACTTTGCATCACTGCCAAATGTTGTACTGAGTCCTCACCGTGGGTACGTCCACATCGTGCGCTTGTGCCAAACTCTGCTTTGATCTCTCACGAATTTGCACCGTGTGTATCATTCTTCAGCGGCGGCATAGGACTGCAGTCCGTGGAAACTGGGCGCTGGCGCTGCACCAAGGATTTACTGTTGCGACTTGCTGAGACAGACCTTGACCAAGGGGCCCAAATACCAGACCAAATGGATCTTACGTTAGGGTATTAGCTGCACAACAAGGAATCTGTAGGTGCCCGCGCTGCCAGAATGCCAACAGTGCTGAGCGAACATACGACTATTACTGGTCCACATATATTACTCAGGTCTGGCTGCTGCTGTAAACTTACACTTATCGTTGCGCTTTTGTTACTGAACGTTTTGGTTTCCGACAAACGTGAAACGCAAGCGAATAAAAGCCGGATTCCCGCGTTGTGCGATAAGGTGGTCGTACTCGGTCTACATGCAGTAACGCATATGAAGCCAATGAGCCCGTTGAACACACGGGACAGCATGCAAATGAATGTACCATATGTTTGTGCATAGATGCGACATCCGGTTCTGCCGTGGCCGAGCGTTGCGTCGCTCCGCTTCGAACCACATTTTTTGGCGATCCGCGTACTGCGTTGGCCTGAATGTACCGAGCGTGAGACGCGTCTCTCACAAAAAGCTCAAGTTTGTTCTGCCATAAAAGGCGCGTCTTCTCCGAAGTTGCGCGGTTTCGGGCTTTCAAGAACAATGCGATGTACATCAAAGCACTCTGCTTCTGGGAAAGGCATGGGTGCCTGGGCCGTCCGTCGGACGCGAATGCTCTCAAAGCGTCTTCGACATACGGGCTCAATGATTGTTCCAAGTAGGGCGCCACGGCAATTAGCCCTTGATGTCGCAGCATTGCATTTATCTCAAATTGTGATCTCCGGACCACAGTCGGAGGAGGGCATTTTTCCAGGTGCCTCACCTGCAACACATACAGTTCAACGAAATATCAGCCACTGCTACTTTTTCCGCCACCGCCGTCTCTACATACCTTAAGTCGATATCGTTCGGGAGACATCAGAAATCGGTGCATGTTTCGCTGACATGAAAAGAAAATTAACGAATCTCTGTAGTCCACAGCACAATCGTGGACAACGGGCCGAATTGATGATTCCTCCACCATCGCCACTGGACAGAATTCTTGACCGATTCTGCGCTTGATGCGGCTGACACACAAAGGCACGCGTCCGTGGTCAAGATCGCAAACACCTGGAGCAAAAACCAACTACATCGCCAAGCAGCCACCAACCTTCGTCCGCGTCGGGAAGTCAACTCCAGCGGAGAGACTCGGACAGGAATCCCACTCCCATGATCTAGTTGTTGGCTACCCAGCAGCAGTGACGCGGACAACTGTCGCAGCTGCATCTGCGGGGTTTGCTTGTCACCATGAAGTCGAAGTGGTTTACGAGGATGGGGCAATGCTCCTGGCGGCGCTTGAAACAATAAATACCGATCCGGACTGTGCGCAAACTTGGCAGCAGCGCGACTGTTTTCGCATGCGAACAAATGGCCGCGGTAGAAAACAATGCAGCCAAGGTTGAACTGTGACAAATGCCCACTTTTACAACTCCCGGCAAAACTCAGCCCCGCAAGTCGAGCAGAAGCACTGGCCGGCCTGGATTTCTTGTCTGTGTCCGGACTGTAAACCGGACGCATTGGCATTGCCCCCGAGGCAACGTATTCCCTGCGGTCACCCCACGCGACTGGGCACAGAAACCCAAACTTACTTCGAGCTAACTTGGAGTGAATCCACCGCCAGCTCAATGACAAACTTGAAACAATGACTGCCTCATTCGACCTGCATGACAGAAACAGCACAACCAGAGTGAGCGAACGAGGTTTGCAGGTATCAACCTCGCAAATTGACCCACATCATTGCCTGCGCGGCATTGCGTCGCATGCTAGTTTTGGATCGAAGACGCTGCCTCAACAACTGCGTGTACGGCGACATTGACACAGCGAAAGGGTGCGCGCGGCTGAATGTAAGAGCGTGCTGGCGCAGCGACCTGAGATACTCTTCCTTGACTTGCAGGTCCGAACGGAACACCGACAATCGGCAAACAACGTCGCCATATTGAGCAGCATAAAAAGTGCATACTGTCTCCAGTTGAGCTTTCGCGCATGTGTATGGCTGCAAACCGGATGACTCATTCGCAAAGCCAAGCATTTGTTCCGGATAGTCATGGACCTCGCTGGAATTTTGTGGTAAATTGGCATCCTCATCCATCACGGGATGGACCAGCTGTGAATGACGTACGATTTTGTTGGAGGCAAGCGCGTGAATACTCTGCTCTCTGTAGACTAAGTCGGCTCTCGGCCACTGCGATGGGACTAAAGCAATGACAGTCGCAGGAACCACACCTAATTCCGCCAAGGCAGCTGCATCGACTGCAGATCGAGGGTAATCTGTCAACACCCATCCTCGTAATCGGCAGTCCATTGCTTTGAGGCGCAGGGCAACGGCACTTGCGAGCAAGCTCGTCGGGAAGCGCCATTTCATGAACGAGTAAAAGTCTTCCAATGAGCCGGCGCCCATTCCCATCACCGCGTTGCGAAGCAAGTGCTCAAAGCCTCGCATCATTCGCTTCACTCGTGTCACCACAAGTGGTGTAAATGGGGTGGCTGTGTCTTCTACATCTGCTGTTTGCACATCCATCATGATGTCGGCTCCTACTTTGGTATCGCGCCCGGCTAGAATCCATAGAATGACCTCGTGCAAAGCCACGCGGATAGGCTGAACACCGGGTCTTGAGGATTCGCCTCCATCAGCGGCATGGTCGGATCTCAAAGTTTTTTCTGTCAAGCGGAGAGCGTGAGCTCTTGTTAACACCCTGCATTTGGACATGAGTGGTTCAACTTGCTTTCGCAACCAGCGTCCAGCGGACGTATCGAGCGTGGGGTAGACGCCGTCGGTTGCTGACACGAGCGCACATGTCATAACAACATTCCTGGCCACTTTAGATCCAATTTTTGGTTCCGCGCAAATGAAGCTGTCAGCGTGAGAAATAAAGAACTGCCTCCGCTCTTCAGTTGACGGAAAGAATAAATACCCCCTGAACTCGACCGGGAAGTGAACATTGCATACCAGGTTAACATCTTTCTTGTTGCTGGACGTTGGGTTACTGACAGCTTGGGCCACAACTGGGCAATGCAAGCCAAAGCGACTTAATTTTCGGTACCCACACTCCAACAGAGTCCTTGCTTCTTGAACTTTGAGTTTGCGGATGTTCGACAGCAAGGGTTTCCCGGCAATGTTTAAAGAACCACTTTGTTCTCCGGCAGAGGACAGCAATGCGGCCATGACACGTCGAGCAGCCTTTGCCGTTGGAGGCCCTCGTTGCATAATCCACGGACTGTGAACATGAATGCCAACTGACCGTAGCACTCCCATTCGGGCTTGAATCTTTGTGGCGAGCTTGCTCCAATGATTACGCTTTTTGCGGTTACCCGGAGTGCTGGAAATAGGGTTGTTACCGGTGTTTGCCGCCATGCGATCACCTAAGGCAGCTTCCCCTTCTGCAGCAGCCAGAACAGCACCGGCTTTAGCGGGAGAAGTTTTTGACGGGATTGTGTGTGCGGTCCGCGGTGTATTTGCAAGCTGTGACGCCGCCATGCCAGCAGCTGCCGTAGCCGCTGCCGCCGCTGCCGCTGCAACCGCAGCTTCTTTTTTCTTGACATCAGCATGTTCTGACACGATCTCATCGAAAAGAATAGGCACCACAACTGTCGGATAACAACATTCGCGTAGCAACGTCACCATGTCAATGACGGGGAGTGATGACCAATTCACAAATCCCCCTCGTTCACTGCTTCGAAGAGCGTAAAACTGCTCGCGATGGCGACGAAGGGATGTTGTTCCAATGTACTTCTCCCCTTCATAGTGTACCAGCATATCAAGCAAGCGTCGATGCTGTGGTGCCATTGTGGTGGTCGAATTGCCCTGCAATCGTGCCTT
>ENA-OWNT01003105-OWNT01003105.1-seawater-metagenome-genome-assembly--contig:-NODE-3105-length-16158-cov-3.901312_pt1:0-15000 | contig 16158 bp, 8 predicted proteins | sample MGYA00238136_ERZ651165 | MGnify/ENA primary metagenome ERZ651165 (study PRJEB26861, sample SAMN08777766) | seawater metagenome | isolation source: coastal seawater | place: USA: Florida...
GCCCTCCGTCCCACCCGCTGACGCGGGCGAGACCTCCACGATAGGTCGAAAAGGGCGCCATGTAGAGTGGCTTAAGAGTCTTCCAGATGGAAGTGAGTTTGAGTTCCAAGGTGTACCGAGCGCGAGCGCTGTTGCCACACATGGGTTACTGGACGACACAGGTGCAGCAACTGCGAACCAGACCACGGATGAGAGTGCAGCGATGTTCGATAGAATGAAGGAACAGATATCCGAGCACCCCAAGGCACTCGCTTTGGACATCCAGCCACAGCACCTTCTCGGTGTTGATACAAATAAGTTGAGTGATGCGCAGCTAGAAGAGTTAGAAAAGCTGCACGTAGAACTCATGCAGCAATGCATAGAGCTTCGTATTCAAAGAGCCAGGTGGCAGGGTTTCGCCGCAGTGGAGGAGTCGATGGCGGTTTGTGTGTCATCAAGTCCAAAAAGAAACGAGAAAGGAACATAACAAAAGTGCAAACATTCAGAATGCAACCTTGGCGAACGAAAGTTCACACCCAAAGTTCAACAGCTCTGTGCCACAACTGCGTTGCGCCGACCGTACAAACGTCGATGTGATTTCAATTGTGCGTGTTGATTTTTTATAAAGCTATCCGACTACAATCGACGTGTTTGTAATTGTGTCTGTGGCCAATGCCTGTCAAATGTACTTGCACAAATAGATGATTGACCGCGAGAAAAGATTGATTACACACGGATTACCATTTCCTGATTTGCAATGTGCCTTTGGCAACACACGCACAGCGACAACCTACACACACACACACACACACACACACACACACACACACACACACACACACACACAGCGACTGATGCGCGACCGCGCGACAGAGGAAGCAGCAGCCGAATTGGATGCAACATGCAACAAGAATACATCGTTGTCGTCGTTGTCGTCGTCGCAGTCACCGGCACTCATCTCCACGCTTGCTTTCCTTCATACACACTCATCTGTCCATTCAACTCACTTTTATCCACTCACTTCACCTGTTTCATCCACTCGACTTCTCCATTTAGTTGTCCACTCAAACCAATTTTATCCACTCAATGTAGTTTTATCCACTCAATTTTATCCACTCGAGTACAGTACTCGAGTATGTACCCAACTTCATTCATCCAGTCACTTTTATCCACTGAATGCCACTTTATCCACTCAAGCTCATCCACTCAATTTACTTTTGTCCACTGAATTTTCATGTTATCCATTCGATCTATCCACTGATTGATCCATTCAGAGCACTGTTATCCATGATGCATTCAAAGTTGCGAGAGTATCCAAAAGTTTGTTCGTTGGTCGTCGTTGTCGTCGTCGTCGTCGTCGTCGTCGTCGTCGTCGTCGACACTGTCGAAGTCGCCATACCGAAGCCCCGTCGAGGCCAATCAAATCAAATATTGTGCGGCACCTGCTGTGTGTATGCGTCGTAGACGTGCAAGCTAGTGGTGCTTTCGGTATAGGTTATGGCATTTGCAGTGCCGAGTGGGTCGCGGGAGATCGGCAGTGGCCCGGATCCCGGAACCGGGAATGGAGACAGATATTTGAAAATCTGGTGACGTCCGTCGTTTCACAAAACAGACGGGGGAGTCAGGAGCTGGTTGCACATTTAGACGCACGATCGTGAAAATGAGGATGGCTATTGATATAGTTTTCGAAAAGTATTGGGTTGAGAGTGCGACCAAAGATGGGTCGAGGCTGGCCGTAAGCGCAATCCCAAGCACCTTTGATGTCTTGGTCGGCCACGCGCAAAGAGTCAGACATGTGCGAGGCCCTTGAATTTGGAATGTAGACGTTTGTCCGGGATTATATCCCACAACAATGTGGGAAGCCGGGGCATCGGCTTCGGGTCATGAACTTCGACGTGGTGACAAGCTCAACATCCCCATTTTCTACGTGGCGTGTGGAGAACAACACTCGCTGCTCGTCGCCGAAAATGGGTTCAAAATGTTTTCCGCTGGCAGCAACAGCCACGGAGAGCTTGGCAATGGCTCACAAACTGAACAGCGCGATTTTGCCCTCACAGCTGGATTGTCACAATCAACAAGTTCGCAACCAAGGGGGTCCACTCGTTCCCGGGAAGAACTTGAGAAGCTGGAGATATGTGTCGTCGCCGCAGGTGCTCGGCATAGCGCCGCCCTCACTGCAACTGGTAAGTTGTACACTTGGGGTGCAAACGACAATTTCCAGCTTGGACACACGGATATCTACGGATTTGAAGCCCGCGACTTGGCTGGTCCAAAGTCTTCCTTGTCTGCGCCTGCGGATGTGGACGGAAAGCAAACACAATGGCGTGACCCACTAGTTCCGTGTTTAGTCCGATGGTTTCATGAGCAGTCCATCATGGTGACGTCCGTAGCTTGCGGTGCGGAGTATACACTAGCAACAGATGCCAGCAACAATCTTTACAGTTGGGGACAAGGAAATTTCGGTAACCTTGGCCACGGAGACACATCTGCTCGACAAGTTCCCACAAAAGTGTTAGCTCTTGAAGGCATCGTCATTGCGTGCGCTGCCGGCTCAAAGCATGCTCTGGCCATATGTTTTAAACGGCGAACTTTCAAGTACCAAGTCGGTGGACGCTATTCAGGGAGTGGCGGAGGCGGCTCTCTTGTTGACGTTCACGGAGAAATGGAGACATTTGGTGGAAACGTGTATTCGTGGGGTCATGGCGGCAATGGTCGCCTCGGTCACAGCACCCTGAGTCGCCACTTGCAGGGTAATGAAGACGCACAGCGAGGATCGCTGACTCCGACCAAAATTAGAACATTGGAAATGCATTCAATTGTATCAATCGCTGCTGGCGAGGCCCATTCCGCGGCCATATCATCCGATGGTTCTCTGTTCACATGGGGATCCGGTAGCTACGGACGCCTCGGCCATGGGGGTGACATCGATGTCGACGAGCCAACAAAAGTACAGCTCGACCACACGGCCGACTCGTTTGCTGTGCGAAGCGTTGCGCTCGGCGTCTTTCACACAATGATTATCAGCAACGAAAAGGGGGGCACTTTATACGCCTGTGGAGATCATGAGTACGGTAAGCTAGGTCTTGGTCGGCTATGGAGCTTCGTCTCCAGTCCTGTCAAGGTGGGAGGTTTGTTGAAGGGGGCGCAGGTGTATGAGGTCGCTTGTGGCGCATTTCATACACTCGCCTGGGTGCGGCAACCGGACACCAAGAACGATGTGTTTGGATGGGGAGCAATCCGAAGTGGCGGACAGCATGAGTATTATCCTGTCCCTTTGGGTGATTTTGGGCTCGGGATGAAATTAACATTGAACTTGGAGGACGACCATGTGAATTTATCAAGCGCAGAAGCCGTTGCCCAGTCATTAAGCGCGGACCCAAAGGTACTTCAAAGTCAGCGCCGACAGTGCCTAGAAAGTGACTCACTAGAGCGAGTGAGGGTAGTCGATGTCAGCGTGGGATCCCAGCATTCGCTTGTTGTGTCCGACATTGGACTTGTCTATTCGTTCGGGAGCGATGAATTTGGACAGTTAGGTCAAGGGGCCTTCTTGGATGACGCGACACGGGCAACGAATGTGCTAGATCCAAGCATAGCGTCCGCTCAAGTCGGTGTGTGGGCCAGGCTTCTGGATGACAAGCACTCCGCTGTGAATGAAATGCGCGCAAAAATTGGCAGGAAGGCTAACCCTGGACGGTTAGAAAGTCACAACGACATTGCGGGAGACGGAGGGTCAATAATTGCGTCCACCACGATGGTGGGGACTCCAAAGCTACCCACCATTGTCCGAGGGCCTCTCGTTCATGAGTTTGTGTGCCAAGTTGCGTGCGGCGGCGAGTTTTCGTTGGCACTTACAACCACGAACCAAGTGTATTCTTGGGGCCGTGGACAGGAGCATCAGCTTGGCCTTGGCTACGCAACACAGTGCCAAAGCGAGCCACAGCTCATCGCAGCCCTGGCGGCCTTGGAAGTAACGAAGATTGCAGCAGGTGATGAGCACGCAGCCGCGATTGTGGCGAATGGCCATCTCTTTACTTGGGGCTCCAATGAATCTGGGAAACTTGGACTTGGAGAGGAACACTCCGCCCCATCTGCGCTTTTGGGAAGCCTTCCCAAGCGCGTTCGCGGTGAGCTGGGCGACCAATTCGTTCAGAGTGTATCATTGGGGATGAGTCATTCTGCGTGCATCACTGGCAGTGATCCCAGCGGGAGTGACAACATGCTCTTTACCTGGGGAGGTGGTTGGCGCGGTCGATTGGGGCATGGTACGCTCGAAAACGCCTTTGAGCCTCGCCGTATTGGAGGTACTTTGCGAGGCTGCGCCGTGGATCAGGTGTCCTGTGGTGCGTACCACACTCTGGCTGTCGCCAACGGTGATCTTTATGGATGGGGCCAGGACACAGGCTGCTTAGGGCGTGGACACGCAAGTAGCGACCCAGACGCTTTTGTTCTGCTCCCTCTTCGTAACGAGGCTCTAAGGTCTCTTGGGTTGCGCATCACACGCGCAGTCGCTTGTGTGGCTCACTCGATCGTTGTTGCCGACGATGGTTCGGTGTGGAGTTGTGGCAGCACAGAGTACGGCCGCCTGGGTCACGACCCGAACGACACCCTCGATGTCATGGACGGTATTGCTTATAGCTTCAAGCGAGTATGTCGCTTTCGAGCAGGCACTTACTCGTCTAGCGTTCACCAGCTTATGTTGGACCGGCTACAGCAAACCGACGCTGACAGCAGCAGGTCCAAACATGTCGTGCGCAACGCTTTTTCAACGGTGGATCAAACTCTGTCTGAGGCAAATGTCATTGAGCCTTTACGAGCTCCACCTCATGGTGCTCGTAGAAAGGCTGCTTCCACCGGCGATAATGCCCGGAATCTTCCGACGGATCCGTCACCTGCGCCGACAATTTCCCTCCCCATCATCGCCGGTCACTTGAACCACAATGCAGTCCTCTATCCCGACGGCAGGCTGTTTTTTTGGGGTTGCAATGGCAGTTTGCGATGTGGAGTGAACCTATCGCTGTTGGAAGATCCTGGCATGGACAATGAAGCAGAAACTAAATCCGCTTCTGATGCAAACCCTGTGGCTATTCCAGAACTCCCTGAGTCTAAGTCTGCAGCCGTAGACATGGTGAAGTTTCCCGGTATTGCCACCATTCCTCTCGCCTACCTCAACGAGCACTTGTGCGACACAACACGTGACACTGCAGCTGCATCGGAGAATCAATCCGAGGAGTCGGACTTAAAGAATGCTTCGAGCACAGCTACCAACTTCGGCGCCGACCATGATGACGGGTGGAGTTCAGACGACAGTGTCGATGGTGGTGTCGATTTAGACGATATCGACGACCCATTGCCCAATGGTGAGCACGACGCCGCATCGTCAAGCAAGCCGTCATCGACCACGCTTGTGTCCTCGCAGAGGGATTGGCGTGGGACCGCCGCCGGTCGCTCACTATTGCAATTGCTTGTTCAAGTGCAGTCGCAAGATCATGATATCGAGAATGCACTGCTGTCCAGTCTCTACGAGGTCGAAGAGCGAGAACGAGCATGTTTGGATGCAATTCATCTCACTCATGCGACTAAGCACAAAATTATGGCACTGGATACTCGCTTGAAAATATTGACGCGAGTCAGCTTGCAGCAGGCCCTCAATAAGCACTTTTCCCCTCCAGTTGAACCAAAGCTGAAAATAAACGACGTAGGAACACCTTCCAATCGCGAAAAGATGGAGAGGATATTCAGCCTATTGCGTGGGCACCCTTGTTTTGTTGTAAGAATCTTTCGGCATCATTTCTGCACGCAGACTGCTGTTGCGGGTAGTGGAGCGGCTGACCTCAAAACTGGTGAAGGGTCGTCGGCGGCGTTTCCTCTCAACGGGTCTATGCATTCTACTGCAGACCGTAACATGTCGGACAATGTCGGGCCTACGACTGGAGTTGTAGCCATGTCATCTCGCAGTGGCGTCGTGGACCACCGAAATCCTGCCGGGGGTCGCCCCGTCAACAATGCGCTGGATTTTGTGAACCTTGTCTGTGCCATCTACGCTGACTTTGGATCTCCTCGCAATGAGCATTTGTTTCTGGCTTGTTTGACGGGCATGATCAAGGAGTTGCTGTCAGTGGCGGACCCCTCTTCGCTTGAAGATTTTCATCGAATACTTTTCCATGACCACCCAGTGCTGACACATTCAATCAACCGGTACTTCACCTCTCCTCGCGTTGTGTCAGAGTCGATGCGAACTGAACTTTCCAAGTACTTGGTTAAGTTTTTGAACGCCGTCAACGACGCCGATCAGTCACCACTGAGCCTTGAGCCGAACCCTTTGGTTGTGTTTGAAGACCTGCGGCATGAAGAGTACAGCAATGATGAGGTGTGTTGTTGTCACTCAATCTGTGGCAGTTGCTGGGTGTGCATGCCGTGATTTTTGGTGGTGTTGTTGTGGCAGGTGGAGCATGACGCTCAGTTACACGGAGCGTACAGTATCACGCAGGTTCAGGAAGAAGTGCAGTCTCGAGTGGCCGCGCTCAAGTCCCATGTCATTGAATGGATTGGCATTCTCAAACATATTATCCGAGGTATCACCAGCGAGGTGCGCTTCTTACTGAGCTTCATAGCATCTTCCTTGCGTGAACTTTGTCGACAATGGAATCGGCACTCAGCACAACAGTTAGCCTCCGACGGTAGCAGCGACAGCAGTTCGTTTCGTGGGTCATCGAACAACGATACCGCGGGCACAACCAGTGGTGATCGATTGTACGATCAATCCTCAGTTTTGCAGGAGATTGGACGAATTTTAGTCCTATATCTTCTCAGGAATTTATTGTCCTTTCCTAAGTACTTCGGGATTCTTCCGAATGACTTTGTGATAACAGGACGTCATTCTGCGAACCTCAAACGCCTCGTTCAAGTCCTTGATAGAGTCGTGGGTGGGCGATTGTACGACACCACTGCCAGACCTTGGATGCAACCTCTCAACAGCGTTATCATGTCGCAATCGACACGAGTAGCCACCATGGTTCAATCAGTTCTTATCATTGGATCGGCCGCTACTGTCCAGCAAGAACTGCAAAAGCAGCTAGTGTTCGATCACTACGAAATCCAGCTTGAGATTGAGACCGACGTGTTGCACGTTCGGAAAAATGTGCTTCTCTATCTCAGATGCCTAATGGCAAATAGTGATGAATGTTTGTCTGATATGACTGCCCAAGATGGGTTTGCTTTGCAATCTGCGGTGAAGCGTTTGCTGGCAGATTGTGGTGGCATTCGCAAAACTGCCTACCTACGGCTGTCGCCGAAGCAAGATGAGAAAGTGAACTTGCGAATCGACAATGACTTGTCAGGCAACGACAACAACTTGTTTCATGACATCCATGAAACTGACGGTCCAGCGGCCGACCATGCATCGCATGATAACCCCGGTGATGATGGAACACTTGTAAAATACGCGGGGACTCAGCAGAATGCCGCTGCAAATGCGGAATCTATGCACGTCTGTTTACGGTGTGGAGTGACTCTTCCAACGGGTTTGCGGCCAGCTGAGAGCATGTCACGCCAAGCTGGCGCCTCGAACTTCATTACATTACCACCAGCTCTCAATGAAGATGAGAAGAACTTCTGTTGGGTTCTGCATAACATCCGTGCAGTTGATGCAGGTGCATCTCAAACAAGCTTTCAACAACTGTTGACGGATGCCATGGACAGTCTCAAAATCGAGGATGTTTTGCAGCAATCGAAACAAGTGGAGTTCGCTGAGCAAGGTTCCAACCGAGACTTCGACAACACGCTCCAACGCTACATAAAATTTCATCAGGCATATGCCAAGGTGTCAGAACTACAACGATCAAGTACGAACTCGTCGGGTCTGAAACAACTTTTGAGGCGTATCATCAGTGTTTCGAATCAACAAAAACACACCGAAGTGCTGTTGCAAGAAATATTGCTGCGGCTTCGTAACTTGCGCGTGCAAATTCAGGAAGTGAACAACAACCTATTGTCCAAATATCGCGCATTGGCAGGTTGCAGCTCAGAGTTACAGAGGAGAGTGCAATCAGGGCAAGCGAAATTTGGAGTCGATGAGCAATGTGCTGCTGGTACCACAGCTCCGCCGAAAGATGTTGAAGATGACGATGCTCAAAATGAGGAGCTGGGCGAACATGACGAAGATTCATCAGAAGCTGTACTTGCCGACGATGGCACTATGAATACTTCCAAGCTCACACGAGTATTGCTTCAACGATTAGAAACAGATGATGGCCTTGCCGAGGAAGATGGCGTTCGTGGAAGCACTGGAGTACCGGTGAGAGGGGTGCACATGAAGTTTACATTGAGGTGGTTGCAGGCACGTGGCATCGTTTATTCGTTTGTTCCTTCTCAAAACTTGCCCCGCCGTGCGAAACGAGATCTCGAAGAAAAGGTTGTTTTCGTCGTGACGACTGATCGTCGTGGCCAGAGCTCGTATATCTTCAACGCAGTGTACGATGGTAACGTAGTGATTGACACATTCTACGTGTCCATTGCACACCTGAAGCAACTGCGCAGAACAGTTGCTGACTTCGCCGACACTGAGGCTGCGTTCGGAGGCTCATCCAAAATTGCCAAGACCACTTTCCGAATCAAATCTCTTCAGCAGCTGTGTGCAGACGAGCTGGAAAATCGAGCCGTTATTGTCGCCTCTTAGATTCGTTACCGCATAATGAACGGGGGTTAGAATTGGCGGCTTTTACATGTCGCGACTGTCTACTCACTTGGACTTCACAGTCGCACCAACCCAGGCATTTATGGATTGATGGTTGATAAAGATATAACGTTACTAATAGTTAGCCTTGTTTGCGTTTTGTTCCGCTTGACAGCTCGTTCGCCGTAGAAGAGTCTCATACCAATCCACTGGCATCGTCGACCTTGCGTTCAGCTATGGCGCCATCCCTGGCCAAGCTAATCAAGTCCACAGCCCCAAGTGCGTCATCAACGTCCCCTGCGACATCAACAGCGACATCACCGTCAGCCATTAATCGACTGCTTTCCCCGGCCTTGTCTTTCTGTTCTTGCGTGTGCTTGTGCATCGCAAAAATTCGGTGTCCAGCGTGTGCTTGCCACCACTCAAGAACAGCAAGGCGTAGCACGTTATCAAAGGGATTTCCTTGGCCACGAAGCAATACTCCCAGTGCGGCATCCAGGGCGGCTCCTTTCTCCAGCAACTGTGCTCTTGTTTGATCGACGGCATTTTCAGACCCCGGAACTGTTTTCTGAGGTTGCAAACCTGCGAAGTCTTCTTGGACACACTGATTGAGTTTCGCTCGAAATTCCGACACACTCTGCGCGGCGTGTTCTTGTGCGGCGAAAGATCGGTACAACCGCAGCAGTTCGCGGGAAATCACTTGAGAACGGCGCTCCGCAACATGTGTTGAACCACTCTGGGCGGAAAAGGCTTCCACAATTTCGGGGTCCTCTGCTGGGTTTGCCCCACTGCCCCCAAGCGATCTAGGGTTGGGATTTTGGCTATCGAATGGCTGCGGGCTCAAGGCGCCATCCCTATTTTGTTGGCGTGGAGAATTGACGGGAGTGATCAAGGACTCGTGGCCCGAAGTAACCGCCACGATCTGCCGTTGCAGCTCTCGCACCGAGTTCTTCTCATTGTCTTCGGTCAGAACACTACATTTTGCAACGAGGACATCCGCTACACGAGGATTGATATTTTTTGACGCGAAGGGGCGTTTAAAACCGGACTTCTGTGTCGACCCAAACACCGGATCAGTTTGCAAAGTGGCGAATGTCCTGATGTCTTTGCGAAGTTGGCGTTGAGCTTCCAAAGCTTGTTGAGCCTCCAGATTGCGGTTGTTAAATTCTTTTAACTCCAAAGGTTTGTACTGGTAACCAACTTCCCCCCACGCCACAACGTCGTCATCATCTGCTTCTCCTCGTGCGGTTGTACAACACACGCGTTGATACCATTCGCGGCAGTAAACGATGCCACCACGATTGCGGATGGTAGATTTTGTGCCACCAGAGGATTCGCTTTCATCGTACGTTTTCCGGCGCTTAGGGCAAGAAATTACTAGACCCCAAACAATTGTGTCGAGGCATTTGCGACCGACCGTCAACATGAATACCAACCCGCAAAATTGGAAGAATACGAAGTATGGTGCGGTTTCAGTGAGTGTTCCAGCCGCCGTGATGCTAATTCGGATGCCATTGTATTGCTGGTACCCTGCTGAACTGGGTGAGAGTTGTGGGCTCCTATACACTGTGGTACTTGTCGCTGGCACCTCACGTACCCGCAAGGTGATGAACGGAGTGGCCTGACCTTGGCATTCTGTGTTGAAATTGTCTGTTAGTACGCTGGTAATGCCGCTAGTATCGAATACGTCCACGCAGGAAGTTTCATAGTCCACCACAATCAGTAAGTGCAACCCAGTGAGACGATAAGGGTAGCGATTGATTGAAGCCTTCGAGTTTTGAGTGGAACCGCCAGCACATCCTTCCACGGTCGGGCACTCCGCACTCCCCGCAAACTGAGCGTTATTGAAGTTCAACGACGGAATTTCTGCTGCGTCAAGCATTGCAGTCAAACTTAACGTTGGGTGCTCCCCAGCACTCCACACGCACGATGCTGTCGGATCATCTAAGTTGCAGCCGGTCACGAGAGTTCCGCTTGCGCTCACCAACACGGTTGGCATGTCCACAATCCAACCTCCATATTGTGGCTGTGGGTCCAAATTCGTGGTGGAACTTCCCGTTTCGAAGAAATTGTCATTGTAGTTTCCAAGGTCCGTGAATGGTCCAGGTAGCAGAGCCCACCAGTCACCGACCAAAAAGTTGAATATGTGGAGATCCACTTCCGTGGCAGCTCCAATCAATTGATGAAACGGGTAGGCATACCTCGGAGGGGCCAGATACATCTGCAAGTCCACTTCAAAAGAGGTCACCCCAGTCAGAAAGTAGACGGTCACTCTGTCACTTTGAAACCATGACAGAGCAGTGGCCACTGCGGAAGAGGTGGCAGTCGAGTCCGTGAAGGACACGTCACAGGTTTGCTCCGCAATACTCTTGAGTGTCGCGTTCGCAGTCGAAAATTGATCCAGAATTGGAGTGCCATCGGTTGAGTAGTATGTTTGACTGATTGGGACTCCAACAAAGCGACGGAACAAGTCTGTGGCCTCCACTGCATGGGCTGGCACTGAAACTAACGCGGTTGGAACCACAACGTCAGTTCCTGGTCCAGATGCCCTCGTGGGGCCAACTGCCTGCTGAAACGAATCGAAAGGATTCTTCCTGAAGTTTAGAAACAAAGTTTTGGAGACATCTGGCGAAAGACACACAGACTCTGCCGTGAGGTAGGTCCGCTGGTTGGAGTATGGAACCGTGTTGATCCCGGGTATCATAAAAGTTTGAAAGCCGGAGCACCATCGTGGTCGTGGATATTGGTTATCGGTTGCCCTCCACACCCCGCTGTTGATGGTATCCTCTTCCGCTGCTGAGGCGTTGGAGAACATCAATCGTTGGGTATTGATACTAACTGAAGGTGCCGTCACCACATCGATGGGCATGTACACACCGTCGAGATAAACCCACAGTGTCCAGGCTGCCAAAATAACGAAATAGATCGTGAAAGAAGCAAAGCAAGCACAGGGCGAGTGGATGAGAGCCATGCGGTTGGTTCTGTAGTGGAAAAACTTTCGGCAGCCACTGGATATGATGTCGAGAACCTTGCCGCTGTTTGCCTTTTGCCGATGTTGTGCAGCATTGATCCATGTCGTGTCATCCGATTCGGCCACTTCGACGGATCCCTTACCGTTCGCGGTCAGATACTGGCCGTCCTTGCTTGGCTGCGACTCCCAAGCGTGTTGGTCGACCGATTGCTTGTCATCTTCGTCGTCGTATTGGTCAGCATTTTGACGGTTGGTGTCCCTGAGGGAAAAATCCTGTAATTCGATTGACCTGCTCATCGCGGGCCTGCTTCACAGCGCGCCGGTTGTGTTATCGACGCGACGGACATTGATCTGCGCTCATACGCATCATTCAGAGTTGACTGTCATTCAAAAACGAAACTACATTTTCCTTTGGTCCTTCCGGACTCGACATTGGACGGTCGAGCGTCATTCACAATGCATCGTGCCCCATCCCACGTTTTTTCATCGAAAATTCTGCACACTTACAACGACGGCCACTGCAAAACAGTTCTGCACTTCTTTCGTGTCTGTCCTTTACTGAATTCATCCATGCATCCATCTAACATCCAACCACGGCAGCAAAAAGCGCTCATTGTGCGTGGTTGTCTGCACCAAATCCACATGCCGCCCACCACATATCGTCGCATCACATTATTCAATCCAACAACGAACGAGGACGGCGATGACGGACGACGATGACGACGAACGACGACGACGACGACGACGACGAACGACGAACAACGAACAACGAACGACGACGACGAACAACGACGACGAACGACGATGAATGAATCCATTTTCGAATCCAAACTTCTGTCGTCAAGTACAGCCTGTAGTACATTTTCGTGGACGAATTTGTGAGTCGAGGACTCCACGGATGCATGGACGTGAGACGTGAGACGTGGGTGCATGGTGCTGCACATACATACGTGGTGCTGCGCAAGACAGTTGCGTTTCGTCATTATTTATGAACTAAAATCTATCAGACTCTCGGAACTCACCACTGAGTCGCAATTTTCTTGTCCGTCGGCCACATTAACTTGTATTTCACCCCAGTAGACAGCTTCTGCCCAGGTCCTAGCCATTGGGCGAAGAAATATGATCCACTGGACTCAGATTTGAACACATGCAAGGAAGATGTGCCGTCGGTGCCACCGCGAACACCAGCAGCGTGCATCTTTGCGACCACAGTACCGAGAAGTTGCTCGGAGAGCGAGCCTGTCGTCGGTTGGTACACGGCGTTGAGCCCCTTCAAACCACCATCTCCTTCGGTAGCAGTTATGATTTCGGCTTTTTCGGGTACTAGAACTTGAAGCCTGATGTCTTCGTGGCTCGGAACTGGAACAGTCTCTTCCAGTATCACCAGCGAAGCTTTCTTATGCGTGGACGCTGCCGTAAAACGGGCCTCGTGTGTCTTGACGTGGAAAGTTTGCTTGTCGGTCACAAAAAATGTCGACTTATCTTCCTCTTCATTCCCACTCTTGTCCAAAACATGAGTGTATGTTACTCGGATGTTCTTGTCCTCGCCCAAATTGAACCGGAATGGTTCGCCGGGCATTGTTTCGTGCGTTGAGGTGGTTCCAACAAAAGTATTGTCCACAAACATTCGTGATCTTGCCTGAAGGATTGGCGCCAGGGTGTCCGCTGTGCTGGAGCTTTCACCTGTGGACTTGTCATCGATCGAATACTTCCCGACCGCTAGTAAACAAACAGGCGTGAACAAAAAAGTCAATTCTGGACAAAAGCAACACATAGCGTGTGTAGGCATCGTACCAGTAGTATACGCTGTGGGTTTGGTCCCTGGCGCAGAGTAAGAGAACAGTTGAGGCTCCAGACGAACGTGGTTCAGAAGAACCCTGTATGCGGATGTTGAAACATGCCCAGGCTTCGCAGAAGCTGAAATGTTGACAGGATGAGCAACTTGAAATGTATAGCTCTGTCCCATAGACCCATCGGCGTTCACAACTGCAGATCTTTGCGTCTGATACTCTTGGTAGTCAGCGGCCATGCCTGCAGCCGCCTCTATCCCATCTCCCATGTCATCGGCTTCCTCCACCATCATACTCGCGCCCATCTTCATTTTCATCCGCGGTGCGCCAGACGCCATTGCAGAGAAGCCACGATTGAACGCTCGGTGCTCTGCGTCACGAAATTGAACAACTTTGGAGTGCACTGCGGGAGGATCCAACTGGAAGCTCGGGCTCGCTGTCGACAAAAGCAGTTCGGTATCACTCCAATCCTCGCCTGAGGACCACACAAAAAGCAGGGCGATGTTACCAACGTGCAGACAAATAGAATTATTGTAATGCGTTCATGCCGCTGCAGGAATGCAAACGAACCTGTGTATTGTACCACGGAAGCGAATCCGTACACATCAATGGACTCCTCGTTTAGCTTGACGTCGTACTCGGGTGACCACGACACTCCTGAGCATTGGTATGTGATGAGAAACTTCACTTTGGATCGCGGCTGACTTGCCACCGTGTCACCGAAGCGAACATGAAGTTGCAGATTCTTGAAAGAAATCTGACTGGGCCATTGTTGGACGCGTGCTTCGGCGCTGGTGTCGTCAGCTTCGGCATCAGTGTCTCCATTCTCAGCAGTTCCCTGCGATGTCGAGCAGCTGTACGTGCAAGGGACCAAGCGCCCGTTGTTCTGGAGCTGTTGCAGCCTAGCTTTCGTGGCAGTAATGCACTCTTTCGTCTCATCGATGATGCGCGAAACGGTGCTCTGTTCTTTGATGTTCTGTTTGGTTAGTGCGCCCAACCCATCGATTGCGTCTACTAGACCGGACACCGACACAGAACTCGGCAGCACCTCGCCGCTGGACTGCACAGGCGTCGCCAAATTTCGAAGATAATTGTCCAAAATTCCTGGAATCGATTGCAAGCGATTCAACTCCAGCTGGTGAGATGCAAGGGTGGCAGTTAAATCGTTGAGCTGCTTTTGTACCGCTCGCTCTGCTTCTTGAAACGACGGGTCGTCCTTCCTCGACACCACTGTTGTGGAGAACGATGTTCCGAGGACCTCGGCACCGATGATATCTTTCACTCGAACTGAATTTTCATCGATCCTAGCGGGCAGATTGAGAACAGAGATCACTCCGTACTCCCCCAAATCTACCAGTCGGTCTGAATCAATGACTACTTCGCGCTCGAACTCTCCGATTGTCTGACCCCACTTCGAAGACATAATCGTCACGGTTTTGACTTCTGAGTCGTCGAGCGACAAGTCAGCACATACAGAAGGCATGCACGTTCCGGTCAACGACAGCACCACGATGGCACACGGCCATACGTTGTGCATGGTTTAAGCCCCTTTCGTCACGTGCCAGAGTATGACGCCCCCAATAAATCTG
>ENA-OWNT01003106-OWNT01003106.1-seawater-metagenome-genome-assembly--contig:-NODE-3106-length-16147-cov-3.877474_pt1 | contig 16147 bp, 14 predicted proteins | sample MGYA00238136_ERZ651165 | MGnify/ENA primary metagenome ERZ651165 (study PRJEB26861, sample SAMN08777766) | seawater metagenome | isolation source: coastal seawater | place: USA: Florida | collected...
GCGTCGTTGCGTCGTTGCGTGGTTGCGGCGTTGCGTCGTTGCGTCGTTGCGTCGTTGCGTCGTTGCGTCGTTGCGTCATTCGTCGTTGCGTTTGTGCGTTTGTGCGTTTGTGCGTTTGTGCGTTTTTGCGTCGTTGCGTCGTTGCGTCGTTGCGTCGTTGTTGTTGGTTGGATATTGTCGAGCATGGAGCGTGAAGCAGTGGCGAGACGATGTTTGTTTGTTTTAGCTGGTGACTTTGTGACAAGAGCGAGTGGACGGTGTCTTGTGTAATGATGATGACGTTTTGCACGACAAATCTACATGCATTGCATTGACAGCGAAGGATGAGGCGTCGTGTGGCGCATTTGGGTGGAGAGTACGGATGGGCAGGACAATTCCGGGAAGAAGGAAACATGTATGGGAAGCCAGGACAGATTGAATAACTGCAAATTTGGTTCCATTTAGAATTTTCCGCCGCACGGTTCTTCGACATGCATCGTGCACCTCCTGGTTGACCTGGCGTATTTCCGCTCCGGCGCGACGGAATGGCACTTTTTGCAAGCCGCTCTTGACACTAATCACGAGCGATGCAATACCGCTGCCGTCTCTGTGGCCGCGACACGCGCACCGAAGAGCGAGCAGCAAGTGAATTTGGGTCACGTGATCTCGATGCACTCTCAATCCTTGCGTCGAGGGCGCACCGGAGATCCCTGTTCGTTGCAAAACTCTTCGCCAACGATAACTCCTCGATGGAAGATTTACTGCTGCCTTATGGAGGCGACGGTGATCCGTGTGGGGCGTGTATCTCTTTCATCAACGCAGAAATTGAAGACAACATGCGAGCAGCTATGATTGAAAAACAGGATTACCTGCAACAGACCAGGCAACTGATAGCCAGTCCTGCCGCGCCTCGCAAGACCAAGTCTACAAGCGACGACCACCCACCCAACGCAACGAATGCGGATGGCGCGACGTCCGAGCAGTGCGTACATTCTCAAGATGCTACTTTGATGCGGCTTCGGAAGACGTACAACCGTACAAGTGAGATGCTGCGACGCACATTAACTGCTGCGAATGACGTGGAGGGGGACATCGACGACACAACCAGTCGGCTTGTCCGGTGTCAAGCCTTGTGGTTTGACAGTGTTGCAGAGAGCGAGCGTCTACAAGCACACAACCCCGAACTTTTGCGGGCGCGCGGATACCGCATTAAGACGATGGCCGAACATGGATGTCCGGACTTCGACCAAGCATTGGTTCAATTGAAGCAGTTCAGCCGACACAGTCACAAAGCCTGCGCCACCGTGAATGACGTGCACTTTGGCTTCGTGTTGGACTTGGTCAATTCAAGGTCACAGCACTCGCATCGATTCTTTCACTTCCGGTCTGCAAGCAAACAGGCCAACAACAACAAGGCTATCCGAGAGATCAATATTGCGTGGGGAATGGTCACCAGTTTGGTGGCTTCTCTGCAGCGATATGTTGTTGAGATATTGGAGGACGTCACAAATCAGTTCGATCTCAGTAGGGTCAGTCGCGACCTTCAGTCGTTCGAGCTCGAGGCACCCGGAATCCTTGCCAAACTCCGCATGGTGACCCTAATAGAAGCTGGCTCCCGAAGCCGAATCGCCATCAAACGGACATCTCAATCCTCTGGACTGTTCACGGAGGGGAAGAGACAGTGGTCAGAGCGTCAATACGACTTGTTTCTCCGACCAGGTCAAAGTCGGATGTCTTTTAGTTTCGGGATGATGGCAGTCGTGAAGCTGGTGAACAGAATATCACGGGGCCTGGTCGTTATACACAACGCATCATCCAAGGACCACGTGACACAGCCTTTGTCATGGCACGGTAGTGAACTTGGTGGGGAAGCTCTATCCTTCTTAGATGCCGACTTCGAGCAACTGCATTTTGAGGCGCAAACGGCTCGACCTGATGAGTCGCAAACTCATATTCATACGGATGACCCTTTCTCAGTACTACTGAAATGGAATTGCTCCCTCGATAAGTTTTTGCAACGCATACAGGCAAGTTTTGAGGTCGCCGCCAATTCACCGCCCAATGCAAAAGCATTCGTGGCGGGTGCTCGCAAGAGAGCGCTGACGGCTCGCCGCCGACGCAAGGCAAAAATAGTAGACTAAAACAACGAGCGACCAGCAGCCATGCTTCCACAATAATTCAAAGTTAGTTTAGTAGAGCAAATAAGGCTGTCGAAGTTCGCGAAACGACTGTACAAACAAACATGAACGCATTGTGATCGATCACTACAGGGGTAGGCAGCGGAGGCTGGCCGTGTGGCGAACGTTGCGTACCTGTACGTCCGCGTCGAAATGCGCGAGCACATCCTGTACTGATGGATAAGTTGCGGTATCGTCAATGGCCAAACGAAGAGCTGGCGTGCCGCTGTAAAGGTCCATGAGTGTGGATCTATCATTAGCAGCAAGTACGCAGACCTTTGTTTCAAGACGACATCCATGGCATCGTGTGCACTCTCATTCAATCGTACCCCGGGGTACCAAACCATGACCCATCCCAAGCCCATGTGCCAGGTGGAACCTGCTGTTGCATCTGTCGCAAAATTGTGACAGCGACGAGCATCGCTGGAGAACCTGTCGCTTCGCACTCCATACTGCTTGAAGCAAAACTGCTCCGACTCGTGCATGACACCATATTCTCGTAGTTGATCCACTGTGTGCCACTCACCAGAGAATTGTTGTACTTGAAAAACGTTGGCGTATAGTACGCTGCTCGGAAGCATGCCGTGGTTGGGCCACGAATGGAGTTCGTGTCTCTGTCGACCACGCATCCTAGCTGCCCATTCAACGCGTCTGCAGCACACCGAATATCGAACACCACAAAGATACGTGAACGAGGGGTCAGCGCGAGTGTTTCTGCAAACAAGTGAATACCTGTAAGTGCTTGTGCGCTAACATTCGGGGCTCCAAACATTTCAAACGGGACTGTCGTTCCTCGGCCTGACAATCACGAAGAAACCCAGCGATAAGGCTGGGCGGCCAGGCTATGGAACAAAAGGAGACGGCCTACCTTCGCTGACAGTCGTTGCTTCCAAAAACACCGTGGAAACGTAGAAGAGAGACGACTGCGCCGTCGGCAAATTTGGAGAAGGTAGCACCCAGGGGAGACCAGTGTCTGTCCACATCATTTCACGCTCCCAGTTTTGCATTTTTACAACTGTGAGCGCCTAACACAGCACATACAGCACATACACCAAAAGTAAACGCGCATACCAACACGAATGGTGCAAAGCGCGTCACACGGACGTGATTGCGCTGCAAAACGCTATTAAAGTCTTGTGCATCGAATAGCAATGCCAGCTCCCCAATGGTGAGACCGTGTCGGTGTGTAACTGCACTCTTGCCGTATCTCGATGAGCAACATGTCGTGTTCAAAATCGGGCCCTCAACTGCAACGCCGCCTACTGGGTTTGGACGGTCCAAAACTATTATCTTGATTGATGGTGAATTTTCGTCTTGGGGCTGCATTGCGGCGATCGCGTTGAGAACGTCGAACATTGTCCAGACGAATGTGTACAACCGTGTTCCAACATCTTGAATATCGACCAACAGCACTGTGGTGTTGGAAGCAGTGAGGATGCGTTGTATATCGGACTGGTTTTTGCGGTATACACTCTGCACGGTCAAATTTGTGGCGGCATCGATGTAGCTATCTGGATCACCCGACTCTGCTTGGTGGTCACCGCGGAATCCATGTTCAGGAGCGAGTATGACAGAGATGTTTGTGTTCGTGTCGAAGTGTAGGTAGTCGACAATGTGTTGGAGCGAATCTGGGAACAATCCTGACGGGTTGGTCAGGATTGCGACTGTCTCACCTTTAAGAACTGAGAACGACGTGTTCCTCAAAATTTCGTTCCCGATGACGACACGTGCGCCGACTAGGTGCACGATTGCCGCCACTATCACGCTGACAAGCACCAGAAAGTGACCCATACTTTCAGTGATCCGCGTCGACCACACTAAATGTCAGCGTACACGATATTGGAAGCCAAGCTAACGCCGTTGATTCAACAGCATGAAAGAAAAGCCACAAAGATACTGTCTCAGGAGAATTTGTAGGTGCACGAATTAACTGTGTGACCCGCGAACTCTTGTGTGTTGTTGTCGTGTAGAATTTGTGCACGTTGGACTTCGTTTTTTTAACTGTCCCTCTATCCCTCCCTCCCTCTATTCTGAACCACAGGCCGCTTTGCTTTGCTGCTCTGTTCACGCGCCTGACAATAACAACAGCATAACGGCACCACAAATCACAACCCACAACCATCAACTTTTTGTGTGTCCTTCGTCGTTCGTTTGTCCATCGTTTCAAAGTTGAGACGGCCATGGCGCCAATGGCATGGATACTGTACAGGCGTATGACTGTCCACTGCAGTCTGCGACAGCAGCGGCGTGACTGTTCAGCTTGCGGCGCTTTGCTTCTCTGTATTCGCTATTGGTGTGTTTTATTACGGACCGCGGACACAACTCCGCCACATCGACGCAAATCCAGTGGGCTGTTAGGAGATACTCGGGTATGGTATTCAATCAATACTCGCTGAATTGCGGTCGTATGTATGGTGGTCGCCGAGGTCGCCGTCAAAGGCGTCTCCACGACCAACAAATTGGCGACTGGCAGCCCTAGACTACTTCGTCTCCATTTCGATTGACCTGAACTTGAATGCGGACCAACAAATTTACGATTAAATGTACAGCATCGCGACCATCACGAGTGTGGTAGCTGTGATGACTGCGAGTACAGTGCTTACGACGTTCAGTCGGAAAGTACACTGGGTCATATTGGGACGGCATAGCGCCGCGCAGGCCGCAAACCACACCGGGAAGAATATCCACCCAACGCAAAAAATGATGATGGCGTTTCTCTCTAATTGTTTGAGAGTGAGAGCGTTTTGAAGATCAACTTCTTTCTGTGCCTCTGCTTTCTTGTTGTGTATCTTCTGCTTCACTTGCTCCGGCGTGTCGGTCACCCGCACGAAAATGGTGGCGAATGCCGGCTGCCCATCGACAGTGTCAATAAGAACTTTGACCTCCTTCGTCTCCACAGCAGTGACGTGCTGTGGGCATTCCTTCTTATCTAGTTCCGTCAGTTCGGATTGGCCCATTCCTGTCCCAAGTCTTGCACCAAAATCGATCAACGTGGGTCAGCATCGTTGTCGGCGTCGAGGGTGGTTCGCTGAGAGGTCCATCCCACAATACGTCCAAAAAAGTTGAAATATTTTGTCACAAGTACCATCACTCGTAGGTCAACTGTGCCGCATCGACAAACGACAACACCCACCCTAAAACGCCCCACTAATCGCTCCGATTCCATCTCCGTCTCGACCCCCGAAGAAGCACAAGGTATCGACGAAGCCCCGCATGCTACGAGAATGCTACAATATTTCACCACACCCACCACCGATGCCGTGAGGCGGCTACGACCACCAAGTTCCCACCGTAGTCACTTTCTTCAACACTGCGACACCGCTTACCATAGTTAACACTGCATCAATCAATGCTATTCCCACTTCTTCAGTGCTGGAAATTGCGGTGAACGAATGAACAACGCGACGACGAACGAACGAACGAACGAACGAACGAGGTGACGTCGTGACGTCCGCCAGCTCAGTTCGTTTTTGCGCGCGCTTTTCGTTCGTTGTTCGTCGTCGTCGTTGCCGTCGACGACGGCTGACTGCAGCTGACTGACGTCACCGAAGCGTGGGAACAGCGTTGATCAAACTCATTTGAACAGTTCAGAGGTATTTTTCAAAAGGTTCTTTTGGCGTTTGCAAAGTTATCTAAGTCACTGTTTCGGGTAGACAAATTGATGTCTACTACGTAGTGCTCATACACGGACAAACTGTACTAGTACGGGCTTCGTCACAAAAAGTGAGCATGTGAACTTATGGGCAGTGGTGGTGATATGTTGTGCGAAGCATAGTGTGTCAATACGGAAATGAAAATACTAGAGTACTGACGTATTTGGAATTAAAAATGATCTTGGATCTTTGTCCCTTTGTCGTCGTCTGCGTCGTCGTTGTTGTTGTCGTCGTCGTCGTTGTTGTCGTCGTTGTTGTCGTCGTCGTTGTCGTCCGGGACGAGTCGGAAGGAGTCGAAGTCGCGACGAAAAAAATTGTGCAGCGTTCAGAGCATGGTCGGCAGCTGTAGTCATGGCAAACATCGTATTGTACCCGGGTATCTCGTGTTTGATGCTGAAAATTGAAGCTATTGGAGTTGTGGTGAGGCAATGGATTTGACGCGGGAGGAGGAGTGTAGAATGGCACAGTTGCTGCAAACTGTCCGCGTGGTGCCAGCGAGTCTTCGGCATATGGAAGCGTTGGTATCTTGTTGCAGTAGTGGTCCGGGAATTGGCGAACTTACAAATTAGACCAAAATAATTGCATCGGTGAATTCAATCAAATCACTTGTTTAGGTCGAGGTGACTACTCCCACTGCAACACGGCACGGCTACAACCATGGCACAAGCACCACTTGTTAAGTTTCGCACACAAGGCCACATTGCGATCTTCACCCTTGACCGTCCCAAACAAAGAAATGCTGTGAACGCCCAGGTCTCGCAAGAATTAGAAGCTCACCTGGATGCGTTTGAGGCCAACGATGACTTGTGGACAGGCATCATTTGCTCGAGCGCTCCAGAAAGGGCTTTCTGCGCTGGCGCAGACCTCGCGGCTATCAGCCGACGCGAGAATATCGCGACAGCAAAAGGTGGATTTGCTGGGCTGACAATGCGTGAGAGAACAAAGCCACTCATTGCTGTTGTTGGAGGGCCAGCCTTTGCGGGTGGTTGTGAAATCGTATTAGCTTGTGACCTTGTTGTGGCCAACACCAACGCTCGGTTCGCAGTTCCGGAGGTCAAGCGATCATTGGTCGCAGCTGCAGGTGGTCTGTTTCGGCTACCTCAGAAAATCCCGGTCAACATTGCGATGGAGATGATTCTCACAGGTGACCCAATTTCTGCTCAGCGTGCTTTCGACGTTGGGTTGGTCAACCGCCTTGTACCTGCGGAGAAGGGACCTCAGCATTTGTTTGACGAAGCTGTCAAGCTGGCAAACACGATCAATCAGAACGCTCCACTGGCTGTGCAAGAATCAAAGCAGCTCGTCGATCAACTGCGCCTCGCCGAAGATTCAGACGCATTTCTTGAGAGCTACTCGGTATGTGCTGACTGTTGACTTCAATCGCTTGGCAAAAGATGGGGTGTTGACCAACGCTTTGTTGTGTCGTGTGGTGTAGGCTATTGCAAGGCTCGCGCGGACACCCGACTTCAAAGAGGGCCCGCGTGCATTTCTGGAAAAGCGGAAACCTCGCTGGACAGGCAAGCGGTCGAAACTTTGATTGTTGGCAGAAAATGGGAAACGCAATGTGATTTGATGAGGTGGGTGTAGTTCAGCAACAGAGCGAATTTAAAACAATTAGTGCGTTGATTCTACTCATTCAATAATCTCTGGCGCTCTTCCGCCTCCTCCTCCTCAAGCGTTTTCCACGTGCCCATGTACGACAGATCTTCTAACCGCTGAGCCTCCTGTAACATGTGAAAACGTGTGACGAGGCGCTGCACACACAGAAGCACTTGGGGATCGGACGAGGCGTGATCGTACCCGGCGAGCCTCCTCTGCCTCAGCTTCTCGGGCAACTTTCGCCAAGTTCCCGCTCTTCACCAAAATTGCGTGGCGCAACTTCTTTTTCTTCCAGCTTGAGATGAACTTTTGACAATCACGGCGAACAGTCTGAATCAAGCACAATTGCAATGACGGACAATCTGACTTTCAACCGCTGACACCAACAGCATGTTCGATACCTTGAAGTGCAATTTGCTTGCTCGGGTGCACGTTTTCGGCACGCGAGGTTTTTTGCCATGGCCACTGGTCTCTATCGATTCTCTGGCTCGTCTTGCTCTGTCGACTCTTCGTGAGTGTGGTGGATGAGATCCTATCAGAGCATCGCGCTGCAGCAATGCATCCTCTCTCGACGTGGTTCCGAACGACACTCCAGGGGCACGGCGGATTTTGGAGTTCAATATCCGTTTCTGCTCTCCCGTTTCGGGGTCGTAGCTTGCTAAACCATACCCGACTTGTTTTGGAAAGTCCACGTTGGCAGTGTGCGCACTGAACGGTGTCGTGACTTTCATCACATTCGCTAATTTCCAGTGCTGAGTTCTGGATGAGATTCCCATTTCGTGATTGACCCATTTTCCTTTCCCCTTTCTTGCATGATTTCGAGTAATAGAATCACTAAACTCATCTGGATGCAGATACGGCGTCTTGCCAGCTTCCTTTGACGGAAGGGCGACATTTAATGAGTTGTGCAGCTTCAAAGCATCCTCTCGTGTCGTCACTCCGAACGTAGCACTTGTTGACGACGGGAACCTAGAATCAATTTTGGATTTCGTGGCAGCGAAGTCAGCGTGTGGCGTACGGTCGATTGGTAGCAATGACCCGAGGCTGTTCGCCTGTTTGTAAATGTCCTCCCGCTTTGACGAGCCCATATGAGCTGATGGGACCCGCTTGGAGGTTGACAAATGCTTCATGTCGGAAACCTTTGCGAAACTAGCATTCGACGTCAGTGATGATGGCATAGCTACTCCGAGCACGTTGTGCAACTTCAAAATATCATCTCGCTCCGTTTTGTCGGCTCCAAAGCGAGGTGATGTAGAGCTGCGGAATCGCGAATCAAATGTTGAAATGGCATTGTCCACATACTTGACGGTGTCGGTGCGTCCAACGGGAACGGAGGCCTGCAGCGAATTAAACTGTTTGAACACATCCTCGCGCTTGGACGCACCCATAGAAAACGAAGGATTGGATCGAAATCTCGAATCCATTTTTGAAATGGGATTTTGTACGTAGTCGACGTTCGCTGTTTCATTGTGTGGAACTAAAACTTTGAGTGAGTTGTGGTGCTTCAATACCTCATCTCGGCCCGCTTGAGCGAACACGCCCCCCAAACCCGATCTGTAGGTTTTGTAGACGTCTTCTGGCCAGTCGGCATCCGGATTGTAGCTGTGGTAAGTGGACGATCCCAAAACGTTGGCCTGCTTATGAATATCTTCGCGCGAGGTCTTTTGTTTGGCCCAGTCTTCAGCACCCCGCACTCGGCGGAATCTGGAGTCATTCTTGGGATGTTCAAGAAGCTCCGTGCGATTTTGACCGGTGAGATCTTGCGGCATTGCCACTCCAAGTGAATTGACAAGCTTCGCATGATCCGCTCGTGAACTGCCTTTTCCGATATTGAACGATCTCGGAGCCTTGAATCTTGAGTCAATTGTAGGCATGGGGTTGTCAACAAATTTCGCGTCGGCACAGTCGCTGCGTGGCATGGCAACGCCCATGACGTTGTACTGAACGAGGATATCCTGCCTTCCAGATGATCCAAACGTTGCGCTCCGTGACTTACCATACGCCGCCTTGACGTCTTCCTGGGAGGCAAAGGGGACTTCAGGGGTTCGTGAGTACGGCACAGATGTGTTGAGGACATCGTTGTGCTTCAAAATATGTTCCCTTTTGGCCTTATCGATGGTTCCTCCTTTAACATCTTTTTTCCAGTCATACGTATCTTTCACGAAAGGTACATTCGCAGTCGCACTCTCCCAACGTGAGGAACCAATGTCATTCGCTAACTTCAATGCCGACTCGCGCCTCGAAGTGCCGAAACCTGTCGGTGGTCTCGGTCGCCGCGCTTTCGGGCGCTTTTCATCTTCTGAGCCTGAGTCTGAATCGCTGTCAGACGACGCGACTGGTCGGTAAACCTGTCTCGACTGCTCATCACTACTATCCGTCATGTTGGGGTGCACGCGGTCACATAATTGGGATAGTACTAGTCGACAATCGGACTGCACGTTTTGTGACCAGGGAAACAAGTCCCACAATGATTGATGTTCAATTATTTTGTGTGTGCATTCTATTTTCGCGCCACATCCGTCCCACCGCAGCCACGTCCTCATTCACACATCGTTGTTCTCCGTTTTCGCACCGGCGACGCTGTATCTTTGCGGTCACCTATCCGACGTTCACCGCCAGAAACAGCCAGCAGCCACAGTGGCACGTGAGCTCGTCGTCCAACAACGAAGAACAACAAGCGCGTGTGAGATACATACAAGGGTAAACTGACGAAAATGCGACTGCGACGACTAAGACGACGACGACGATGACGACGACGACAACAACACTACCTTCGCCACGAATGTCGAAGCAGTGCCGAAGCAACACAACGACGAAGCGACGACGACGACCACAACGACGACGACGACGACGACGACAACGACGACGGCACAACGACGAAACGTCAGTGCGTTCACTTGTCATCTCCCACTCCCACTCCCACCCACCCACAGTCACTCTCAGCTCACCGTCACTTCACCTTCCCCGCCACACTCCCCACAACTCACAATGTATGCATTTATCACGAATTACTTAGTACTTAGTACTGTGTATAGTACTTGGTATGTTAGGTACCGTTCATTTCTGCATTAAAGTACGCCGCTCCTCCGCTGAGTGAGTGGGTGAGTGAGTGAGTATGAGTGCGACGTTCATTAATCGTGGCTATTATGGAACTAGTAGTACAGGGTCACAGTACTGAGTACAAGTTCAAACAGTGTTTTCGATGTCGTCGTCGGTCGTCGTTGAGTCGTTCGTCGTTGTTGTTGTTTGTGTCGTTTTGTTGTTGTGGCCAAAAAGTAATTGTTGACGTGCGACAGCGAAAGGCTCCTTCCTTGTTGCTTGCAGTGCAGTTGGACACTGGACACGTGGAGTGCATGCGACGTGGGGTGGGGTGGTTTGCGACACAGACGTGGCGTGAATTGTGTGTGGAGGCGCAGCATGCTCACGGTAATGCAGTCTGAATTCCGAAAAGGATAACGTTTCTGGTTGCATGGGGTGAATACCGGCCATGTTGTCGCGGATACGGATTGGGACTATCGGACTCAGGATGCGCAACACGGCCACGGGAATGATGAGGAAGTCAACATCTTATCATGGCACAAAGTCCATCCATGTGCTATTATTATGGACTGTTGTGTCAAAAATCACAGAGAACATTGTTTCGATCGCTTTAAGAGGGCGTGAACCCCATGTGGTTGGTTTGAGCAGTGGTTCTGCAATTGCGACCTGAATTTCAAAATGAGGCGTTTGGCGGGCATGGTGAGGGGCATTTTTTCGCGGACAAAGCAAGCCCGTGGTGTAAACCCTCGGCCAACTAATGTTCCTTCTGCTCGAGCACCAAATGTCGACTCAGAGCTTGATGCCGCCATCAGTGCCTTGCGTGCGACCCCGGGCTCACTCATCCCTGAAGCAGATATGCTGGCTGCGAAGGAGCTAGCATTGGATAGTCTAGGAGAACTGTTGGATGAAGGTAAATCCCCACGAGAACTCTACAGACTTGGAGACAACTTTTTCCATGGCGACGGAGTACAATCTGACAGGCAGAGGGCTTTGCACCTCTGGAAAACTGCTGCCCAGCCCTCGACTAACCATGACGCAGAGCCAGATGCAATGTACAGTTACGCGATGGCCGTAAAAAGTGGGGTAATAGATCATAGTGAAAACGATGGAGGCAAATCTGCAGCGCTTGCTTTCTTGAAGCAGGCATCCACTGAGCTGAAACATGCGCCAAGCATGAGTGCTCTGGGGCATTCATTCGAGTCAGGAGACATCACTCCTGCATCTGCAAAAGAGGCCATGCACTGGTACGGTCAAAGCGCCCGGCATGGGGGCGGGGTAGCTGCTGTTTATGCAATGGGCATGTTGCAAATGACTGGTGGTGCTGGCCTGGAGGCGAATGCGTCAAAGGCCATTAAACTGCTTGAATTAGCTGTCACGGCGGCTGCGAAAACGCAGTCAGAATACACTGCTGGCACAGGCGACAAGGCAGCAGCGCAGACCTCTGCACAAGCCCTCTTCAACGCTAAAATGGCCCTAAATCAGCTCTATTGCGCTGATGGGCCCAATCAAGATTGGTCGAAAGGGTTTCAGGTGTGCAAAGATGCCGTTGACACTCTCAGAGCTCCGCATGCTTTGTGGGTTCTCGGCAATCACTATTACTGGGGAAAGGGTGTTGATGAATCGCTTGAAGACGCAGCCCGCTTGTACGAAGAGGTTTGTCCAACATTGATATGTGCTGTGTTGTCACCCTTCTGACCTTCATGTTGGTCGCAGGCTGCAGAAGCTGGGTTTTCTTACGCGCAGATTAACTTGGGTACTATGTATCGTGACGGTGTATTCTTCCCACAAGATCTGCAACGCGCACTTTTCTACTTCGAGAAAGCCCAAAATGACAGTGAACACGCTGCCACACTCGCAAAGGAGGTGCGCCAAGTGCTTGCGGAACAGCGTTCATGATGGCGGAAGCAGCAACAGTCAATGGGCACATGTAACTGTGGAACACTTTATTAATTAAATACAACCTGGCACGACATCAACCTAGGAACTGCCACTGCTGCCGCTGTCGCTGCTACCGTCGCTGTTGCTGCTGTCGCTGCTGTCGGAGTCATCTGAGTCGCTGCTATCATCACTGTCGTCAGAGTCTTCGCCGCTGTCCAAGATGTCAGCGAACACCTCTGACATTTGATCCGAGGTGAACAAATCTTCCTCAGGTGCACCCGTTGGTGTCGTTTCTTCGCGTTCCATCTTGTACCTGCGTGTGCGAACACCTCAGCTGTACCGAACACACAAACAAACCAGTAGGAAAAAGACGACCGCACGCACTGTCGGAATGCCTCCTCAGATACTACTCCTCGCTGAAACAAAAACTTCACGGAAAATGGGAACACATGACGCCAGCACTGCTGCGGCGGAGACGGTTTTGGCGAGCCTTTCGCAGTCGTCCGGGCCAATCCCAACACGCGGCATCGAGCAAAACCTTCCGCCTCGTGGAGCAAGCGAACTTGGTTCCCGAGCTACAAAAATATCAACACCGGAGGAGTTCAGTTCTCGCTGCTTCGACGACAAACACAGTGCTAACAAGCAACCTTTTCTTTTTCGCCGTAACCAGAGCTGAACTTGAGCAGAAGAGGCGTCCACTTTTCCTGTGCAGAAATCGATTCGACGTCATTCACTGCAAAAACAACCACAGTCCAGAAAAAAACGAACCATGATGTTGTTCAGAGCAAGAATGATTTTATTCTTGGCAGCATCACCAGCTTCATCGGCTCGGTGCAAAAATCCACGCAGAACCGCCGCCCCAGCGTCGCCCATTTGAAGATTTTGGGCTGCCATAAAAGCTCGAACTTCAAGGCTACAACACCACAACAGCAGCATGTCTTTCACCAAATCGTGTCCAGCACAGTGCAACAATGTGAACACACGATGCTCACCCAATACTATCAATGTTGTTTTGAATTGCGTGGTCCACCATGTTTTCTATTTCGTTCATGGCTTCTTCAACGGCCTGTGGATCCGGCCGTCCATCAATGCGATTCTGCAGTTCTGACGATTGCCCACTTTGCTCCAACGCTTCTTCGCTTCCATCAACACTGTGGCCACTGATGCTGTCTTCGTCATCGCTTTCCGACTCGTATCCAAGAGCAACTAGGTCCACACCTTCCCACGTATACCACCGACGTTGCTTTGCAACACCGTCAGAGTTGATGGAAGTGTGATGCAGCTTCTGAAGAAGACGCCTCGTTTGAACGACCTCCAGCGCATGGCTGGACAAAGACGAGTCATCAGAGTCCTCGTCATCATCTTCGTCGTCCCACAGTTGGATATCCCACTCGTTGACGGTCCAGCGGCGAGAGGTGTTTGCGTGGTCGTCGCGCTGCTTGGCAAGAATTGTCGCGGTGTTCTTCGTGTATGTTGACTTGGCTTTGTTCGAGGCAGGTCCAATCAGCAGCGACTCATCAATGGTGGCTGACTCATCGGGGTCGTCGAACTCGTCTTTCTCTGGTAACAGATTCGTGAAACGGCTGCAAGCTGGAGTGTTCGTGTCATTGGGCAGTGCAACTCCGAAAGACACCACAGACCCTGGACTGACAACGCACCCGGTGCCGATGGTGGCACCGTTACAAATCACAGCTCCGTTGATTTCGCACCCGTCACCAATCACGACGTCGTCCCATATGTATGAGTTTACGATGCTCACGTTCTTGCCAATCTTCACGTTGCGCCCGAGCGTGGCGTTCGCAACCTTAACATTGCGATCGATAGTGCACCCGGAGCCAGCGATGACGTTGGGACCCAACTTCACAGACCGGTGGGTCCGTACGTTCTCCTCTTTGAACACGCCGTTACCGTACAATTTGAAGTTTGTTCGCCCATGAATGTTGCTGTCCGGCACCAACGGATATGTCCACCGCCGCAACATGTCTCGACAGATGGAGTCGTATGTGCACAAATCTTGGACGCGGGCGGCGTACTCGTTTTCGATGACGTAGGCGAAATACTTCCAACCTAGTTCCTTGTTCAGAACCTCGTTCCGAACGTAATCGCGGCGAATATCGCCGTAGTCGTAGTTGTCGGAAAATTGGATGAGCACTTCCGGAGAACAGATATCAATGTTGCAGTCGAGTAAATCGTATCGGAAATCCATTTGCGCGTGCTCTTCCAACAGATCCAGCCCGATGCCGAACGTTCCACGGTTCATGTTGTTGTCAAACGAGAGAATCTGCTGCGTGCTGTGATTCATGGCAACCACAAGATCGTCCGTATACTCGCGTGTTGGGTGACTTGTCTTGGCGGGCATAAACACCAAACTCATGATGCTCGTTTTATCTTTCGCGCGTCGCTTTTTGTGGGCGTCCACGGCAGCACCAAGATTCATGTTGCTGACAGTGTCACCGCTGACGACAACAAATGGATCCGACGTAATAAATTCCTTGTCATCCACGAACCGAAGAACATCTCCAGCGCAGGCCCGACTGTCCGCGATGCACACGACGTGTACTTTTGGGAGAAGGTGTCGACACTGAGGCTTGCCAACGGGTGTGGACTCCTCTTCGTCGGAGTCTTCATCCGCAGCAACGTTCCAAATGTGAGCGTCGCGCAGATACTGGCGGACCTTGGAGGCATGGGCGCAGCACATTACGAACACTTCATACACATCATTTGCGGCCAACCATTCCAGGGTGTGATCAATCATGGGGACATTGCAAATTGGAAGCAACACCTTGGGCTGCTCTCGAGTGACAGGTCGAAACGTATTCGTGAAAGAATCCGCCAACAATATTGCTTGGAGCTGATTTTTGCGGTTGAGTTCTTCCGGGGCGGACTTCTTGCCGCCCTGTTTGCGCGGCATTGCGTGGAAAAGAGTGGGCGAGACCACCACAGTACCGATTTGTGTGTTCAATTCTGCCCAAAAAGTGGCCGTTACGCAAACAAAAATGAAAAACAATCCTGACCCACAATGTCGACAACTCGTGAGATTGGCCGTTGCGTGCTGCTCCGTCAATAGCTACAACACATCTTAGCATACTTGCACATCATACTTGTTGTCGTCGTCGTCGTGTATGTGCACCGCGTCGGTGGTTACTTCTTGTGCCAAGGTGCCGCTATGTTCATCCTCTCCTCTTTGCTGCGTGAGACACTCTTCAGTCAAGTGACACACTCACAAAGTGACATATCTGCTCTTATCGGCCGGGCGGCCATCAGGACCAAACGTCTGCCACCTTCTGTTGAGCAAATCCGATTGGTCTCGGACGCCGCGCCGCTCGCTTGTTGCAGTCGCGACGTGAGTGACATGCATCGGTGAAATACATTTTACAGACTACGTGCCAACTTCATGAAAGCACTCCGGGTGCCACCGTAGCCAGCCTGCGTCCTTTCATTCCGTCGCAACAACACCAAATAGCATTGAATGAGGCACAGTACGCGACAACCCACCGCCACACTGCGCCCGACTTTCGTCAACGGCTTCTGTCGGCTCTCTACGCTCTTCCAAAAGCGAGTCACCGTCAACTCACACAGCACACGACAAACAAAAAACGAACGACCAAACGAACGAACGAACGAACGAATGAACGAACAAACGAACAAAACGAATGAAGAAACATTGTCATCGTCGTTCGTCGTCGTTCGTCGTTCGTCGTTCGTCGTCGTCGTCGTCGTCGTCGTCGTCGTCGAAGTCGCTGAAAGCTGGCCGCCCGCTGACAGTGCGCGAGTGAGTGAGTGAGTGAGAGAGTGAGTGAGAATCTGTGGCCGTGTCACTGC
>ENA-OWNT01003107-OWNT01003107.1-seawater-metagenome-genome-assembly--contig:-NODE-3107-length-16145-cov-4.307755_pt1 | contig 16145 bp, 14 predicted proteins | sample MGYA00238136_ERZ651165 | MGnify/ENA primary metagenome ERZ651165 (study PRJEB26861, sample SAMN08777766) | seawater metagenome | isolation source: coastal seawater | place: USA: Florida | collected...
CACTACTACTCCCACTACTGCACTGTTCTACAATGCCACTCACTTATCTCTTCAGTCATGTCATCTATCCGGCGTAAATGCACTGTAGTAAAACTCACTCAATTGCTAAATCAGTCAGTTATCAGTTGCTTTGTTGCGGTGGCTGTGATCCCAAAAATGACTTCGACGCTTCAAAGACGACGAAACTACGACGACGACGGCGGCGGCGACGACGACGACGGCGGCGGCGACGACGACGACGACGACGACGACGAACGACGAACGACGAACGACGATGATGAAGGCGACGACGACGACGTCGAGACGAGCAGTCACAATGCCAAGTCACAAAGACCCATCTCGAAGGCAAAAACAACGGCAGACATCAACAGCAGCAGAGCAGTAGTGTTGCAGCAACGACGCGGTGATGTCGCTACATTTGAAACCAGCGCCATCGTCGAAGAGAAGCTTGATGACCACTCCTTTGCCGCAAGTGGCCACAGGCAGTGCGGTATGCGCCGTAGTGAGGGATCAGATGACTTAGACATTGAGCATAAGTGTTCAGGTTTGAATTGTGGACTTTGCGTGCGAATATCCAAACGATACACTCTCATTGCCGCAGCAAAAATGCTGGCCGTGCGCGTTGCACCAAAAGCGTTACACGTCGGCCGATATCACCTCTCTTCCATTTTTGTGTATTCTGCGAAAAAGATTTCTGTGATCATGGGCACTCCCCCGCCTGAGTGATCGCAGAACTCCAAATAACCATGCAAAGCTGCTGTGTGGACTGACCATGTTCTTGTGTTGAACATCTCGTGGGAAACATGCCGCGAGAACAAAAGCTACCCGCTGGCATGGATATGGACGATGCAGTTGAGTTGTTGCTCAAACTGGGCAGTGTTGACGAAACAGTTTCCATGTCGTGGGTATGTCCCACTTGCACATTCAGCGGAAACAACTTCTCAGACTCACGATGCCAAATGTGCTCAATGCGGCGCCCGGCGAAAAGCTTCATCCGTAAAGATGCGGCCGCAGAAGGCGTTTTCGAGCCGCGGCAGTTCATGGCTCAGGCGACGGCTGTGTTGGCAACGTTGTATGCCTTGACAGGCAATGCCACGGAGGTAAGCGACGCCGTGGAGGTAGGCAAAGCCGCGGAGATAGGCAAAGCCACCGAGGCCGGTAGCACCGACACCAAGCCAATTGATACCACAAACAACTCGATCGCACACTTTGGGGCGGGATCCCGAGTTAGGGCGCTTGAAGATGCCCTGGCCCAGTATCTGCAGGATGTCGATGACACAAAGGTTCTCGAGGCCGGTAATTTAGCGAGGATCTTCTGCGATGACACTTCGGTGTGTACAGTGTGATATCTTCTGAGCAGTGGCCATGCAATGTCACTGATTCTTTTGTGCTATCGTAGAAACTACAAACGATGTTGAACGACGCCTATTCGAAGTCGTTTTCTGTACCACCAGAGTGCATTCCTAACAAAGCATTAGCAGAGCCTCAGAAACGCAAGAAACCCTTGGATGACGAGACTGAAGTGAAAGATGATTTGCAAGAGTCACTACAACACACCGAGTTGGTGGTTCCCATGGATGTTCTGATGTATTTGTCACCAAGCGCATCCGAGAGTGTCGTTCAGCTCGAAAAGCGGTTCAAGTTACGCCTGCAATTGCGTGAGCGATCTTGTTGTTTTCCAGTCGAATCTACAACGATCACTTTTGATATCGTTGATGGTGAACTTTCGTCGAGGAAGCGTGCATTCATGTTTGTGCAGCGCCTGACCGTGCGCTTTGCGCGCGTACCACCGCGCACTGGCCTGGGTGACTCACATGATGTCTTGTTGGCGGCATTACTCCGAAAAGCTTCCAAATTGAGCAAACCTCTTGACATCAACAAGTGCAAGCCGTCGGCCTTCGCGAAGCATCTGGTCTCCCGCGATAAGTTGGAAGCCGTGGTTGCTGCAGACCTGGAGGACATGTTTTTCCAGTTTGTAGGCTCTCGTCCTCCGTCTTATGGCAGCACAGCATGCAGGTGTTACGCTGGGTTTTATGATCGAGAGCGCCGATGCCTGCTTGGAATCGGGATGTGCGTGAAAAAAGGTGAAATGGACTCGGTCAACGCTGACGAAACATGTGCGCCCTTGGTGATTTGTGGTTTCGTCGTTCGCAACAAGAGGATATACCTGGTCGCGTGCCCTTTGGCGACAACTCACCGAAGTGACGGAGTGATACTGCAGGTGCGCGTCTCCTACGTTTTGCTCAATGTTTGATGGTCGCTGTGCATCACGTCATCATAACATCGCAATAATGCATGCTTTCTAGGAGATTGAGCTCTCTCGCGGCGTTAGAGTGTTGGACTCTGCGCAAGACTTCACAGAGAAACTCGACGTAGCTTTCAAAGCCAGGAGGCAGTTCATGCAATACAGCAACACCAGCCCGTCGAGTACACCAAGCAAGAAACGGCCCAGGTGATACCGGTGACCGCAAGATGCACAGACGTGGTGGAACAGAAAAAAATCACAAATGAGTATTTAATTTAAGCGTCTGACATTAACTACATGCACGCATCACAGTGAGATAGTGGCGTACTCGCATCCTTCACAGCTTTGATCGCATGAGCAACTCCTTTGCGCGCGCCACCACAACATTCTGGGGGCTCACGGGATTAAATTTCGGGTCGCGACGCTCCACAAACGACAGAACGCCTTCCTTGAAATCGTCGTTGTCACCGCCAATCGTCAAGCCCATGAGTTCAGTGCTCTCATCCAATGCTTCTGTCAACGACCGCGTGGGATGGTTCCAGACCTGGAGTTTCGTAGCGGCCAAAGAGACAGGTGAACATTTGTCTGCCAGATGTTGTGCGAACTCGACCGTCTTGTCCAGCAAGGTCTCCTTGGGAAAGCAACGCTGGACAATTCCGAGGCGCATGGCTTCCTCGCCGCTGAACTTGTCAGAGCTCAGAAGGAACAGCATCGCGTTGCCGGTACCCACAAGGTTAGGAAGTGTCCAACTCGACCCGTACTCAGCCACCAATCCTCTTCTGCTGAACGCAGCGAGGAATTTTGAATCTGTTGCGGCAAAACGCATGTCGCAGCCGAGCGCCAGCGCGAGGCCAATACCTGCGACGGGGCCGTTGATTGCAGCAATCACTGGCTTCAAAATAGTTGTCGGGTACAAAACATTGCGGTCCGCCATTCCCGACGGCTTCCCGCTTCTCCCTTTTTCGTCAGTATCGTACACGGAAGAACCTTTCTTGTTCGCGGCCCCGCTCAACATTCCCATGTCTGCCCCAGCGCAAAACGCGCGACCAACGCCGGTGATGATAATTACACGCACGTTGTCGTCTGCTTCCATTGCATCGAGAGCATCGAACACCTGGGTCTGCATTCCGCCGGTCCATGCGTTCAGGGCTCGGGGACGGTTGAGGAAGATGATTCCGACGGACCCCCTTCTTTCAGTCAACACCACGCGGTCTTGGGATGCCATCTTGAGTTGATGACTTGCGGGATGAGTCGACGCGAAACAGAGCGTTGACTAGGCACAAGAGCGCTATCTGTCTCAAAATCAAAACTTGAAAATTAGGAAAGAGACGCGAAGTGCTTTGTGTCCCACGGCGGAATCCAAGCAAGTCATTGTCGTCACCTCAACCCACCTGTGTCGTCGAAGTTGCGAACATGGTCGCACACGTCCAATACTATGAAAGCGAATACAAACGGACGGCAAGGCATGGAGGACGAGCGACTGACAACTACGGCGATGCTCTTGCACCAACGACAGTGTATACAGGTGGCGAAGTTTCATCAGCGCCGTGACGAGACGACGAAGCAGAAGAAGCAGAGCGACAACAAAAAGGTGACAACAACACGCAGACACAAAGAGACGACAGATTTTTCAGCAGCACGGTGGCGAGACGACGAATCAGAAGGAGCAGAACGAGACAGCATTACATTGACACATCAACGACAGAGTTGGTAGAAGGCGGAAGCTTCGAGTGGTGACAAACAACACAACGAACGAATGAACAACGAGCGAACGACGACGAACGACGACGAACGACGAACGACGAACGAAAGAAAGAACGACGACGACGACGACGACGACGACGACACTGTAAACAGGTATTCCTATTTCAGGATGCTTTCTCATGCACTGTTACGGACAGTCACATGTATCTACAATCACTATTATACGTACTCCCACGCCTCCTCGGCCTGCTCTTCGCCTTTCTTGTACCGCTTATTCCCGTTCCAGGACACCATTATCACCCGCTTACCGCCGCGCGTTATATCCTGTAACGGTAATAAGTGCCATCAGGCCAGTAACGCATAACGCTGTTTATAGATACAAAGTGTTGGCGGTTGATGGGTTGTGGTGTGTATCTACAGACGAGACTTCGGGGTGAATAGATACGGTTTTGGGTGGTTGTGTTGTTGTGTTGGTGAACGATGTGGCAGGCTGACAACGTGGCAGCAAGTAGTTTGTTTGGCGAAGTCAGCGACGACGACGCCACGACGACGACGACGACGGACGACGACGACGGACGACGACGACGGACGGACGGCAAGAAGTGGCAGAGTGAAGTGGCAGAGTGCTGGCGAAGTAGTAAGCAGTGAGAAAGTGACGACGCGGACGACACCGACGATGGCAGAATGTAGGAGAATACGTGGCGACGCGACAGAGTGACGACGTGCACAGTGGCGACATGGCGACGAGACAGGATGGAGGTCGTGGGTCGCAGGGTGTCGAAACATGTTGCGGCAGAGTGACGACGTGAAGAAGTGGCGACCGGGCAGAGATCGTTGATCGTAGTGTCGACGTGGCAGAATGGCAGTGACACAGAGTCGAAGACATCGTGACATATTGTCGAAGCGAAGGACGAAGACGGCGGAGTGGCAGAGTAGCAGACAGTTTGGGAGTGTGCCAAAGAAGTCGTGCACACTGACAACAACGCAGTGGCAGACTGTCGAACTGTATGCCTGTCTGCTGCTTTGTCGTTTGCTCTCCGGAGATCGGGACTTTGTGGCGAAGACGGTAGCGTAACCGCTGGCTGTGGTGCTGTGGCTGTGTTTTTGTGTTGTGACCGTATCAGAAAGCGCGGCAACGATTTTGAGTAGATGTCCGAGTAAAAGTGTGTGGCCGAGAGCTTTTCTTGAAGAGAAAGTGGAAAGCAGAAAGTAGAAAACCAGTTGTTCATTATTTTCCTTCTCTTCTCCATTTTTGGTTCAACCACAACACCGGGGGTCCAGGCCGTCCCGCGACCGACAACGGTCCACGACCTCAACTCGAACTGCTGTTTGCAGCCACTTTGCCTGTGAGTGCCACGTGTCGCAGTCGCAATGCGACGCCGCCTCAGCACGAAACTGCCCCAAAGCAATTCGAGTAGCAGCTTTGGGTCAACACAGGCGGTGGGCCACTTTCGCGAAGACCAGATACAGTGGATGGAAGGTGTCGGAAAGTCACGCAAGAACTCACGAAGCAGCATTCGCCTGCGTCCGCACTTCAGGCAGCGTGATCATGTTGCGGACCATGACAGCGCGGATGTCGACGACCTGTGCAGCATGATGCAAACGGTCCAACACGTGCAACAGAAGCACACCTGCTGCCGGCATGCCGTGGCCAGGCGATGGGTTTGGATACTGTTTGTCGCCATGTGCACGAGTGTTGCAGCAGTTACAATCACGTGGTCAGCACGAGCACTTGTCTTCCTCAAGTTCAATAGCATTGTCAACCCATTGATTCAAAGCGAGATGGACGGGACCTGGAATCTTGGCGTGACTTGTGGTGCTTACGTGGCCTTCAACGTCGTCCTCGTCATGCTGGCCTGCTTCACAGTGATTTTTGGTGAGAAAATAGCGGCAGGTTCCGGCATTCCAGAAGTACGGTGCTGGCTGAATGGGATTAAACTTCGTCGCGCCGTTCGTCTCAAAACGCTCATCATGAAGGTACTCGGTGTCATTGGAGCGTCAGCAAGCGGGTTGCCCGTCGGTAAAGAGGGGCCGATGATCCACTCAGGCGCTGTGGTCGGCGCGAGTGTATCGCAGGGTAAGAGTGGTTTTTTGAAGATCGACAAGTATCGAAATGACAAAGCCAAGCTCGACTTCATCGCATGCGGGGCGGCGGCCGGAGTGTCTGCGGCATTCGGGGCTCCTATCGGTGGTGTTCTGTTTTGTCTTGAAGAAGGGGCATCATGGTGGCACCCGCAGCTTACCACCCAGTCGTTCTTTTGCACCATCGCTGCCTGTTTCATCACGACGGTCATTATGTCCGGTGTGACGGAGGAAGGGGCTTGGGACTCCACAAATTTTGCTGCGAACTTGAGCGCGCCTGGTACTTTTTCCACAACGGAGTCTCTTTCGTTCTACTATCACTGGTGGGACCTTCCATTGTTCTTGTTCATTGGGGCAATGGGTGGAGTGGTTGGCGCGATTTTTAACATCGTGAATCACAGGATATTGCTTTGGAGAATCGCCCACATTCACAAGTCAAACTTCCGGAGGCTGTTTGAGGTGCTGTGCATATCTGTAGCCGTGTCGCTGGTCGCGTTCCTCTTACCGCTGTTCTTTGGGGAGTGTGTGCCAATGCCACCAGAGGTGCGCCCGCTGTGAACTTTGCCTGATGGTGCTTATTGCTGGCTCCCTCGCACGTTTGTAACCCCTTTGTTAACTTTCTCTTCTCCACTTGGCCAGGATTTGCAAATTGAGGGCACAACATTCGTGCAGTTCTACTGCGCAGCTGACAAAGATAGCAATGGGTACTACAACCAGCTGGCGACATTGACGTTCACTAGTTTTGAGAGCGCCATCAAGCAGTTGTTTTACTTCAATTACAGCCCGGATATTGCCGTCGACATCGACTACAAGGCATTCAACCTGACTGCACTGATTCTGGCATTTGTGTTTTTCGTCTTCCTCACTTGCGTGACGTTCGGAATCTCCGTTCCTGCTGGAGTTTTCGTTCCAACACTCATGAGTGGAGCGTTGCTAGGGCGCACCATTGGACAAGGCTACGACGGACTACTCAATGGGGGCTTCTTTAATACCTCGGATGACTATGGATCGCTGGTCATTGACCCCGGCGCGTATGCCGTCGTTGGAGCAGCCAGCATGCTGGGTGGCGTTACCCACATGGTGATTTCGCTGACTGTCATCGTCGTCGAATGTACGGACGGTCTGAATCTGGCGTTGCCAATAATGTTCGCACTCTTTTGCGCGAAATATGTGTCTTCTCGCTTCGGTCACGGGCTCTATGACCGATATATCGAAGAGGCTCAAGTTGGGTTCCTGGAGTGGTCGGCCCCCAAGTACTTTAACTTGTTGAGAGCAGAGCACGTAATGCAGGGGGACCTCATTGTACTCAGAGAAGTCGAATCCATCCACCGAATTCACAAGATTCTGAAGGCTAGGCCAGATATAAGCGCATTCCCTGTGATTCGTCCTCGGCGTGATATCGACGGGGCTGCCGGGCTCCAAGAGAGCAACCTTGGCATGCATGCGCACATTCCCGGGACTCTGCAAGGCGTCATGTTGCGCAACCACCTGCTTGTTCTCCTGTCTCAACCGCATGCCAAAGCCGTATCGACGAAGGAGTTTCCAGCCGAGGATACGGTCACGGCAAAGGAGGCAGCTCAGGATTTTTACAATCTCGCCAAGAAAATTAAGCGGCAGCGCGCTGCAACTTTTGACTCGCAAGCGTCTGGTGAATCTGAACTCGGCGCTGGGCGTTTGCTGACTCACCATGAATTGGAAGCAAACTACCCCCGCTACCCTAAGCTCGAAGAGCACATGGCGGATAATGTCAAACGCCGATGGATTGATCTGTCGCCGTACGTCGGCATTCCATACACGGTGCGAGCCGATGCTACCCTGATGCGTACATATAAGCTATTCCGCCACTTGGGCATTCGCCATCTCATTGTGACTCGCGCCAGCACTGTCGCTGAGCACTGCGAAGCTGTCGGAATCATTACAAGGGCGAACCTTCGCCATGAAGAGGCGGAGGCTGCATACGTCATGCAGTTCGGTGAGAAACCCCACTCCCATGGTCGTTGCTCGTGCAGACGGTGTTGTAGTGTGCACGACAGTGATGATGAAGAGGAAGCACATGCTGAACACGAAGAAGGACTAGGAATGGGACTGGATGACGTTGTTGAACGGGACCCACGCCCTCTCCACGCCGTGACGGAAGAGTCAATTGGTGGTGGTTCTTCATCTAACAGAGACAGCAGTGACTCAATTCGTCGCAACTTGTTGGACCCCTCCGAACACGTGATGGATGAATCTACTCCCAGCAACGTAGTATGAGCTTTTCTTTTTGCGAGAAGTACCAGCTGGAGCTCGAGTGGCGACCACGTTTAAAAACATGTCATGGTGAGTTCCCGACCCGATGAACAGAACAACATCGTTACCATAGGGGGTAGACTTTTAGCTGGTTAAAATTTATTGTCGACAAACAAAACTCAAAAGAATTGCACTTTGCGGTCAAGCTGGCCCGCGATAACCGCTCACACCTGCACCTGTCATGATTGCTTGTGCCGCATCAGGCCATTCATCCACCGGAGTGCCTTTCGCGACGACAGTGATGTTCGTCACCGGAGTGTTTGTCCCATGGACATCTTGTGTTGCGGTGTCTGTGAAACAATTGAACGTCTGAATGTCATGAATGGAACTTGTCCAAATGTGCAACCACTGACAGTCATCTTGACAGAAACTTGCGTTGCTGAAGACGTTGTCACTGATAGTCCAATAGGCACTCCCTTCATCGGGGTAGAAAGCGCCGCCACCCCGACCACTGCCCATGTTCGACACCCAATTAAATTGCATCGTGGAGTTTTGTTGTGGACCAAGGGCGTAGATCCCACCACCATCGCCCAGGCTCGCCGATGGCTCCTGCAGCTTGAAACCGTCAATGCGGTTGTACGAAACTGTGTTGTTCTGTGCATACGTGTCGACTTCCCGACTCCAGCCCCATCCGATGGATATACCTGAATACGTTATGTTGGAAATCGTGTTGTGGGAAACAACCGAGTCGCGACTGTAGCCAATCGATATCCCAGCGTTCCCGTGGTATTCTGCTGCAACTGTTGTGATCGTATTGAAGCTCAGTTCGTTTCCACGCTCTTGCATTTGCTCGTCAGTCACATTGAAGGTGTCGTATCTTCCGAGCTGAATGGCGGTTCCCGATACGTCATAGAATGAGTTGCGAGTCACGGTGTTGTTCTGCGCACCGTTGTCGAATTGAACAGCACCTGCACCAAGGTGGCGGAAAGTGCAATTGGATATTATCTGCAGAGGGATTCAAGCAAAAACTTGTGAGCTTCAGCAGGTCGCGCCATGCATGAACTCCGCTGTACGCACCACACCACTCGTGTGGTGAAAGGCCAAATTCGATGGCATGGGGTCCCACAAATAGTCAACGCAGCCGGTTTGAGGGTAGTTTACGAGCGCGCCGGACTGTTGTTCGACGTATCCTGATGGCCCTGATGGCTGTCTCCAAGTCGCAAACTCGAACACCAAACCTTGAGACGCGGTGACAACACAACGCCGTTAGTTACAGCATGGCTCAGACCCATCTATCCGCGACAACACGACATACCTTCGAAAGCAACATTGCTCGACCCTGTGACGTTCGATAGACTTTCCAAAGTTGGCATGTGCATCACTGTATCAGGCTGCACGGTTTCGCCGTTCAGAGGATAGTACACCGCAAACAATTCAGATGGGGCACTCGGAACACATTGACACTGCTGATCAACACATTTTCCGACCTCCGAGGCTGGGCACGGCAACGTGCATTGTGACGAAGATGTGCACGCAGCAGAGTCCGAGCCAGAATCGTCGACAGAACCGTTGTCTTGAAGCTCACAAGTGCCCCAATGGTCATCGTAGACGTACCCTGTGCATACAGGTGCTGTAGCAGGGCAGACGAAGCCTGAGTCAGCAGAAACATTGCCAGGTTGACCACAGCAGGCGTGTGTTTCGCCGAAGTTCGCCGCGCATTCCTGGCCAACGCCAGAAGCCGATGAATGGTGTAAAAACCATTGCCCGGGCTGCAGATCGTCCACGTGCGCGTTTTCGATCGCGGACGGAGTTGAAGTTCCTTGTCCACATGGCTTTTGCTGCAGCGACTGGAAGCATGGCTGTTTCATGAAGACATGATAACTGGATTCGTCACCAGCGTGGGACACGTTCAACACTGTGCACCGGGACTCCGTCCACGGCGACCCTTCCGCGGTGTACACCATTTCAATTGCGCCAACGTTGTCACTGCCGGAAGCAATCCACTTGGGTAGGTCTTCATGTGCCACAGTGTACTTGTCGAGGTCCACAGAAATAGGCTGCTGGAACGCAGTGACAACGTCTTGCGCACTGCGCCCACGCAAAATACGTCGACCGTCGGCCGCGAAGAGTTGGCGGCTTTGAGCCAGCGTTGCAGCATCCGTGAAGTTGACGGGCGCGCAAAGCACTGGGGACGAAGCATTTGCAACGATGTCGCTGGGACATGCCGTCCACCCCGTGATTGTCTCGTCGCCACTGACGATGCTCGACCCTGGAATTGCCGCACGCCATGTGGTGTTGCTGTCTTTGTGTGAAAGCTGCAGTGGCTCGCGTAATCTGTGTCTTCCGGGCAGCAACACGACGTTCACGGTGCCCCGAGAAGGTGCGTTTGCCCTCAACTCGCGTGCCATGTCTCTGGCCTGCTGAAGCGTGGTTGCGCTGTTCTTAAGTTCTGCAGCGCCGCAGCCCAAATCATGAAGTGAAGTCATCGCCGACTTGGTGTCAATGTCCGCATTCTCCGATGTGGGAGACACCACGATGCAGTGCTGAGAGCTCGAAAACTGCAGTTGCGACAACGCCAGCGTCGCCGACACCCAACGTCGTTTCATGGCGAAAATGGAGTGAAGTGCAGCAAAAGGGGAGTATGGTAGCCCCGAGCTGCAACAAGGTGTTCACACTTCCAAGCCACTGCAATGGAGGACGAGTCACACGAAACCTCAGAGACAATGCGTCGACTGAATTTCGCCCACAACAATTATCGAATAATTCGACACCGTCAGCTAACGTCTCTTACTGTTAGACCTCTTCTCTGTCGACATGTATCTTGTCAACCTTATTGCTTGCGGCCGACCTGAGTCACTCGTGTAGTCGCGAACAACGAGCAACGCCACCGGCGACGTTGTTTAGCTGTGTCCCGTCGTCGACGGTACATGGCATTGATCCAATCGACATCACAACACACGGCCAACGCCAACGCCATGGTGTTCCTGGACAACGGCCGAACATGCAAACCAAGTAGCAGATACACGGACAGCCTCACCAAAAAACTTGACGTCGCAACACACAATGACAGGAACCAGCAACAACACACGAACGACAACGACTACGACAACGACAACGACGACGACAACGTAAACGACAACGACGATAACGCCAAAGATACAAAGATACGAAATCAATTGACGAACGAACGAACGAACGACGGTGAACGGTGAACGGCGCACGAAACGGCGGACGGCGTCGCTGACATTTTCGTTGTCGTTGGTCGGAACGCCACATCACGATGTGATACGGTGGAAGCAGCCGTCAGTCGTGTGTTTCTGTATGTGCAGTTGTGCAGTTACGAGTGGCGTGCCTATTTCGTGGGGATCTCCTTTACCCGTGGTGCCTGCCGTGGTGCGCACGGGGCACTGCATGTGTGGCATGGCATGCAGCGGCAATGCCGAATGGGAAATGATTGTAGACAATGGACATGGGGCACGGGGTTGTATTTCTGTTTGCACGGTTGTTTTCACCGAAGTATATTTCGTTTTTTGCATTTCATTTGTTGTTTCGGTGCCCGGAATCTGTGTAACTGAGAGGTGATCCAAACAGCGTTGTAAACGCGTTGAAAGTCATGGCGCACAGCGTTACGGAAACGCCTTCACAGGACACCGAACGTTGTCTCATTCTGCAAGATGTACTATTTCCACCACAACTGCAGCCACGCGTCGACGAACTCTATGATTCGGTGCTAATTTCAGCTGCAACACCGGAACAGTTGTCAGCAGCTCGTGGCATTATTGCCGTGCTTCATCGCCCAATGGATGAGAATTTGTTCGCGCGGGTGCCGAACGTAGTAGTCGTGTCCAACTTCGGCGCCGGTTATGACCATGTTGACGTAAAAGCAGCTGAGGCACACGGGATAGTGTGCGGTCACACTCCTGGGGTTCGTTTGTGCATCTCTTCTTTGGGACTGTTGCGTGCGGACAGAAAATGAATGCTGTGCATGTGTTCAGGCTGTTGCCGAGACCACAGCCGAATTAGGGCTGTCGCTGATGTTGGCGGCATCCCGCAACATTGTATCAGGGAACCGCCGTGCCCGCCAGCGTGTCATGGACCCCGGATGGTTTGGGCGCACGATGGCCGGGAGTGTGCTTGGAGTCGTCGGGATGGGCGACATTGGCGGCAGAGTTGCTGCCAAGGCAGCCGCGGCATTTGGTATGAAGGTCCAGTATTCGAGTAGGAAGCGCAAGCCTGCTATCGAAGCAAAGATATTGGGTGGCGCCACTTTCGTGCCAGACTTGACAGACCTGTGCAAAGCAGCAGACATCATAGTTGTATGCGTGGCTCTCACCGCCGAGACAACGCACATGTTTAAAGCAGAACACTTTGCCGCAATGAAATCAAGTACGTGTGCATACAACCGACGCGATTGTTGGTGCAGTTATTCGCTCACGAGTACTTTATTTGATGCCGGTTCAAATGTTAGGCTGCATCTTCGTTAACATCGCTCGTGGCGGTGTTGTCGACTCTCAGGCACGCTCCGTGATTATGATGTGCTGATGCAATCTTTGGTTGACCACTGCACCTTTCATGTTGTTGACATCCACTCAGGTTATTTACGAAGCTCTTCGTGACGGAGAGATCGCCAAAGCAGCATTGGATGTCACTGAGACAGAACCGCTCCCTGAAGGGCACCCTCTCTTTACCATCGATGATGAACGCCTAATCCTCACGCCTCACATTGGAACTGCTTGTCTCGCCACGCGAGGGTTCGTTTTTCGCCAAGGGTTTGTGTTTGCCTTATCACAGCCTTCTTCTCACGTTCTGCTGTTGTAGGAGAATGCTCACATTGGCCCTGGACAACTTGGCTGCGGGATTAAGTGGAAACGCACTCCCTCATAGGGCCCGGTGAGATGTTCCGCAACACAACAACATACGTTTCCAACCATAATTGTAAATTACTGCAACTTCGCACGAGAGTGCAAGACGCAAAACGGAGAGCCAGCGCAAGTTGACAACGACGTTTCTCGTCATTTGCCGAGTCTCGTTCTATCTAGCTGACATCGCACTCCAGGTAGATCTCCTCAAGCAATTCAGGACTGGCGCCTTCAAGACATTTCGCCTTAACACAAATTGCAAATGTCAACACCAACTTGAAGAGGACACGTCGCCGATGTAATCGACAATCAGGTCGTACCTTGTCCAGTTGGTTGAGGTATCGTGCGGCACATGGCTTGGCAGTCGCCGCCTGTCACGAAACATATGTGGTGGATCAACATCAGGTGGAGGTGGTTGGCGACAGGCTGCGGAAGTCGACGCGTACCCGCAAACATTGGTGCGGCCCATGTCGAAGGCTCCATCTGTGACTCTCGTAAGTGACGAACAAGGGAGCGATGTCGGCCTTATTTTGTTGGCATTCAAAACAAAAGCATGAACCATGGCACAGCCCGACACGTTGAAACGGAGCTGCCTTAACAACCAACCTTCGAATACGCAACACGCGAGTACGACGAGCCACAAGTCACCACTAAATCGTCGCAGGCACCAAGCAGCAGGAGATCGACGAGTCGGTGTTCGGCATCTGCGCGAAGACTGTTTTTGTCGCGGCCAATTTGCTTGAACCTTGTGCGGCAACAATTTTCAATTACATACGGCACATGTAGAGCAATGAGCAACGGTCTCATCCACTTCGTACCAGGTTACTCGGGCCGGAGCAAGTTGCTGACGTGCTTCCTCCTGGACCACAGGGTTGTCCGTGGCCAAGTAGAATACCTGAGACAACACCAACGCACATGAACACCACGTTGTGCTGCAGGTGAGGGCGCAAATCTATTGCGTCCAAACCGTGTTGTTGAGTCTAAAGTTGCTTGTAGCGCATTCCCAGAAAAAAGGAACACTCTGCTCCTTCAAAAAGCTATCTCTCACGCGCATGTGAATGCCCACAGTCCGTTGTTGCGGGTGTCCTTCAGGCGCAAAGTTGGACTTTTTGAAGTCGGCGACGCGTTTCCGGATGTAGGGCAGAGGCCTGCGCACGCAGTAACAGCAATTGGTTGTGTGACGTCGACTTGCTTGGTCGCATGACATGGCTTCCAAACTTCGAGTTTCACCTCAATAGCCAGTTGAACAAGGATGCGTATGGGTTGTTGTGCAGCCCTCGCTCTCCGAACAAGAATGTGTACACATCCTCATAGTGCGTGTTGTACGACAAAATGTGTCCAGAGTAGATGTTCCCCTTCAAAATAATGACTGGGTCTGCGTACGCAAGGTCGAGATCCTTGCAAACCCAATCGGGAGATGGAACCATGCACCCGTCATTGGGGTTGCGGCCGTTGAAGGCCTTTCTCTCCAGAATACGCAGGTGGTTGTCGTCCATAATTGTTCGGAAGTGAGGTAGAAAGGTTGCGAGTGAGCTTGTAAGAGGAAGATCCTCAAACAGCTCAAGCGGATTGACTCCATTGTGATCTCGCCCCCAATCGAGTACGAACACGCGCCTTGTCATCTACGTTCGCGCACCCGGTGTTCGCAATGTGGTTAGCGCACGAAGAGCTTCCAGCATGTCAGTTGCGCAAATAATAGTCGTACCATTGCAAACATGAGAGTGGAAAGGAGCCCCTCCACCTGGTTTCCGAATCCAAGCACTTTTGACTACAGTGAAGTAATGAAGTCGAACAGAATAAGCGCTTGCAATCCTGTGAGCAGATGTTGGAGCAAACAAACAAACCAATTCTTGGAAGACAATGAACTTGACATCCTGTGCCGGATCATTGGGATCGAGCACCCGCGACACCTAGGCAAGTGCAAGCGATAACAGATATGACCTGACAACCCCAACAGAGGCCATGCGATGGCAGGCGTAATATTTTGCCGCAAGACTTACTTGATGGTGGTGCCAGGCTGCGTATTCATAGATTCCGAGATGGCGCGGATCTTTGGGGACAAACTCCGGATTGTCAGCGTCGATGAGCTGTTGGGCTTCCACAGTGTAGTTTCTGAAGGAGGCACTTTTCGAGTTCGTGACCGATGGTTGGGCCTGCGCACTTGGTTCGCTTGTTCCGTCCGCCTTCGTTGTCCACTCCTGCGTCGAGGCCACGGCCGTCTTGGTCGAGGGTTTGGTTTGTTGGGCAATTAGGTTGGCCGTCGCCTCTGCATAAGACGCCGCGGATCGGTCCGGAGCCGCACGCTCTGCTGATGGGAGAGAAATGGGACGCCCGTCTCGAACCGCAGTCAGAAAGTCAACAACGGCTTTCGTGGAAATTCCACCTGTGTATGATCGAGCGAAGTTCTCGCCACGGAATACTCTGAGAGTGCTTTGTCCCTTCACGGCACCGAATTTCATGCCCACCGCACTGTTGGCGTTCGATTCAGAAACATCGAAGCGGAAAATACCGAAGTCGCTTCCTTCACCTCCACCGGCGGACGGAACCGACTTGAGCTGCTCTAGTGCACTGTTCAACGATGAGATGTCGGTTTTCCCGCACCCATGGCAAGCTGAATCGAAAAATTCAACCAAAGAAACCTTGAACACGGACAAACTACTCTCAAAATTGTCCGCCGACAGATGCTCCAGCGATGCTTGCGCGAACCCGAGTAGCACGGCCAAGCCGACGAGTAGTAACCGCAGCATCATGTTTTGGATGCGCGGGAGGTTAGGGCAACTGGCCGATATTTTTCTCTCAAATTTGCACCGGCAGCGTAGGGAAGACAACATTTTTTGAACCTATGGCATCCTTGTGGCATCATTGTGACGAGGAGAGGTTTGGTGAAGAACGCACAGCGCACTCTGCTTAAGTCATTCCATTTGACGATCACGAAAGTCCTTCATTGTGGGTTCGTCGTTCGTCGTTCGTCGTTCGTCGTTCGTCGTTCGTCGTTCGTCGTTCGTCGTTCGTCGTTCGTCGTTCGT
>ENA-OWNT01003108-OWNT01003108.1-seawater-metagenome-genome-assembly--contig:-NODE-3108-length-16139-cov-8.601793_pt1 | contig 16139 bp, 5 predicted proteins | sample MGYA00238136_ERZ651165 | MGnify/ENA primary metagenome ERZ651165 (study PRJEB26861, sample SAMN08777766) | seawater metagenome | isolation source: coastal seawater | place: USA: Florida | collected...
CTTGGTCTGCCTCTTGGTCTGCCTCTTGGTCTGCCTCTTGGTCGGTCTCTTGGTCTGTCTCTTGGTCTGTCTCTTGGTCTGTCTCTTGGTCTGTCTCTTGGTCTGTCTCTTGGTCTGTCTGTGTGGTCAAACAACGACGACGAAAGAAAGGTTCACGGATTTTTTTTGCGCCACGAAGCACGTCCACGTCTCTGGCAAGGTGGCGACACCCGCACGATACAGTTTGGTTGAATCGGAGCTTGTGAGGTGGGTCGCGCAAGGTGCGGAAGGACACCTCACCGGGCTGGGCCTGGCCGCGCGATATTAACAGGAAGACCCACTCTCGAGACGCCGACGGACGATGCCGCCATGCTAGGTGCCTCATGACAAGGTGGTTGACGCGTGCACGTGCAACTTCTGGCCCTCTGCAGCCATGCGTGAAACCGCAAAGCTCTTCGTGTTCACGGCCGTGTTGCAGTTTTTCCATTGGTTCCAGCCCTCGGAACCGTACTTCACGGCGTATGCCATGCGTCACTTCAACGTCAGTGAAGTCACGTTGTTGCAGGACGTGTTTAGTTGGGACGTGGTCTTCCAGGTACGCAAAGCGCCGACTAAAATGCCGTTGCCATGCTTGTGCCTCAAATTGTTGGCTCGAAGCCGCGCGCTCGTGTTGCAATGGGGAAGCGCCAGCAACCTTTAGCGTGACATCGCTTGGCATCGCTTGGTTTCGCCTGACCGGAACCTACTCCTCACTCATGTTGTGGCATGTGGCTCGAATGCAGTTGTCAGGTGGCATTTTAGTGACCGGCGTCACTGTCGCAGGGGGTCTGGGAACTTCTTTGCTGCTCGTGGCGATCAGCGATGTGCTTTCGGTACGCTGCTGCTGCTGCTGCTGCTGCTGCTGCTGCTGCTGCTACTGAACTTAGCAGTTGTTGCCTTTCTGCTGTCGTCAAATACGGCTACTGTCGTGCGTGGCTGCAGGTGGCGTCCGCTGTTTGGTTTTCAACTATTGGTGGGCTGATGGTTAGTATTGTGTGCGTCTGTCCCATGCTGTTGTTCTCTGGCCCTGCGTGACTGGAATGCACTCCCCTCGCACAGGCATCGCAAGGATTTTTCGGTGTCTCATTTGCAGCCGCCGTTCTGCCGCTTTTTGTCTGTTTCGTCACACTGGACGCTCTCGGACAACCAGACATGTTCGCCCGTGCTGCAAGCGTGAACCGCGCGTCAATGCTGGCTGCATCATTCGCCTCGAGCTTGATCGGCTTTGTATCATCGCTTCAAACAGTGGGAGTAGGTCATCGAACTTCGGAACTCACAACGGCGGCGCCCCCGGAGTTGAGTGAAGCTTTGTCAGGCGTGAAACCCGACGTTGCCATCAATTCGACACTGACGGACAAGTGGGTTGTGACTTTTTACACGTCATTAGCGAGCTCGATTGTATCATTGCTAGTCGTCATCGTGAGCTGCGCGCCAGCGGCCTTGTGTCGCCGCGGTGATGAAGGTCGGTGGTACCAACAAGTGAATTTCCAATGGTGTGGATGGAAACGGACCAACAAGACGAGGGGCACAGCAGTCCGCACTTTGACGGAGCCGTTGGTCGATCTTGTGGAGGCAGATATCCACTCGAGCTCACTCCGCGCGACAGAAGTGTGCACGCGGAGGAAATGTTCGTGGTTGTGGCGCGTGGAAGCTTCTCCGCATGCAGCGCGGAGTACACCTTCCACGGAAGAGGTAAGGCCAAACACACCGCATTAGCCATACTCATTTTTCGCGCGTATCGTGCAACAACTCACCTCGCTTAATGTCGCCTTTCTGCAGGAGACGCCGACTTCACAAATACCGATTGCGGTGTGGATTTGTGCAGGAAGCATCGTACAGGGATCACACACGCTGGTAATGACATGGTGGCAGAGTCTAGCAAGTGAAATATGTCGAAGCAGCGAGTCGTGTCTGTCGTACAATGGACTTGTGTCAGCGACGATGTACGCAGGGCATGCGCAACGATGTTGGCATTACTGCATCACTATCACTCGATTGTTTGATGGCTAGGTACTTGCTCGCAGCTGCGCTAGTCTTTGCTCCCGTACACCGCGTGCCCGCGAGGATAGCAGTGCCTACTCTGCTCGTATGTTGCGCGTACGGCAGTGTGCACGTGTATGTGTGTTCTGACTGGACTTTGTTGTCATTTTTGTGGCATTGCGCGCCAGGTAATCACAGCTTCAACATTGTCACTACTGAGTGTTGTGACACAGTACTGGCAACTCGGAGTGCTACTGGCGCTCTACAACTGTTTTGCCGAAGTTTTTATTGTACTTGCCTCGAGCTCAATTGCCCGCGATCTCAAAGTTATCATGCCTTTGACGTCAACAGCACAGTATCAATCAAAATTGTTGTTCGCAATGGCGATTAAATACGTTGGACAATTTGTAGTTGAGGTACGCGGATGAAGTGCCGTGTTGCCGTGGAGTGTTAATGCGCTAACAGCATCCGTGCGCAGGCAGCAATGCAGTTCATTTTGAATCCATCATGGAGCTCAATGACCAATATTTTCGGGCTCCAGTTGCCGTTGCGGCAGCGACTTCTTTACCTTGGCTTGACCATCGGTTGCGCTGCGACTCTTTTGATCGTGTTCGTGGTTGTCGTCGTTTTGGTAGCAAAGAAGCGCAGGCACCACTAGCATTTTGTTCCTTTCGTTTGCTCGTCGTTCTCTCTCGCTCTCCCACGAGCACTCACAAAGTGTACAATCTGGCTACTCAGTGCGAGATGCACTCGCTGGAGGGCGACAAAAAGTCTCCAACAATATGCATTCAACGCATTGATGGGAGAACAGCTCATGCGCGCTCCCTCACACCGCCACTACCAGTGTTGCACAACTGCACCCTTTCTGGGTTTTCACAATCAATTTCACGTTGTGTATGGCAAACTGGACCCTCATCCGGTTACAGCACGCGTACTTGCACTTCATCTTTCTGGGAAGACTGACATGGCGAGCCAACAACCTTCGAGTCAACATGGACTTCTATTTCCAATTACCGAATGCAGATTTACAAGGCGTCAGATCATGCAGTTTGATCTTTCTCTCAATCAATGAAACAATTTATTTTTTTAGTTATGTCGTTATAGACTACCCGGGTAATTACACAACCTACGAACACACCTAGTCGCTCAAATCCACCACAGAGGGCCACTGACTCAGGTGTTGAAATGAGAGGGTATCGACCTCGAAAAGGTCGTTCAAAGCCTGCACTACAAGATGCGCCTCCTCGTCAATCTGGGCACGCTGTGGGGCGATTGATTGCGGGTCCAACAGGACCCTCTGCGGGTGTTGGAGGAACGCAAATGCGCGGAGAGTCATACTGATTATACGGTGAGCTTCGCCATGGGTAAAAGAGTGCCCAGGAGCGGCATGTAGTACGCGGCGCACCCCAGCCTCCGTGATGTCATTTAATCCACCGTAAAACACGGCCAATACTAATATCAAGTTTGCGACATTGACATCTTGGGTCTCGTCGCCGATTGAGCTGCTTTGAATGCACCAGGTCGCAATTGCTGGCAGGACGGCGTCGTGGTCAAGATCGTCACCATCACCACCTCGACTGCCTCCGAACAAATCACGCAACATATCGAACGAATTAATCAGTGAATCAATGGAGATGAATTCGCCATCGTCTGAATTTTCAACCACGACGTCTATCAACTCATTAAATGTCACTGCTTCCACGTGTAAAGCTCGTCGAATAACCGACAGATCTTGACTCGCCGGGCCCGCAGCAACGCTGCCACCAGACAGTTCGTGTTGTCGATGCCAAAGTTCGAAAGAAGACTTGTCGATACGTCCAGAGCTAGTGCCATAGTCTTGGGCGATATCAGTCACGACACGTTGAATGAATTGGTCCATCGTTAGGCCGCTACCGACTATGTCCTGCCTTACCGATGGGTCAATCGTAATCAAAACCGAAAAGTACGATCTGAAATAACTTTCCAGAGCTGTCAGAGAAACCGTGTTGGTTCGCTCGCTGTCGAGCAACTCTAGCACGATCGCTCGCTTCGTTGTTGCATCGTCGTTGACTACCGACTGTAAACCAGCCAAGACGTCAACGTAGCTAACGAAGCCATCGTGATCGCGATCAAAACAAGCGTACAATCGTGCTGTGACCAAGTTGCACTTGTCGTAAAAGTGGTCGACGTCGACCGCGGCACCAGATTCGACTGCGATACTTATGATTTCATCCATACATCGTCCAAAGCTTTCAGTAGTCAACACTCCTCGTACAGAAGCCGCCTTGAACAAGGACGCAAGTTCTTCCATTGACAAATATGCAAAACCAAGCAACGCGGAAACAAACTCACGATTCCACCATTCCGCCACACCAAAGTCAATAATGTTCTTTTCACGATACTGACCGCATATGCCAATATAATCACCATCATGTTCTGCAATCCGAGGGAACCCAAATGAGATGGTGGCGCCACTTCGTTGCAAAAACTGCAGGTTACCGTGTGAAACTATGGAAACACCGTCTCCAATCCACCTTTTGAATTCTTCGAACGAGATAAAACCATTGTGGTCTGCGTCTGCCTCTTCAAACGCCTGCTCCGCAGTCGCAACGGCCAGCTCTTCAGCCGAAACACCGACACGCTCAGCGGTACCAGGCTGCGTCTCGTACATCACCTTGAACACGCAAGTCAAGTAACGAGTCATCTCTTCCAGCGAGATCACGCCATCGCCATTGTAATCGTACAGAGCGAAGGCAGCTGCGGCCTTCTCGTCGCGAGTGCCTTCACACAAAACAGACAGTGCCACAAGCGCGTCGTTTAGGTCGATGACTTCGTCTCCACCGTCCTCGTTGTGCTGAAATAACCGGCACACAATTTCTGCCGCGGCAGAAAGAAGAGTGTTTGTGTCTTCATCACTGTACTTGCATGCGCGCTGCAGCAGTGCGTATAAGCCTTGCGCAGAAACTGTGGTGGTGCCCGAGTTCGACTGCTGTATGCCGTTGACAACTGTTCGAAGGCTTTCAACATCGATACACTTGTTCAGTGCCTGTAGAACAGCAGCGCTATCACCCTGTTCATTTGTGTACCAATCCACAAAAACCGAACATGGCACGTCGTCTGCGGCGTTCACGTCATTGAAGAATTCGGCGGCAGCGTTATGTGCCAGACTTTCATCATCCATCCCGAACTCATCACTCTTGAGTACGCGCAACGTTGCGAACACGATTTCAAAATAACTTTCAACATCACTCATTGTGACAACGTCTCCATCACCAACTACGGCGATGCCAACGGAAGCCTTTTCACGTCGTGAACCTTGGCAGAAGAAGCTGAGTCCAATAATGACATCCGGTAACGTAACGAAAATGTGGTCATTCAAACTGCTGAACAGGCCGAACAGAGCATGCACTATCGCAGGAGCCGGCGCGGCAGTTGAGTGATCGCTGGCATTGTGCTGCAACTGTTCGAAGCATTCTTGAAAACAATCATAACGGATTGATCCATCAGGCGACGTAGCAGCCTCGAACAATTCCTTAATCTCGTCCATTGTGTAGTCGTTGAGGCGAGTGATGTTCGCGATTTCGTCAATGGTGTATTGTGATAGAATGGTAGGTTCTTCCAAAGCGAATGGTTCAACAAAAAGGAACCGGGCAGCTATTTCGAATTCTGATGCGGTAACCCCCTCTGACTTCGTTTTACCAAGAGTGAAGTAAACTTCAGACACTCGTTCGTGGGCTGCCTCCAGCCACCGGTCGCGGTCCCTGTCACCACCGCGTTGCGGAGCCACCAAACTCGAAAGAACTGCGTATCTAACATGCAGCAATTGCACCAAAGACTCGAAAGTCACAAATCCCGAAGAATCAGAATCCAAGAGCTCAAACATTATGAGGGCGTCGTCATCTTGGGCATTGTGCATGAAGCACGTCAAGGCGCACGCGACGTTGAAGTAGGAAGCAATGCCGTCTTCGTCAGAGAGCGAGGTATACAAAGACTTCGAAAACTGCTGGATCGTCGATAAGTCGGTAGTACTGATTTCACCTTCTTCTTGGGCGGCCACAACCTCGAATGCTTCCGTGAGACAGTCAACTTGAACGGAGCCTTCTTCGTCAGCGGCAGCTGCAAACAATTCGAACAACTCCATTTTGCTCAAGGACTCTAATTTCAGAAGTGCACGCAGCGAACGAAGCTTGTGGTCAAGTGCAATGTTGTCGGGGACAAACTGGAACAATTCATGCACTCGGAACGTCTTTGAATTGGAGTACATGTGGCTAAGGAGCCAAGCAAACATTGCACTTAAGTTGGCAACGGTGACGCGGTCTTGCTCGAAGAGGTGTGCCGAGTTGTCAAACACTGAGTTGCACACAAGTTCAACCATGTCAGGAATTACAGCAAACTCAGAGGTAAACGTGAAATATGCGGACAGCATTGAGGTCACTGCCCGCTGCGCCTGAGCAAGCGAAACGCTGCCGCTGTCATCTGCATCGAGAAGCGCAACAAGGAGGCGTGCGTTGTGAGTGGCAAAATTACCACAGAGTGTTACCAGAGCCGCAATGAGGTCAGAGAAGTCAACCTGAGTCGGACGTGTGGCCCCGGTGGGAGATATGGCAGCGAAGAGGACCGCGCTGCACATCCTCAGTTCTAAATCCGACAACGTACTCCTGCGTCGGATGGTGGAAGACATTGCAGCATCGAAATCGTTCTTTCCGACAAAGCCATCTTCGTCAGTCGCTGTTGCCAGCGCCGGCAGCAGTTGCCTGGCGTTCACCGCTTTCAACGCTCGTACAAAATCTGCAACCGACACTTCGCCACGGCTACCCAAAGATAGAGATGACGCCGTCAAGCGAGAAAATTGTTTCTCAAACATTTCGAAAGGCAACTTTTCGTCGAGATTTAAATTTTGCGCACGATATATGTCAGCGGCCACAATGTGGGCAAGATCATTAGAGTCCAATGCTATGGACTGTGATTGTTGTCGCGTCTCGAAAAGCAGTTTGAGAACATTGGACAAGAACAAGCAAAGCTGTTCAAATGAAATGCTCCCAGAGGAGTCAACGTCGTAAAATGCAAAAGCAGCCGCGGCCTTCTCCGCACGGTCGCCGTCGCATAAGAACATGAAGGCTGTTACAATGTCTACGTAGGAAACCCCAACGCCATCAGCACCGCCAAACACAGAATATATACGACGCACAACTTCTGACAGAATAGCGTTTTCGCTCACACTGGGAGCAGTATCGTGAGAGGCCAAGAGAGCGCTGAACTGGTGGAGACTCTCTATGGACAGCTTGCCAGCATCGTCACAGAAATCAGCGGCACGTCGACACAAATCTGAGCAGGTCCATTGGTTTAACGACAATGCTTGAACGATGGAGTTCAGCGACAACGGACTGCGCAGCACTGAAGGTGACGCGGATGCTGGAACACCACCATCAGCATCGCCCTCTTCAGTGGACTTCGTGTACCAATGCATGAATTCAGAGAACGAAAGATTGCCATTGCCATCTAAATCTGCGACGTCAAAGATGTGCGACGCCGACTCTTCAGCCAAAGCCTCGATGTTAGCAGGGGAGTGCGAATTGTTGCCGTCGTTGACTTCCAACAGAACACGATAAAGAGACGACAGGCACCGCTTCATTTCGTGGAACGAAATGTGACCATCGCCGTTGTAGTCGTACAAAGCAAATGCAGCGGCGGCTTTTTCGTCACGAGTACCACCGCACAAGACGGACAGACCAGTGGACAACTCCGTAAAGTCGACAACGCCATTGTTGTCAGAATCAAATATTTCATACAGCCGGCAGAGAACGAGACGGAGACGATCCAAGTCGTCCTCAGTGAGTTCAACACCGCTGGCGTCCACTAGCTCCTCGAAGCACGCTTCAAAACCTTCAACACCGATCATGCCATCGTCGTCTGTGGCTTCAGCGAACAATTCGAAAACCTCATCGACGCTGAAAGAACCAAGGCCCGTCAAACGGCGTACTTCGTCCAAGCTCACCCACGACGGTGCCGCTTCCGCAACAGCCTGCGCCGCATGAGCTGCGCTCTCCTCGCCGTCCTCGTTGGCGCTCTGAGAGTACCATGCCTGGAACTCCTCAAAGGTCAAACTGCCATCCTTGTCGGCATCTGCTTCCTCAAACGCTTGTTCAGCGGTTGCCTCGGCAAGCTCTTCAGCCGAAACACCGACACGCTCAGCAGTACCAGGCTGCGTCTCGTACATCACCTTGAACACGCAAGTCAAGTAACGAGTCATCTCTTCCAGCGAGATCACGCCATCTCCATTGTAATCGTACAGAGCGAAGGCAGCTGCGGCCTTCTCGTCACGGGTACCACCGCACAAGACGGACAGACCAGTGGACAACTCCGTGAAGTCGACGACGCCATCGCCGTCAGCATCAAAGGTCTCGTAGAGACGTGACAGGATAAGACGGAGACGATCCAAATCATCTTCAGTCAGCTCCTCGCCACTAGCGTCCACAAGTTCCTCGAAGCACGCCTCGAAAGCTTCGACACTGATGAGGCCGTCATCATCGGTAGCTTCCGCGAACAACTCGAACACTTCGTCAGCGGAAAAGCTTCCAAGACCAGTTAATCTGCGCACTTCGTCCAGGTTCAACCAATCTTCGCGCGGCGAGCGAGATGGTTTTGAATTGCCAGCGCGTGAGTGCCAAGCCTCGAACTCTGCAAACGTAAGCTTGTCAGTCAGTTCTTTGCCTGCTTCTTCGAAAGCTCTTTCTGCGGTTGCTTCTGCCAGCTCCTGTGCGGAAACATTGGAATCATCCACTCTGGTTCGTAGCATTTCTCGCAAGACCACAAATACACAAGTCAAGTAGCGTGTCATTTCATCGAATGAAATCTCGCCATCGCCATTGTAGTCGTACAGCGCAAATGCGGCGGTTGCTTTGTCATCACGACTACCACCGCACAATACGGACAAGCCACTGCAAAGCTCCATGAAATCGACCGCGCCATCGCGGTCTTTGTCAAACAGATTGAAGATCCGTGTCAGAACAGCAGTCAGCTGTGTTGGAGACGATGCCTGCGAAGTCGACAGTGATCGAAAGCACTGCAGGTAAGCCGCTGCAGAAATGAGACCATCCGAGTCTGTCACCGCCGCAAATCTCTCAAAAATATCGCTTGCACTGTAAGCATGAAGTCCGGTTATGCGCTTGATTTGCGTGAGTGTTAAATTGGGGACAGCGTCACCATCAAATGCGGACTTCGGCGGCGAATTTGCATCCCACCATTGATTTTCTTGATACCAGTTTTGAAACTGGTTGAAAGAAACCAACGTCTCTGCTTGCAAGCCACAGTCTCGCAAAAATTGCTGCACGGTTGCACGAACAATCTCTTCCACACTGGAAGGAGACGGTCCGAAAGTTCGAGGTTCCAGTTGCGTCAAAATCGTAAAAATACCGCGCACAAATGCCAGCAGCTCAGACAGTGAAAGCAAACTATCGCCGTCTGAGTCATGAAGATCGAAAGCCAACCGCAGATTGTCTTGAATGTTTTGTCCACAAATTACCGCCACCCCAGTCACTACTTCCTTGAAGTCGACCAGGCTGTCTTTGTTGGTATCGAAGACATTGAAAAGAAAGTGGATCAATTTTTGCACCTTTTTGCTTTTGACAGGGCTGAAAGACAAGAGACACTCGACAAATCTGGACCTCGTAATGGCTTGGGCGCCGACATCGAAAAAGCTCGATAACAGTGTTGCAGTGCTGACATTATGTAGCCCAAGTAAAGTCCGGGTCTCTGCGAGTGAAACCCATGACTTGACATTGTCACTTAGCGCCTCTTCGGAAGTTTTTGTCGATTTACCGGAGCTTCGACTGTACCAGGCTGAAAATTCGTCCACGCTGAGGAATCCGTCCGTGTCCGTATCTGCTGCTTCGAAGATTTCGTACGTTGCATGATGAGCTAGGTCGCGAATGGAGCAACGGTACTTGGACAGCACCTCCGGCTGCAGCTTAAAAGTCACACGGTAAATATTGAGCAGATAGGCAAACAATTCCTGGGGAGAAATGAGGCCGTCTCCGTTGAGGTCGTACAACGAAAATATGGTTCTCACTTTGTCGGCAGTGGTGCCGGCGCACAAAATGGACAGACCAGTAACCAACTCTGCGTAGTCTACGAAGCCATCGCCATTTGCATCGAAGGCTTTAAACATTTCCCCAACGAACGTTCGATAAATGTCATCCGCATAATCGGCGGCGTACACACCACTGCGTGACCGCAGCTCATCGAAAGCTTCCACGAAAGAACGTGCCGAAAGCTTCGATGCTTCAGTTGTGTGGTTTGCAAAGACGTCCAGCACGGCTGCAGTCGACAAGTACTCCAACCCAGACACGCGGCGAATCAAATCCACGTCCATGCAGTCTTCGCCATTGAGCATCGACACATACTTACGCTTTGAGATCAACCCTGTCTCTGGCTGCCCGGCATCACGGAAAAATGTGCGGGCGGTCTCCACAGCCAACGTGTCAATGTCGTCAATGTTTGTCGTGGAGGGTTCCAGCTTGGCCAGAATTGCAAAAGTATTGACTAGAAACCCGACCATTTCACCAAAACTGATGAATTCATCGCCGTTAACATCTTGCAACTTGAAGCTCGTGGAAATCTTTTCAGCTTGAGTTCCGGCGCACAACACTGAAAGACCAATTGCAAATTCTCTGATATCAAGTGTGTGCGAGTTGTCGCGATCAAACGCGACGAATATCAACTTCCTAGCGGCGAAAAAACGCTGAAGATCTTCGTTTGTTTGGCAAGTGTTGGTTGCGTCAGCAATTTGCTTCATGCATTCACAGAAACTGCTCCAGTCCAACAGCCCATCAGCCGTTGTTGCTTGATCGAAGAGTTGAATGGCTTGCGTGAGATTTGTTCGCCCAAGACCAGTGACTCGTCGAACTTCAGCAAGGGAGAGCCATGTCGCCTCCGACCGAGATTCGTTGGTGGCTGAATTGCTCAAGAATTGTGGCAGCGAAAAGAGGGCAGTTTGAATGCCGTCGGTGGCGTTCGAGACGCACTCATGGGCTAGTTCTTGCTCGGTGCATTGCGCTTGTAGCCGGAAAGACGGTTGCAGGTAGAAATACATTCGATAAACCGACGTAAAAAATGACTTCAGCTGCACGCGCGATAACTTCGGAGATTGATGCAGCTCAAACGCAGCCGCAACCTTTTCCTCGAAACTGGGACACTTGAAAACAGCAAGGCCTGCACAAATGCTGTTGACGTCGACGTAGCCGGTATTGGTCGGATCAAACACGGCCAGGAACATAACCACGACCAAGCGCTGTTTGACAACATCAGTTGGTGACCATTTCTGAGACTCGGCACGACTCAGTTCAACAATGGCCTGAAACAGTGTTTCGTGAGACAACTGTGTTTCATCGGCAACGCCTCGAATGAATGCGAAAAGATCTTTGTAGTCGTACTTCTGCACGCCGAGCAGTCGCTGACATTCACTCACATTCACGAAATTGCTGACAAAGTTAAATGTCGCGTCTTGGAGCACCAAACATGGTGACTTGATGAATGACCAGTGAAGGAAGTTGGACAATGAAACCTTCAGGCCAAAATGCGCGGTGACATCGCGCGCGAGAACTGTGGAGATGTCGGAAATAGGTACATAGCGGTACAAAAATGGGTCAACATTGAGGTACATGACCAATTTCAGCGTAACTGAGAAGTAACGGACCAACTGGTCGGTCGCAAGATGGCCCGCATTGGAGTAGTCAAGCAAGCGGAAGACAGAGACGAGTTGTTCCTCGAAAGTTGAGCAACAGAATGCACTCAGGCATATGCATGCTTCAATGAAGTCGAGCACGTCGTCAGATTCGAAGGCAGCCGATCCAGGCGGTGCTCGGAAAAAGTCCATGAACTGGGTGATCATTACGGAAGCAGTCTTGTCATTGAGCACAGGGGTGGGGGAAGCAGCTCGTAAGGATGCAAAAACATCGCGCATGGCGTTGAATGCAATGCAACCGTGATCGTCGGTTACTCCAGCAAGCAAGACGAATAAGTCATCCACATTGACAGATTCTAACCCAAATGCGTTGCGGATTGAGAAGTATTTACTGCTCACCGATGCTGATTCAACTGCTTCTGGTTCGACTGAACGACGGGGCGGATTCATTGTCGGGGATGGTGGGTTGTGAGAATACCATTGGCGAAACTCTGCAAAGCTCAATGTGCCGTTTTTGTCCACATCGGCTTCCTCAAAAGCATGAACTGCGGTTATCTGAGCGAGCCTGTCAGGTGGAATTTGAACTGCACTGGCAGACGCCGGATGCAGTGCGTACATGACTTTGAATACGCTGGTCAAGTAGCGACACATCTCAGGCAGTGAAATCACTCCATCATTGTTAAAATCATACAGCATGAACGTGGCAGCGACTCTGTCGTCACGATGTCCACCGCAGAGCACAGAGAGACCCGTGCACAATTCCAAGAAGTCAACACTGCCAGTTTCGTTCACGAATATGTTGAACAAAGTGGACAGAACAGAGTGCAAATGGTCCACACCTTCTTCGGTCAGGACAACTCCACTGGCATCGACCAACAGTTCAAAGCAATCTTCGTACTTCGCGGAGCTGATAAGCCCTTTCTCGTCTGCGCCTTCAGCAAACACTTCGAAAACCTCTTCTGCAGTGAAGGCGCTGAGTCCAGTGATGGTTCGAACATCATCAAGACTTAACGCGGCATGGTCAGCTCGTTTACCAAAAAAGAAAGAGACACATGTGTTCACAAACTGATCAACGCGAGAACGTGCATTGTGCGCCAACTCCGTAGGGTTTTGTGACGGCGACCACGAGATTTTTTTGATTCCATCGAACCAAGCCTCTGAAGAAATTGTGCCGTCTGGTGCGGTTTTGAACCACCTCAAAAAGTCACGCAGAAATTCTCGTTGCTGCACAGTTTGACCAAAGTGATCATAAAGGTGAGTGACGGACACAACCCCCGCATTACTCAAAGAATCAAACAGGGCCCAAACAGAAGCGTGACAATCACTTGACAGCGCAACACGAAGCAAAACTTGGTCGTCACGCACACTCGTGGTGTCATCCTGCGAGTGCTGACCTGGTGCAAAAAACCAGGCTTGAAACTCTTGGAGCGTCAAAGTGCCGTCCTTGTCGGCATCTGCTTCCTCAAACGCCTGCTCCGCAGTCGCAATGGCCAGCTCTTCAGCCGAAACACCGACACGCTCAGCAGTACCAGGCTGCGTCTCATACATCACCTTGAACACGCAAGTCAAGTAACGAGTCATCTCTTCCAGCGAGATCACGCCATCTCCATTGTAATCGTACAGAGCGAAGGCAGCTGCGGCCTTCTCGTCACGGGTACCACCGCACAAGACGGACAGACCAGTGGACAACTCCGTGAAGTCGACGACGCCATCGCCGTCAGCGTCAAAGGTCTCGTAGAGACGCGACAGGATAAGACGGAGGCGATCCAAATCATCTTCAGTCAGCTCCTCGCCACTAGCGTCCACAAGTTCCTCGAAGCAGGCTTCGAACGCCTCCACGCTGATCATGCCATCGTCGTCCGTGGCTTCCGCGAACAATTCGAACACTTCGTCGACAGTAAACGAACCCAGGCCGGTCAAGCGGCGGACTTCGTCCAAGCTCACCCACGACGGTGCCGCCTCTGCAGCTGCCTGGGCCGCATGAGCTGCGCTCTCGTCGAAGTCCCGGTTGGCGCCTTGAGAGTACCATGCCTTGAACTCTTCAAAAGTCAAACTGCCGTCGTAGTCAACGTCCGCGTCCTGGAACGCTTGTTCGGCCGTTACACGAGCAAGCTGCGCCGCCGGCACACCGACACGCTCAGCGGTACCAGGCTGCGTTTCGTACACGACTTTGAATACGCAAGTCAAGTAACGAGTCATCTCTTCCAACGAGATCACACCATCGCCATTGTAATCGTACAGGGCGAAGGCAGCGGCAACTTTGTCGTCACGTGTGCCGCCACACAAAGCGGCGAGTCCTGTGGACAACTCGGTGAAATCCACTAGCCCGTCTCTATCACTGTCGAAAACTTCGTACAACCGCGATAGAATGAGGCGCAGCCGATCTAGTTCATCTGCGGTCAATTGGTGACCACTGGCGTCCACGAGTTCCTCGAAGCACGCTTCGAAAGCTTCGATGCTGATCATGCCGTCTTCGTCGGTTGCCTCTGCGAACAGCTCGAACACCTCATCGACGTTGAAGGAGCCTAGACCTGTGAGCCGTTGCACCTCACCGAACGAAACGGAGTGGGGGCCGGTCTGCGCGGTTGGGGCTTCTGTCGTACTGCCACGGTTCGAGTACCAGCTCTGAAATTCTGCGAAGCTCAGCCGCCCATCTCCATTGGCGTCAGCTTCGTTGAAACATTGTTGAGCCGTGGCCGTGGCCAGCTGCGAGGGTGTCATTTGCTCTGCCTCGTTGCCATTCAGTCTCAACAGAATCGTGAAGACGCACTCAAGATACAGCGTCATTTCAGCAGGGCTGATGAAACCATCTTGGTTGATGTCGAAGAACTGAAATGCGGCTTTGCCTTTGTCGACGCCTGATCCCTTGCACAGTATGGACAGGCAGCACGCAAGCTCATTCACTGCCGCAGTACCGGTTGCTGGGTCACCGTACAAGTTGAATATTGCTGCGGCACACGCACGCAGGTCCCGGGCAGTCTGCGCGCTGGAGTCCGCCGCGTAGCCCAGCAAAAATGCTTCAAAGTCCTCAGCGTCAACGGACTTGGAGCCCAACCGGAACAGCTCGCTCACCATTGACACTTCAAGCACCGTTAGTCGCTCAACGTTCTTGAAGACGTCGGCGTCTGGTGTTTCGGTCGGAGAAGCAGGTTGCCCGGGATGGCGGGCGTACCACTGCTGAAACTGCTCGAACGTAATTTCGTCGCCGCGGGCGGAGTCGAGGTGGGTCTCGGCGAAGCACTGCGCCGCGGTGTCACTCGCAAGCTCCGTCGGCGTCGTCTCATTGGCGGAGAACACTCTGGGAGAGCTTTCGGCGACGACCGTGAACACGGCCGATAGGTACTCCGACAATGTACCTTGGGAGAGCGAGCCTTGCCCCGCTGCGTCGTACAAGTTGAACATGGCGTTCATTTTCACGTCGCGGTCACCAGCGCACAGCATGACGATTCCGGACAGGAAGTGCAATGCGTGAACGGAAGCAGCATCCGGTGGCTCGAACGCGCCGTAGAGGCGGCCAAACAGCCGCTGCAGCTCCGGGAGTTGCTCGGCCAGCTGTTGGTCGCTACGGGCGAGTGCATCCACGATCTCCGCGACATCGGAGAGGGTGAGCCGGTGCTTGTTGAGGCCGAGCACGAAGCGGACCAAATCCTGAAAAGGCACTTTCTCCAGCTGCGTCAGCTTCAGGGCAGCAGGGTCGGCGTCGGGGGAACCGAGGACGAGGGTGAAGTGCGGAATGACGACGCCCCGCAGCTGCGGGCCATCGAGCGTCAATTCTGCCTGGCCACCCAGCGCGGGCAAGGACGTGAACGCGAAGAACAATCCTGCCTCGTCCACAACGCCGACGATGTTTTCGGGCAAGTTGAAGGAAGCCTGGACCACAAGCTGCAGTTCGTCATCCGGCATGCCCTCGTAGAGCACGAGCTGCTTGGTCACGCCGCCGTGGGAGATGTTCGCAATCGACACATATTGTGCAGACGGATCGAAGCGAGGCATCGCGACGGAGGCGGAGAGGAGGCCTTTCCACACCCGAGCGCGCGTGCAACTGGCACGCCCACCAATGTAGTGAGTGAGAGGGGCCCTGGCCACAAAGACAGTCCCACGGCTACTTGCGTGAGGCACAGCGGGAGAATGGTGTCACCGCCAATTTCGTCCGCAAGCACACACAATTATAGGGGCGCGCCGCGGAAAAGCAGACGGAACAAGCCGACGGAAAAGAAAGCAGCGAACAAAAGACCAGGAATCCTTCAAAAGAGGCGACGGGTAGCAATGCACGTTGGCGGCGGCGAAAGAGCAAGGCGTGACACATAGCGATCGCCGCTCTGCCGCTCTGCCGCTCTGCCGCTCTGCCGCTCTGCCGCTCTGCTGAGGCATGAGAGTGAGGCATCTTCGGGCGGGTTGTCTTTGGTCGCACATGCCTTCGCACACGCAGCCACCGACTCCGAGTTCGACCAAGTATCATAAGGAAAGCAAGGTCCGTCCA
>ENA-OWNT01003109-OWNT01003109.1-seawater-metagenome-genome-assembly--contig:-NODE-3109-length-16136-cov-3.378293_pt1 | contig 16136 bp, 12 predicted proteins | sample MGYA00238136_ERZ651165 | MGnify/ENA primary metagenome ERZ651165 (study PRJEB26861, sample SAMN08777766) | seawater metagenome | isolation source: coastal seawater | place: USA: Florida | collected...
ACCGGCGGCCAGCCACGCCGGCACCAGCGCCCGCGCGCCCGGCAGGCGACGACAGCTTCGACGTGTCCACCGGTGGCTGGCTGGGCGACAACCCCGAGCCGGCGCCCGAGCCCATCCCGGGCGTGTTCGACGAGCCGCTCCCGGTGTTCGGGGGGGGCGACGCCTCCGACGACGAGTTCGACGAGCAGCTACGGCTCATGGCCGAGCGGAAGAAGACGCGCTCCCGTCTCCTGATTCTCGCGGGCATCGCGCTGCTGATCTTCGTGGGCTTCGTGGGCGTCACCGGCGTGGTGGTATCGGTCATCGCGGGCAGCGGCTCGCCGACGGCCGAGCCGGCAGCTGTCGACGGCGAGCCGGAACCGGAGCCGGAGGCGGTCCCGGAGCCACAGGCCGAGGAGGCCGAACCCGAGCCGCAGCCCGAGCCGGAGCCGGAGCCCACGGAGGGCAAGCGTCCCGCGCCTGCGCCCGCGTCGGCTCCCTCGCCGGCGCCCGCCCCTGCCGCCCCGAAACCATCGTCGGCCAAGTCGTTCGCCGATCGTGGCTGGCAGGTGGTCACCGGACAGCCGGCGAAGGCCGTAGAGCTGTTCGGCAAGGCGCTCGCCATCGACGCGGGTCACGCCGATGCCAACTACGGCATGGGCTACGCGCTGCTGCAGCAGGGCAAGGGCGCTCAGGCCAAGCCCTACCTGTGCACGGCCCAGACGAAGGGCGACACCGAGATCAAGCGCGACGTGGGCTCGCTGCTGGCCAACAACAACCTGAGCTGCCCCTGACCGACCGCCTGGGTCCGGCGGGCGTCACAGAAGCTCGCAGGCCCCACGCACCCGAGCGTGGGTCGTGCGGGGTGGGAACGGCCGCGCAGGTGGACTTCGGCGGACCCTCGCTCAAGTCTTCCGTCGTCGGCGCCGAGACGGTGCGGGCTCGTCGTCGTCGTCGTCGCTGGCCTTGCGCCGTCGTCGCGTCGGAGCGGGCTCGTCTTCGTCGCCGGCCTTCCGCCGTCGCCGCTTGGGCGTCTCGGCTGTGTCGGCCTCGGCGGCCTCGGCGGCCTCGGCCGCTTCGGCGTCGTCTTTCTTGCTCGGCGACTTCCGGCGGCGACGGCTGGGCTTCTTCGGCTCGGCCGGCTCGGCTTTGTCTTCGGTGGGCTTGCGCCGCCGACGGCGGGACGAAGTGGATGCCTTTGCCTCGCTGGGTGCGTCGGCGTCGTCGTCGGTGGTGGGCTTGCGGCGCCTCCGGGACGGCTTCGCCGGCGCCTCCGCCTTGGACTTCGCCTCGGCGGGGTCGGCGCTCGTGGTGTCTTCGGCCGGCGAGGCCTCGGCCTTGGTCCGCGATCGGCGGGAGCGCTTGGGGGGCGCTGCCTCTCCCTCGGCTTCGCTGCGACGGAGGCGGCGACGGGGCGACGGCGAGCCCTCGTCGGCAGCGTCCGAGGTGTCGTCGCCGGTCGCTTCGGCCGGATCGGGCTCGGCTGCTGCCTTGCGCCGCCGCCGACGAGACGTGGACTTCTTCGGCTCGTCGGCCGCCTTGCGTCGTCGTCGTCGGCTCGGCTCTGCCGCTTCGTCTTCTTCTTCGTCGCTGTCCGCGCCTTTGTCGGCATCGGCGGCGCCTCGCCGACCACGGGAGACCTTCGACCACCGAGGCGAGCTGTCGTCTTCCTCGCCTCCCTCGTCGTCGTCCTCTTCGGCGAGCTCTGCCAGCTGTTCGGGGGTGAACACGCTGGTGGCCTTCGTCGAGACCAGCTTGCGTCCCCGGCGGGGACCCGCCTTGGCCTGCCCCTGGAGCGTCTCCACCACCTCGGACAGGCTCGGCCCCTCGAGAGCCTCGTTGGCCAGCAGGCGCCCGATGCCGTCGACGTAGTCCTGCCCGGACAGGCGGGTGTCGGGGTCGTAGATCAGGGAGCGAGCCAACAGCTTGGCCACCTTCGGCGGCAGGCCGCGGTTGCCCCGCGACAGCAGCGTGGCGCCCTCCGACATGCCGACCATGTGCCGGAGCTCGTCGATGTCGTGCGTGTCGTAGAGCGGCTTGCCGGTGATCAGCTCGAACACCACCAGGGTGAGGGAGTAGGTGTCGGCGGCGCTGTCTTCCGGCACGCCTTCGAGGCGCTCGGGGGGGCAGTAGTAGAGGGACTGGGGCTCGACGGGGAAGTCCACCTCGCGGTGGCGGATGAGCTCCACCTGCGGGAGCCCGTAGCCGAACACCTGCACCATGCCGTCGGCGCGGAGGGCGATGCGGGTGGGGCAGACGTTGCCGTGGGAGAAGCAGCCCTGCATCGGGCCGGTCTCGCCCGCCTCCACGAGCACCTGGGCCGCGAGCCAGGCCAGCTCCAGGCCGGCGCGGAGGCCCACCACTTGCCCGAAGTCGCCGAAGGCGCGCTGGACATCGCGCAGGGTCCACACGCTGCCGGTGCCGAAGGCGAACTGGCCCGTGGGCAGGTCGTACCGGTCGAGGCCGACCAAGCCCGTCACCATCGGGAACTGCATGAACGACAGCACCAGCTCGACGTTGAGTGTGACGGCCTCGTGGCCCAGGTGGTCGTCGTCGATGTCGACCACGGTGAAGTGACGACCGTTGTCGTCGGTGGCCTCCAGCAGCCGCGCCGCCGGGTCGCGGATCTCACGGCCGGTGGGGGTCAGGCCCAGGATCTCGTCCACGGTCCCTCCGAGGGCGGACGATATCATCCACGTCCGTTCCCCCGAGGGTGGAGGAGAGTCGATGCGCATAGGCGTGTACAGCGAGGTCGGGCCCCTGGAGCGCGTGGTGGTGCACAACCCCGGCGCAGAGATCGTGCGGATGACTCAGTTCGAGCTGGATCACCTGCTGTTCGACGACATCCTCGCCCCGGACGTCGCCAGCCAGGAGCATGCGCTGATGTGCGAGATCCTGGCCTCGGAGGGGGCGCGGGTGGAAGAGGTGGCCGACCTCCTCACCGAGGCCCTCCGCCGGGCCCCTGCCGAGGAGGTGGCGGAGTTCACCGCGCGTGTGGCCGATCGCGCCGGGCACCCGGCGCTGGCTCCGCTGATGCGCGACATGGGCCCGGAGCGGCTGTCCCGTGCCCTCATCGAGGGGCTGATGTGGAGCGAGGTGCCCGATGCGCCCCTCACCGTGGCCCGCTTGCGGCAGCAGTTCGACGGGCGAGCCCCCCTGGCCCTGCCGCCGGTGCCCAACCTGATGTTCACCCGCGACCCGTGCATCTCGGTGTTCGACAAGGTGATGGTGGGGCGCATGGCCACCGACGCACGTTCTCGGGAGTCTCTGCTCGTGCGCTTCGCTCTCACCTACGCCGAGGACGCGCCGGCGCCGATGCTCCTGGAGCGCCCCGACTGGGACTTGCATCCTCGGCTGCGGGCCATCGAGGGCGGCGATGTGCTGGTGATCTCGCCGGAAGTCTTGCTGATCGGCTGCTCGGAGCGCACCAGCGCCCAGACCATCCAGCGCGCGGCCGAGGAAGCGCTGTTCCCGGCGTTCCCGAAGCTGAAGAGCGTGTACGCGGTGCTGATGCCGGCTCGCCGCTCGGTGATGCATCTCGACACGGTGCTCACCCAGATCGACCACGACCTCTTCCTCGGCTACGCCCCGATGATTGCCGAGGGCCAGGGCGTCTCGGTCGTGCGGCTGCAGCGCGATGCGCCACCCGTCCTCGAGGAGGGCGTCACCGTGCTCGACGTGCTCCAGCGCGAGCTCGGCGACCACGTCCAGCTCGTTCCCTGTGGAGGGGAGGGGGATGTGCGCTTCCAGCAGCGTGAGCAGTGGACCGACGGCGCCAATGCGGTCTGCCTGGGCCCCGGGCGCATCCTGCTCTACTCGCGCAACGTGCGGACCATCCGCACCCTCACCGACGACCACGGCTTCCACGCCATCAACCACAGCGCCCACGTCCATCCGGCGGCCCGTCGCGACGCGCTCAGGGCGGCGCGCCAGCATCGTCGGGTGGTGTACACCTTCGATGGGTCCGAGCTCTCCCGGGCCCGCGGCGGTGGGCGCTGCATGACCATGCCCCTGGTGCGGGCGGAGGTCTCGTGAAGCGCGTTCTCCTGCTGCACACCGGCGGCACCCTGGGCATGGTGGGCACGCCCCTCGAGCCCGATGCCTTCCAGGACCGGCTCCTCGAGGTGGTTCCCGAGGTGCCCAAGGTCGCCGATGTCGACATCCACATCGTCTGCAACCTCGACTCGTCGGATGTGGGCCCCCCCGAGTGGACCGCCATGGCGAAGACCATCGGTGAGCGCCACGACGACTACGACGGCTTCGTGGTCGTGCACGGCACCGACACCATGGCCTACTCGGCGGCGGCGCTCTCCTTCGCCCTCGAGGGGTTGGGCAAGCCGGTGGTGTTCACGGGGGCTCAGCGTCCCCTGGGGGCCATCCGCACCGACGCACGGCGCAACCTGGTCGACGCGGTGGAGGTCGCCACCTGCAGCGTGCCGGAGGTCGGCATCTGCTTCGATGGCCTGCTGCTGCGCGGGTGCCGCTCGGTGAAGAACGATGCCCGCAGCTACCGGGCCTTTGCCAGCCCGGGGGTCGAGCCCTTGGCGACCCTGGGCACCGACGTGAACCTGCGGGCCCACATTCGCCCGCCGACCACGGCGTTCACCTGCATCCCGAAGTTCGAGCCCCACGTCGACGTGGTCTACGTCACGCCTGGCCTGCGCCCGAAGACCGTGGCCCGTCGCCTGGAAGACCCCGAGCTCCGCGGCGTGGTGGTCGCGGCCTTCGGCATGGGCACGGTGCCGACCCAGCGGCGCGCGCTGGCCCCGGTGCTCGCCGATGCGGTCGAACGAGGGGTCGACGTGCTCGTCGTCACGCAGTGGGGGGGCACGGTCGACCTCACCCTCTACAAGAACAGCCTCGAGCTGCGCGCCGGCGGGTGCATTCCCGGCGGCACGATGCACGTGGAGGCGGCGGTGCCCAAGCTGATGCACGCCCTGGCTCGCTACGCCGACCCGGCCGAGCGCCGGGCCTACCTGCTGCGTGATGTGGCGGGGGAGCGGCAGTAGCCGCCCGCCCCGCTCTCGGGCGGCCTACTTCAGCTTCAGGCCGGAGAGGAGGTCGCCGAAGGTGCCGAAGCCCTTGTCGTTGGCCTTCTGCTTGGCTGCTTCCGAGCGCCACTGGTGCTGCGTGACCGCTTCGTCGGCCTTCATGGACAGGTTGACCCGCCCGCCGCGGTCGCTCACCACGCGGGCGGTGACCTTCTTGCCCTTGCGGAAGCGCTGGGCGAGCACGGTGCCCGGGTCGAGGTCGACCTCGCGCGCTGCGAGCCAGCCGGTGCGGCCGTCGTCGAGCTGTACCACGACGCCGTTGTTCAGCACCTCGCTGACCACGCCGGATGCCTCGGAGCTGGAGGCCTCGGAAGAGGCGCAGTCGGCCACGGGGCCGAGGTCGAGACGCCGGCGTTCGTGGTCGATGCCCAGCAGGCGCACCTGGAGGCGCTCGCCAGGCTGCGGCATCTGGTTGGGGAGCTTGCTGACGTGCACGAGGCCCTGCAGCCCAGCATCGAGCTCGACGAACACGCCATAGGCCTCGGAGCGCACCACGGAGCCTTCGTAGACGCCGCCCTCGACGAACGTGCCGCCGACCTGGTTCCACGGGTCGTCGGCGAGGTCGCGGCAGGACAGGGTGAGCCGCTTCTTGGCGTGGTCGACCTCGAGCACGCGAACCTCGACGGACTGTCCGCGCTGGACGGCGGTGCGCGGGTCGCTCACACCGGCCCAGCTGATCTCGCGCTTCGGGACGAGGCCGTCGACGCCGCCGATGTCGACGAAGAAGCCGAAGTTCTGCACGTTGCGCACGACGCCGCGGTGCTGCTGACCCTCGGCGATGGTGGCCCAGAGCTTCTCGGCTGCCTTTTCGGCTTCCTCGTCCTGCAGGGCCCGGCGGGACACGACGATCTTGTCGCCGGTCTCGATCACACGGAAGGTGAGGACCTGGTTGAGGTAGGCGTCGGGGTCGAGGTCGGGGAGGCGGCTGATCATGGACATGGGGCAGAAGGCCCGCACGGTGCCGATCCGCACCTCGTAGCCGCCGCGGTTCCGCGACACGACCTTGCCCTCGACCGGCACGCCGGAGGCGTGGGCCTCTTCGATCAGCTCCGCCGCCGCATCTCCCTGGAGCTGCTTGGACAGCGCCACGCCCCACTCGCCCATGGCCACCACGTAGGCGGTGACTTCGTCGCCGACGCCGGCCTCGGGGAGTTCCGCACGATCGAGCTGACCCTCGGACTTGGCACCCAGATCGACGAAGAGGGTGTCGGTGCCGATGCGGGTGATGGCGCCAGTGACCTGGTTGCCGACCTCGAGGGCGGTGCGAGCGACCGCGTCGTCCATCAGGGCGGCGAGCTCGGACGGGTCCATGTCGGCCAGGGCCATGAGGTCGTCGGTGGCGAGCTTGGGGGCGTCGATCTCGGACGTGGCGACCTCGGGCGCCGCCGGGGCAGCGACCGGAGGAGACGCCTCGACCGGGGCCTCGGCCTGGGGCTCGGGACGACGGGGCTCACCCGCGCGACGACGCTTGGGCGGACGGGGTGGACGGGGCTCGGACATGGTTCCTCCGCGGAGGCCGCGCCTATCCTGCGCCCTGACCCTTTTCCACCGGGGCGGTCGCACGGGCCGCTTCGACGCGGATGTCGGCGATGGCCTGCTCGTCGTTGGCCAGGATGGCGGTGCGCAGCCGGCGGACGAGCCGCTGGTAGTAGTGCAGGTTGTGGTGGGAGAGGAGCCGGCGCCCCAGAAGCTCGTCGCACTTGATCAGGTGGCGCATGTAGGCGCGGGAGGTGGTGCGGCAGGCGAGGCAGTCGCAGTTCGGATCGATGGGCTCGTCGGACTCGGCCCAGCGCCGGTTGCGGAAGTTGGTGCGGCCCACCGAGGTGTAGGCCTGGCCATGGCGCCCGGAGCGCGTGGGGAGCACGCAGTCGAACAGGTCGACCCCACGCAGCACCGCCTCCACGATGTCGATGGGGTGGCCGACCCCCATGAGGTAGCGGACCTTGTGTGTGGGCAGGTGGTCGGCCGCCAGCTCGGTCATGGCATGCATGCGGTGCTTCACCTCGCCGACCGACAGCCCGCCGATGGCGTAGCCGTCGAGATCGAGCTCGGCGATTTCCTGGGCATGGGCAGCGCGCAGGTCGTCGTAGAGGCCCCCCTGGACGATGCCGAACAGGGCCGTGCGCTCGGGATGGCGACGAGCGGCGATGCACCGCTTGAGCCATCGCGTCGTCCGGTCCGTCGACTTGATGGTGCGCTCGCGGTCGGCGGGCTGCTCGAGACACTCGTCGAAGGCCATGGCCACGTCGACGCCGAGCTGCTCCTGCACCTCGATCGCCACCTCGGGCGTCAGGAGCCGCCAGTTGCCGTCCTCCGGGCTGCGGATGCGCACCCCCTTCTCGCTGACCTTGTTCCGGTCGCGCATCGAGAAGACCTGGTAGCCGCCGGAGTCGGTGAGGATGGGACCGCTCCAGCCCATGAACTTGTGCAGCCCCCCCAGGCGCTCGATGAGCGGGGCGGTGGGCCGAACCCACAGGTGGTAGGTGTTGGCCAGCACCATCTGGGCGCCGAGGTCCGACAGCTCACCGGAGCTGATGCCCCGCACGGTGCCGCGGGTTCCCACCGGCATGAAGGCCGGGGTCTGAACGGTGCCGTGGGGGAGGGTGAGGGTGCCGGCTCGGGCCTTGCCGAGCTGGCCTTGGAGCTCAAAGGAGCAACATGGCGTCGCCATAGGAATAGAACCGATAGCCGCGAGAGACGGCGGTGGTGTACGCCGACAGCAGGCGCTCTCGGCCGACGAGGCAGGCCACGAGCATCACCAGGCTGCTGCCAGGTAGGTGGAAGTTGGTGAGGAGGCCGTCGACGCAGCGCATGGCGTAGGGCGGCTGAAGGAAGATGTCGGTCGGCCCGCGGGTGGCGGTGGGGATGCGGGCCCCCGGTGCGGTGGCACTCTCGAGGCTTCGCACCGTGGTGGTGCCGACCGCGATGACTCGGCCGCCTCGGGCGCGTGTCTCGGCGATGGCGTCGACCGTGGCCTGGGGCACCTCGCGCCACTCGGCGTGAAGGGACCCCCGCTCGATGTCTTCGGGACGGAGGGGGCGGAAGGTCCCGAGGCCCACGTGGAGCGTGACCTGTGCTCGGCGCACCCCCCGGGCGGCGAGGGCCTCGAGCAGGGGCTCGGTGAAGTGGAGCCCCGCCGTGGGAGCGGCCGCCGAGCCGGGGTGCTGGGCGTAGACCGTCTGGTAGCGCTCACGGTCCGTGGGCTCTTCGGGACGGTTCAGGTAGGGGGGGAGGGGGAGGGCGCCCTGTTGCTCCATCACGTCGATGGGGTCGTGGGAGAGCTCCACCTCCACGACGCCAGCCCGAGCTTCGCGGGTGACGGTGGCGGTGACGCCCTGCTCGAGGGTCAGCACGTCGCCCTGGCGCAGCTTCTTTGCCGGGCGGGCCAGGGCCTCCACGGGGCCGGGCCCGACACCGAGAAGCAACAGCTCCACCTTCCCACCGGTGGCTCGGCGGGCCGCGAGGCGGGCAGCGACCACCCGGCTGTCGTTGACGACGAGCAAGTCGTCGGGGCCGAGGAACTCCGGGAGCTCGGAAATGCCGCGGTCGTGGGGGCCGCCGCCAACGAGGGGGAGGTGCATCAGGCGCGCGTCGGATCGCCGAGAGGCGGGGTAGCGGGCGATGCGTTCGGCGGGGAGGTCGAACCACCAGGCGGGATCGATGACGTCGTCGCGCTTCATGAGGCCCGTCCATATTGCTGGGGCTCGTTGGCGTCATCGGGGAGGGCCATATAGGGAAGGGGCTCGCTCAGAGGGGCCTCCGCGCGCGTGTGGTCCCCCTCCGTCCCTCGCCCCTCTTCGAGGCGTCCGTGAATCCACTCGACATCGGCATGATGCTCGCCCTGGGAGCTGTCCTCTACTTCCTGATCCTGAGGCCTCAGGCCCAGGAGCGGGCGGCCCACGAGGACCTCCTCCAGAAGCTGGCGAAGGACGATCACGTCGTCACGTCCAGCGGCCTGCATGGAAAGGTCGTCGAGGTCAGCGAAGAGCTGGTGGTGCTCGAGGTGGGAAGCAAGACGCGCATCACGTTCGACAAGGCAGCGGTCTCCCGGCGACAGGGTGAGCCGCGCAAGCCGACCTAGGAGCTGTCGTGGAAGGTATCTACTGGCTGCGGCTCGGTGGGATCATGGCCCTGTTCTTGGGCTCGATCTACGTGCTGCTGCCCACGTTCCTCCAGGAAGACCTCGAGTCTCGGCTGGCGAATGCCGCCGGCCAGGTCGACACCACGGGTGAAGCCAAGCCCGACCTCTCGGTGGCATTCGATGTCACGGGTGGTCGGCCCGAGGCGGTCGCCGAGGTGCTGGAGACGCGGCTCGACGCCGCCGGGATCAACGTGGCGGAGATCATGCCGGGCGCCGACTCGCTCGACGTGAAGCTCTCCCTCGGCGACCCCGCTGCCGTGGTGCGCCTCGCGGCCCGTCGCGGTGCTCCGGCGCTGTTCGCCGTGCCCATGCCGGAGGAGCTCCCCACGGAGCTTCCCGAGGCCGCCGACCTCAGTGGCCTCCCGGCCGAGGTGGCGAAGCGGATCGAGGGGCTCGAGCTCGCTCAGCAGGTCGCCACGGCCGACGCTCTGCGCTCCTGGGCCCGCAAGGGTGTGCCCGTCGACTGGGCCCCGCTTCCCGGGGGCGTGGCCAAGGCCACCGCAGGGGAAGAGGGCGTCATCTCTCTCAAGCTCGCGGCCGCGCTGCCCGAGGGCCAGCCGCTGGCGCTGCTCGCCCTCGACGACACGGTCACCGGCGTCGTGATGAAGGCCGGCGGCGGTCATCGCTTCGTGGAGCTCACCCGTGAGGTGGGCGGCACCACGCTGTCCGACCCCGACGCCACGGCCTTGCTCGTGTCCGGCCCGCTTCCGGGTCAGCTGAAGGAAGTGGTGGAAGAGGCCCAGCCGGAGGAAGCGGTCGACGACAAGACGGCCGAGCCCGTGGCCGAGTCCAACGTTCCCGACTGGCTCCTCGGCATCCTGCCCGACACCTCCATGAACCTCGGGCTCGACCTCCAGGGCGGCATCGACCTCACCCTTCAGGTCGACCTGCAGGAGGCCATCCTCGGTCAGGTCGCGCGCGACACCACCTACATGGCGGACCGTGCCGCCAAGGAAGGCGTCGACGTCGATGCGGCGCCGGTGCACAACCAGCCGCTCATCGAGCTCACCTCCGACGCCTCCCTGGCCGACCTCAGCGTCTTCATGCAGGAGCAGTTCGGCGCCGACTACGTCTACTCCGAGTCCGACGGCACCACGCACTTCTTCGCCATGTCCGACACGCGCCAGAAGGCCGTGGAAGACCAGTCCATCGAGCAGGTCCTCGAGACCCTCCGGAAGCGCGTCGACGAGACGGGCGTGAAGGAGCCGAGCATCGTGAAGAAGGGCGGCGGGCGCATCAACGTCCAGCTCCCCGGCATGGTCGATGTGAAGGCCGCCGTGGACGCCATCGGCACCACGGCCATCCTCCAGTTCCGCATGGTCGACGAAGACTTCGACGACGCGGTCCTCCAGGAGATCATCAGCAAGGCCGCCGACGCGCTCCCCGAGGACCAGTTCCTCGACGACGAGCTGCTCAACGTGTGGCTGTGGGACCGCAAGCAGTCCCTGCTCGATCGCGACCGCATCATCCTGTGGGAGTACGACACCGCCCCGGACGGCACGGAGACCCGCCTGCGGGCCCTGCCGCTCATGAACAAGGTGCTCCTCACCGGCAACGACGTGAACGACGCCGGCGTCGGCTGGGACCAGAACCAGATCCCGTACGTCTCCATGGAGTTCAAGCCGCGCGGTGGCCAGGTCTTCTGTGACGTGACGGGGGAGGCGGTCGGCAAGCGCTTCGCCATCATCCTCGACGACAAGATCATGAGCGCTCCCAGCATCCGCGAGCGCATCTGCGGCGGTGCCGCGCGCATCGAGATGTCGTCGTCGGTCGAGCCCATGAAGGAAGCCAAGACCCTCGCCCTGGTGCTCCGCACCGGCGCCCTCGATGCGCCGGTGGTCGTGGCCAGCGTGCGGCACGTCGGCGCCACCCTCGGCGCCGACTCCATCCGCTCCGGCTCCATCGCCGCGGCCGTGGGTGGCTTCGTCGTCCTGATCTTCATGGCGCTGTGGTACCGCACCTCCGGCCTCATCGCGGATGTCGCCCTCGTGGTCAACATCCTGCTCGTGCTCGGCAGCCTGGCGCTGTTCGGCGCGACCCTGACCCTGCCCGGCATCGCGGGCATCGCGCTCACCGCCGGTATGGCGGTCGACGCCAACATCATCATCTACGAGCGAATCCGCGAAGAGCTGCGCCTCGGCGTGCACCCGCGGAAGGCGGTCGACACCGGCTTCGACAAGGCTGTCGTCGCGGTCCTCGACGCCAACATCACCACGGCCATCGCCGGCATCGTGCTGTACTCCTACGGCACGGGCCCCATCAAGGGCTTCGCCGTCACGCTGCTCATCGGCATCGTGACCACCCTGATCTCGGCGCTGTTCGTGACCCGCACCCTGATGGAACTCGTCACCCGCAGCTCGACTGCGCGGCTGAGGATCTAGGCCATGCTCGAACCGATCAAGCGCTACCTCGACGGGCTGGAGTTCGACTTCGTCCGCTACCGCTACATCGCGGGGCCCTTCAGCGCCGTGATGATGGTCATCGCCTGGGCGGTGTTCATCGTCGTCGGCCCCAACTGGGGCATCGACTTCACCGGCGGCACCGAGATCCATCTGCAGTTCTCGGAGCCCACCCAGATCGCCGAGGTCCGCACGGCCCTCCGGGCGATGGAACTCTCCGACGACGCCGTTCAGGCGGTCAACGGGGCCGACTCCGGCGAGTTCGTCATCCGCATCCAGGATGCCTCCTTCGGGATGGAAGAGCTGGAGACGGAGATGGAGACGGCCCTCGCCGAGACCTTCGGCAAGGACTGGGTGGAGGGCATGTCGGCGTCCGCCGAGGTGTCTGCCCGCTTCGTGGTCGACTACACCGGCGACCCCAAGCCCCATCAGGAGGTCGCGCGGGAGCTGCGCCCTCGCTTCGACGGCCTGACCGCCAACCCCGGGAAGACCACCACCCAGGTCATCCTGCAGGTGCCGGGTCTCTCCGAGCGCATCAAGGACCGCATCGCGGTCTCGCTCGGCGACAAGGAGTTCAGCGTCCTGTCCACGGATGCCGTCGGCCCGAAGGTCGGTGGCGAGCTGCGGCGGCAGGGCTTCATCTCCATCGCCGCGACCCTGGGGCTCGTGCTGCTCTACGTCGCGTTCCGGTTCGACATCGGCTTCGCCCCCGGCGCCGTGCTCGCCCTGGCCCACGACGTGTCCCTCACGGTCGGGATCTTCGTGCTCGCCGGGCTCGAGTTCAACCTCCCCATGATCGGCGCCCTGCTGACCATCGTCGGGTACTCGCTCAACGACACCATCGTCATCTACGACCGCATCCGCGAGAACCGCGACCGCTACCGGCGGAACGACCTCCCCTCGCTGATCAACGTGTCCATCAGCGAGACCATCACCCGAACGGTCGCCACGTCCATCACCACCCTCCTGGCCATCACCATGTTCCTGGCCATCGGCGGGCCGGTCATCCGGAACTTCGCCCTGGCGATGTTCTTCGGCATCGTTTTCGGCACCTACTCCACGGTGTTCGTCGCCAGCCCGATGATCCTCGTGATGGAAGACCTCAAGCCCTACCTCTCCAAGCTCGTCGCCACCGACGCCACCCCCTCCGGCCCCTCCGGAGAGGACGGCGATGCCCCCACCGGCCCGCTCACCGAGAGCGAGAAGCGCCGGCGGGAGCGTGCCGACGCCGAGCAGCGACCGAGTGCGTGAGGAAGTCCCGCCGTCTGGCGGGGTTTGGTAGGGTCGGACACGAGCCGGGCCGCATCGACGGCTCGGTCACACCTGGTGGAGGACAGATGCTGTTGTGGCTCGCGTCGACCGCGTTCGCCGGTCAGCTCTACATCAATGGCGTCTTCGTCGACCCAGCCACCATCGCTGGCGTCGAGATGAAGGACGTTTCGATCACCTTCGACGCGACCGGGAACATCCAGGTCACGGCCCCGGGGTACAAGATCGAGGTGGTCGATCCGCCAGGTGGTCGGGCGACCCCGCCGCCGCCGCCTGGCGTTCCGCCGATGCCGCCCCCCGCGCCGGCCACGGCCCCGCAGCCCACGGCCCCGATGGTTCCGGGAATGCAGGCCACCACGGCTCCGCCCCCCGCTGCGCCGCCGTCGGCGCCCCCCACCTCCGGCGTGCTTCCCGCGCGCTGGTGGCTGGTCACCGAGGACAACGCCTCGGTGGGGCACACGGTCGAGGTGCTCATCAACGGCCAGGCCGTGAAGACCATGGGCTCGGGCCTGCCTCAGGCCATCATCGATGTCGGCCGGTGGCTTCGCCCCGGCACCAACCAGGTCGAGGTCCGGTCCAACTCCGTGAACCCGTCTGGCGGCACCTACTACGTCTACATCGGCAACGGCTCGGATCAGACCGGCACGGTCATGATGGAGCGCCCGCAGGTGCAGTTCGGGGTCGGTAAGACCCGCACCGGCCCATACAGCCGCAGCTACACGCTCAACGTCGACCGCTGACCCGATCAGCAGGAGCCGCACCCGCTTGGCACCCACCGCGTCCCGTACCTACGTCCTCGACACCAACGTCCTCCTCTACGATCCCAAGTCCCTCTTCGTGTTCGACGAGCACGATGTCGTCATCCCGATGACGGTCATCGAGGAGATCGACCGGTTCAAGAAGGACCTCAACGAGACGGGCCGCAACGCTCGGACCATCTCTCGCTACCTTGACAAGCTGCGGGAGCGTGGCAGCCTTCGCGACGGTGTGGAGCTGCACGGCGGCGGTCGCCTGCGGGTCGACTACGCCACCCACGGCCCCGAGCTCCCGATCACCTGGGGTCCGGAGACCAACGACAACCGCATCCTGCGCTCCGTGCTCCGCCTCGCCGATCAGGGCGACGTGGCGCTGGTCACCCGCGACACGAACATGCGGCTCAAGTGCGATGCCCTGGGCGTGAGCGCCGAGGACTACCAGAACGCCCGCATCTCGGTCGACAAGCAGTACACGGGCCTGCGCGACCTCTCGGTGCCGCCGTCCCTCATCGACAAGGTCTACGCCGACGGCCACGTGGCCCTCGACGACCTCCCGGCCATGGCCGCGCCTCGAGCGCAGGAGTTCCTGCATCTCAAGTCCGACGACGGCACCAACAAGTCGGCGATGGTGCGGGTCGACTCCCGCCGTGGGCGCGCCAACAAGGTCGGGTCCTACAGGGAGGGCGTGTGGGGCATCTTCGCGCGCAACCGCGAGCAGCTCTTCGCCCTCGATCTCCTCCTCGACGACGACCTCTCCCTGGTCACCATCAACGGGGTGGCGGGCACCGGCAAGACCCTCCTCGCCATGGCGGCGGGCCTCCAGCGGGTGTGCGACCAGCACTCCTACCGGAAGCTGCTGGTCTCCCGGCCGATCTTCCCCCTCGGCCGCGACATCGGCTTCCTCCCCGGCGACATCGGCGAGAAGCTCAACCCGTGGATGAAGCCCATCTTCGACAACCTCGAGCTGCTGCTCTCCAACCGCAGTGAGCACAGCGGGGCGTCGAAGGAGCCGGAATACGCCTACCTCCTCGACCAGAAGATCATCGAGGTGGAGCCGCTCACCTACATCCGCGGTCGCTCCATCCCGCGGCAGTACCTCATCGTCGACGAGGCACAGAACCTCACGCCTCACGAGATCAAGACGGTCCTCACCCGCGCCGGTGAGGGCACCAAGGTCATCATGACCGGCGACCCGGGCCAGATCGACAACCCCTACGTCGACGCCATGTCCAACGGCCTGACCTACTGCATCGAGCGCTTCAAGGACGCCGACATCGCCGGCCACATCACCCTGCGCAAGGGCGAGCGGAGCCCGCTCGCGGAGCTCGCCGCCAACCTGCTCTGAGCTCATGAGCGCTCGTGAGCAGCTAGAGGGTCGCAACCCGGTGCTGGAGTGCCTGGTTCGCGGCAAGCGCGAGGTCCATCGCATCTTCCTCGACCAGGGGGCCCGCACCGACGCCCGCATCGGGCGCATCGTGAGCCTCGCCAAGCGGCGGGGGGTGCGCATCGACCGCGTCGACCGGCGGAAGCTCGACAAGCTGGCCGAGGGGCGCGTCCACAACGGCATCGTGGCGGAAGTCGAGCCCGTGGCGCTGTGGTCGGCGTCGTCGCTGCTGGAGTACCAGCTCGCCCACGACATCGAGCCCTTCTGGGTTCTCGCCGATGGGCTGTCCTACGAGCACAACCTGGGCGCGGTGCTGCGCTCGGCCCTGGGCTTCGGAGCCAACGCGGTGGTGGTGCCTACGCGGCGTGGCGCGCCGCTGTCGCCCGTGGCGCAGCGCGTCAGCATGGGGGCGGTCGAGGAGGTCCCGATCGTGCGGGAGTCGCTCTTCGCCGCGCTGAAGGTGCTGAAGAAGGCGGGCGTGCCCTCCTACGGCGCCGACATGGGCGGCGTCCCGATGGGGAAGGCCCGTCTCTCGGGCCCGCTGGCGCTCGTGATGGGGGCGGAAGGCCGCGGCCTGTCGTCCAAGCTGCGCGACAAGGTCACCGGGGTCGTGTCCATCCCCCTGGCGGGTGGGCTCGAATCGCTGAACGTGTCGGTGGCCACCGCGGTCCTGATGTACGAGAAGCGCCGCCAGGATGGTTGGTTCGAGGGTGGTGGACGTCGGTCCTGACGCTCAGGTCGGCAGGTGGCGTCGCCGGGTTTCGTGAGCTACGCGATGCTGTCACCTGACCGCCATGGAGCCGACACGGTGCGACACACGCGCCTGCCACCCCCCCACGCCCTCGCGGACTACCCGCTGCCGGGCATCGATCCCGGTCGGCTGAGCCGTCTGGAGGCCGGAGGCATCGGCACCCTGGAAGACCTGGTCGAGGCGGGGCCGGCGCGTCTCGCCGAGCTCACGGGCTTCGATCGCAAGACCAGCGTGGCTCTGGTCGAGGTCGCCCAAGGCGCCCTGGCCCGCGCCAACCCCGGGGTGGTGGAGTTCGCTCCGCGCACCCAGGAAGCCGCTGCCACGCGTCTCGCCCGCGGGCTCGAGGCGGCCCGCGAGATCGAGGGGCTGCTGGGCTTGGTGCGAAAGGCGCGCTCCCACGCCGGGCG
>ENA-OWNT01003110-OWNT01003110.1-seawater-metagenome-genome-assembly--contig:-NODE-3110-length-16134-cov-4.070125_pt1 | contig 16134 bp, 9 predicted proteins | sample MGYA00238136_ERZ651165 | MGnify/ENA primary metagenome ERZ651165 (study PRJEB26861, sample SAMN08777766) | seawater metagenome | isolation source: coastal seawater | place: USA: Florida | collected...
GAAGACGTGCCAAGAACACGGTCATACTCACACCGGACGGCTCTGGCACCTCGCAAATTTAGTCCAAGGGACGCCGCGGTGACTGGTGCACTGGAGGTCCCGCCTCCGATCGTGGCTTTATCCAAGGAAGCAGGCGGGGGCAGCAATCCGTCGAGATCAGCTTTCACGATACGCTCGCTTTCTCCGTGCACAACGCAGCGGTCGGTGGCGAACTTTTTGCCGTATTCCGATGGAATGGCCGAAATTATTTTGTTGGTATCAGACAATTCCTCCGATGACAGCGGCCTCAACCGAACCAGAACCCGGATTTTTTCGAGACCATCACGATCAGTGCGGGACGTACTGGTCTGTTCACGGCTGGGCTTGTAGTCCTTGTTCTCGCTACCAATGTCGCCACCGCCAACTGAAGCACCTGCAGTCGCTCGAGAGGCCCCAGCGTCAGCCGCAGGAACATCACCTTCTTTCAGTTTGTGCTGCTCGCCTGTTTGAGTTACGGTTCGTCTAGAATCCTTGTAATGATCTTGGTACATATCCGCGTCACCTCCATCACTTGATTCATCATGTCGATCAACTAATTCGGAGTCTGAACCTTTGTTGGGCGTGCCGACGTCGTCGGAATCAACGACGTTGTCAGAGTTTGCATTGTTTTCAGAAAGTTCGTCCTTGGCGAGGTCCCGACCATCATCCGTACCGACGTTCACACAGTCGCGGCCATCAAAGTAGTTACCATCGTTGCTAGAGTCGGCTTCAATGTCCAAGTTGTCGGCATTGTCGGGAATGTCATCGTGCAAATGATGGATATTGTCGGAGGCACCAACACCGTCGACGTCACTAGCATCGTCGTCATCACCAGCATCGTCGTCATCACCAGCATTGTCGTCATCACCAGCATTGTCGGAGTCCCCGACATCATCAGAGTTGTGGTCATCGTCGAAGTCACCGGCACTGTTGGAATCGTCGGCTTCGTCGTCCTCACCACTACCCCTCAATTCACCGGGATCGTCAGAGTTGCTGGCATCGTTGGAGTCGGCGAGGCTGTCTGAGTCGACATCATTATTGTCCACACCACCGCCGTCGTCAGAGGCATCTCCGTCGCCTGAGGTTCCATCCTCGTCGGGGTTGCCGCTACCATTTGATTCGCTATGACCGTCCGCCGCTCCACTACTCGTGCCAGTGCCATCAACGGCGTGTGTGTCCGTAGTGTCACCATTTTCACCTTCAACATTGCCTCCAGCACCTTCGTCACCATCATTTGCGGTATCAGTGCTAGCTTCACCTTCGTCAGTGTCACTACGTTCCCTACTTCCAGGTATTTCATGACCACTGGAGTGAGATTGTTGTGCCCGTGCATCCATGAGCTGATCCCTCACCCCAGCCGACACGTTGGCTGTCGCGGCCGCGAAAGAAGCATGCCTCGTCGCAAGGGGGGAGTCTACTCCATGCTCAGACAGCGCAATGTCATCTGCATTGGTGTCCATGGTCCCAGGCTACACCACTGGAGTGAGGTCGCTTGAGTCCATTTCCGAAAATTTCAAGTCGAAACAGTTGATACCCAGGGGACGCATATAAGTTCTGCTAATAATTCCGCCTCTTTCGCTCTGGCACAAATTCTCCTAGCAACATGTTTTCCTCAAAGTGTCGGTGCAGTCCGCCTGTTATCGACCCAGAACTTGCCAGCGGATGCCACAGTCTCCAATTCGCGCCAACGATTGGGCTAGGATTCAGCAAGAACGAGACGGCGCTCGCTGTCCCACCAACCAAACTCGCAAACTCCTAATCAAAATGCCAACCAAACTACGAACCTCCACAGTGCTGCGATGCACGACAGCGACACAGCACAGAACTAGCACTGCAGCAACGCTCAACCGAAGGAGTATTCATCCGGTAGCGGTGCTACGATAGTCGTACTGTCATTATCCGTTGGTCCACCTAACTTCGATACAACAGTCTGGCCTCCTGGACAGAAGAAGGCAGGTCGAAAGAAGGAAGAAGAAAGACCACGGAGGACAGAGGAACGCCAAGAACGATCGAACGACCGAACGCTTATGCTCCGACGAACAGACGAACGAACGAACGAACGAACGAACGAACGAACGAACGAACAGACGAACGCCGAAAAAAACTGCCGAGAGATCGTTCGCCGTCGTCGTTGTCTCGTTGTTCGTCGCCGTGTGTGTATTTTATGTGAGCACCAAAAGTTTTCTCCTTTTTGAGCCACTGTCGTTCACTTACTTGAAAATCGAAATATTGGGGAATTCATGAATTCGTTCCATCCGTAAAATAATCTGCTGAACGTCCGTCCGTCCGTCCACAGATTGCCTGCGTCGAACGTCGAATTTCGCCGAATTATTTCTTTGGCGACGGTCGACAAAATTGAGAATTGAGTGTGACTGTAATACAGTGATTAAATTTCGGCATTTTCGCATTTTCGCTGTTGTCGCAGAGGCGCCGCTCGCTGGACGATCACTCCGTGCTCTTTTCTCTTTTCTCACAAAACACAAAACACACAACACTATTTTACTATTTTGGGTCATCTCTCCAATTCTCGAATCTCACAATATTCACTCACTGTTAACACCAGTTTCAAAAAGTCAAAAACAGTATAGAAGTTTTGTTTTCTGTTTTCTTCTGTTTTCATTCACGTCTTCTTCATTCTTCATTCAGTTGTCGCCGTCGTTCGTTCGTTCGTTTGGTCGTCAACGCTGTCGTCGCTGCCGTTCCGCTGTGACAAGAAACCGACTGCGAACACAACAGCAACCACCAACAGCGTGTTTGCTTGCTTGCTTGCTTGCTTGCTTGCTCGTCTTCCTTCCTTCCGTTGCTGTTGGCTGTTGCGTCCGTTCGCTTGTCCGTTCGTTGCTCATCCCTTGCGTCCGGTCATTTATCATCTTCTGCTTCAACGATGTTGAGGTGTCGTGGTGTGCGCCGGCCAACCTGTTGTTGGTGTGTGTGGTATTGGCACTGTCTCCATTTGGATAGTCATGGCGATGAAGTCGTTTTCGAGGACGCCCTTTGGTTCAACTTCAGGTGGTAATGAAAAGCCATTGTGAACGCCAGATGGTGCAGGTGGTTTAACATCAGCATTGATGTGACGTGTCGTGAATAACGACGCGAATCCGCGTCAATCAAGGTTGTCAAAATGCGATAATTCACAAATTTCCGCCTCCCCCGAAAAATGGGGAGATATTACTTTGAAAATGGTTGCAATTGAAACATGACGAGACGTGGACACTAGTCTGCCCAATTTACCATGGGCGGTGAAGCAGACGACCCTGCTTCGTCAGGCCCTGACGACACAGGGACAGGCGTGATTAAGGCGGGCACACCATCGACGCTCGACGTCAGCGACGAAGATGCATCGGCCGGTGCGACAGCAGAAGAAGCGGGCGGATCTACTGGGACTCAGAACGATAGCGTGAGCGGTTCGCAAGAAAGCACACCGCCCACAGCAATGGCGAAAGAGTCGACGACAAAACAACCAGCCGGCCAACACGCAAAGGGTGACACTCTTGTTGAGAATGTTGAAAAGTTAACTGAAGAGTTTGAAGAAAAGCAGTTGCAGCTGCAACGTGCCAGGGAAGAGCTGCATCGACAAAATCGATCGGCTGCGGCGCGGGCGATGGAAGTGTTGCAGAATAAATTGCAGAGTCTGACACAGAACATTGGCAGCAATCGGTCAAACGTCCAAGATCTTCGCACCAATATTAAAGATTTGAAGAAGTCTCAATTAGCCCTTTTTGACGAAGAAGAAGAGCACTTGTCTCGTGTGAGACGTGGCGAGCTCGAGCAGAAAGTGTTCGAGATAACAGGACGTAAAATAGAATATGAAAACATCCAAGCTCAACGCCAGCGTCTTGATGCCGAAATCGCCCAGAGAACCGCCGTTCTCGATGCAATTCAAGAAATAGAGGATGATAAAGCAAACTCAACAGTAACAGCGGACAGAGCAAATGAACTGTTGCGACGAATAGATTATTTCAACAAGTACTTGGATCCGGACAAAAACATTTCTGATGAACTGCAGGAATTGCAAGGACAGAACTTTGGACAGGCCATGTCCAAGTTTAACTCGTTGGATATCGTGCGAGCGGTCAGTACTAGCCCCAAGTATCAACACCGGCGTTGGTTGATACTGCGTTCCTGCATTGTTGTCGTCACCATTTAATTGAAAACGACTTGCGCAGGCCAAAGCCGAGGCACATGCTGAGAAACAACGGACTCATCAAACTGCCATGTTTGAATTAAACTTGAAGCGCAGAGAAATGGAGCGTCGGATGCGTGAGTTAGAAGCCAACAAGAAACAGTTCAAGAAAAAGACTGAGAAAGGACTGACATATCTCATAAAGTATGAATTGAAGCACTCGGACGCGCCGTGTGACACGGTTCGAACGGTGGAGAGTGGCGGCGAACGTAGCCCAGAGATTGAATCAATTTCCAGCGACGAAGATGAGGACGGTCTTGCGGACGATGCCCAGCTCACTGCAGCAGAGATCCTCAAAAAGGCTGAACGAAATGCAAAAGGAGGGGATTGGAAGGCACGGCAGCTTCGAGCGGGTCGTATTATGGACCATACAGAAGTGTTGGAACTGCGTCCCACCGTTGCGTTCATAAAGCCTTACAACGGCTATTTAGGGGAAAAGTCGTACGGACCAGGCGGGCCTCCCAAGAGCTGGGGGTGGATTCGAAAATTAGTGTGTGAGTTTGTCGATGGAACCATGCTGCGCTTCTTTAACAGCGACAAACCACTCGAATTGTTGCGAGAAGAAAAGCACAGAGTCCAGCAGTCCGAAGTTGTACTCGATCGGCACATTGAGCAGCACAGAAACGAACGCGCTGCATACGAGGTGCGACTGTTACTTGCTTGTGTAACTGAGACAATGCGTTCACGAAGTGTATTTGATGTGTTGACTAACATTGTAGGTTGTCGATGCGCTCATCGAAGAACACATGATGGACATCGTTCGCAGACTAATTCAAGACGTCTCGTACGTGTCGACATTCATGCGCGACAAAGCTATGTCGTTGCTCATCAGCGCAATGCCAGCGAACGTACTTGGCGTCGGCACATCCACACGTGCGCAAGGCACGGATTTTGCTTCAACCAGCTTGCCGTCCATGATAGCGGAACTTAGAAGTCAGCATCACAGACACCGTTCAACGTCTGGTCCTGGAAAAAAAGCACTGCCGGAAACGGTTCCCTATTTGGACCCCGCGAGTCCGCTGGTGGTTGTCCCGGCGCGGACAATGATTGAGGTTGCAGTAAAATCCAACCGTCGCGACATATTCGGGACACCCATCCCCACGCACGACGACGAATTTCCAGCCAGATCTCCTCCCAATCAGTCTTCGAAGCCAAAGTTTGTAGCTGTGATTTGCGTCTGTGTCTCTGTCCGTCGACACTTTTCAATCTTGTCGTTGTGCACAGATTCGACGGCATTACAATCGATGTGTCCACGCGAAAGAAAACTCTCGAGGTCCCATCAGGAGCCAAGCAGGCGTTTATTGCAACCCAAGGAGAAGAAGAATGGTGGAAATCGCTGATTTTCATTCCCCAGAAGTCTGAACGTCGACCACGAAAAAAGAGTACTGGTTCAACAACTTGCGTTCAGGTTTGCTGCTGCTGTGGCGTCTGGCTAAGCTGTCGACGATTGTTCTCTGACGAATTCATGTGCGTGTCGACAGTCTCTGCAGGTTCCAGACACGGGGAGCTTGGCGAGCTCTATTTTTGCAGTAGGCACATCAACTGGTTGGGTGGCGGTTTACAGAGTGTTTGCCGGGTATGCCCATACTGATGAGGTGCAGCTCCTTGCCGAGTGTCGTCCTCACAAGGGTTTAAAGGTTCGCATGACTGCATGCAAATTCGATACTTGCACCGGTGTTTATTGGCAAATTATTTCTGCGCAGGCTGAAGTGATCGGTGCACCAAACGCTGGTGTTCGTAAGATCGTATTCTCTGCAGATGCAAGCCAAATTCTGACGCTTCATGCAAATGGCCAACTGCAGCTGTTCCATTTGTTTGGCAGCTCCGGAGAGACATCAGTCAAAGTTAAGCCCAGTGGGCCAGCTTCCATGGTCAAGCATCGAGACCAAATTCCTGTGAAAATTCTCGAGGCGGTTCTTTGGATAAGCCACGAGGACTTCATGCGACCACCGCCGCAAAAGAAGAAAACGAAACGGGTCGTCAATCCAGAAGCCGACCGTAGAGCACAGATGAAGAAAGGCGCAGCTGACCATTTCATTGAGAGCGCAGCTTTTTTTCCGGGTCTGACCATGTCCATGATGCACTCGGCGATATTGATCGGGTGTCGAAATGGCACACTCGTCAAGTACAATCTTCGAGGGCGGACGTCGTTCTATTTGCCCATCGTCGCAACTTTTGAGCCGCCGACCTTTGCTGGATTGAAGCAAAAGAAGCAAGGTCTGTCGCTCGATATCGAAGTTGAGGGCAGTGTCAGTGGCAAGCAAGGAATTGGAAGACTTTTCGGCAATCCGAGGCGTTTCGTGTGCCGAGAGTTTTTCGAAGGTCATGACGCCGCCATCGTCGACATCGGGTGGACCGCAAAGGTTTGCTCTTGTGTTATGGTCGAGTGGTGGACTGTTTGGAGCGATTGACATCTGTGTCTGTGTCATATTGTTGTTACTTTCTCAGACTCCACCCACAATGGTTACAGTTGACAAAGCAGGCATCATCTTGGAGTGGTCCTACTCCCTGGAGTTTTTCTCTGGATTTGGATGGTTTACTCCGAAGCGACGTTTCGAGTACGACTTACACTTTGCTCCACAGGGACGAGTCGGCGGCGACCTCACTTTGTACACAGCAAGGTTGCAGGCAGCGGCGAACGAAGTTCATATAGTAACAGAGCGCCAGGGCACACTATTTGTGACATTTCTTGACTTGAGTTCTGGACAACTGTGGCCCGCTTCAATTGTGGCCACGAATAGTACCCCTGAGAATCAAGCTGACTACACACTCTGCTACGTTCCTGGCATTGATGCTTGTGGTTCGGACTATTACTACGTTGTGGTCCGTTACCATCCGACGCATCTGCTACTTTTCTCACACTAACAGATTCTTCGACACCCTGTGCAGGTGAATCGATCAGTCCGTGTATTTTCGTTGGCTCTTGGGAAGTTGGTGCGCCAGTTTCCACTTCCGCTCGAGTACCGGCGTCCAAAGCTTGCAGTTGTGGGTCAGGGTTCGTGGCACTTGCTCAACATGACGTCATGAACAGGTACTAATTTGCTTTGCTGTATTATTGGTATCAGAGCACATTGTGATTGCGGAGACTGGGAAAGAGTACTTGCAGTTCTTTCAACTTCATTTCAGTGATGAAATCGGGGAATGGTCCGCTGAACCTGTGAAGGACACATCGATTCAAAGCTACACCAGCAGCACTTTGAAAGTCCACGATGGACGCAATTCACCCCAACCACAGGACGAGCTAGATATCGCAGCCCTCGAGCAGTTTCGCCTAAGAAGACTGGTGGTTGAGCACCGTGAGCGTGTTAACTGCTGGGATATTTCTGACCACCACGCGAAACATGAAATACAAAAGATTGTGTACGACATTGTGGATACAGCAGTGTCGGAGAGCATCAACAAGGGAAAGCGCCGATACGCTATCTTGTCGAAACTGGGTCTTGCACGCAAAGTATCGCACAAAAGTTGAAAATAGACTACTAAAATTTACCAACAGAGAGGCAGGCACTTTTGAACTGTGACGAAACATCGTTCTCCGTGGACGCAATGTGTGATGATTTTTATGACATCTCTCTGCTGGCCCGCGCCTTTTCGTCTTCCTTTTCTTTTGCTCGAGCCGCCTTGATATCGTCGATGTTGACCTCCACTTTGTCTGCCATCTCTTTGAACTTGGCGCTGTCTTCTTTTTTGCCATACTGTTGCAAGTAATTCTGTCGATAGTAAAGCACTGTGTCTATGTGCTTCTTGTTGCTCACGGCCAACTCCAAAGCTCTCTCCCATCGATACAAACGGATGTTGAGCTTGATAGCACGGTACAACAGCGGTGGGCGGCACTGCAGTAGAATACTCTCCGCCTCGTCATGTGCCCCACGGTACAAAGCGAGCTCAGCGTTGCGGCCTTCGATGGAGGGGATTTCTTTGATCCACATAATGTACTGCAACTTGTCCAACTCTTCAATAGCCGCCAACGCAATTTCAGCGGTTTCCAAATGTCGCCCCGCAATGGCTAATCCAGCCAATGCGGCCCACAACTCAGGCATCTGCACGAAGCGGCAGAGACGAATGGATTCGTCCCAGGATTGCTTCTTCACAAAGCTGTACAAAATTACAGGGTATTGTGACAGATTCTTCACAATGATACTGCCGTCTTGTTTGCGGGCGGTGATACGGGGCCCAGTGAAGCTAGTCAAGCGCGGGTTCTTTCCCAGATCGACAGCCGGTTGTGAGAAGGTCGACTGGGGTACTAACTCACGGTCAACGAACACCATTCTGGGGTATAAATATTGCACCAACTTTCCGTCTGACAGAGCCACGAGACACTCAGAAGCATCGCTCCACTCGCAGGAGTCGACCATCGTCGCCAATTTCTGCGGTCTGCGGTTGCCAGCACTGGCACCTACAAGATAGAGATCGCGGTTGATGTCGATGAAGGCGATGGTCTTTTCGGATACTGCGTAAGGGGAGATGTCCACCTCGATGATGTCTTGGTCGTGGACAACTGGCTGACCAATTGGCCGCCCTTGGATATCGAACACATAAAATGCCCGCTTCGATGTGTTGTCAATAATGGCGACTGTGTCGTCTGTAATGCTCAAACCGCGGTAGTCCAAGCGATCTGCTCGCAGACCTTTAAAAGCTGGCGACGACACGTGACGGCCGTCGTAGCTGTAGACATCGACTCCCTTCAAGTTGTTGCAAATTGCGAAATAGTTGGGTGCTTGCATGATCAACGTTGTAACCGCGCGCAAGTCAAATACGTGGGGACTGGCGTAATTGTCTATTTCGTAGATGTAGCACTGCGTCTGTGTGCTTACAATCAGGCGATGATCCTCCAACGAAAGACACACAACACGTGTAGGGAAGTCTAATTCGTCACTGGTCTGCTTTTCCACGTCAGTGACCACAACCCTCGTGGGGTTTGTGACGCGGACGTCGGTTTGGTTCCACTCAAGGTGTTGCTCAACAAGCTGCCCGAATACCACTGTGCCATTTCCGCCACCACCAACGACCTGTGTGCCGTCTGCGGACCATGCCACACGCTGCAGAGACCCGGACTTGGGGCGCTCCATCGAATATGACCAACCAGTACGGTCAGCTAAGCGCAACATGTTGAAGGCACCGATAGCGAACATGGTGCCCGTGGGCGCCCAGGCAATGGACGTCAGCACGAATTCAGCCGGCTTCGATTGATACAACAAGGTGCCAGTGCTCTCCCACACCTTGTATTTGCAGTCCTCGCCGCAAGATGCCACGAGCCCGTTCACAGGGTTCCAACTCACGTCCATCACAACGCCCTCGTGAGCCTTCCATTCCTGCTGTTTGGAACCGGACTCCGCCGACGATTTTTTGACAAGCTTTTTACCACAACCCCACAGGAGGAAGTCGTTGTCCGGCGCCCATTGGATGCAGTAGATGGGCTGGGGCATCTTACTAATTGTTGTGCGTAGTGCTCCCATACGGGACCATACCTTGACTGCACCGTCCTCGCCACCGGTCACAATCGCGTTACTCTCGTGGCTCCAAGCACAACAGATGGTGGCGCCTCGATGCGCACTGTCTATCTTTTTCTCGACCCGTCCGTCCTTGTTGCAAATACGAAAGGAGCCATCCGTCAGCGTGATCACAAAAGTGTCGCTTGGATGACCACCGACAGATGGCATCCACTGAATATCGGTGACGTTTGCATTTTTGTCTTTGATGGTCATGAAGTTTTCCTTGACAATTTCGCCATCGTGTTTCCAAACACTGATAGTCTGGTCATCGGAGCACGCGTACACCTGGTTATCCGAGCTCCAGCAAACGGCGGGGACAAAAGTTTTGTGCAGTTTTTTCACATTGTCAAGAATTTTGAGCTTCATCTTGAATGGACGACGTCTCTCGACGTGCGCCAATCAACAAACACGAAGTAGTGAGACGGGCAGCGAGACGCCAAACGCTGTTCTCGAGGCCACGACCTTTGCGCACGGGACACAGGGGTGTTCACAAAAGAAGACCAACAAGCATACCACCTCGTTGTGTCCACACTAAAAGCGAACAAAAAACTGCGATATTATGAGGGGGATCGCACCATCAAGTTCACACGAAACGTAACTCGTCCCGGAAGCAAGAAAAAGAACTCGTAGTCGATCGGCGAACCTTTCGTGTTCACCCTCCAACCATCCGTTAAGTGTTTTCACCAGCCGCCGTTCGTTCCAGAAACCCGAAAGCAACGCTCGTGAACAATAGTATGCAAGTCGAGTGAACCCGAAGCGAGACTACAACAGACACAGGACGGACGTTTGAGCGTGACGAACTCTAAGAGACCAAACAACCCCAACTTGGAGAGCAAACAAGCAATTAAACGACCAAACACTTGCTTGCAGAATGGACCTGACCTGACCGAACAAACGAATCAACGAAGAGCTAACAAAGAAGGGGAAGACGTAGGTAGGCGCAACACGCAAGGAAGGAAGGAAGGAAGGAAGGAAAGAAGGAAGGTTGCGCTGCCTGCCTGCCTGCCGACGGAGCGACAGCTGACCGACACTTTGACAGACAGCTGGAAATGTGCCCCAAGAACCTCTGCGCGAGCGTGACTTGATATCAATGACGCCACCGCCGACGACTTGATGCCGAGTGGATCACAGTCGCTTCACCGCTACCGACTGAAGTTCGACTGAAATTAGACTGATGGACACCTTCTGGACGCCGTCGTGTGACCTTCATGCCACTGCGTCTTGAGATGAGTTCCACTTCGACCGTTTGACGGTCACGTCCATGGTGGAAGTTGACTGATTCAATACGGCTGGACGCCCGCGAGTGAACTTCGGAGTGCTCAGCTCGATCCCGAGTTGTGCGGGCGACCCAGCGACCCTCCCCCAGCGGGGCGGCCCAAAATTTTGGAGCTCAGCGTGGGTGACTCATTCAATCGCCGACTAGACTGTATTCCCGAAACAGGAATCATATTCTCGCGGATAGTGGTGTTCAATTATAACCTCTATTTGGGAATTACGGGATACTGAATGCAATCGCGCAACCACGCGACGGGTGAGTGAGTGTGGGTAGTGCAGTGATGCCCATTTAATACGCATGAATGGAAAAGTACTAGCACTATGAGCACAACGACTATGCGTGGTTGGAAAGGTTCGCTTCTGGACATGGAAAGCTGCAAAATTGCTCCGAGGAACGATAACGCATGTATGTGATCACGTTGGGATGTTTAGTACCTATCGCATGACTATCATACTGGCTACGTCATGTACCATGGTATGTGGGAGTGAGAGTGGGAGTGGGAGTGACAGTGAGAGTTGGAGTGACGAACTGACGACGGCGACTCCACAATGCATGACTGTGTGAGTGAGTGGGTGAGTGAGCGACGGCGGGCGGTTGTCAGCGTCCGTCCGTCACGCTCCACACTCTCACTTCCAGTCACCTACACAGCAACACACCACCTCCGCGAAGTCACCTGAGCTGCGGAGTCACTCACTGCCGACCGCCCACTGCCCACAGCCCACAGCCCACAGCCCACAGCTCGCTCACTCACTGGATGGCTGGGTGGCTGGGTGGCTGAATGACTGACTGACTGACAGTCAGTCGCTTCATCGGTTTCTTCGCTGACTCTCCTGTGAGTCGTCCCCACCCACGCGCACACATTCACTCAAACTTCACTGACGTTTTTCAGACGACCAAAGCTGCGTCGTCGAGTGCGCGCGGAGCCCAATGTTGCACTTTGCAACGCCCTTCCACGCCCAATGCAGCAAACGCAATACTACTGCTTGCTGCTCTTGATTCGAAGAAAGTCAGAAAGTCACTCACTGATGCGCAGCGCAGTTCACGGCGTTGCAGTGCGGCAAGGTGACGACGGCTCACTCACTCACCCACCCACTCACTCACTCACTCACTTTTTCGTGTGCACTCACTCACTCACTCACTCACTCACTCACTCACTCGCGGTCTCTCACAGTCTCACAGTCTCACAGTCTCACAGTCTCACAGTCAGTCAGTGATGACAGTCGTCAACAGGCGCGTTCGTTGTTCGTTGTTTGTTGTTCGTTCGTTGTGATGGACTGTGGACTGTGGACGGACTGTGGATGGACTGCATGCACGCACACTGCGATGCACTGACTGGACTGGACCTGCGTGCGTCCAAGCGCCAGCGTCATGAAGCATGCATGCATACATGACGAACTGAGTATGAGTATGGGAGTCACGAACGGAGAACCAACAACGACTGACGGAAGATGGAGAGAAGACTGAGCCGAGCCAACAAGCAAGCAGTGTACACACTTTGCGTTGGTTGAGGTGTTGTTGATGTTGGCGGTTGTGGCAGAGTTTTTCTCGCACGACGTGGACTGCCGCAGTTCATGTCGTGTGTTGGCGCATGCACGTTGATCCGCGCCCTGAAAAATAGGCGAGGTTGAAGTCGAGCAGAAGACGAGGTCGCGCTCCGGGGAAGACACAAAACAGGAGACGAGACAAAAGTGGTGTGCTGAAATGTGGTGATACAATTATGAACAAGAAATGAAGAGTAGGCTTTGTACGCGGAAATAACTGAGCCATCCTAGCACTCGAAGCAGGCGTCTCTTCGCAGGAGGCATCCACGGTAAGAGTGCCGAGCACTTGGTGCCGTGCCCTGTCGGGCTGTTAGGCCACCATGGATGCGTTATTAGACGCCATCGAAGATAAACTCCCCGACAAGGTGGAGGAAATCGTCGCCAGTGGCACTGTCAACATCAACCATTGTGACTCGGATGGGTACACCCCCCTAATCCTTGCCTGCACAGTGGGCCATCACGACATCGTAGACTTCTTGATAGATCAAAACGCAGAAGTCGACTTCACAGCCCCGGATGGCGCCAGTGCTCTCTTTTGTGCCGTCCAAGAAGGACACTGGGAGGTTGTGGAGCTATTGATTGACTCTGACGCCAACGTGAACTTGCAAACCAGTGGTGGAGCTACTCCACTTTACATCGCCGCACAGGAGGGCTTCAAGTCGCTGGTTAAAAAGTTGCTGAGTCACGGCGCAAAACCAGGTGTGCGGGCACATGGTGTCAGTCCTCTCTTCATTTCGTGTCAAGAACGCCACGTCTCATGCGTCAAAGAGCTTCTGAAAGGCAAAGCAGATCCCAACCAGAAGAATAAGTCTGGTGGTCTCCCCTTGATCGTGTCTTGCTTCAAGGGACACACTCCTGTGGTGAAGGAGCTGGTCAAGAGTGCCGATTTGGATGTCAACAAGTGTGCAGCAGGCATTTCAGCGCTGATGACGGCCGCTAAAATGAAGAAGCCAGACGTCATCAAGGAGCTCTTGAAACACAAAGACTTGGATATTAATCTGCGCTCGAAGAACCAGGAGAGAAACAACGCCGCTCACTTTGCGGCCACAGCCGGGGCTGTGGATATCATGGATCAATTGAAAGAAGCGGGAATCGACATGGCGAAGGAGAACAGCGCTGGTCTGACACCTGCCGACATGATCATGATGAAGCACAATATCAAGTACGATGGACCCAAAGGATCTGGAGCCCCTGCCTCTTCCGGTGAGAGCAAGGGAGATTCAGAACCGTCGAAAAAGGAAAAGAAGCGCAAGAAAGACAAGAAATCGAAGAAGAACAAGCGGAAGGACTCAAACAAAAACGAGGTCGACAACGATCTCATCGAAAAGCTCTTTTCAAAATTCGACTTCAATCACGACGGAGTTCTCGACACACCAGAATTCATGAGCTGCCTCATTCAATTGGGCTTCAAAGATCTGTTCCCAGGCGACCAGTTCAAGCACAAAGTGCGAGAATGCTTCAAACAATATGACAAAGATGGGTCGGGCGGCATAACGCGTGCGGAGTTCAAAACATTTTATATGTGGCTGCAGAAAGAGCACGGCATCAAGGATGGGAAGACGCCGCGCCTGAAGCGAAAGTCATCTTCAAAGTTGAAACGACAGGCTTCAGTGAAGGAACACCATGAAGCCCACGCGTCGAGCGACGCACATGTGGATTACTATATTTTGAACAGAGACCCTAAAGTCGACTTCGGGATCAACTTCAAAGTAAAGAATTTTGGACCGCAGGCCAGCAAACGTCATCACTTGCTCAAGGACAACGAGGAGTATCTTGTGGTGCGAAATCTTCGCAATCTCCCAGACGGCTCACTAGGACCTGCGACATTGCAAGGAATCGAAGAAGGAGACATCATCTTGCAAGTTGACCGAAAGTTGATTTCGACCTTTGCCGATTTTGCGTCTAAAACCAAGAAGAAGAGCGAGATTCACGTGTCAATTCTTCGTCTCCCAGACCAAGGACACGGCAGTGGAAAACGAGGAGGCGGATGGCACAAGGGCAACACGTCGTCGTTCGACGCTAACCCGCTGGCAGCACGGGCTGGGGATGGCGGTTTTCTCCCATCCATTCGTCGTTAGTCACTTCGTGTACCCCACCACGGCATCGACTGCTGGTTGCAGATGGACCCATCGCAACTACGCAGCATCAACAATGTGGGCCTTGGCAGAAGTTAGAAAGTTCAGGAAGAAATCGCAACCAAGAGTAAATGAATAAATATAAATTTTGTTACGTTTGAAGTTTGCTATCAGTTCGCAGCGTTGTGCTCGCATGCGCACAAAGCCACCCGCCACCGCCACCGCCACCGATACATGTGTTCTTCATGTTTTGGACTCTGCTGCGCAGCCAGCGTTGACGCTACTGATCAGCGTGTGGCGCAGGGTGTGGCGCTCGGTAAATTCCGCCGACGCCTCTGTAGCATCGCTGGCGGTCCGCGGCGGTGCTGGAGGATTGCAACCCGCGGTATCCCACAGTGAATTGCGCATCAGAATGCGGCCCTCTCCAAAGAAAAACTCGCCCGGAAAAGGTGACGGCTGCTGAAATATGGCAAAAGGGCCGTTGCAAAGTGGACACCTACGAGATCCTTGTTTGGCCCAATCAATGATACAAAACTCACAAAACACATGGTTGCACCTGGTCAAACGAACGGCATGGGTCGCAAAAGAAGGGTCGTCGTTCAAACAAATCGGACAATTTGCGGTTTCGGGGTGCTCCGTCGCTCGTATCAGAGAATCTGGTGCGACGCGGGTGGTGGTTGTGTGCGTGGCGCCGTTGTTCGCAAACACACGGTGGGCGATGGACTGGAACCCCCGCAATCTTTCAGCCGCAAGAGGAGTCCCTTCAAAGCGACGCTGGTTGCGTTTCTGGTTTGACATGGATTTTGCCAACCCGTGTTTTATGTTTTCTGCCCCATGGTTTCGCCGAGCTTCCCGACGGTTATTCGGGCGCAACAAAACTCGAGTTTGATATTTTCCTTTATTTTTCCATCGCAAGCAAGCTCTTGGCAGACCAAGCTGAAGGAAGCCCACTGTTCTTCGCGCAAGTGCGCAAGCAGTAGTCAGTCCAATGGCTGAATGTCGAGATGTGTCACGTTTTGTGCAGACGTACACGTGGCGTGTCGATGTCGGCGTGAGTTGTATGGTAGGTAGCTGTCTGCAATGCTCCAACGCTGCAACTGCTGGGGAGGACTGGCGACCAACGACCAACGACGACGACAACGACGACGATCGTGAACGGCGGAGACCAACAACCAGCGACCGACCGAATCGACGTCACACCGACGTGGCACCGCACGAGCACAAAGTCCACAACTGGACGTCATCCACTGTCCATCCATGGTCCACTCACAGTCAGACAGTCAGACAGACTGTCAGCGAGCAAAGTTGGGCAATGTCGTGTAGTTTGATGTACTGTTATAAATTACCATTTTCAAATGTACTAATAAGCGTGAAAGCAAAAGTAATAAATGGAATGCTTCTTTTGAATCATATAGGCCTGGAATACACGCGGCGTTGAACACCGACACTCACTCACTCACTCACTCACCCCGTTGTGTGGTGGGTGTGGGTGGGGAGGCGGAAGGTGTGTCGTTTCGCGACTTGAGTGAGTGAGTGAGTGAGTGAGTGA
>ENA-OWNT01003111-OWNT01003111.1-seawater-metagenome-genome-assembly--contig:-NODE-3111-length-16131-cov-4.879905_pt1 | contig 16131 bp, 14 predicted proteins | sample MGYA00238136_ERZ651165 | MGnify/ENA primary metagenome ERZ651165 (study PRJEB26861, sample SAMN08777766) | seawater metagenome | isolation source: coastal seawater | place: USA: Florida | collected...
TTACATAGTGATGTCCCACACAAATTAACTCGGTTTTACTTTTTACCACCCACTCGAAAATAGAGTTAGGACCAGTACTACGCGAAATATATTTATTAGTTAATTCAGGTTCGGCTTTTCCGAATACTAAAAAGGAGTAAAAGGGTTGTTTGATCCGATGTTTATGGAAATGCTCAAGTAAAAGGCCACCAAATACACCGGTTTGCACCTCACTTGAGCTTGGTGAAAATTTACCAGTCTGCGGGAATGAAAAATAAAAGCTTGATACTAATAAGGTTTCATTAGCATGCAATTTGTTTACTAGTGAGTCTATAAGGTATTTAGCAGCTTTTTGTGCTTCAGTATGCTTTACGCCTGTGCTGGCGATTAACATCCGAAAATCAACAGAAAGCCAATAAACTGAGCTTGATGACTCGATAAATGAGGCTTGAAGCGTTGTTATGATTTGATCTAGTGAGTTCTTTACAAGCTCATGGTTATGTTGAAATTGCATAACAAACTCTACCTTTGAAATAGGAAGCTTTTTATTTTTTGTGAAACCGATTCCGCATCTAAGCCTTGATCTTTTAGCATATAGTCATACGCTCCGGTTTTAATAAATGCATCAGGTAGAGCAATAGTAAGGTGCTTAACCCCAGAGCCTAATGGCGATAAGAACTCCGAGACTGCGCTGCCTAAGCCTCCAATTTTAGAGTGCTCTTCAATAGTTACAATAGGCTTCCCCTGTTCAACTAGGTACTGAAGCTTTTCTGTATCCAAAGGTTTAATAGTATGCATATTGATCACACTTGCAGATATGCCTTGTTCAGATAATAACTCTGCAGCTTTAATCGATTGATAAACCATAGAGCCATTGGCAATTAGCGTAACATCTTTCCCTTCATTAAGAGTAATTGATTTACCAATTTCAAACTCATAATCATCACTGTATACAATCGGGCAATTAGCAGAACCAGTAAGGCGTATATACATTGGCCCTTTATAATTTGCAGCAGCTTTAACTAGTTTAACTACTTCCGCACAATCTGCAGGTGATACAACGGTTATATTTGGAATGGAACGCATAACAGCAACGTCTTCAATACCAAAATGAGAGTTACCAAGGAACCCCATTCCAATTCCGCTACCAATAGCGACGGCTTTTACATTTAATTCCATATAACCTAAGTTCATGCGAATTTGCTCACTGGCTCTCATGGCAATAAATGGAGAAAATGAAGATGCGAAGACGTTAAACCCTTCTTTTGCTAAACCCGCTGCAACCCCAACCATATTTTGTTCAGCAATACCTGCATTTATAAACTTTTCTGGATGTGCTGTTCGAAAACGTTCCAGGCCAGATGAGCTTGCCAAATCGGCCGACATGACCATTAGATTATCATGTTCTGGTGCGATTGCCAGAATTGCTTGTCCATATACGCCGCGTGGACCGAGTCTTGCCCACTGACGGGCAGTTTTTGAAGTTATTTCCATTTTAAGTCCTTATTCAACTGACTCTTGCAATGACGAGATAGCGGTTTCATAGTTACTTTTAGTTAAACGGTTATGGTGCCAAGCGTTATCCCCTTCCATGAAAGGTACGCCTTTCCCTTTAATTGTATGTGCAATAATTGCTTTTGGTTTATCGATTGGCGCTATTTCAAATGCAGCAACTAATTCTGTGATATCATGCCCGTCAACCTCAATCGTATGCCATCCAAAAGCTTTAAATCGTTCGGCCATATTATCAATACGCAGTACATCTTTACCGTAGCCATCATTTTGTTGTTTATTGTAATCAACAATGGCTGTTAGGTTATTTAGTTTCAAGTGCGATGCAAGCATGGCAGCTTCCCAAACAGAACCTTCATTGGTTTCTCCATCACCTACTAGGGTGAATGTCTGAAAGTGTTTTTTTTGTTTTTTAGCAGCGAATGCAATACCGACAGCCATTGAAATACCATGGCCGAGACTACCATTTGAAGACTCAATACCTAAATCAAGATTCATTACTGGGTGTGCAATTAAGTTGCTGCCATTTTGTTGAAAAGTTTCAAAAACTTCTCTTGAGATGATACCTGCCTCTAACAAAGCAGGGTAAAAACCAAGGACGCCATGGCCTTTACTTAATATAAATATATCTCTATCTACCCACCGAGGGTTTTTAGGATCGTAATTCAATACTTTCCCATACAGCACCGCCATTACATCCGTCATTGACAATGCACCACCAAGGTGTGTTGATGTACCGCTGTGATAGCTCACCTCTAATATATTTTGCCTCATGTTGTAAGCAAATTTATTCAATTCGGGATAACTCATTAGGTTCCTCTTAAATTAGTCCACCATCGACATTAATTACTTGTCCTGTGATGTGTGAAGAAAGATCGCTGCATAAGAAAAGGGCTGTATTAGCGATATCTTGTGCTGAGGCTGCTTTTTTTAGCAAGCTTCTAGAAACTAGGTCTGTTTTAGCTTGTTGATCCATTTCATCTGCCATATCCGTTAAGGTAACTCCAGGTGCAATAGCATTGACTCTTATACCGATATCAGCAAGCTCTAACGCCATGCTAAGAGATGCTCTTTCAAATGCTGATTTAGTACAGCCATACGCTAGAGTGCCTTTATCTATTTGATGTGTTGCGCTAGACAATATATTTATAATACAACCGCTTTTTTGCCTATGCATTAGCCTCGATATTTGTTGAGATAGCAAAAGTTGGTTAAACAAATTCACTTCAAACAGTTGTTTCATTTCTTCTATTGAAGTTAATTGGAATAAAGAACCTGATGCTATACCTGCGCAGTTAATTAATATATCAACTGATTTAGAGATAGCTCTCACTTCTTTCACAGCAGATTTGACTTTGTCACTTTGACTTAGGTCTAATTCGACAAAATGTAATTGAGGGTTATAGTCAAATAATAATTTAGCTGAATGAGTGTCTCTTACAGCAGCAATAACTTTACAACCATGAGCAAGAAGAGTTTCGGTTATAGCTTTACCTATCCCTCTGTTTGCACCAGTAACTACAGCAGTTTTACCTTGAGTAAGTTGACCTTTAATGTAAGGGATCATTTTAATTTCCTATAAATTGGCCCGCGCTCATAGACATCTTCTAATAACAGCCAATCATCATTTTCTAGATTATTACCTTCGGGGAATGGAGGAACAGCACCTGCCGATATGTTTTTAAGAACGTAAGGGTGAGTATAATATGCCGTTAAACACTGATGGATAAAGTGGTTAACGAGTTGAAGGTTTTCACGCTTTGCTCGTTCTACACATGTTAATAGCGACTTATCGTCTAATTGTGCTAATTTAAGTGAAAACTTTCTGGCAGCAACGTTATTTAATAGTTCAAAAAAACCGTTAACCTGTTCTTCATTTAAAAATTGATTTAAATATTTATCAAGATGGATTTCATTAGCAGAAGGCATGCTTAAATCATTATCAGCGGGTAAAATCACATCTAAAAATTGTATTAAACTCAATTTGATACCCACCTTTCGATATTATTACTTATGTAATCACAAAACTTTAAGGTTAATGCTTGCGCTGTTGCTACAGGATTTACTGCTCCAGAGGTAATAAAAACACTACTATCAACAATAAAAAGGTTTTCGACTTCGTGAGCTTGACCATGCTGGTTTACGACAGAGTTTGTTCTGTCGCTTCCCATTTTTGTTGTTCCCATTAAGTGCCAGCCCGCGTGTTTAACAGGGTAATGCGCTGCTGAGACTTTTGCCCCAGCTTCAGAAAATACAGTCTTAGCTTGTTCTATGCCATGCTCAAGCATTTTTTTAGTATTTTCATGTAATGTGTAATGAACCTTTATACCAGGAATGCCAAAACTGTCAGAATTTTCAAAGTCTAGCTCAATTCTATTTTCAGGCACGGGTAAGTCTTCTGAAATGATGGCAATTCCCATATTTCTATTGAAATATTTAGCAAATTCCTGATGGTGCATTTTCCCAAGTGGAACTCTTCTTGTTAAGAAACCGCTGTAGGCGCTATCAACAGGAGATGAACCTCTTAATATATGAAGTGTATAACCTCTCTTAAAGTTTCTGTTTTCTTGAGTTTCATAAAATTGATGTGAATAAATGCTGCAGCCTTGAGGCCCAATGCTGGTATTTAGCGGTTCAGAAAATACGCCCTCAACATAAGCTAGTGGATGTAACATTAAATTGCGACCTACTAAGTCGAAGTTATTTAATAAGCCATTTGGAAAGCGCTTTGATTTACTATTGAGCAGTAACCTTGGAGTACCAACACCACTGCAAGCAAGTATCACCAATGATGCTTCCAAAAACAGTTCAGTGCCTTGGTTATCGTAATATTTGACACCTCGAGCTTTACCATTTTCGTCTAGTGGAATATCAAAAACTCGACATTCAGTAAGCACTTTTACACCCTGCAATTTAGCTTGTGGCCAGTATGTGACGTCAACACTGCCTTTGGCGCCTTGACTACATCCAGTATTGCATGGGCCTAGGTTTATACACGGAGCTCGATTTTGATGGTTTTTGGTATTTATGGCGCTGTAAGAGGGCCACCAATGCCAGCCTAGGCGGTTAAATGCTTGTGCCAATTTTTCGGCGCCTTTTCCCATTGGAACAGGCGGAAGAAGTTGATCATAATCAGGGTAAGCAGTATCACCTACAAGACCAGATATCCCCATCATCTTTTCATTTTGATTAAAATAAGGAATGAGATCTTCGTAATTAAATGGCCAGTCTTCACCGACTTTATCAAGGCTATAAGTTGCAAAATCAGAAGGGTGGAAACGAGGAAAGTGCCCTGAATATAAAATGGTACTACCACCAAAGCCATTAAAGTTAGCAAGTGAAATTGCTGAGTTATCATTATTTATTGGATAATCTGCTTTATTGTTTCGAATATTTGGGTCGAAACTAGCAGATTTCTTTTTATGTATTTCCCAATCAGTCTTGGTTGTTGGGAAGTGAGCCATGTTGACTTCACTTCCTTGCTCTAAACAAACGATAGACAAATTTTTATTTTTACTTAGGCGCCAAGCCGCTGCAGCACCACTGGCTCCAGAGCCTACAATAGCAATATCTACTTTAGAGATCATAGCTCACTTTTCTTTTTTGGTAGATATTGTTCGAGTATTTCAGGAATAGTAATCATCATATCTGCTTCACAAGCAATTTCACCATTCACTTTTGCGATACCTCGGCCTTTACAAATACCTCTTTTCCAAGATAAGACTTCAGTTTCAATTTCAAATTTTTCACCAGGTTTCACTTCTCTTTTATACTTTACTGTATGTTGAAGCGCATGAGTTACTTTACCTTTTAAGCCAGGTAACGTTGTGATGGCAACAGTTAACATTTGTGCTAGAGCTTCAAGTTGAAGTGCTCCAGGCATATTTGGTCCATCAGGAAAGTGGACAGGGAAATACCATTCATTCATAGTTAAATTTTTGTAACCTTTGGCGAATTTACCAGGAACGACTTCATCGACATGGTCAATCATCAAAAATGGGTATCTGTTTGGTTGATACTCTTGTAATTCAACACAATTTAAACTGAATTTTTCCATTGTACTTTATGGTCCTATAGTTTCTATTCTATTGTGATAATGCGAGAAAGGCCGGCTATTATATCGTATCCATCCCATAAATTATGCATATTGAGGGCTTTGCCTGTAGGCACTATTCGATCGATACCGGTTAAATTATTATTGATGATCAACTCTTGAAGTGCATACTTATCTATACCTAGGTAACTTAGGGTTTGCACTTTTTCATTTATTAAAGGCACCAACTCATCGAGTGACTGTATGGATGCTTCATATATTTGTCCACTTGTACCACGGAATTGATGTTGCGCTATATTCAATTTATCTACGGTAATTAAAGTTAATTGAGGTGAGATTATATCGACCTTAGTAACCTGATCATGATCAATAATGGCATCGCATGTATTAACAAATTTATTTAAAACTTGAATGTCGTTTACATCAGTTCTCTTTTTGGCTGCTATGATAGAAACATTTTGCCAAATTTTTCCTTTTGCTTGTAAAATTGAGTTATTAGAACCCACCCAGATACATAGTTGTGGTGAAGAGCAGCCAGCTTGATCGAGTTGATAAATATCATTAAATATATTTTGACATTCACTTTGCAATTGATTGTTATCAATTGACAAAACATATTCTGCATTTATAACGCAAAAAGAATACCTATCCGCAAAAGCAACCTCTCTTGAACGCGGCGGAGTAGGAAATTGCCTCATTTTATTTATGGTGCTGTCCCCACCCCAAATCACTTTTCCCGCGGCTTTACTAAACCAAAATGCAGAAATATCGTCATTATATTGATAACTTAAAAGTAGGATTCGTTTTGCTATAGAAAAGTTCTCAGGCTTGTTTGTTAGAACAGTCAAAGTCTGCAAAACTATTTCGGTAGCGCGATTTGACTTGGAAGACAACCTAAGTACGCAGCTATTGCCAGCAAGTAAAGCAAAAGCTAATGAGTAAGCAAAATTAATAGGCACATTTGAAGGGCAGATATGAAAAGTGAGACCTAGACCCATACTTAGTTCAGCGGTATGGCATTCCCTTCGCATAGATAATAGGTGAGATTTTCTGAGCCAAAATGCTAAAGCCATTAAATCTGGAGAAGATTTGGCTTCAGGGTGTCGCCTTATTTCGGTTGAGAGTGAGGTTAAAAAATCTATCGTACGCTCGTGCCATACTGTTTCTGGTCTGCAATGAAAGCTAGTCCAATCTCCGAGTACCAGTTCACATTGAGTTTGAATACTATTTGGAATATGTATCACTACACCCTCTTACTTCTGCTTGTTTCACTCTGCCTAAGACATCAAAATATGTTCCTTTTCTTCCACATGGACAATCGTCTTCACCTAGTTTTATACCGATGTCCTCACTTAAAATACTGTGTCCGGGATAGCTATGCGGGAGTGCTGAAATTAATTGAATAAGCCCAACTTTATTATTTTTAAGAGGCTGCAAGGTTTTAAAGTCTCTCATTATCACTTCAGACCATGAAGAGCAGTGAAAGTGGCCTTGCTCGCACTCCATAAAGATAGAACCAGTTTGTTCTATCATACCGTAATAGTTGTGAATTCTTGGAATTTTGGATACGTTTTTAAGACGTGACTTAAAGTTAGTTTTGGAAATTTGACGAGACTCTATTTTTTTCCATCCCCCCCCATGAATTAGCGTACTATCCGTTAAGTCGATAGTCTGTTTTGTTTGCTCTAACGCTTCAACTAAATGCAGCCAAATAATATAGGTAAATCCAAAGATGAATTTTTCCTGCCCTCGGTATGTTTCAATAAACTCATTGATGGCATTTAAGTTCAGACTCATATCGTCATTTAATGCATAAGTAATATCTCGGCCATACATAGAAAAGCCAAGTATTCCTGCCGTTCGGGCAGAGAACTGAGTACGATTTTTTACTGTAGACGGACAATCAATCACAAGTAATGGTAGTCGCTTATTTCCAATGAAATTTCTAACAAGCTTAGAAAGAACTTTCACCTGATATATTGATGTTTCTTTATCAAGGTATATTTTCGAAACTGATTGCCCGCTGGTGCCTGATGACATCATGGTTTTGATGACAGAATCATCAGGTACACTCTTGAGGGCTTGCGATTTAAACAGTCTAACAGGTAAAGGAAAAAGCTGACTGTAGGGGTGCGGAACAACATCTAGTTCAGGCATGAAACTTTTTAACTTGGAAAAAGCGGGGCAGTTATCCGAGTGGTGCGCATCTAGCTCTAGTACTTTCGATAATAAAGTTGCTTGCTTTTGTTCTTTTTCCCAACTATATGCTGGCCAATCGGTTAAATCCAGTTGTTTTATTTCATTAAGCATTGATAGTCGACCTTACCACTTTCTAGTCTGGGAATGCGGGATATAGTTTTGATATTTATAGCCGTAAAGTTAATTGCTAATAATTCAGATAAATTAAATTTTAGCTTTGAAAGATCAATATCTAAATTACCTACAATAGCAATATTTAGCTTATCATCGCTGCCATATGCAATTGCATCGTAACCCAGTTCATGCAGGATAGTTTCAACATGGGTTAGCGATATCCGATTACCGAAAACTTTGATAAAACGCTTAATGCGCCCCTTTAGGAAAAACAACCCTGAGTGGCACAATGCGAGATCTCCGGTTTCCAACAGACCCTTGTTTTCGTCACCGTTATTTAAATCAGTTAAAGATTTGGCATACCCTAAACAAACATTATTGCCTTCATATACCAATTCGCCGATTTTACCGGAGGAAGTTATATCTCTACCTTCTCTATCTTTTACCCACAGTTTTCCATGTGGGATGGCTACACCGATACTATCTGGGTTTTCTTTTAATTTATTACTTGGTAAATAGGCAATTCGTGGAGAGGCCTCAGTTTGCCCATACATCACCCAAAATTGAACATTCATTTGCTCACAAAGTTGAGACATTTTTTGCAAGAAACGCTCATTAAGCTTACCTCCCGCTTGGGTCATTGTTTTCAGCTTGGGCAAATTCATTGTACTTAATCTCATTCTAAGTAATGATTCATAATGAAAGGGCACACCTGAAAAACTTGTAATATCATGCTCTGCCATGCTCTCCCAAAAAGACTTGTCCATAATTGTTTCGTTGGTCAAATAAATAGATGCTCCGGCTATAAGATGGCTATTTAAAATAGATAGACCGTATGAGTAACTGATTGGAAGATGAGCGATAGCTCTCTCTTTCTCTGATATAGCTAAATATTCAATAATTGACCTAGAATTTGAAATTAAGTTTTGCTTACTGAACCTGACCAGTTTAGGTGAACCAGTAGAGCCAGAAGTCGTGGCTAAGAATGCGAGTTTTGGGTGGAGCTTTGGTTTAGTTGCAGCATTTTTTTTGAGCAAGCAATACTGCTTTCTTTCGTGAACAATATTAAACCCGTCGAACTCGTTCACTCTTTTTTTGTCGACCAAAATAAAGTTGGGCTGATATTGCATAATTAAAGACTGTAACTGTTCAGCCTGTAACCTATTACTAAGTAATAACGGAACCGTATTAAACTCCATGCCAGCCAAGTAAAAAGTGATAGCTGGATAGTCATTTTTAGCTATGATGAAAATAGTATTGTTAGGCTCTAATAGTCTGCTAGCCTCTACAGTGTCATGAGCAAGCTGCTGATACGTAATTTGCTGACCGTCTTGTGAGATGATAGCGGTAGCATTTGGGCGATTTAAATTTATAAAGTCGAGAGAATGTTTCATACTAATCACCTAGCAACGTATTAAGCTACCTTGTTAACTTTTTCGATAAGCTTCGCTTGTAAGAGCTTGTTAATAATAGGGATGAGGTCTAGCGCACTTTCATTTATCTTATCTGCCAAATCAATTAAATCTCTTGTTCCATCTGCATAAGCAAGTAAATTAGTCATTTTTCTTACTTGTGAATAGTCTTGCTGCATATCACTTGTGTTAGGGTATAGGCCTCTTTTACCAAGCTGTGGCTCACACTGTGTAGTGACTTTATACACCCAATTATACTCGAGAATTTCAATTGCAGATAATAATGCACGATAAGAGCCAGCCAAGCCATTTGGAGAGATGAGAGATAAGTTGTCCAAAGATGTATGATACTCTGGGAATGTACCATATTTTGATCTCATAATAGAGCATACAGGAAGGTCCACACCAGGTGAGCAAAACTGCCTTTCATCACTGCCTCTTTCTAAGAAGCTATAATGGGTATACTTCTCTGTATGGTGTTTTAAAGTATGTATAGCAACTTTATCTGCAAGGCTATTCTCTTGCCTGGAGTTTAGGTACGAGTAATCACGCTCATCACCAACACAGGTGACAATAAACCCAGCATTTAAATTTTGTTTTAGATGCTCAAGATGCTCTGATATATAGGCTATAGATCCAATTGTCTCAGGTAAGAAAAGAATTCGATAAGTGTATTCTCTTTCTTTCATTTTTTTTATTGCTTCGGCTAATGCAATAGTTACAACAGGGCCTGATAGTTCGTTGTTTGCCATAGATGGGTGGCATATGTAAGTTGACAATAAAACTTCTTTTGAGCTCTTACCTGGAAAAACAATTTCGCCATAATTTAACTCCCCATCAAACAACTTAGACTTGATGACGACCTTGTAATCACCTTCTCGTAACTTAGTTCTTTGATTATGAGCCAAGCAAAACCCCCAATTGTCTTTATAATAAGAAGTGACATAAGGTATTGCGTCAGGCATTGAGGGGATACTAAATAAATGCTCTTGAAGTGCATCCAGTGACAGCGTCTTTTCTTGGGGGGTTGAATACCCCATTAAGTGCAAATTACACTCTTCGAAGTGGCATATTTTTTCGCCGCTAGGTGTAATAATGTAGGCGTCTTCGATAAACCACTCTTTCGGAACTGTCCAGTCAAATGCTCGCGTGCCAGATGCAATACTGCCAATATTTAGTTCGGGGATAATATCTTTTAAATACGATAATGTTTGTCTTACACCTGGGCCAGATAAGCTCCGATTTATAGGAAATAGCTCTTCAGCCCGTCTATACATTAGTTGACCTGTAGCGTCTAGATTCATTTTAATTCCCTTTTTTGTCGGTTGCATCTATTAAACTAAACGAGAGCGCTGTGCCACGTTCAATTGCTTGGCAAGCTGTGCTACCAACTACATTTTTAATATGTTTTGGCGCAAGTCCAAACCCAGGACGAATGATTTTAACGTCTTCCTCAGTAATTACTTGTCCTTGTGCAATATCTCTCACTGCGTAAATAGAGCGTCTGAACTTTTTATTAGGTGACTCTTCATTCGTGGTCGTGATATCACCAGAGCCTAGTGATGCCCAAGTTTGATTACAGGTGTTAATCAACTCATTTAACTCACTGGGTTCAATTGAAAAAGAGCTATCAGGCCCACCTTGATTGCGATCTAAAATAAAGTGCTTTTCAATAACCCTTGCTCCTAGTGCCACACTCGTATTTGCAGCGGCTGTGCCGATTGAATGATCAGATAATCCAGTCAAGAGATTGAAATGATTTTGTAAAGTTAGAATAGACTTTAAATTCATTTTTTCGATAGGGGTGGGGTAAGCGCTTATGCAATGAAGTACTATTATCTTATTATTATTTTGCTTTTTGATTGTTTCTACTGCTTCTTCTATTTCATCTAAAGTTGCTAAACCCGTCGAAATAATTATTGGTTTACCGGTTTGGGCAATTCGCTCAATGAGCGGAATATCAGTTATCTCGAATGAAGCGATTTTGTATGCAGGGCAATCTAGAGATTCAAGTAAATCTACAGCAGTATTATCAAACGGGGTACTAAATAAGGTAATCCCTATTTCTTTAGCATAATTAAAAAGTGCTTTATGCCAATTAAAAGGAGTATGTGCCTTTTCGTATAATCCATATAAATTTTCACCATCCCATAAACCGCCTTCAATTAAAAAATCGTTTTTGTCACAATCAATAGTCATTGTGTCAGGTGTATATGACTGGATTTTGACGGCACTTGCACCTGCTTGTTTGGCAGCAAGTATAGTATCAAGAGCAGTTTGTAGAGAACCGTTATGATTAGCTGAAACTTCAGCAATGATATAGGGCTCACTTGAGTCACTAATAATTTTATTATCAATAATCACTTCATTCTTCATTAATAAGCTCTTTTTTGTTCTTCAATACGAATAAATCAGCTTCAACTTTTTTAAATCCAGCCTTGGTAAAGAGGTTTTGTGAGGCTTTATTTGCAGTTGATACTGTCGCGTAAATTTTTTTTAGCAAAAACTGTTCCGGAATTGATTTTATTGCGTTTATCGCAATGTTTTGATTCTGGAATTTCTCATCGACTAAAATTGAAATCTCATACCCATCTAGATGCTCATCAAGCCTTAACATACCTACAGAAAGATCGTCTAAATGTGTTTTACTGCGGATAATATATATGTGCCTTGTATTTGATTTGAGAGCTGCTTTCATCCATTCTTGATGTTCTGACCACGAGATAGGGTTCGGGTTTCTTGAAAACTGCCTAATGACGGGGTTTGATTGCCATTTAAAGACAGTTTTAATATCCTGAGTTGTTGCTTTTTTTAAAAATATGTTTGCAACCCCAACTTTTCTAATTAGATTAGCGACGCCCTTACCATCGCATATTTGCAAGGCTTTTTTTGACATTTCTTCTAGCAGAGAGGGGGTTTGCGAAAGCATCATAAACGCACTTTCAAAAGCCGAAAAAGTCATGTCCTTAATGTGACCAAGATATAAGTGAGCACCATACTCATCGAGTTGGCGAGCAATTTCATTTTGGTTATCTGCTAAAGTCACTGTCAAAGAGGGTAACCCTAGCGCGCACCTTTCCCAACTTGATGTGCCGCAGGCACCAATTGCAAGGTCTGCCTCGGAGTATACAACTCCAACATTCGTACAATCTTCTTTTAAAGTTATGTAAGGCAGCTTTTTTATGCTCTCTTTTAAGCTGGATAGCTCATTAGCTTGAGAGCTTAATAATATTGTGACTGAAAAAGATAAATTATAAGACTTTCTCAGTGTGGCTAAAAATTCTACAAGTATATTTGTGCTGCCAGCGTGGTTCATTGCACCTAACGCGAGCACTATCTTGCGGGGGGGGTCTATAGAACGCTTTGAAGGTCGTTTTGAATTTCGTATCGTGTAAAATTCTTGCCGCAAAAGGGCATAGGGTGAACCAAGTAAAAAAGTTGTTTTTTGGGATACGAAATCATAGTAAGCGGCTTCGGTGCGATTAAAAGTTTGATCTAATAAGAAGTCTATGTCTCCATGCTTTCTGTTTGCTAAGTCATCAATTACAAGCAACTTTTTACATTTCTCTCGAATGCTTGACTCCCACTCATCGGCAAGTGAATAATGGTCTACACATAATAAATCAACCTTAGCCTCAAGCTGGTTTTTTAAGTATATTGCGTCTTCAGATTGAGTTTGTAAAACAGGGAGAGGGATGTATTTAATTCCCGAGTCTTGTAACCTATCTTTATACTTTTTTGGAAGTAAAGAACACGCAAATACGATAGACAAGTTACTTGTTTTATGAGTTGCTTGTATGCCTTTGGCAATAGCAAAACACCTTTCAAAGTGTCCTGCACCGATTTGTTTATTGGCATCTAATCTAAATAAAATCTTCATTTCATCATGAACTTTGAGTTAAGTATTAACGCTTTGTTCTAGCTCGAGCGAGTACTTGAGGCCTTCATTTCTTTCATACTTAGCATTTAAAAGTTTGAGCTTCGGGTTTGCATCTAGAAACTCAATTGCTTGCAGGTAATCAAAATCAGCATTCTTGTTATAAAGAGCTTCAAATACGGCGGTGACGACACTTAAATCTTCTTGTTCATCAACGGTGAGTCTATATGCTGAGTAGTCAATCTCATTTTTGAGTAAGCCGAGCTTGAACTGTTCATTGTGGGTTCTTACGAATAAAGTTACATGCTCTTTATCAGAAGGCTTAAGTTGTTGTAATTCAATTGATTGTAAGACATCAGCTTTAATTATTTCAGTATCTAAACCATGAGGGAAAGAAGGGATGTCACAATTATTCGTATAATCATTTTTATCATTCAAGTGAAGTTGAATAACCTGATCAATTATTCGGTGATCGATTAATGGGCAGTCTGCAGTGATACGCACAACATGTTTACATGGATGCTTTTTAAGGGCAGAAGTAAATCTATTCAGCACATTATTTAAACTTCCACGAAATAGTGCAACATTTTCTGTGCGGCAGAAATCTGCTATTTCATCGTCAGATTCCTCCTCGCTTGTGAGAATGACTATATTATCAATGTGCTGACATTTACGAAGCCTTTCTAGTAATAAGCTCAACATAGGTCGACTTAAAATAGGTTTTAAAACCTTACCAGGTAATCTTCTGGAGTTCATTCTTGCTTGGACAAATGCATTTATTGTCATTGTATTAAGTGCCTTAAAACTGAGGCTTTTACAAAGCTTTTAATAAGTTCTTTAAATACTATCGGTTGTATTAAGCACTTTCTTTAATGAGCTAATAACCTTATTTTGTTGCTCTTCGGTCATCTGGGGGTAAAGCGGCAGAGTGATAGCTTGTTCATAATACTGTTCAGCATAATCGCAATACGTTTCAGAAAACCCTAATTTTTTATAAAAAGGCTGTTTATAAATAGGTATATAGTGTACATGCGCAAAAATACCTTCTTTACGCAATAGCTCTACAATATGCTTCTTGGGCACGCAACAGGATTTATCTATAAGAATAATAAACAAGTGGTAGGAAGATAAAACGGCATCAGATACTTCTAAAGGGGTAACGGGTAGATCTATCAGCTTATCTATATATTTCTTAGCTTGAAGATTTCGCTTCAAGACAAAATCATCAAGTTTGCTGAGTTGAGTGATCCCGATGGCGGCATGTAAATCACTCATTCTGTAATTAAAACCTAGCATTTGCTGTTGATAATACCAAGGACCATGACTCGATTCAGTGAACTCTTTAACATCACTGGTGACGCCATGACTTCTAAGTTTTTTCATTACATTAGCAAGGGCATTGTTATTAGTTAAAGCTATGCCCCCTTCCGCAGAAGTAATTATCTTGACCGGATGAAAACTAAAAATACAAATATCAGAGTATTGGCAACTGCCTATCTTATTATTCTGATATTCAGCGCCAATAGCATGAGAAGCATCTTCAATAATTTTAATATCGTATTTATTTGCGAGTTTTGAGATGGCTTCCATATCGCAGGGCTGGCCTGAAAAGTGAACAGGAATAATAACTTTAGGTAGACAATCATTAATATTAGCTGTCTTTAGTTTTTGCTCTAAAGCCGAAGTGCATAAATTTCCATCTCTTGGATTAATATCGACGAAATCAACTTGAGCACCACAATAAAGAGCGCAGTTTGATGAAGCAACAAATGAATTGGGCGAAGTCCAAACAATATCACCTTCACCTACTCCGAGAGCTAAACAGGCTATATGTAAAGCCGAAGTAGCACTATTTACTGCTACAGCATACTTGGCGTTACAATATTCAGCTACTTTTCCTTCAAACTGCGGCACCCTAGGACCTTGTGTTAAGTAATCTGAATTTAGTACTTCAACTACAGCGTTAATATCATCTTGATCTATATGTTGTTTGCCATAGGGGATCATTGAATAGCCTTACTATTAAACTCTTTTATTTCTTCAAGTGTTAAATACTCAGGGTTGTCTAAAGAGTTATATTCATAGCCAGGAGCAACTTTTGTTCCTTTTTCATCTAGAGCATTTGTATCGAAGGCATTTGTTCGGCTACTGAATTTAATTCCTGGTGCAATGACAAAGTGGTCGTCAAATTCAAAGGTATCAAAACTAAGATCCGATGGGCACATGACTTCATGCAATTTTTCACCTGGTCGAATGCCGATTATTTTTTGCGGTAAATTAGGTGCCATTGCAGTGGCTAAATCGGTAATTCTGATAGATGGGATTTTTGGTACAAATATTTCTCCACCGAGCATACGCTCAAAGTTTTTGAGAACAAAGTCGACCCCTTGTTGAAGGCTAATCCAAAAGCGAGTCATCCCTTCATGAGTAATAGGGATATGATCTTTTCCCTCATCAATGAACTTTTGAAAAACAGGGACAACAGAACCTCGAGAGCACACGACGTTACCATATCGAACAACAGAAAAGGTTGTTTTATGGCCGCCAGCAATGTTATTGGCTGCAACAAATAACTTATCTGAAGCAAGTTTTGTAGCGCCATATAAGTTAATTGGATTTGCAGCCTTATCTGTAGACAGAGCGATGACTTTTTCAACGTTGTTATCGAGTGCTGCCTCAATAACATTTTCTGCACCATTTATGTTAGTTTTGATGCACTCCATTGGATTATATTCTGCAGCAGGTACTTGCTTCAGCGCAGCCGCGTGGATAACAAAGTCTACGCCTCTCATTGCTCTTTTGAGTCGGTCTTTATCTCTAACGTCACCAATAAAATAACGCATGCAGTCACCATTATAGTCTTGCTGCATTTCAAATTGCTTTAATTCATCCCTTGAAAAAATAATAATTTTCTTAGGGTTATAGCGCTCAAGTAATGTTTTCACATACTTTTTACCAAAAGACCCTGTTCCGCCGGTTATTAA
>ENA-OWNT01003116-OWNT01003116.1-seawater-metagenome-genome-assembly--contig:-NODE-3116-length-16075-cov-3.887486_pt1 | contig 16075 bp, 16 predicted proteins | sample MGYA00238136_ERZ651165 | MGnify/ENA primary metagenome ERZ651165 (study PRJEB26861, sample SAMN08777766) | seawater metagenome | isolation source: coastal seawater | place: USA: Florida | collected...
GCCGCGGCGGTGCCCATGGCGCCGCTGACCTGGCAGGTCGCTGGGGGCTAGATGCCCAGGGGCGCGTAGGTGATGACGACCTCCTCGCCGGGGGCGGGCAGCCGCCCGGTGAGGGTGACCGTGTAGGTGCCTTCGTCGTAGAGGTACTCGCCGCTGAGGTCGATCTCCGCATCGCTGCCGGTCACGATGGCCACGGACAGGGTGCCGGGGTCGGCGGGCTGTTCGAGCGGGTAGTCGGTCGGTACCTGCGGAAGCAGCGCGTCCGCCAAGGGGCCCCACACGCTCACGTCCAGGCCCTCCTCGATGGGCACGGCGGTGCCGCCGACCAGGTCGGTGACCCGCAGGTAGCGGTTGCCCACCAACTGGGAGACCCCGCAGGGGTCGTTGAATCCACCCCGCACGGCGGAGGTGCACACGACGGAGTGGAAGCCGACCTCTACGGGGAGCTGCTGCATCCAGTCGGCGAAGTCCGGCACGGTCACCACGGAGTCTTCGGTCTGGTCGTCCTCGTCGCTGACGATCACGACGTGCAGATCGGCGTCGTCGCGGCGGAAGCCTGCGTTGACGCCGTTCACCTTGTCCACCAGCGCCATCCACGCCGCGCCGATGCCTGCCTCGCAGCCGGAACCCGTGGTGCCCAGGATCGCGAGCTGCGTGAACAGGTGGGTGGGGTCGGCGGACTGGTCGTCGACCCACTGGTGGCCCTGGTGGCGGCTGAGCTCCCCCTGGAGAGCAGGGCCGAAGGAACAAGAGGAGCCGGGGGTGGCGATGTCGGTGCTGGTCACACCGATGTGGAAGTCGATGCCGCTGCCGGTGAACGCCGACATGATGGTGGGGAAGCCCTCGGCCAGGGCGATCTGGACCGGCCCCATGGAGGCGCTGTTGTCGACCACGACCAGCACGTCGACGGCATCGTTGGCGTCTGCCAGGAAGCGCTCTTCGACGATGTGGTCGTCGTCGTCGTCGTCGCCGAAGGTGGTGTCGTCGTCGTCGTCGCCGGAGGTGGTGTCGTCGTCGTCGTCGCCGACCTCAGTGGTGTCGTCGTCGTCGTCGTCCCCACGGCCCTTGTCGTTCCCATCGCTGTCGGCGCCACACGCTGCGAGCAGACCGAGCAGGACGGGGATGATGAGTGCACGCATGGTTCCTCCAGGGGGGACGAAGAGGTAGCGGGCGTGCGCCGCCGCCACCACCGGCTGTGAGGAACCTGTGACGTTGGGGCGGCTGGTATACAGTGAGGCCATGCTGAATCTCCTGATCATCACGAGCGCCTTGGCCGCCCCCCCGGGCTTCAAGGTCACCAAGAACACCGACCACTGCGAGCTGTCGCTCGGTCCGGCCCTGGCCACGGGCACGGTGCCGATGCGGGCCGAGTGCCACTGGCCGGACGTAGCGCCCGACAAGGTGCACGCCCTGCTCGGCGCCTGGGGAGACCACGACCGCTACTGGTCGTCCGTCGCCCAGTCCGATGTGCAGCGCACCGACGGGGCTCGGTCCTGGGTGCACCAGGTGCACCAGTCGAAGGGCATCTCCGACCGCGAGTGCGTGGTGGTGATGTCGTCCGAGTCCATCTCGGGGGGCACCAAGTACCAGTGGACCCTCGACAAGGGCGACCTGACGGTGGAGAAGGGGCGGGTGAAGGTCGCTCAGTCTGATGGCTACTGGGAGATCACCGCCCACCCCGACGGCGGCACCAAGGCCATCCACCAACTCGCGTACGATCCGGGGGGCTCGGTGCCGGGCTTCCTGGTGCGCTGGTTCCAGACCTCGGGCCTGACCGCGGTGGTCACCGAGATCGAGGCCTACGCGAAGCGCTGAGGCTCGGGGCCTAGATGCCCCCGACGCAAATCCCGAGCCGTCCTCGTGGCGTCTGGCGGCCCGACCCGACGGCCCCTAGGAACGCTCACATATCCCGATATTCCTCACGTTCCGGGTCGCCTGGTCGAACCACCAGTCACCACGATCACCGGCTCGTTATCTACGCCGGTGGCATCTGGAGGCGAGCTGGGAGCCGGTCGTCGGGCGCGTCGAGCCGCTGGTACACGGCACCCGCTCCTCGCTGGTGGCGACCTTGCGGCGGGAGGGGCTGCGTCCCATGGCCCGAACCCACGTGCACCTGGCCGATGGCCTGGAGAGCCACGTGGGCAAGCGAGCCAACGTCGGGGCCCACCTCTGGGTCTGTCCGGTGCGACTGGCGGCCGCCGAGGTAGGGTTGTTTCGCAGTCCGAACGGTGTATTCCTCTGTCGCAGGGTGCCCCCGGAGGCACTGATCGCTCCCCCGGAGTAGGAACGCCGAATGATCGACGTGCACTTCATCCTCTACGTCCGCGACCAGGGCCGCAGCCGCGGCTTCTACGAGGCCGTCCTGGGCGACACCCCGCACCTCGACGTGCCCGGCATGACCCAGTTCGTCCTGCCGGGGGGCGTGCTCCTGGGGCTGATGCCCGAGGCGGGCATCGAGCGGTTGCTGCCCTCCCTCGACACGGGCACCTCGGCCACCGCTCGGGCCGAGCTCTACCTCCTGTGCGACGACCTCGACGCCGCGGTGGAGCGGGCCCGGTCCGCTGGGGCCGAGCTTCTGTCGGAGGCGTCCGAGCGCAGCTGGGGCGACCGGGTGGCCTACCTGCGCGACCTCGATGGCCACGTGCTGGCCTTGGCCTCGGCGGTCAGTCGGTGAGGGGAAGGTCGAGGATGAGGGGTGGGTCGGGCTCGCCGTCCATGTAGTCCCTCGACTCGAGCCGCCCCACGGCCTGCAGCGACCGCACCATCACCTTGCCGTTGTCCGGGTAGCCACACACCTCGTGGGGCTCGTAGGGGCCGATGGCGAGGTAGACGAGGTCGTCGTCGAAGGGGTTCCCCAGCTGATGGGCCACCTGCCGACCGGCGGGGCAGCTGATGCAGTCGCCGGGGCCCACGTCGCGCACCTCGTCGCCGTAGCGCAGGCGCCCCCGGCCGGAGAGCACGAAGAAGACCTCGTCCTCCAGGGTGTGCCAGTGGAGGGGGCAGCCCACGGCGCCCGGTGGCAGGGTGTTGTGGACGACGCCCAGCTTCCCGCCAGCGGCCCGCATGTGTGGGGTGAGGACTCTCCAGTGGGAGGACCAGGGGCCCGCGTCGGTGTGGCGCTCGGTGGGGGCATCGGCGAGCTGGGTGACGGGGTCGAACGGAGCATCGGAAGACATGCGCTACGCCTCGTTCGGGAGGTCGTGCGGGGGCGGCGCGAGGCCGGGAACCGAGGGGTGGGTTTCGGGGGTCAAAGTGGCTCCTGGTGTGGGTACTGGCTGGACCTGTAACGTCGGTGAAAGACGACGACGTCCCTCGGCTGACCTACGATGGTCGGCATGCAACGGTCCCTTCTTCCCCTGCTCTCGGTCGGCTGCTTCGTCGGTGCCTACGAGGACTACGAGGCCTCGGCCTCCATCGAGGCCACGGTCACGGTGGACGCCGACGCCGAGGCGTGGTTCCAGGTGAACGCGGTCCACTCGGTCGTGTTCACCGAGCTCGACGACTCTCCCGCCAATGCCGATCTGCGCGACGGTGGCTACGCCTCGCTGGTGCTCGACGCCACCCGCACCAGCGGCACGGGCACCCTGCGCGCGGAGCTCCTCTACTGGTCTTGCTCGCTCAATGTGTTCGAGGTCGGGCCGCCGCGGCAGGGGGGCCTGTTCTCGTTCACCGCGTCCGGCTCGGCAGAGCTCGGCCACGACATCGACTTCGTCGGCGGCACGAAGCTGGGCATGGGCGACGGCGCGCCGCTGAACTGCTCCCCCGGCGAAGGCGACGGCGGCGTTCGCGTGGTGGGGCTGCGGCTCCTGTCCGAGGGCGACGGGAGCTGGGATGTGGCGGTGCGCACCGAGGTCAGCTTCCAGCGGAGCTACCCGAAGAAGTACTGGGAGGTCGACCCCGGCCGTCTCGAGCTGAGCTGGAATCGGAGCAGCCGGGAGGCCATCGGCTGGGTGCCTCAGCTGCAGGCGACGCAGGGCACCACGCCCACGGGGCCGGTGTTCCAGCCCTGGAGTGGCGCTGCCCTCACCCTGGACGACGGCGGCATCGAGGGCGCCGAGGTGTGCTCGGTCGACGAGGGGCTGTGCACCACGACCGACAGCTTCGGCGGCTGGCGGATGGACCTCGAGGACTACCCCGCCGGCAGCCTGCGCCTGCGCACCTTCGACATCGATGCCGCGGGCTATGCGCCCGCCACGGCGACCTGGCTCGCGCTGCTGGGGCCCGTCACGCCGGTGGACTTCCGCCTGCTGACCGACGACCAACGCAAGGTCATCCACGCCGCCGTGGGCTCCACCCCCGACCCCGCTCGGGGCGACGTGCTGGTCCGGGTGCAGGACACGGCGCTGAACCCCATGGAGGGGGTGCCCCTGGTTCGCCATGGCGGGGCGGGGCCCATCGTCGCCCTCGACCAGTACATGGCGCCCGACCTCGACGCAGGGCCCAGCTCGGGCCGGCGCGGCTATGCCCTCGTGCTCAACGTGCCCGAGGGGCGGTTCGGCGTGAGCGGGCAAGACCCCTGGACGTGCAATCCCCACGCCGGCTTCGTCGGTGAGACGGGCCGAGCGGATGCCTACGTCGTCGCGGGCCGCGTGAGCGAGGTGTTGGTCTCATGCTACTGACCTGGCTGACATGGATGGCGACGGCCTCGGGGGCCTGCGAGCTCGCAGGGGCCGTGCAGGGCACCGTGGGGCAGCAGGTGGCGGCGGAGGCCCGAGCCTCTGCCGGGGCCGTCTACGGGGCCGTGGAGACACTGAACCGCGAGGTGCTGCCGCGTCTCCCGACCGATGAGAATGGGTACCAGCTGTACGTCGGCGACGCCGTGTTCCTCAACGTCGCGCGGCTGCCGATGGAGCACTCCGACCCGCTGGGCTGCAACCGCGGTGAGGTGGCCGAGTACGCCTACGACATCAACACCGTGAACGTGGCGGGGGCTCTGCGGCAGGGGCCGCTCACCGTGGTCTACAGTACCTCCTCCCAGATGTCCTACGCCCCCGCCGGCAGCTTCTGGCGGGGGGGCATCCTGGCGGTGAACGCCCTCGGCGGGGCCTACTGGTCCTTCGCGGCGCCCTTCGTGGGGGCCGACGACGACCTGTACGACGGCATCGGCACCGTCGGTGAGTTCGGCGTGAACTACGACTACATGGCCGGCGCCACCGTCGACGTGTTCGGCAACGACATCGGTGGTGGCTACGTCGGCTCCCGCGGCTTCTACGTCACCGGGCTCTCCCGCGTCACCCGGCTGTTCGCTCGCGCCACCACGTCGAACCAGCTCCAGCGTCTGCCGCAGCTGGTGGGGGGGCTGGGGCGCCTGCCTGTCCCCGGCGACATGCTCACCAGCGTCTACGCGCGTCGCATCGAGACCGGCGCCCTGGAGCAGCCCGAGGTGCCGCTGTTCCAGCGCACGTCGCTCACCAGCACCCACGTGGCCCAGGAGAACATCGCAGGCCTCGTCGACATCGACGCGGCCGCCCGCATCCTCCCGACGCCGGGACTGTACGAGGTGAAGGTGCGGCTGCATCCCAAGCAGACCCTCAGTGATCTCACCGAGGGTCGCGTGACCCCCGAGCTGCTGAGCAGCGTGCACCTCGGCGTCATCCAGAGCCCGGCGGTCGACCGGCTCGGGCTTCCCTCGGTGCCGCTGCTGCAGGCCGGTGCCCAGCGCACCTTCCAGCTCCAGGACGGCTGGATGCTCACCGCGTCCCTGTCCCTCAACAGCGACGAGGTGATGTCGGTCTTCCCCTACGCCCGGAACGCCTTCCTCGTCCGGGTCCAGACCACGCCGGGAGGTGCCTGGTGAGCGCCCTGCGAACCACGGCCGAGCTCTCGGCGGTGCTGGCGACCTTGCTGGCCCTCACGGCCTGTCCTCCCTTCCGACGGATGGACCCCGAGGAGATCTGCGACGAGGTGGCGCGGGCCGTGGGCCTGCGGATCAGCGAGTGCGCTGACGGAGAGCCGGACATCGAGAAGCTCAGCGAGGCCTTCCTCGCCTCCCAGACCTGCACGCCACCGTCGGGCGAGCAGCTGGGCATGGCGCCCTTCGAGTGTGTGGGCGCGGTGCGGGAGATCACCTGTGAGCAGGCGCTGACCTTCCAGCAGGACTGGGACCAGTGGATGGCCGTCTCGCCGGTGTGCGAAGACCTGTTCTCACCGGCACCCACGGGCAGCACGACCACCGATCCGGGGCTTCCCACCTGGACCCAGCCCGGCACGGTGCCCGACCCGACGCAGTCCACGGTGCGCCCCACCGCGGACACCGGCCCCACCGGGCCCACCGCCGACACCGGAACCCCCCCGAACCCCACCGCCACCACCGGCGACACCGCGCCGACAGGCGACACGGGCTTCCCCACGCCGACGCCGTACGACCCGAACCCCTACGCGCTCTCGGTCTCCTCCGGAGGCCTGGTGCGGGTGCCGGTGCCGGCCGGGCTGGGCACGCCGACGCGGAACGCGATGACCATCGAGATGTTCCTGAAGGCGACGGGCCCGGTGGCCGGTGCGGTGAACCTGCTGACCCACGCCCCGACCAAGGGCGCGCCGTACCCGCAGCTGCAGCTGTTCTGGAACCTGGACGCGTCGAACTGCCTGTACGGCGGGGCTTCGTTCGCCACCGGGGCCGTGTCCCTGTTCATCACCAGCGAGGACGGCTGGACGCGGGCTGCCGGCAGCTGGACCCCGCCGGTCCTCGACGACGGTCAGTGGCACCACGTCTCCGCGGTGGCCGACGACACTACCCAGGTGGGGGGGTTCCGGCTCTACGTCGACGGCGTGCTGCAGAGCCTGCAGCACCAGTGCCAGAACGACCTGGGCACCGTGCCCATCGGCGGGAATCTGGAGCTGGTTCGGGGCGTGCCCTACGGCACCGAGGTGCGGGTCGACGACCTTCGCCTGTGGGGGGCCGCACGAACCGAGGCCGACATCCTCGCCGACGCCACCGGGCCCCTGCCCATGAAGCGCTGGAAGGACCCTTCCCTGCTGCTCTACCTGCCCATGGACGAGCTGGTCGACCTGGGGCAGAACGCCGACGGCGCCGACGACGTAGAAGACCTCAGCGGGAGCGGCGCCCACGGCGACCTCGATGGTCCCGTGGTGCTCACCGCCGACGCGCCGTAGCCGGGCGCGCTCCTACGCGCCGGACTCTCGGAACCACTGCACCGTGCGGTCGGTTCCTTCGGCCAGGGGCACGCGAATGCGGTAGCCGAAGTCTTCCTTCGCGGGGGTCATGTCGTACCAGTGGCTGCGGGCCAGGGCCGCTGCGAGGAACTTGGTCATGCGGGGCTCGCCGGACAGCCCGAAGACGCGCCAGGCGCCCTCCATGAGGCCGCCCACCGCGGACGCCATGCCCAGGCTGATCTTCTTGTCGACCGTGGGGGCGTCGACCCGGGGGAGGAAGTCGTTCACCCAGTCCCACAGCTTCACCGGCTCGTCGTTGCTGATGAAGTAGGCCTTGCCCGCGCAGGGGGCCTCGGGGCCGGTCATGGCGGCGGCGGCGTCGAGGTGGGCCCAGGCAGCGTTGTCGACGTAGGTGATGTCGACCACGTTGCTGCCGTCACCGACGATGCGGAGCTTGCCCTCGCGGGCCCGACCCACCACCCGCGGGAGCAGGTTGTTGTCGCGGGGGCCGATGATCAGGTGGGGACGGAGGGACACCGTGGCGAGCTTGCCACCATCGGCCAGATCGCGGCCGTTGGCCTCGAGCAGGAGCTTCTCGGCGGCGGCCTTGCTCTCGCCGTAGAAGGACTCCCACTGGTCGGGGTAGGGGGCGGAGCCGATGCCGGTGACCTCACCCTCGTAGCCGATGACCGACGGGGTGCTGGTGTAGATCAGCTGCGGCACGCTCTCGGCGATGCAGGCCTCGAGCAGATGCTCGGTGCCCGTGACGTTGATGCCCCAGAAGTCGTCGCGGCTGCCCCAGTAGCCCGCCTTGCTGGCCACGTGGAAGACGGCGGTGCAGCCGGCCACGGCGTCGCGCACGGCGGCGGCGTCGCGCAGGTCGACCTGCAGCCCCTTGGCGCCGAGGGCCTCCACCTCGGGGTAGCTGCCGCGGGCGAGGAAGCGGACCTCGTGGCCCTCTTCCAGCAGTAGCTCGACGATGCGACGGCCGAGGAAGCCGCCTCCTCCGGTGACGAGGGCGGTCATGCGGCCTCCTTGGCGAGGTCTGCGGCCGCACCGGCGGCCCATTGCTTGAGGTCTTCCCGACGGATCTTCGAGTTGTGGCGAGCGTCGGTGGGGAAGCCCGGGTGATGGAGGAAGCGCTTCACGAGCCCCGCGTGCTCGGTGTCGGCGGCGAGCGCCACCAGGGCGGCCTCCACCTCGGACGACCAGGCCTTGCCCGGCTCCATCTCGACACAGAGGACGGGCACCTCGCGACCGCTGGGGCCGAGGCCGACCAAGGCGGTGCGGAACACGTCGGGGTGCTCGTTGAACACGCCCTCGACGGGCACCGCAGGCACCATGCCGGACGCGGTCTGCAGCCGGTGGGCCTTGCGGCCGCAGAACCAGAGCCGGCCGTTCTCGTCGAGGTAGCCGAGGTCGCCCATGCGATGCCGGACCCGGTCGCCGTCGACGATCTTGGCCGTGGCGTTGGCCTCGGGGGCGTTCTTGTACTCGGGGCTCACCATGTCGCCGGCCACGACCACCTCACCGACGGTGTGGGGCGGCAGCACGAGGTCAGTGGACCAGGTGGGGATGGGGTCGTCGGTGACGGCGATGATGTCGGCCGTGGCGCCGGGCGCGATGGGGCCCACACAGGTGCCGTGGCCCGCCGCGGTGCGGTCCCAGCAGCCACCGAGGATCTCGTCGGTGCCGACCCAGGAGATGGGCATGGCCTCGGTGGCGCCGTAGGGCGTGAACACCTGGGCGCCCTCGGGCAGGATCTGCCGGAAGCGGCGGTGCAGGTAGGCCGGGATGGGGGCGCCGACGGTGAGCAGCGTGCGTAGCTCGGGCAGGGTGATGCCCTTGTCGAGGCAGTAGCGGCTGGCGTTCTGCCACACGATGGGCGAGCCGAACGCGACGTCGACCTTGCCATGGGTGATGGCTGCCACGATGTCTTCGGGCTTGGCCGTCGCCGGCTTGGAGAGGTTCATCGACGGGATGACCGAGGTCATGCCCAAGCAGATGTCGAAGATGGCGAAGGCCGCGAAGGCCTGCATGTCGCGCTGGCCGGGCTGGAAGTCGAACATCTTCTGGAGGGTGTCGACCTGGCTGGCGAACATGGCCTGCTTGCTGGCCACGCCCTTGGCGGTGCCGGTGGACCCCGACGTGAAGATGATCGCGGCGTCGTCGCTGGCCTCGCGCAGGGCGAGCGGGAAGGGCTCGGACCCCGGCTGGTGGCACTTCGCGAGAGTGCTGCCGCCCCAGAACCAGCGGCTGCCGGCGGTGATCAGCACCTCGGCGCTGGCGAACGGACGACGCACGAACGTGCGGACCGCGTGCACCAGCGACATCGCCACCACCACCCGGGGCTGGTTGCGCTCGATGCACTTCAGCAGGTTGGGGATGCCCATGCCGGGGTCGAGGAGCACCGGCACCGCGCCCACCTTGAACAGGGCGAAGAGCACGGCGTAGAAGTCCAGCGAGGGCTTCACCAGCATCAGGGTGCGGTCGCCGGGGCGGATGCCCTGCTCGACGAAGCCGTAGGCGTAGGCGTCGCTCTGGCGGTCGAGCTCGGCGAAGGTCCACACGTCCCACGAGGGGGCATCGGTGCGGTAGTTCTTCGCGGGGAACTCGAGGGCCGGGGCGTCGGGCCGCTCCGTGGCGTGGCGGCGCAGGGCAGAGGCGACGTTGTGGGTACCCATGGGACCTTCCTTCGGGGGGCCCCCGTAACGCCGCCAGGCCGAGGCGGCCTCGGGGGACCTGCCTGGCGCGAGCTCGGCGCAAGATCGGGTTAGAGCCGTGGGGATGCTGTGGTGGCTGCTGGCTTGTACGGGGGCGGACCCGGTCGAGGGTCCGTCGAGGTCGGTCGACACAGCGGTCCTGTCGACGGGCGAGGCCACGACTCCGACGGGCACGGTGCCGGGTCCCACGGGCTCCACCGGCACCGGCACCACCGCTGTCACGGGCGACACGGCCCCGCGCTCGACCACCGGGCTCCGCGGCACCGGCGCGACGGCCGACACCGCCGACACCGCCTTGCAGGTGCCGCTCGTCACCGACGCCCTCCTCGGCCGATGCGACCCCACCTTCCAGGCGGGCAACCAGGCCCCGTTGATGCACCGGGTCACGCTGACCGGTGGCAGCCGCTGCAACGACGGCACGCCGCCGGTGCTGTTCGTTCGCCCGGCCTCCGATCCCGGTGAAGACCGCTGGGTCGTGCACTTCGACGGCGGCGGTCGCTGCGGCAGCGGCGAGGAGTGTGCCCAGCGCTGGTGTGGGGAGGGCTTCTACGACGCCACCAAGATGAGCTCCCGCTGGGCGCCGCTGTCCCGGGGGGCCGAGGGCATCTTGTCCGACCGCCCCGAGAACCGGTTCGCCGGCTGGAACCTGGTGCTGGTGAAGTACTGCAGCTCCGATTTCTGGGTGGGCGACCGCCGCAACGCGGTGCTTCACACGGACGACGGCACGCCCTACCGGGTGCACTTCGAGGGGGCGCGCATCGTCGACGACGTGGTCGACTGGCTCCAGGTCGGCGGCCCGTCGGACGACGGCCTCGTCAGCCTGCCGGCCGCCACCGGGGCCTCCCTGGTCCTCATCAGCGGCAGCAGCGCGGGGGGCATGGGGGTCAACCAGCACCTCGACACCGTCGCCGGCGGCGTAGCCCCCGCCCCCGCCGTGGGGCTGATCGATGCCATGGTCACGCCGGATGCCGGCCTCATGGGGGTCGCCGGGCTCGAGCAGGCCTGGGTCGACGAGCTCGACCACGCCTACCACCACGAGGTGATGGCCCTCTACGGCGGCCGACTCCATCCGGGCTGCGTCGCGGCCGAGGTCGCCGCCCCGCAGACCTGCTGGCTGCCCACGCCCCTGCAGTTCACCTACCTGCAGACGCCGTACTTCCTCCACCACGACCTGCGCGATCTGTCGCTGTCGGACAGCATTCGTGCCCTCGGCGCCCCCCTCGATGGCTACGCCGTGGCGAGCCAGCAGCTGCTGATCGACCTGGCAGCGGCTCGGCCCGAGCTCGGGGTGCGGGGGGCTTCCTGCCGCGACCACACGGCCCTCACCCACGACGACCGCTTCCTTCGCCACACCGTGCACGGCCAGACCCTCCACGACGCCCTGTGGGACTGGCTGGAGGGAGGCACGGTGCATCAGGTGCACCAGGCCCAGGGCGACTCGGTCTGCCGTTGAGGCCGCAGCGGGGCGCCGCTCAGCGCCGCAGCTGTGCCCACCAGTAGGCTGCCCCGAGGGCCGCTCCCCCCAGGTGGGCGGCGTGGGCGATGCCATCGCCGGGGCCCACCATGCCCACCACGTCGAGGGCGACGAAGGCGCCGACCGCCAGCCACGCGGGCATGGGCAGGATGAACCAGATCAGCAGCTTGCGGTGGGGGTAGGTGAGGGCGAAGACCACGCTCAGAGCCAGCACGGCCCCCGAAGCTCCCAGCATGGGCGCCGACGAGAGCACCAGGTGGAAGATCGACGCGACGATGCCGCCGGCCAGGTACAGCGCCACGAGGTGCCGCGCGCCGTAGCGGTGGAGCACGGGCGTGCCGAAGACCCACAGGCCGAACAGGTTGAAGAGCAGGTGGTTGGCGTCGTAGTGGCCGAAGGCCGCCGTGAGGAGCGTCCACGGCTGGGTGAGCCAGGTACGCGGGTCGAAGACGACGTTGCTGAGCACGAGGTCGCCGAGGCCGGAGTCGGCCAGGACGTGGATGGCCACGAAGACCGCGACGTTCAGGCCCATCAGCACGTGGAGCGGGTTCCACGTGGAGATGCGGGCGAACGGGCCGGCGGTGGAGGGGTTCGGCTGGTTGAGCGGTCGGGAGTAGCGTCGTGCCATGGCGCCTTCGTACGCACGCTGCCGCCGACCGGAAAGCGCCTGAGACCGAAGGCGACAAGCTCGGCGCGCCCACCGTGCCCACCGAACGCGTTACGACGCCACGGTTCCGGGGTCGCCCTCTCGCCCATCGGTGTCCCTGGCTCGCGGAGAAGGCCGTATGAAGTACAAGAATGTCGCCATCGACTCGGTTGGCTACGTCCTTCCGCCCCACGTGGTTCCGTCCAGCCAGATCGAGGAGGCCATCCGCCCCACCCTCGACCGGCTCGGCCTCCCGCCCGGGCAGCTCGAGAAGCTCTCGGGCGTCAAGGAGCGGCGCTGGTGGGACCCGGGCGTGCAGCCGTCCACCGTGGCCGCCATGGCGGGCGAGAAGGCGCTCGCCAACGCTGGGGTGTCCCGTGAGCAGGTCGACTGCCTCATCAACACCAGCGTGTGCCGCGACTACCTCGAGCCGGCGACCGCCGCGATGGTGGCCGGCAAGATGGGCCTGTCCCACCACACCTTCAGCTTCGACATCGCCAACGCCTGCATGGGCTTCCTCAACGGGCTGGTCACCGCGGCGAACATGATCGAGCTCGGGCAGGTCGACACCGTGCTCGTGGTCGACGGCGAGAGCAGCCGCGAGCCCGTCTCGGCGACCATCCATCGCCTCAACAACCCGATGGCCACGGCCGACACCTTCCGCGACAACTTCGCCACGCTCACCCTCGGGTCGGGCGCGGTCGCTGCGGTGGTCCGCCGAAAGGACCTCTGCCGGAACGGCGGCCACAGCCTCAATGGCGCGGTGTTCCGCTCGGCCCCCGAGTACAACGAGCTCTGCCTCGGCAACCACACCGAGATGAAGGCCGACCCCCACGGGCTGCTGGTGCATGGCGTCGGTCTCGCTGTCGAGACCTGGCCCAAGGCCGTCGAGGAGTTCGGCTGGCGTCCCGGCGACGTCGACGAGTTCGTCTGCCACCAGGTCTCCCTGGCCCACTTCACCCACACCTTCCAGCAGCTCGAGCTGCCGCTGGAGCGGGCACTCCTCACCTTCCCCTACCTGGGCAACGTCGGCCCGGCCTCGTGCCCGCTGACCCTCGCGCTCGGGGAGGCCCAGGGCCGCATCGTGCCGGGCAAGGAAGTGTGCCTGTTCGCGGTCGGCAGCGGCCTGGGCTGCGTCATTCTCTCCGTGTCCTGGTAGACACGACCAAAGCGAGCCGGACATGACCGACTACGAGTCCCTCCCTGCCGAGGTGAAGGCCCACTACCCGTGGCCCGGCGCCTTCCACACTGCCGCCAGCGGCCACCAGCAGCACTACCTCGACGAAGGCGAGGGCGAGGTGCTGCTCATGGTGCACGGCAACCCCACCTGGTCGTTCTACTACCGGCGCCTGGTGCAGGAGTTCTCGGGCGACTTCCGCTGCATCGTGCCCGACCACGTGGGCCACGGCTTGTCCGACAAGCCCCAGGAGTGGTCGTACCGGCTGCAAGACCACATCGACAACCTGGTCTCCCTCATCGACCACCTCGATCTGCACGACATCACGCTCCTCGTGCACGACTGGGGCGGCGCCATCGGCTTCGGAGCCGCCCTGGCCCGCAAGGAGCGCATCAAGCGCCTGGTGGTGTTCAACACGGCCGTGTTCATGGAGAAGGTCCCCCTCACCATCCGCACCGCCCGCAGGCGGGTGTTCGGCGAGGCGGCCATCCTCGGGCTCAACGGCTTCCTCCGCGGCGGCCTGATGCAGGGCGTGGTCGACCGCAAGCGGATGAAGGGTGGCGTGGGCGCTGGCTACTTCGCTCCCTACAACAGCCCGGCCAACCGCATCGGCCACCTCAAGTTCATCCGCGACATCCCCCTCGAGGACGGGCACCCCACCCGGGCCACCATCGACCGTCTCGACCGCGAGGTCGACAGCCTCAACGAGCTGCCCACGGTCTTCCTCTGGGGCGACCGCGACTTCGTCTTCACGCCGCGCTTCCTGCACGAGCACTGGCTGAAGAAGTTCCCCGAGGCCGAGGTCCACCAGTTCGCCGACGCCGCCCACTGGGTGGTGGAAGACGCCCACGACGAGATCGTCCCGAAGATCCGCGACTTCCTGCAGCGTCACCCGCTCGCCCAGGGCTGAGCGGCCGCCGGCAGCGAGCCGGTGGGTGCGCCATCAGCTGCCTTCGGTCTCGCTGTCGCTCGTGCCTTCGCTCTCGGGCGTGGCGTTGCGGGCGTTGACCGTGAGCCCGACCAGCCCCAGCAGCATCATCAGCAGTCCACCGAACATGGCCCGCTGGATGTTCAGCAGCCGGCCGGCATCCTCGGACTGGACCGCGCCGCCCGCGAGGAAGAGCGCGAACAGCATGAGCATGGTGAGCACCGGCGGCAGATAGCGCGCCAGCACGACCTTGGGGCGGAGCCACCAGCACCACGCCATGGCGATGGCGTACAAGATGGTGAGCTCGGAGAACGAAGCGGCGTACACGGCGGGCTCCCGGCGGGCTGAGGCTACCGAGCGTACAGCGTCACGTCGGTCGCGGCGGCCCGTGCGATCTGCAAAGCGGCGTCCCAGCGCGGGTGACGGACCATCAAGAAGCCATCGCTCACGAGGGTCTGCTTCCAGTTCCGGCGGCGCGCGCCCACGGGGAGGAGGTTGTCCCAGACGACGGTGGAACCGAAGCGCCGATGGAAGGCCTCGACCCCCTCGCGGCGATGGATGGTGCCCTCGCCCTGCGCGCGCTTGAAGATGATGGCGGTGTTGTGGCGGCGGGTGGTGTCGGCCTCGAAGGACTTCCAGCACACGCTCCGCGCCCACTCCCGGAACAGGTCGATGTCGCTGGTGAAGTTCATCTGGTCGACGAGGTGGGCCCCGCCGGGTCGGCAGCCGATCTCGCCGAACACGACCTCGCCGTTGGACTTCAGGTACCACTCCATGTGGGTGAAGCCCGTGCCCATTCCGAGGGCGCCGAGCACCTTGCGGCCCAGCTCGATGCCGTCGCGGAGCTTCGGCTGAGCGAGGTCGCGCACGGTGCAGATGATGGGGCTGACCCAGTGGTTCTGCCGGGCGATGAGGGGGCGGGGGAGGTACTGGGCAACGTTCTCGTAGACCGGCTTGCCGTCGATGCAGACGGTGTCGTACGTGAACTCCTCGCCGTCGACGAACTCCTCGACGCTCACCTCGGGCACGTGGCGGGTCTTCTGGAGCACGTCGTGGAGCTGGGCGGCATCGTCGACCCGGTAGGTGTCGGCGCTGCCGGCGCCGGCGATGGGCTTGATGATGAGGGGGAAGCCGAACGACTTCGCCGCGGCCAGGGTCTCCTCCTCGGTGCGGACGCGGGCCGAGTAGGGGACCCGCAACCCGGCGGCGGCGATGCGCTCCTTCATCAGTTGCTTGTCGCGGAAGCCGAGCACGGTGTCGTGGCTCATGCCGGGCACGCCGAGCTCTTCGCGCATGCGGGCAGCGAGGAGCACCATGGGCTCCCACATGGCCTCGATGCGGTCGGGGCGGCGGCCGCCCAGCCAGGCCTTCACCCGCTGAATCACGTCGCCTTCGTCCATGATGCGGGGGACCTGCAGGTAGCCGGTGAGGGCCCGACGCGTGATCACGGGGAGGCTTCGCTCGGGGCTGTCGCCGACGCCCCAGACCCGGGCGCCGACCTGGGCGAGGCCCCGCACGTAGTTGGGCATCTCGGGGGGATAGCCGGGGGACAGGAAGACGACGTCCATGACAGCCTCCGCGTGGGTGCGGCGCCCTATCACGCCGGAGGGAGGTCGGGAACCAACCGCTGCGAATCCCGTGGAGCCCGCCGCGGGGGTGTCGACCGAGCCCAGCCATCGAGGTAGACCGCCGCCCGGAGGCTCCATGCCCGGTGTCCGCAATGTGGTGTACGTCGCCCCCTTTCCCGGCATCCGAACGACCCATCGTTTCGGGCGAGCCCTGGCCTCGCTGCCGGGGGTGCGGCTCCTCGGGCTGTTCCAGGAGCGGCCGAGCGCCGAGGTCGCCGCCATCTACGACGACGTGGTGGTGGTCCCGTCGGCCCTGCATCCCGGTCAGCTCCTCGACGGCTGCGAGGTCCTCCGTCGTCGCTACGGCACCCTCCATCGCATCGTTGGCATCCTCGAAGACCTCCAGGTGCCTCTCGCCATGCTCCGCCGGCACTACGGCATGCCCG
>ENA-OWNT01003117-OWNT01003117.1-seawater-metagenome-genome-assembly--contig:-NODE-3117-length-16067-cov-4.860475_pt1 | contig 16067 bp, 15 predicted proteins | sample MGYA00238136_ERZ651165 | MGnify/ENA primary metagenome ERZ651165 (study PRJEB26861, sample SAMN08777766) | seawater metagenome | isolation source: coastal seawater | place: USA: Florida | collected...
CCCGCTTAGCTCAGTTGGTTAGAGCATCTGACTGTTAATCAGAGGGTCGCTGGTTCGAGTCCAGCAGCGGGAGCCATCACGACGAGAAGCCCAGGTGGTTGATTCACCTGGGCTTTTCTCGTTCTCGGGCTGGTGTCCGTTCGCTCATGCGAAGCCCCCCACCGGCCTGTCGCCCGGACCCCGCTCCGATTGGCGGTTCGAGAGCAACCATGCACCTCGATGCTTCCCGGCCGCCCCCACGCGCGACGGTCCATCGGAGCCGAGCCCCTGGGAGCACCTCGAACCCGGGGCGCTGCCAGATGTGCACTTCGGGGTGGCCTGGTCCGACGACTGCCACTCGTTCCCCCGGAGCCGGCTGCAACGAAGTTGGCTTCGCCGTCATCGACCTCGAGGGCCAGGTCCTCTCCGAGTTCCACGTGCCGGGCTCCGAGACCTGGCGACCGGACCGCCTCGTGCTGCAGCCGGGGGGCTACGGCCAGTTCCTCGCGGTGATCGACCGCTGGCTCGTGCCTCCAGCCAGCAGCGGAGTCCCGGCCGTGCATGAGCCGTGGCAGGTCTGGCGCGCGGACGCCTACGACGGCTCCTTCACCGAGCTCGCCCGCTGGGACGCCTTCCTCGATGGCCCCATGCTGACCCAGGCCGGGCGCCACGTGGACGTGGGCGGTTGGGGCGGCTTCCTGCAGGCCGGCATCCTGCCCACGTCCCCCGATTGGCTCTATCTCTGGGCCGGTGGGACCACCTCTGCGGGGGCCAACCCCGCGACCTGCGAGCCGTCCACATCTCGAACCCGATGGTGCTCGACAGCACCTGGGCCCACGAGGACATCCTGCCCCCCGAGTTGGCGACCGCCGGCTACTCCGTGTGGCCCTTCCATTTCGGCGCGCGCACCGATGCGGTCGGCGATGCCTCGATGGTGTTCGGGGTGTCGCCGGGCCTCTGCCTGGACACGCCCGAGGGCATCACGCCCGACCTGCTCGCCTGGAGCCCCGACGAGGGTGTGCTGTGGCACCGCGAACTCGAGGAGCCCTGGTGGGCCCGAAACAACAACCACGACGCAGCGTCTGGTGACAGCGGGCCGCGCTGCGCGTCGCCGCGACGGACACCGAGGTCCTTTGGATCGTGGACAGCACCGCGGGCTCGGTGGAGGGTTCCCTCGACGACACGCTCACCGACTTGCGCCCGGGCTCCCTCTTCGACGCCGAGGGCCCGACCCCCTCGGTCGTCGGTACCGGCGACGCCTTCACCCACGACGAGATCGAGATCTATCACCGTCGTGTTGATCCCCGAGGTCGAGGACGGCGGATAGGCTCGACGTCGCACGATCAGGAGAAAACTCAAAGAAATCTGGCGGACTCCCGCCCCCCGGAGCGCAGCAGCAGGTGAACCCCCCAACCGGAGTCCACCATGAATCGCCAGCTCTTCCTGATCCCCGCTCTGCTCTGCGCAACCACCACCGCCGCCGCTGCCCCCATCGCTCAGTACGAGGCGATGATCGAGGCCCCCGACGGCCGCTACGTCGTCGCTCCTTCGGGCGACCGGGCTGGCCAGCTCAACGCCAACCGGGTCACGCCGGGCAACCCCACGACGTTCACGGTCCTCGAGCACGAGGACGGCAGCTTCACCCTCAGAAGCCAACTGGACCTCTGGGCCGCGGTGGAGCCTGGCGACAGCGCCGCCGAGGTAGTCGCGGACCGAGCCTACACCGGCTCCTGGCTCCACCTGCGCGCCCCCGGCGGCCACCCCATCTTCGATCAGCCGCTGCCCGTGCAGAGCCACCACGGCACCTACTGGCACCAGGCCGGCAACCAGCTCGAGGCCGAGGCCGCTGCCCCCGGGCCCGACCACCTGTTCACCTTCCAGAAGCAGGGCCTGATGGCGCGCTTCCTCGACCCCGACGGGCACACCGTGCAGGCCGACGGCGACACGGTGTACACCGGCGACCTTGAGATCCCGGCCACCGACGGCCAAGCGATGCTGCTGCCCAATGCGGTGATCACCTACCAGCGCAATGGGGACAGCTCCTTCGCGAAGTTCCAGGGCAGCGCCGACGCCCCTGATTTCGTCCTCAACGGCGCCGCGGGCGACCTGGGAGCCGTGGCTGGCGACCGCGTCTCCGTCGGGCTCCGCACGCCCCTGAGCTACTGGCCTGCCGAGCTCGACCGCGCCCAGAGCTACGTCCGCATTCGCTCCACGACCGCCGCCACCTGGGGGGATGTGCACATCGCTCCGGCCCAGGGCGGGAGCCGCTACCAGATGATCTTCGACCACGACAGTGGCGCAGTGCACGTCCGCGGAACCCTGGACGTGCTCGGCGAGTCCGGTGATGGCTGGATGAGCACCGGCGGCGACCTGCCCTTCGACGTCCGCACCACGGGCATCGAGCAGCGCACCGCGCTGGGCCTCGACATCGAGGGCGCAGCCGTCGTCACCATGGACTTCACGGACCATGGCTGGGGCGACATCGCGACCCTGAGCACGGGCGGCGAGCTGACCGTCGGCTTCGACCGCGCCGGCACTCCGATGACCCTGAGCCTCACCGACGCCCAGATCGACGCCGACATCGACGGCGCGCAGATCCTCGGCGAGATGGGCCCGTCCACCCTCGCGCTTCCCCACTCCATCGAGCTGCAGGTCGGGTCCGCCACCGTGGACGCAAACCTGCCCGCCGACATCATGTTCAGCGTCGCCGGCACCCAGCTCGGAGACGCCAACGACACGGCCCGCGAGTGGCTCTTCAGCGGGGATGTGACCGTCTCCGCCCAGTCGGACGAGACCGCGCTGCTCGGCACCCTGAAGTGGCGCAACAACCGCCTGGACGTCGACTGGAACAGCGCCAGCTGGACCGACCCCGCCGCCGACCACCCCCTCGACGGCATCAAGGACGCCGCGGACGACCGGGGCCATGGCCGCCGCCTGAAGACCTACAGCCTCGTGCCGGTGTGGGACTACGATCGCAACCGTGAGGTGCTGGAGGAGGCCGAGATGAACGTGGAGCCCAGGTGGAACCCCGCGGCCGGCACCGTGCATCTCGAGCAGGAAGTCGACACCCAGGTCACCGCCGGCGAAGTGGTCCTGGGCAATCGAAGCGTCAGCGTCGAGGACCGGGGCCAGATCGAGTTCGGCCTCTGGTACGCCGGTGAGTTCCAGCCCTTCTACGCCAATGTGAACTAGCGCCCGCCGATCGCTTCGAGGCCCGCGCCCCCCCCCGGGACGCGGGCTTCGCTGCTTGGGCCTCCGCTGGGACCGCCTCCGTCATGCTGCCCCGCCCCTCGTGTCCGAATCGCCCGACGTCACAGTCCTCCTCCAGCGCGCCAGCGAGGGCGACCTCCTCGCCCAGGACGCCCTAGGGGGACGCGCCTGCCGACACGCTCTCTGGTTCGTATTCCGGGAATGTTGGGGAGCCATAGTCAACAAGAAAGCCCAGGTGCCTGAAACGCCTGGGCTTTCTTGGTTCTCGCCTTGGCTGCTCCCAGCGCGGACTCGAACCCGCGAACAGGGGACGTCTCTGCATCTCCTCCGCTGTTTCCCGAGCGAACACGCCGCCTTCCCCATCTTGGACTCGAACCGCCCCTGCGACCTGACGGACGTGGCCGGATGCGGTATCCAGAGGTATGGCGTTCTCCGAGCCCGAACTCGCCCTCATCCGGTCCACCGCCGGTGCCTTCGTCGATCGCCGCCAGCCGCCGCCCGAGCTCCTCGACAAGCTCCGATTCGAAGTCGAGATCGACGGGCACGCCGTCACGATCTGGGAGGTACGGCCCGCCTGGATGCGCCCGGGCGAGAGCCGGCTCGGCGTCGCCCGATTCCGGTTCACTCGTACCCGGGGTGACTGGACGCTCTACTGGATGCGTCGCGACTTGAAGTGGCACGCCTACTACAACGCGGCGCCCACCCGCTCCCTCGCCGACCTGGTTCGGATCGTCGACGAGGACGCCTCCTGCGCCTTCTTTGGCTGACGCAGGCCGTCCGGCTGCTCAGAGGTTCCAACCGCAGGTGGACTACGACTTCGCCCAGCTCCAGGCCTGCGGTTGCCAGACGCCCTCTTGCTCGCCGACGAGCACGGGGGCGAGGAACTCGGCGGCGGCGGCCACCACCGTGTCCAGGTCACCCCACGGCAGGCCGTTGGTCCGAGCGATCTCGGCGTAGGGCGCCGCCCAGAACTCGGGAGGCGAAGGAACCGCCGCCGGCAGGGGATGAGTGTCGCGGTGGGTCCATGTCCGCTGGATCGCCGTCCGCAGCGTCCCCGCCTCGACGGTCCTGACGCTCGCCAGCAGCGCGATGTCCGGCAGATCCTTGACCCGCGAGTTCGGCCTACTCCGGGGGAGCGTGTAAGCGTGCAGCTTCTCCGCGATGTGGGTCTCGAGCGGGTACACCGGTACGACCGGCGGCTTCAGGCCCGCGAAGTCGAGCCACCCGGCCGGCTCGATCAGGTCGACCTCTCCGCCGAGGGGTTCGGCGAACGCTACGTCGACCCCGAACGGACGTCCGTAGAGCTTGTCCGCGATGCGCGGTTCGACCCGGAAGCGGAGCCCCTCGTACGCCATGCCCTCCGCCTCGATCTGCGGGTGGCGCGGGTCCGGGACGACGAGGAACTCCAGGTGGTCCCCAAGGTCGAGCCGCCCGGCACTCTGCAGGCGGGCGAGGGTCCGGCCTGGGGGGCCGACCAACCGGAGATCGACGTCCTTGGTCGTGCGTGCCCGCTCCAGGCGTAGCTCGAGCACGAGCCCACCCTTCAGGACCAGCGCATCTTCGAACTCCGCGACCAGCCGGGCCAGGAACCGCTCGAAGACGACGAGCTGCCGGACCCGTTGCAGCTCCAGCCCATCTCCGGCCGCCCGGCGGCGCAGCCGCGCCTCAGGGGCAGCGCGAAAACCAACCGGTGTCGGGTAGCGCGCCCCGGTCACGACGCCGCTCGGTCAGCGCGGCGGCGAAGCTCGCGCACCTCTCGCCTCGCGAGGCGCCCCGCGGCCGACGCCTGCTTGATCGCCTGCTGGACAAGGTCGGGGGCCACTGCGGAGTCGATGCAGTCCGCGATCGTTCGGAACACCGCGGTCACCGGGACGTGCCCCACCCAGCGCCGCTCCTCTTCGGCGAGGTCGGCGTGGTGCAGGCGGAGCACCTCGGGGATCCGCAGTCGCCTCCCCTTCCACGCAGCCGGCACCGTCATCTCCACCTCGGCGGGCAGCACATCCGACAGGTCGTAGAGCGCCAGCGCCGTCCGGTGGCTGAACACGCCTTCCCGGTTCGACCAGAGCCAGAGCTCGACGAGCTGCTCATCGTCCTGCGGCGGGAAGTGACGGACCCGGTAGATGCCCCGCCGGATCCGTTCGAGGCGCCCGCGCTTGAGGTGGTGGATCAGCAGCTCGGGCGAGAAGCCCACCTCGGCCGCCTGGTCCGTCCGGAACAGCCCGGCTTGGCTCGCGGCCTGGTCGAGCAGGAGATCCCAGTCTGGGGCGGCGGCCACCACGCACACAACCTAAGCCGTACTTAGGTTTAGCACAAGACAAAACCTAAGCGTCACTTAGGTTCCATGCATGCCGACCGGTGCCAGCTCGGAGCGCACGACTGGGCAGAGCTGCCGCTGCACTCGATCCTCGCGATCCGTCGACACCAGGAACTTGGCGTAGGCGTCCACCACGGGGAGCCAGACATCGAGAGAGCCCAGGCACCTGCCTGGGCTCTCGTCGTTCTGGGCTCGGCCCTCGGTCCTGCGGCGCCAACGCCCCTCCGGGGACTCCGGCCCGAACGCGTTGGCCCGCGATGCGTGCTATTGCCGCGCATGCTCCACACGATCCTCACCCACCCGGGCGGCGCCCACAAAGACGACCTGCTCGCCGTCTGCGTGCTCGCAGCGACCTCGGGCGCTCCCATCGTCCGACGCACCCCTACCCCGGAGGAGCTCGACGATCCCGGGGTCGCAGTCGTCGACATCGGAGGCGTGCACGATCCGGCGCGCTCGAACTTCGACCACCACCACTTCCCCCGCGAGCATCCTCCGACGTGCGCGCTCAGCCTGGTCCTGCGCGACCTGGGCCTGTACGACGACGCACTCCTGTTTTGTCCCTGGCTCGAGCCGGCCGAGTGGTTCGACTCCCGTGGACCCAAGAAGACGGCGGCGTTCCTGGGCGTCCCCCGCAAGGCCATCTCGCAGCTCCACTCCCCCATCGACGGCACGCTGCTCCGCCAGTTCGCGCGGCGGTCGGAGCACGCGGCGGGCGAGCCGGTGTACGAGTTCATGCGCCTCGTGGGCCAGGACCTGCTCGACCACCTGGCGGTCGTGCGCGAGCGGATCGCCTTCGTGGCCGAGCACGCCGAGCGCTGGGCACTGCGCGTGGGCGAGGACGTCATCGAGGCCGTGTTCCTGCCCCGCACCGACCCGCTGGCGGACGAGCCCAGCAACGCGGTGGGCGCCTACATCCGCGCCGAGGGGCTCGAGGCCACGATCGCCGCCATCGTCTACCCGGACCGGCGCGGCAGCGGCTACGGCATCGGTCGGTACGAGGACCACCCCAAGCTCGACTTCTCGCGGGTCGAGGGCGAGCCGGACGTGCACTTCGCCCACACCAGCGGGTTCATGTGCAAGACGACCGCGACCGACCCCCGGCGCCTCCAGGAGCTGATGACCGGAGCGTGGGGCTGAGCGTGTGACCGTGGACCGACCGACGCTCTATCTGAACCACGCCGGCACCAGCTGGCCGAAGCCTCCGCGGGTCCGCGCCGCGGTGGAGCGCGCGCTGGACGCCGACCCATCTACGTGGGCCGAGGACTTCGCCCGCGACCACGCGACGGTGGCGCGCGCCTTCGGTCTGGACTCCCCCGACCGCCTGCTCCTCACTCCAGGCTGCACGTCGGCCCTCGCGGTCGCGATCGCAGACCTCCCCTGGCAGCCCGGCGATCGGGTCCTGACCAGCTCCATGGAGCACCACGCGGTCGTCCGGCCCCTCCTGAAGCTCCGGGAGCGCGGCGTGCGTGTCACGTTCCTGCCGCGTGCTTCCGCCGGGCCGCTGGACCTCGACGCCGCGCGCGCCGAGCTCGCCCGTGGGGACGTGCGCCTCGTGGCGATCTCGGCGGCCGCCAACGTCACCGGGGAGCGCCTGCCGGTCGACGTCCTCGTGCGGGAGGCCCACGCCGCCGGTGCCCTCGTGCTCGTGGACGGCGCCCAGGTCACGGGGTGGGACGACCTGGACCTTCTGAGGCTCGAGGCGGACCTCTTCGCCTTCGCCGGCCACAAGGGACCCCAAGCGCCGTGGGGGATCGGGGGGCTCTACGTGCGCCCCGGTGTGCGGATGCAGTGCCTGGCGGCCGTCTGTGAGCTGCCCACCGAGGGCGGCGGGACGATGCCGAGCTGGTGTGACGTGGGCTCGGTGGACCGGCTCGCCCTCGCGGGGCTCGCGGCGGGGCTCGGGGGGCGGGAGCCCGAGGCGCTCGAACAGGCGACCGGGGCGGCGCAGGCCTTGCGAGCGGGGCTGGGCGCGACCCCCGGGGTCCGGGTCTTCGCAGGCTCCGATCTGCCCACGGTCGCCTTCGTCGTCGATGGCTGGTCCCTCGGCGCCATCGGCGCGGCGCTGGCCGCCCGCGGAGTCATCGTATCGGCCGGCCTGCAGTGCGCGCCTCGGGCCCACGAGGCGCTCGGAACGGATCCCGAGGGGGTCGTGCGCGTCAGCTTCGGCCCCGGGCAGGGCGTGGATGACGCGGAGCGGGCCCTCCGAGCGGTGAACGCGGCCCTCGCCCGGGCCACGCCTGGCACCGGCTAGGGTCGGTCCGGCTCCAGAAGAGCACCGGCGGCGGTCGACGAGACTGCGCTCCGAGAGGAGCGAATCACGCGACCGGCGGCGGACGGACCGCCTCGGCCTCCGCCCACAGATCGACCGTCGCGTCGAGCACGCGCAGGGTGTCGAACAACCCCGCCACCTGCCGCTTGATCACGCCGAACGAGCCGCCACCGCTGAACGACCCCAGGCTCGCCATGAACTCCATGCTGAGGAGCCAGAGGTCGTCGGGATCGGCCGCCTGGGAGAAACGGTGTGGACCGTGGAGCGGGCGGGCCAGCAGCTCCAACATCGGCCCGTACAGGTCACGCCCCGGTGATGGGCGGTCCGGATGGCGCAGCCCCAGGCGGACGAATACGTCGTCGGCCAGCTCGACATCGGCTCCCCGGGCGGCGAGGAGCAGATCGAAGAGCGCGCTCCGTGCCTCGAGGTCGTACTCCCGCACGCAGCCGAAGTCGTAGAGCACGACGCTGCCATCGCGCCGGAAGGCGAAGTTGCCGGGGTGGGGGTCGCCGTGCATGAACCCGAACGCGAACAGCTGCCGCGCGGTCAGCTGCGCGAGGCGCTGCCCGAGCCGATCCCGCTCCGCCTCCGTCCAGCTAGCCGCCGTGGCCAGGTCCGCGCCGGGCACGTAGGTCAGGGTGATCACCCGGCCGGAGGAGCGTTCGGGGACAACCTCCGGGAGCAGGAGCCACTCCTCGTCATGCAGCGCCCGGAGTCGGCGCAGGTTGTCGGCCTCGACGCAGTAATCGAGCTCCTGTTGCAGGACGTCGTGCAGCTCGCCGAAGGTCTCGTCCAGCCGGGTCAGGGGCGTACCGAGCTGGACCAGCTTCAAGGTCCGACGCACCGCCGCCAGGTCGCTGGCCACCGACGCGTCGACGCCCGGGTACTGGACCTTGACCACGACCTCGCGACCATCATCCGTCGTGGCCCGATGAACCTGGCCGATCGAGGCCGCCGCGAAGGGCTCCGGGTCGATGCGCGCGAACAGGCGCTCGGGCGGCGCGCCAAACTCCGCCTCGATCTGTCTGGCGATGACGGAGTAGTCCGCTGGAGGGGCATCCCGCTGGAGCCTCGCCAAGGCCTCCGTCAGCTCATCCGGCAGCGCGGTGCCGGCCTGCGACATCATCTGCCCGACCTTCATGGCGCCCCCCTTGAGATCGCCCAGCGTCGCGACCACACGCTCTCCCGTTGCCCGGAGGAACGCCTCATCGATCTCGGTGCGGTCCTCGACCTTCCGGCGCGCGACGTGTCGGACGGCGCTTCCCGCCACCTTCGCGCTCATCCATGCCAGGCGCAGGGCGCGTCGAGGGCCTTTCGGAGGGGGGCGGGCCACGGCCAAGTCTAACGGGACGCTCGCAAGCCCGAAGCGGTGGCGCGGCGAGGTTCCCGGATCAGCGGGCGGACCGCGGTCGGGGGACCCGCGCATGTCCGGAGTGGTCCGACGCGGTGGGACACACCGGCGCCGGCCGCTAGCATCCGGGCTGGCCCAGGAGGTGGACAGTGGAGCGACGGTGGGTGTGCTGAGCTACCAGCCGGGCGACGAGCATCGCCTCGACATGGAGGCGGACCTGGACTCCAAGATGGTGCGGCGCGCCCTGCGGGTGATGCGGGGGATCGGCGCGTACTTCCGCTACGAGGCCAGGGGCCTGGAGCACATCCCGGCGTCCGGCGGCGGCCTGCTCGTCATGCCCCACACCCTGTTGACGATCGAGGGGATGTTGCTCGGCGTCGAGATCCTCGACCAGTGCGCGCGGCGGGTGCGATCCCTGGGGGACCACCAGCTCTTCACCATCCCCGGCGTGCGGGAGTTCCTGCTGGCCATCGGCACCGTGGACGGGCGCCGGGACAGCGCCATCAAGCTGCTGCAGGACGGCAACCTCTGCATGGTCATGCCCGGCGGCGCGCGGGAGGCCTGGCAGCCGTTTCATCGTCGCCACGACATCGTCTGGGACGGGCACTACGGCTTCATCAAGGTGGCGCTGGCCGCTGGCGTCCCGATCATCCCCAGCGTCTGCATCGGCGCCGCCGAGGCCTACTGGGCCCCCGTCCACACGCTCGAGTGGGGACAGCGCATCTTCCGCCGGCGCATGCCGCTGCTGCCGCCCTTCGGGATCGGGCTCACGATGATCCCCATCCCGGTGAAGTGCACTGCGTACGTCGGCGAGCCCATCGATCTGGGCTACGGCCCGGACGCGGCCGACGATCGCGAGGTCGTGCAGCGGCTCCACACCAAGGTGGTCGACATCGTGCGCGGCATGCAGGCGGACGGCCTGCGTCGCCGTCGATCGCTGTTCCGGTAGCGCGCGACCGACGGGCGCCGGAGGCTGGGGCGATCTGCCTCGCTAGGCCGAGGCGTCCGGCCCCGGCTCCACCGCCGCGACGTGCACGAGGGCGTCCCCCTGGAACACGACGGGGTTGGTGCGCAGCCCGATCACGAGTCCATCGGCGCGCGCGGTGATGCGAGCGACCGTCCGGCCCACCGCGTCAGCGACCGTCCCGACGCGCTGCCCCTGCGTGACGCGAGCTCCAAGCGCGACCTCGGCCCGAAAGAGCCCCCCGCGGCGGGCCCGGGACCAGCGGGTGAGAGTGGACACCGCCGAGGGCGGAGCCGACTCCACCGTGGCCGTCGGCGTCATGCCCAGCGCGGCCATCACGCGCCGCACGCCCTCGACCCCCGCGCCAACGGCGCCCTCGTCGTACGCGTGGGCGCCGCCACCCTCGTAGAGCAGCACCGTCGCGCCGCGCTTGCCGGCCTCCCCCCGCAGGGACCCGGAGCGCTGCTTCGCGTCGATGAGGACCGGCGCGCCGAAGGTGAGGGCCAGCTCGCGGGTCCGCGGGTCGTCGAGCGCGGCGCGCACCTGGGGCAGGTTGCCCCGATGGTCGCTGCCGCTGTGCAGATCGATCCCCACGCTCCCCTTGGTGACGACCTCGGTCATCAGGAGGTGCGCGAGGCGGCTCGCCAGCGACCCGTTGCGCGAGCCCGGGAAGCTGCGGTTCAGGTCGCGGCGGTCCGGCAGGTAGCGCGAGCCCTCCGTCACACCGAACACGTTGACCATGGGCACCGCGACCAGGGAGCCCACGAGCTTGTCCGGGGTCACGCGGGCGAGGACGCGCCGGATCACCTCGACCCCGGTGAGCTCGTCGCCGTGCAGCGCCGCTGTGAGCCAGAGTCCCGGCCCGGGCTGGCGTCCGTGGACGACCACGACCGGCAGGGCCGCTTGCGCTCCGTGAGGCAGGCGCGCGATCGGAAGCTCGAGATCGCGGCGGCTCCCGGCGGGGACCTCGTGCCCTCCGAGGACGATGGCTCCCGGGGTCATCCCACGCCGCCGGGGGACACGGAGCCCTTCTTCTTCTTCTTCCGGCGGGGACGGTCGGGCAGGAACGCGCGCATCGACAGGCGCTTGCCGTAGCAGATCAGCACGTCACCGACCGCCAGCCCGTCGTCGCCGTCCGGATGCGGGATCACGGTGGAGCCGCGCCGGATCGAGAGCACGTTGATGCCCTGCGCGCGCAGCTCGGCGTCCCGGAGCGACCGACCGGCGAGGGGCGACGACGCGGACACGGGGAGCTCGGCGACTCCGTATCCATGGTCGAGCGTCAGCCGCTCGCGGTAGTCGATCTCGGGGAAGTCGACCTGGCTCTCGAGGTACCGCACGATCCGCCCGGCCACGTCGACGCCGGTCGCCCCCTCGATCCCCTCGAGCCCGGGGGAGCTGTTGACCTCCATGACCTGGGGCCCATCGGCTCCCTCGAGCATGTCGACGCCGGCGACGCGCAGCCCCATCACGTGGGCGGCGCGCACGGCGGTGCGCTGGTACTCGGCGTCGAGCGCCACGGCCTCGGCCCGCCCGCCCCGGTGCACATTGCTGCGGAACTCGGCCCCCTGGGCTACCCGACGCATCGCCGCGACGACCTCCCCGCCCACGACGAAGGCCCGGACGTCCCGCCCCTTGCTCTCGGCCACGAAGCGCTGGATCAGCACGTTCTGCTTGGCGCTCTGCAGCGTCTCGATGACCGCGGTGGCGACGTTCTCGGTCTCCGCGAGGATCACGCCGATGCCCTGCGTGCCCTCCAGGAGCTTGATGATCACGGGCGCGCCGCCGACCCGCCGGATCGCACCCAGGACGTCGTGCCGGTCGCGCACGAACGTCGTGGCCGGCAGCCCGAGGTCGTGGCGGCTCAGCACCTGCAGGCTGCGCAGCTTGTCCCGGGACACGCTGATGGCCCCGGACGTGTTGAGGCAGTAGACCCCCATCTGTTCGAACTGGCGGACCACCGCCGTGCCGAAGAAGGTGACGGACGCCCCGATGCGGGGAATCACCGCGTCGTAGTGGCTCAGGCGTCGGCCGCGGAAGTACAGATCCGGGTCGCCGCGCTCGAGGAGCATCGAGAACTTCAAGGTGTTGAGCACCTTGGCCGTGTGGCCCCGCGCCACGAGAGCCTCCCGCAACCTCCGGGTGCTGTACGAGCGTGGCTCGCGCGACAGAATTGCGACCTTCACGCAGACTCCTGGCTGGCGGTGCGCGATGCACCGCCGATGTTCGCGGGAGACGCATGGCGCCACACCCCACGTTGGTTCTCGGATGGAGGGAGTGGGTACACCTTCCTGACCTCGGAGTCGACCTGATCAAGGCCAAGCTCGACACCGGCGCCCGCACCTCGGCGATCCACGCCAACCACATCACCCCGTTCGAGAAGGACGAGGAGGAGTGGGTCCGGTTCTCGCTGAACCCCTACCAGCGCGACACGGCGCACGAGGTGGTGTGCGCCGCCGCGGTCCTGGACCAGCGCCGCATCCGGTCGTCCAACGGACACGTCTCGCGCCGCTACACGATCAAGACGCCGCTGGTGATCGCCGGGTTCCAGTGGGACATCGAGTTGACGCTCGTGAGCCGGGACGAGATGGGATTCCGCCTGCTGCTGGGCCGCCAGGCGCTCCGCGGCCACGCGCTGCTCGACCCCGGGAGCTCCTTCGCGGCCCGGAAGCCCCCGCACGCACGCGCGCCCGTGCCCATCGGCGGGCCCTGAGCCGCGGGTCATCGCCGCCGCGCAGAGTCGATGAACGGGTCGAGGGCCACGAGCCCCAGGCTGCAGCTGCGGCCGATCTCGCGCAGGAGCGCCAAGGAGCCGGGCGCCCAACCGAGCTCCTCGGCGTGGATGGCCCAGACCCAGTCGTCGTCGCTCCGGAGGTCGATGGACATCGCCAGGGCGAGGTCGCTGCGGCGCGTCGACGACCGCACCGCGTGGTCCAGCTCGACATCCCGCAAGGCCGCCAGCTCGACGCCCTCGGAGCGCAGCCAGTCGCCGCAGGCCTCCTGCAGATCGCCCGCCCGGTCCGCGATCGCGATCAGGGCCTGCGCGAGCCGGGGGTGCCCCGCGGCGGCCGCGCACCCGCGCAAGGCCTCCGCGCGCTCCGCCTGACGGTGCAGACGCTGACGTGCCTGACGCAGCAGGGCGATTCGCTGGCCCCGAAGACCGGGGGTGGTGGAGGTGACGTCCTTGCGAACAAACGCGGTCCCGCTCATCGTGCTCTCCTCGTTCGCCTCGCCCTCGATGGGCGGGCGCTTGCGCCAGGATCCCTACACGCGGCGTGCCAACCCTGACACGCGCTTCGAGCTGGACCGCAGATGCACATGGATCCCAACCTGCCGGCCGTCGTCGGCGCCCTGTTCGTGGTGCTCCTGCTCGGCCTCGTGCTGCGTCGATTCCGCGCGCCGCACGCCGTGGTCTATCTCCTCGCGGGCGTGGTCCTCGGGCCGGACGGACTCGGCCTCCTCCAGGACCGGGACGCGCTGGCCTCCCTCGGCGAGTTCGGCGTCCTGCTGCTCCTCTTCTTCGTGGGGACCGAGCTGTCCGTGCCCAAGCTCCTGGAGCGCTGGCGGGTCCCGGTGATCGGGACGGGCCTGCAGATCGCCGCGTCCGTCGGGTGCGCTGCGGCGCTGGGGGCGTTCTTCGACTGGCCGTGGCCCCGATCCCTCCTGCTCGGATTCGTCATCAGCCTGTCGAGCACCGCGGTCGTGACGAGGCTCCTGCACGAGCGTGGGGAGATGGACACGCCGATGGGCCGGGATGTGGTGGGTGTGCTCCTCGTGCAGGACGTCGCCATCGCGCCCATGCTGATCCTGCTCGGGTTCGTCACCGCGGGAGAGATCCACGCCGGTGAGCTGGCGCGGCAGGGCGTCGGCGCCATCGCGATCGGCGCGCTGTTCGTGTGGCTGGCGCGCGCGCCAGCCGTGCGCATCCCCGGGCTCGCGCTCCTCAAGGGCGACCACGAGCTCGAGGTGCTGGGCGGGCTCGGGTTCTGCCTGGGGGTCGCGCTCCTGACCGGCCTCGCGGGCCTGTCGACCGCGCTCGGCGCCTTCATCGGCGGGATCCTCCTGGCGGCCGCGGGGGAAGGCGAGTGGGTCCACCGGCTCCTGGAGCCGTTCCGCGTCGTCCTCCTCGCGGTGTTCTTCCTGTCGATCGGCGCGCTCGTCGATCAGCAGTTCGTACTGGCACACCTGTGGGAGATCGGGCTGCTCGCGGTCGCCGCCTTCCTCACGAACAACGTGATCAACGGAGGCATCCTGCGCGCGCTCGGCGTGGGGTGGCGGGACGCGCTGCTGGGCGGGGCCCTGCTCTCGCAGCTGGGGGAGTTCGGCTTCGTCCTCGCCGCGATCGGGCTGACCAGCGGCGTCATCGTCGCCGACGGCTACCAGCTCGCCGTCGGGGTCATCGCCGCCACGCTGCTCCTCAGCGCCCCCTGGGTCGCCGGGGTCCGCCGCCTCGTCGGGTTCGCCGAAGCCCGCCCGGAGCCGCCGGTCAGCGGGCCGGAGAGCCCCCCAGCTCGATCGTGATCCCACCGATCAGCGCGACCTGGACGCGCCGCGTCGACACGACCTTCCAGGAGTCGTCCCAGACCGCCGCGGCCGTCTCCGGCACGCGCATCCAGCGGGCGTCCACGTCGCCCCGCACGAAGGGCCCCACGGCCACGCGCGCGGCGTCGCCGGGCACCGCGAGGAGGCGGACTTCGGCGCCACCGACAAGGCGATCCGACGACTCGGGCTCCAACGGGATCTGCACCGCGTCCTCTGCAGGCACCCCCGCCGCCATCAGCGCGCGGGGGGACGGGACGAAGGCCGCGATCCGCCCGCCGACCTCCAGCAGGGCGCGGTTGGCGATCTCCACCTGGGCCGTCGCCTCGACCCGCAGTCCGAGCCTCACCACGACCCACTCACCGCCCTGGAGCTGCCGGCCGGTGGGGTCCGCGACGTAGTTGTAGTGGCCCGCCTGCAGCTCGAACCCGTCGACACCAACGGCGAACTGGGGGCGCGCCACGAAGCCGACCGCGCGCCCCGTCGTCCGCACCCGGCGGAAGACCGGTCCGATCGCGGCGAGCACCGACGGGCGGGTCGCGGCCAGGTGGACGCTGAGATCCTTGCCGCCGGTGGCCTCCTGGGCGACGCGCGGCAGGAACCGCAGCTCGACGCCGCCTCCGAGGCCAATGCTCGGGCGGAGCCACCCCGCGCCCTGCACCCGCACATCGACCGGCACCGCCGCCGTGACCTCCGCCTCGGTCGGCGACACGCCGGGGGTGCAGCGCGAGGCGTAGAGCGCGCCGGGGACGTCGTCCGTGCACACCCGAGCCTGCCGCGCGACGCCTCCTCCGTAGCCGATCCGGAGCTCCGCGGGGTCCCGCTCCTGCAGCCAGGCGGCCGCGAACCCCTTGCCCGCCTCGTCGAGCCGCCGGCCCGTGAAGACGCCGGCGATGCCGCCGACGAGCCTGTCGGACGTGCGGGAAAGCCCCTGCTTTAGCTTGGCGAACCAGCTCACGCCGACGCCTCCTCCAGCACCGTTCCAAAGAGCCGGCCATCGCCCGCGCCGTCGACGCGGACCAGCGGCAGGGAGGCGATGGGTTGCGGCCGGTCGAGATCGATTTCGGCGAAGCCTTCCGTGCGCCCGCGGCTCTCCGTCTCCATCACCGGCCGGACCGTGCGCCCGACCTCGCCTGCCAGATAGTCCGCCTTCAACGTCTCGCCGAGCGCGCGCAGGCAAGCGGCGCGCGCCTTGACCGTCGCCCGGTCGACGGCCGGCATCCGGGCGGCGGGCGTCCCTTCCCGCGGCGAATAGGGAAAGACGTGCAGCCAGGCGAGGCGGAGCTCCGCCGCGTGGGCGAGCGTCTCTTCGAACATGGCGTCCGTCTCGGTCGGGAAACCGGCGATCAGGTCGGCGCCGAAGGCGATTTCGGGACGGAGACTGCGCACGCGATCGGCGAGCCTGATGGCGTCCGCCGTCAGGTGCCGGCGCTTCATCCGC
>ENA-OWNT01003118-OWNT01003118.1-seawater-metagenome-genome-assembly--contig:-NODE-3118-length-16060-cov-17.526622_pt1 | contig 16060 bp, 16 predicted proteins | sample MGYA00238136_ERZ651165 | MGnify/ENA primary metagenome ERZ651165 (study PRJEB26861, sample SAMN08777766) | seawater metagenome | isolation source: coastal seawater | place: USA: Florida | collected...
AAGGTGAACTGGAACTCGACCCAGATGAACCAACGCTTGCCGATTCCGATCCGAGCAGCCCGTAAGGTTGGTGACGTGTTGAAATACGTTCCCTCGGGGCAAAGGGTCAGCAGTGACTATCGGAAGTACATTTAGAAGCTGCACACGGAGCACGCCGTCGGCTCCATGGCTGCTGTTAAGAGCATCTGATTGTCGATCCTCGAAGCTCCCGAGTTTCCAGCGGATCTTTTTTCGGCAAGTGACTTCTCTGGCGTTTGATGCATAAAAGCATATCATGCGCATCTCTTGATGTAGAAATCTACATCAATCTTGAAGTCTGCTTCAGTGAGTGATATGTGTTTGCATATCATGGGTGGAACACGAAGCAGCAAGATAGATCATGGGTTACGCAACAGAGCACATAGCAGAGTCGCTCAAAGTCGCGCGGGAGCGCAAGGGGCTCTCTCAGCGCGCGCTCAGTGCGAAGGCTGGGGTTCCACAGAGCCACATCTCCAAGATCGAGAACGGGGCGGTCGATCTGCGTCTGTCCAGCCTGGTCGAGCTTGCACGTGTACTTGATCTGGAATTGACTCTAGTCCCGCGCAAGAAGCTGCCTGCCGTTCGGGCGATCATTCGCGGTGATGATGATGGTCACCTTGACGTTCAGAGCGCGCGTAAGGCGACGAACCTATTGCAGCGCCTTGATGACCAGATAGCAGCGCTTCCCAGTGAAACGCTCTCTGAGATTGTCGTTCAGGAGTTGCAGCGCCGGGCGCGCGAATTGATGCACTTCAAGCTTTCAGCCGATGATCTTGTTCAGTTGCAAGAAGCGTCTGCTGCCATGCAGGAGTTTCTGAGCGATCCGCGCAACTTGGAAGCGGTCGAGCAGGCGCAGAGCCAGTTGCGCATGCTGCGCAACGCACTCGCCCATGGGGCGGGTGTATCTGCACCATCCTTACCGCGTCCGGCCTATCGTCTGGATGGTGACGATCATGGCTGATGTCAGTGTCCTTGAAGTCCTGCTCTACGGAGAGCCGATAGGTACGCTGACGCGGGTCAGCGGTGATACCTCGCTCTTTGCTTTCTCTGAAGGCTATGTCGCCGATACGGGCAGGCCGGTTCTGAGCCTCGGCTTCAAGAATGAGCTTGGGGAACTAACCACTGATTTCGGTACGCAGAACATGCACCTGCTGCCCTTCTTCTCAAATCTTCTGCCCGAAGGTCACATGCGGGACTATCTCGCCGAGCGCGCGGGCGTGAAGCCCGTCCGTGAATTTTTCCTGCTCTGGGTTCTCGGCGAGGACCTTCCCGGTGCGATCACTGTTCGGCCCGCCGATGGTGAGGCGTGGCCCCCCGACGCTGATGATGGTGAAGATCATCACGATGATCATCGAGATCAGGCGCTGAGGTTCTCGCTGGCAGGCGTTCAGTTGAAGTTCTCGGCTTTGGGAGACAAACAAGGCGGTCTTGCGATTCCGGCCAAGGGGGTCGGCGGCTCCTGGATCGTCAAGTTGCCAGCGCAAGGCTTCGATGCTGTCCCCGAGAATGAATTCTCGATGATGACGCTCGCGCGTCTCTGCGGCATGGACGTTCCGCCTATCAGGTTGATCGATGTTGCCGAGATCGGCAATCTGCCAGAAGGCATGGACAAGGTCAGCGGTCAGGCGCTGGCTGTCGAAAGATTTGACCGTCTGAGTGATGGCAGTGCCGTCCACATTGAAGACTTCGCGCAGGTCTTTCGCGTTTATCCCAAGGACAAGTACGAGAAGGCAAGCCAGCGCAACATCGCACAGGTACTGGCCGCTGAATGCGGAGAGGCCGACATCGCAGAGTTTATCCGGAGGCTGACTTTCAATGTGCTGATCGGCAATGCCGACATGCACCTCAAGAACTGGTCGCTGATCTATCCGGATCGTAGGCAGGCAGCGCTCGCGCCGTGTTACGATTTTGTTTCGACCATTGCCTACATAGACGACGACAAGGCGGCGCTCACCTTTAGCCGCACCAAGAAGTTCTCCGGGTTCTCGCAGGACGAGCTGTCGCACCTGGCTGCAAACGCCGGTCTATCCGAGAAGCTGGTTCTGGGAACCGCACGCGAGACTGTCGCGCGCTTCCATGAGCACTGGCAGGCCGAAAAGGGAAACCTGCCGCTGACCGCGGATGCGATCAAGGCGATTGAAGCCCATTTGCACACAGTGCCGATAGCGTAGGGGATTGACAGAATGGCAGAGAGTTTTTCGAACCGGCACGGCTACCGCAGCGCAGCCGCGGAGATAACCGTTCACGAGGACGCGCCCGAAAACCTGCGCTATGCGATCCCGCTGATTGGGCAGGACATCGGCATGAGCCCGTCCGTCATGCGCCGGATCATCTGTCAGGTGTTGCTCGTCCCGCCTGACCGGAACAACTGGTCAGAGCACCCCAACATCTGGGAAGAGGTCGTCGGGCTTGTTGCCGACTGTCCTTGGTACAAGGTCTATGACATTGCTGAAGCGTTCCATACGGCACTCGCGCAAGGGTTCAACGACAATGCAAGCAGGTTCGATGACCGGCTGAATCAGTTTTTTGTCGAAAATGGCATCGGCTGGCATATGAACGACGGCCAGATAGTCTATCGCGGCTCCGAAGCATTTACCGGCGCGACACAAGAGGCCGTCGAAATCCTCGAACAAACCGGGCGCAGTGCCGCCGCACGCGAGATCCACGAAGCGCTGCGCGATATTTCTCGGCGGCCGGAGCCGGATGTGACCGGGGCAATCCAGCATGCCTGCGCTGCGATGGAAGCGACCGCGCGGGATCTGGTCGGCGATTCCAAAGCAACATTCGGCCAGCTTGTAAAGCGATTGGACCTTCCAAAACCTCTTGATACCGCAACCGAGAAACTGTGGGGCTATGCGTCCAATAATGCTCGTCACGGGTTGGAAGGACAGCAGGTTGATACGCCAGAGGCCGAGCTGGTTGTCAGTGTAGCTTGCGCGGTCTGCACCTATTTGGCCAAACGCGCGGTGATATAGCCGGCCCGAACAGTCTGATGAAGTGACTGGGATTTCAGAGATACTGGAGTAACGTAGAAGGCCGACACTTAATTCGTAACCGGCCGGTAAGGACCGCAGCTTAGGCGACGGCCTTTGCCTCTTTGGATTGTGGCACCCAGTTCCACGGCAGTAGCTCGTCGAGGCGATTGATCTTGTGATCTCCGATGCGGGCAAGGATGTCTGCCAGGTAGGCTTCGGGGTCGTGGCCGCTGAGCTTCGCGCTTTCGATGATCGTCATGGCTTCCGCGAGGGTTTCACCCCCGGCATCGGCCCCGGCGAAGAGCCAATTCTTCCGACCAATCACCACGGGCTTGATCGCACGCTCGGCCGGGTTGTTGTCGATGGCCACGCGGCCGTCCTCCAGGAAGAGCGTGAAGGAGGGCCAGCGGCGGAGCGCGTAGCGGAAGGCTTTGGCCAGTGCGCTCTTGCCGGAGACCCGGCCGAGCTGGGCCTCCGACCACGCCTTGAAGTCCTCCGCCAGCGGGCGCGTGCGGGTCTGCCTAACGCGTCGCCGCTCTTCGGCGGAGCAGCCGGTGATCTCGCGTTCGATGTCGTAAAGCGCGCCGATACGGTCCAGCGCCTCCCGGGCGATCTCCGACTTGGTGCCGGTCCAGACATCGTGGAAGTCCCGGCGCAGGTGTGCCCAGCAGGCGGCCTCCCGGATGCGCACCGCGCCGGTAGCATCGGGCTCATAGAGCGCCTTGAAGCCCGTATAGGCGTCCGCCTGAAGGATGCCGCTGAACTCGGCCAAATGGCGGTGCGGATGCGCACTCTTCCGGTCCGGTGAGAAGAAGTAGGCGATGCCGGGCGGCGCAGTCCCGCCCCAGGGCCGGTCATCCCGGAGGTAGGTCCAGATCCGGCCCTCCTTCACGCCCTTGCCCAGGCCTTCGAGCCGCCTGGCCCGATCGAGCACCCGCACCGGGGTATCATCGGCATGAAGGCGATCGGCGGTCATTACGTCGGTTCTGATCCGCGCCACGAGCGGAGACAGCACCCGCACGCCCTGGCCGCACCAGTCGACGAGCGTCGAGGCCGGGATCTCCGCGCCCATGCGAGCGAAGATCTCGTTCTGTCGATACAGGGGCAGATGGTCGTCGAACTTGGAGACGAGGATGTGCGCCAGTAGACCCGGTCCCGCCATGCTGCGCGGGATCGGCCGCGAAGGCGCCGGGGTCTGGGTGATCTTCTCGCATCGTCGGCAGGACTTCTTCGGGCGCGCCGTCTCGATCACCTTCAGCCGCGCGCTGATCAGCTCGAGGATCTCGCTCATGTCTTCACCGACGAGCCGCACTTCGCCCCCGCAGTCGGGGCAGGCATCGCCGGGGTCGAGCACGATGCGCTCGCGGGGCGTTGCCTCCGAGACCTTCGGTTTGCGCCGCATGGAAGCAGGTTCCGCGACTGCGGGCTCTGCCTTCGGCTCCTCCTCGGGCTCCCGCGCGGCGGAAGCCGCGACCTCCAGCGCCTCGAGGGCCAGCTCGAGTTGTTCGATCTCGCGTTCGATCTTCTCCGAGCTTGCACCGAACTTCTGGCGCTGGAGCTTGGCGATCCGGATCTGGAGCGCCTGGACGAGGGCTTCGTGCGCCTTCAGGACGGCCGTAAGCCGTGTCGTCTCCGCCCGCATGGCCGCGTTCTCGGCCTCGAGCGCGGCGATCATCGCGCGCAACTTGGCAGGATCGTCAGGCGGAAGGGAGGCGGCTTCGGACATGCGGGACCTTACCATCCCGTGCGGTCCATAACCAGTAAAACAAGGGGGTTGAGAGAAGTATCAGCTCACCCGGGCCGGAGGCGCACCCCAGTCCGGACGGCGCCAGTCGATGCCTTCCCAGAGCATCGCCAGCTGCGCCGAGGTCAGCCTCACGGCGCCGTCTCCGGCGGCGGGCCACGGGAAGCGGCCTCGCTCCAGGACCTTGTAGTAGAGGCAGAACCCCTGACCATCCCAGTAGAGAAGCTTCAGCCGATCTCCCCGGCGCCCACGGAACGCGAAGACCGCGCCGCTCGCCGGGTTTTGGCGCAGAACGTCCTGGGCGAGCGCGGCCAAACCGGCGATCCCCTTGCGCATGTCGGTGGGCCCGCAGGCCAAGTAGACCCGAACCCCCGTTCCCGGTCCGATCATGCCGCTTCCACCGCCCGGATCAATCGGGTCAGCACCTCTCCATCCATGCCGCTGTCGAACCTCAGGCAGCGGCCGTTGCTCAGCCGCAGTTCGACAGGGCCAGACCGTGACGGCGCGGATGCGCTTCCCGGCGCCTGAGCCCCGCTGAAATCCACCGGCAAGAAAACGGCTCCGCGATCCCGCGACCATAGGCCCTTCTTCTTCATATCGCGCCGCCAGCCGTAGATCTGGGAGCGCGTGATCTCGTGGCGCTGCGCGATCTGCGTCACCGACGCACCGCCGACGCCGACCTCCGACAGGATCTTGAGCTTCTCGTCTTCGCTCCACCGCCGGCGCCGCTCAACGCCCAGAACCTCGCCCAGCATGGCTCCTCCGAATAAGACACGTCGTTAGGGACGTCGTTATGCACGTGTCTTAGCTCAGAACCCCGCCGTCAGGCAGGCGGTGTCAATCGGGTGGTTACGATCGAGGCTTCGTTGGGGAAGATCCCGCCGACGTCCGTACGTCGCTTGATCTCACCGTTCAGGCGCTCAATGGGATTCGTGGAATGCAACTTCGCGCGATGTTGGGCCGGGAAGGTCATGTAGGCCAGAACGTCTTCCTCCGCCTTCTCCATGAGCGTGGCCAGTTTCGGTAGCTTGGGCCGCATCTGGTCCGCTACCAGCCGCCACTGGGTCTTGGCCGCGGCATGTTCGGGCTGCGCAAAGGCGGTGGCGATAAAGGCCGAGACCACCCTGCGGCTGCTCTTGCCGGCATGGGCGAGCGCATTGCGTTGGAAATGAACCCGGGGGCTGTTGAAAAAGGCGCGCTTTGCTGATTCCATTGGGATGTCGACATCGTGTGGAGGGTGGCATGATCGGCAGTCGGACCCGGGATCAGTTGGAGTTCTTTGTCTGCGGATCGCTGCGTGAACTCGTTCCGGATGGTCACATCCTGGCACGGGTCGATCCTGTGCTTGATCTGGGATGGCTCCGCGCTGAGGTCGCAGATTTGTATGCGCCTGGCGTCGGCAGGCCGGGCATTGACCCCGAAGCGGCCGTGCGTCTCATGCTGGCCGGGTTCCTCTTGGGGGTCGTCCACGACCGACGATTGGTGCGCGAGGCGCAGGTGAACCTTGCGATCCGCTGGTTCGCCGGGTTTGGCCTGAACGAGAGACTGCCGGACCATTCGTCGTTGACGCGCATCCGCCAACGCTGGGGTGCCGAGCGGTTCCGCCGCATCTTCGAGCGCACTGTGCAGGATTGCGTGACCGCCGGGATCGCCAAGGGCGAGATCGTGCATGTGGATGCCTCGCTGATCCGAGCGGACGTCTCGTGGGACAGCCTGGTCGTTCGCCATGTCGAAGCGGTCAGGTCCGCGAACGACGATGCCAAATTGGAGGCGGAAGCGATCCGGCACACCCGCAATTCGAAGAAGACCGGCAAGTTCAAGAAGGTCTGCCCAACCGATCTGGACGCGACGATGGCAACCAATGGCCGGAACCGCCGTCTGGAGCCGAGCTACAAGCAGCACGGCGTCGTCGACGACGTGTTCGGCGTGGTGCTCGAGGTCGAAGTGACAACCGGCGAAACCAACGAGGGCGAGGAACTCCTGGCCCGCCTCGACGCGGCCGAGAAGACCACAGGGGTCAAGATCGAGACGGTGACGGCGGATGCTGGTTACGCTCATGCGAAGATCTATGGCGGCCTTGAGCGCCGGGAGATCGCTGCCATCATACCTGCCAAGACCGAACCGATCCGAAGTCCGGTTCCGATGCGGCGGTTCCGTTACGACGCGAAGCATGACGTCCTGAAATGCCCGCGCGGCAAGAAGCTCAAGGCCGGGAGGGCCGTCAAGCATGGGCGTTTCTTCACCTCGCGCGCCCGGGACTGCCGCCGGTGCGACCTTGCCCATCTTTGCCTGTCAAAAGGCCGGGTGAACAAGGCGGTGGTGCTCGGAGACGACTATCCCGCTCTGCTCCGCGCGCGAAGGCGGCGCGAGAAGTGGTCGGACGAAGATCGGGACCTCTACCAGCGCCATCGCTGGCGATCCGAAGGCTACCATGGTGAAGCGAAGACCTGGCATGGTCTCGCCCGGGCGGTTCGGCGCGGCCTACAGAACATGCGCATCCAGGCGTTTCTGACGGCGGCGGCAGTCAACCTCAAGCGGTTGGCGGCTGCGCTCAATGCCGGTCTTGCCGCCGTTCTGGCTGTTGCAGGAAAGTTCTGCGCCATTCTTGTGCAGTTGCAACCCGAGATCGGACGTGTCCGCACCCAAGCGTGATCCGGCCAAGTCAGACGACGAAACGCGCTGACACCAGCTTCCGAGCGTGTTCTTCAACAGCCCCACCCGGCAGCGCTGCCAGGAAGTCGCCAGCACCCGCGCAGTGGCCGCCTTGATGCCCTCATGCGCATCGCTAATCACCAGCTTCACGCCGGAAAGGCCGCGGCGCACGAGGTCGCGCAGAAACTCTGTCCAGAAGGGCTCGGCTTCGGAAGCACCGATCGCCATGCCCAGCACTTCGCGTCGGCCGTCGGTGTTCACGCCCACCGCGATCGTCACGGCGACGGACACGATCCGACCACCTTGGCGGACCTTGAGATAGGTCGCGTCGATCCACAGGTAGGGCCATTCTCCTTCGATCGGTCGGGTGAGGAAGGCATCGACCCGCTCGTCGATTTCTTCGCAGAGCCGACTGACCTGGCTCTTCGAGATGCCGGTCCCGCCCATGGCCTGCACGAGGTCATCCATCGACCGCGTCGAAACGCCATGGACATAAGCCTCTTGGATGACGGCCGTCAGCGCCTTTTCCACCGAGCGCCGGGGCTCGAGGAACGAGGGAAAGTAAGAGCCGGTCCGCAGGCGCGGGATGCGTAACTCGACACTGCCCGCACGGGTCTGCCAATCCCTGTCGCGGTAGCCATTGCGTTGCGCCAGCCGCTCGGTGCTCTTTTCGCCGTAGTCGGCGCCGGTCTTGGCGCCGACCTCCAGCTCCATCAGCCGCTCGGCGGCAAAGCCGATCATCTCGCGCAGCAGGTCCGCATCGCCGCTCTTCTCGACGAGCGCGCGAAGGTCCATCATCGGTTTGGTCATCGGGTCTATCCCTCGGTTCAGGTTGGTGTCAGCAACCCGACCCTACCGAGAAACCCGATGGCCACCGACAGCTACACCACGCACCGGGACGTCACCCGCATTGCTCGTCGCAGGACTTGTCAATCGCAAGATTCCACAAAACGTGAGCGCAACATCGTTCAATACACTACCTTTTGGGCGGCTGTAAGCTTTCCCAACCGGCGCAACGGACTGTTACGCCGATCTGGGGGGAAGCGATTGGGCGAGAGGAAGAACCGGCTCGATCAGGACGCGAGTTCCGCACCAGAAAGAGAACCCGACCCGGCGTCCCTAAGCGGACGCTAGCGTCGTACCAAAGGAAAGATGGGAGGAATACCGCAAATGGCATCGAAAGAATCAGATTTTCTGAGGGCGCTGTATCAGGATTGGAGCGACCGCATGGTTGCAAATCCTGAAATGACGATCCCGGATTTGCGCGCACTTTTCGACGAGTGGGAACAGCCGACGCTGGAGCCCGAAGACGTCACATATAAATCCGATACAATGGGCGGAGTGCCCGGCGTCTGGGCATTCCCGGCCGGATGTGACCGCAGCAAGGTCATCGCCTATACGCATGGCGGCGGTTTTGCTGTCGGGTCGTCCACCAGCCACCGCAAGATGGCGGGGCACCTGGCCAAGGCAATGGGCGTATCGACCTTTGTTCTGGACTACCGGCGCGCACCTGAACACCCGTTTCCGGCGCAGATCGACGATGCGGTTTCTGTTTACAAGGCGCTCATCGACAGCGGTATCAAGCCCGAGAACATCTCGACGGCGGGCGACTCGGCGGGCGGCAACCTGGCGGTGGCCTCTGTTCTCAAGTTCCGCGATCTGGGCCTGCCCCTGCCGGGCGCGGTGATTGCATTCTCGCCCTGGCTCGACATGGAGCTTACCGGCGGAACCTTGGCCTCGAACGAGGCGACCGATGCCCTGGTGTCGAAGCCGATTCTTGAGGCGATGCGCGGCATGTTCCTGGGCGAGGGCGGCGACCCTGCAGACCCGCTTGCGAACCCGCTGAAGAACGATTTCGCGGGCTATCCGCCGCTCTATGTCAATGCTGGCGCTGTCGAGACGCTGCTTGACGATGCGGTGCGGCTTGAAAGCCAGGCCAAGGCGGCGGGCGTCAACACCACGCTGTCGGTGGTTGAGGGAATGCAGCACGTATTTCCCTTCCTGGCCGGCCGCGCGCCGGAAGCGGACGCGGAAATCGCCCGCATCGGCGCTTGGTACGCCGCTCTCTGACTTTCAGCTGAGCAAACTCACTCTGCCCGATCTGTGCCGGGCAGAGTGAGACGATCCTGGGTGCCATTGCTGCGCCCTGTCACAAATTGGGAGGAAACCATGACAAATTCACCCGCCGCGCATGGCGGCGATTTTGACGCTATCGTAATCGGGGCCGGTTTTGGCGGCCTTTACCAGGTCAAGAAGCTGCGCGATGATCTGGGCATGAATGTAAAGGCCTTTGACAATGCCACCGATGTTGGCGGCACCTGGTATTGGAATCGCTATCCCGGTGCGCTTTCAGATACGCCCAGCCATGTCTACCGCTACTCCTTTGACAAGGAGCTTTTGCAGGAAAGCACCTGGAAAACCACCTATATCACCCAGCCCGAGATTCTGGAGTATCTGAACCGGTTTGCCGACAAATACGACCTGCGCCGCAGCTATCAGTTCGAAACCAAGGTCACGGCGGCGCATTTCGATGAAGCCACCAACCTTTGGACGGTGACAACCGACAAAGGCGAAACCGTCACTGCAAAGTATGTTGTTTGCGGGCTCGGCCTCCTGTCGGCCATCAATACCCCGGACATCAAAGGTATCGGTGATTTCAAGGGCGAACTCATCCATACCGGCCGATGGCCGGAAGGCGTTGAACTCGACGGCAAGCGGATCGGTGTGATCGGTACCGGTTCGACCGGACAGCAGGTCATCATCGCAACATCCGAAGTCGCCAGCCATCTGACGGTCTTCCAGCGGTCTCCGCAGTATAACGTGCCGGTTGGCAATCGCCCTCAATCGGCCGAAGAGATCGCCGAGATCAAAAAGAACTATGATGCGATCTGGGATCAGGTCTTCAACTCTGGCGTAGCTTTCGGTTTTGAGGAGTCCACCATTCCGGCGATGTCGGTCTCTGAAGAGGAACGCGACCGGATATTCCAGGAGGCATGGGACGAAGGCGGCGGTTTCCGTTTCATGTTTGCGACCTTCTGCGACATTGCCACCGATGAAGTTGCCAACAAGGCGGCAACGGATTTCATCACCAAGAAGATCCGCGAGATCGTGAAGGACCCCAAGACCGCCGAATTGCTGACACCGACCGACCTCTATGCCAAGCGACCGCTTTGCGGACACAATTATTTCGAGGTCTATAATCGGGACAACGTTTCGTTGATCAATGTCAAACAGAATCCGATCGACGCAATCACCGAAACCGGTATCCGCCTTGCCGACGGGACCGAATGCGAGTTGGACGTGCTGATCCTGGCAACAGGGTTCGACGCGGTGGAAGGCAATTACATGAAGATGGACATCCGCGGGCGCGGTGGTGACACGCTGGCCGAACGCTGGAAGGACGGGCCGGACGGTTATCTTGGCATTGCCGAAACCGGGTTCCCGAATTTCTTCATGATCCTGGGGCCGAACGGGCCTTTCACCAACCTTCCGCCCTCGATCGAAACCCAGGTCGAATGGATCTCGGACATGATCAAATATGCCGAAGACAACGGAATTGCGACCATCGATCCGAAGCCCGAAGCCGAGGAGGAATGGCTGGAGACCTGCCGCACCATTGCGAACATGACGCTGTTCCCGAAGGCGGAATCGTGGATCTTTGGCGCCAATATCCCCGGCAAGAAAAACGCCGTTCGCTTCTATCTGGGTGGCCTGATTAACTACCGCGCAGCACTGAAGGATATTGCGGAGTCGGGTTATTCGACCTTCGCGCAAACCGGCGCAAAAGTGGCGGCTGAATAACGCCCACTCAAGGACAGCCCCGCCTCCAAAGGCGGTGGGGCTGCACTATTACAAGCAATTCACAATCATCCCAGGGAGGAAGAAATGGGTAGAGTATCTGGAAAAGTCGCGATCGTCACCGGTGGCGGCATGGGTATGGGCAAGACCCATAGTGAAACATTGGCTGCTGAAGGCGCCACCGTTTTTGTTACCGACATTGACGAGGCCGCCGGCAAGGCGGTTGTCGATGGTATCAAGGCGTCTGGCGGCAAGGCTGAGTTCATCAAGCACAATGCAGCCAGCGAGGCCGATTGGAATGCAGTGGCCGCAACCGTCAAGGAAAAGGCCGGGCGGCTTGATGTGCTGGTCAACAATGCCGGCATCCTGACCTTGAAACCGGCGCATGAGACCGAGCCGGACGAGTGGGACCAGGTATTTAACGTCAACGTCAAGGGCGTCTATCTGGGCATTCGTGCCTGCGTCCCCCTGATGAAGGACAGTGGCGGCGGCTCCATCGTCAACATTTCCTCGATTTACGGGATCATCGGCGCGCCGATGGCCGGAGCCTATATTGCCAGCAAGGGCGCGGTGCGCCTGATGACGAAATCCTGTGCCGTCGACCTGATCGAGTTCGGTATCCGGGTCAATTCCGTTCATCCGGGGGTCATCGACACGCCGATGACCAAGGATCTTCTGCACGGCGATCCTGAAGTTCGGACCGCGATTATGGGCGCCACGCTGTTCGATCGGCCCTGCAAGCCTGAGGAAGTCTCGCAGGCGGTCCTGTTCCTTGCGTCTGACGACAGCTCTTTCGTGCATGGCTCGGAGCTTGTCGTGGACGGTGGATACACCTGCAACTGACGGTGTCCGTCAAGAACATGCGGTGGCCAACAGGGCCCTATCCTTGTTGGCCGCCGGTTGCGTCGGGCACCCGAGCAAATTGCCCGGCGCTCTCGTTCATTCGGCGCGCCCCGGCGTGCCACAGACAAGCGATCCGCAAAACGAGGCCCTCATGCCAATATATCACCCCGGTTATGGCCAGCCCGCCCTCTATGTTGACGGCGAGTGGATAACAGAAACCATCAATTCAGGCGAAGTGCATAATCCCGCAACGGGCGAGGTACTCGCCACTTTCCCGATGGCTGAACCCGCCCATATCGAACGGGCGTTGGCATCATCGGCGGCCGCCTTTCAAACCTGGTCGGGCATGTCCGTGCAGGAACGCGGTGACGTCATGCGCACTGCCGCGCAAGAGCTGCGCAAGGACGCCGAGACCGCCGCGCGCCATATGACCCTGGAACTGGGCAAGCCACTGGCCGAAAGTCGGCTGGAGATGGAAAACTGCGCGACTCTGCTTGAATGGAGCGCCAATGCCGCGACCTATCTGAAGGATCGCGAGTTGGATGACATGCCCGGCTTCGTTGCCCGAACCATGCGAAAAGAGCCAATCGGGCCGGTTGCGGCGATCTCTCCATGGAATTTTCCGGCTTCGCTGGCGGCCCGCAAGATGGCATCGGCGCTGGCTGTTGGCTGCTCGGTAGTTGTCAAGACGGCGGAAGAAACCCCGATGTGCTTTCAGGCCGTCGTCAAGGCGCTCGAAACGGCCGGTCTGCCGCGCGGCGCTGTAAATTTGTTGATCGGCGATCCGGGCAAGATCAGCTCGGCCCTGATCGCCTCGCCTGTGATCCGGAAGATCGCCTTTACCGGTTCAACCCGGGTCGGCAAGATACTCGGGGCCCAGGCCGGAGCCGAAGCGAAACCCTGTGTGCTGGAACTGGGCGGCCATGCGCCAGTCGTCGTTTTTGATGACGCCGAACTGGATAAGGCCATCAACCTGTCGGTTGCCACCAAGGCCCGAAACGCGGGACAGGTTTGTATCTCGCCGACGCGCTTTCTGGTGCAGGACAGTATTGCCGATACTTTCTCCGAGGGGTTTTCCACACAGTTTTCAAACCTGATCGTCGGAGACGGGATGGAACCGGACACCCAGATGGGCCCGATGATGAGCCCGGCCAGGATCGAGGCCATTGATGCCCTTGTGCAGGATGCCGTTTCGCACGGGGCGCGGTTGCTGACCGGGGGAATGCGCCTGAACCGGCCCGGCAACTTTTATGCACCCACCGTTCTAGCAGATGTTCCGCCCGAGGCGCGCATCATGCGGGAAGAGCCCTTTGGACCGGTCGCGATCATCAACAGATTCACCGATTTCGACGATGCGGTTGCAAAAGCCAACAACACGGATTTCGCCCTGGGGGCATATGCCTTTACCAATTCCCAGCAACGCGCCGACAGCATTTCAGCCGCGCTTGATGCGGGGATGGTCGGGGTAAACGGTTTTAGCGTGGTCTTCCTCGATTCATCTCTCGGCGGGCGTCGGCAATCGGGATATGGCCGCGAAGGCGGGACCGAAGGTCTGGACGCCTATATGACCTACAAATTCGTCGCTCAAGCTAAAATCTGAGGAACAAGCTAAGATGAAATGTGAAGCACTGACCGAATTCGGCCAATCCCTGCAGTCCGAAACCCGAACAGATCCTGGTGTGGAGGGCAGCGAAGTGTTGCTGCGCGTGACGGCAAACGGCGTCTGCCACAGCGATCTGCATATCCGCGAGGGCTGTTATCATCTTGGACACGGCCAGACGCTCAGCTTTGCCGAACGCGGCATGAAACTGCCGCTGGTGATGGGGCACGAACCGGTAGGGCAGGTGATCGCCGCCGGTCCGGATGCCGGGGAGCTGGAGCGCGACAAGGACTTCGTCATCTATCCCTGGCAAGGATGCGGTGAATGCCACCAATGCAAAGCCGGGCGCGAGAATTATTGCGCGGCGCCAAGGTTTCTGGGCATGTTCAGGGATGGAGGATATGCGGACCGTATCAAGATCCCTCATCCGCGCTATCTGTTCGAAATCGGTGACATCGCGCCGGAAGTCGCGGCGCCACTGGCCTGCTCTGGCCTGACGACCTTCTCGGCCTTGAAAAAGGTCGAGGATACCATCAAGGCGGCCCCCGTGGTGATCATTGGCGGCGGCGGTCTGGGCCTCATGGCCATCGGCCTGGTGAAGGCCATGGGCGGGCTGCCTCCGGTTGTTGTCGATATTGATCCGGCGAAACGCGAAGCCGCGCTGGTCGCGGGAGCGGGCGCGGTGGTGGACGGCGCTGCCGAGGACGCGGTGAGCCAGGTTCAGGCGGCAACAGGCGGCCCGGCATTGGCGGTTGTCGATCTGGTCGGGGCCGAACCCACCGCCAACCTTTCCTTCAATGCCGTAGGCAAGGGTGGCAAGATCGTCATCGTTGGCCTGTTCGGCGGGGCCGCACCCTGGCCATTGCCGTTGATCCCGGTAAAGGCCGTTTCGATCATAGGCAGCTATGTCGGATCCCTGCCTGAATTTGACGAGTTGATGGCGCTTGCCAGAGCCGGGAAAGTTCCCGTTCTGCCAACGCAGACCGTCGAGCTGGATCAGGCGGAAGCGACGCTGAACCGGCTGGAAGCGGGAGAAATCATCGGGCGGGCAGTTCTGGCGCCCTGATCCGAGGCTATCGCAAGGGTCTTGGGAGCGCCCGCCATCCCCCGACGTTGTGCCGCGGTTCTAACCCTTACGATATTTGTCCAGCCCGCCGGAATGCATCACCCGGCCCATCAGCGGCGCGCCGATGATCTGTTCGGTCTTTTGCGCGCACCGGGGTAGCGCGGACAAGCATTCCGATTTAGCGCGGACAAGATCGCGGAGCCCTTTGGCGGGGTGCTGAGCAATCACGTGGCGGGTAGCCTTTCGCTCTTTTGAGAGCGGGAGGGACCCAATGGCGAGATTGCCGATGAGGAAGATCATAGAAGCCTTGAGGCTGCGCGCAAGCGGCCTGACGACCCGGGAGGTGGGCGACAGCATCGGCGTCGGCCGTACGTCGGTCAGCGAGTATGTCGGCCGGGCGGCGCGGGCGGGTTTGTCCTGGCCGCTGCCGGATGATCTGACGGATGCTGCGCTGGAAGCGTTGTTGTTCCCGGCCCCACCGCCAGATGCAGCTACAACCGACCCGAAGCCGGACTGGGCGCATGTGCATAGCGAGTTGCGCAGGCCCGGAGTGACCCTGTCGCTGCTCTGGGAGGGATACCGGGAGGCGCATCCCAAGGGCTATGGCTACAGTCGTTTTTGCGAGCTTTACCGCCGCTGGGAGGTAACGGCCCGAATGAGGCCGCCTGTCTGACGAAAGCAGGGCGAGCTAAGACACGTGCATAAAGACGTAGTTATGCACGTGTCTTAGCGGGAGAGGCCATGCTGGGCGAAGTTCTGGGCGTTGAGCGACGCCGACGGTGGAGTGACGACGAGAAGCTCGAGATCTTGCTTGAGGTAGGTGTTGGAGGGGCCTCGGTCACGCAGGTTGCCCAAAGGCACGAGCTCACGCGGTCGCAGATCTATGGCTGGCGACGGGACCTGAAGAAAAAGGCCTTTGGTCGCCAGATCGCGGGGCGGTGTTCCTGCCGGTCGATTTCGGTGCCTGCTGCCCCGATTGCGGAGGTGATCTGCGGGTGGTGGGCGAGGACGTCAGCGAGCTGCTCGACCTCGTCGCCGCGCAGATGAAGGTGATCCAGATCGCGCGGGTGAAGAAGTCCTGCCGCCGGTGTGAGAAGATGGTGCAACCCACGGCCCCGAGCCGTCCGATCCCCGGTAGCATGGCCGGTCCGGGTCTGCTGGCCCAGATCCTTGTCTCGAAGTTCGACGATCACATCCCCTTATATCGCCAGAACGAGATCTACGCCCGCATGGGGGCCGACATCTCGGACAGCACGCTTCTGGATTGGTGCGACGGGGCGATGAAGGGTATCCCTCCGGCGGAGGCCGTCTGACGGGGTTTCTGCGTCTGTGATAAGTCCGACCTTATGGCCGACCATAAGTTC
>ENA-OWNT01003120-OWNT01003120.1-seawater-metagenome-genome-assembly--contig:-NODE-3120-length-16057-cov-5.381665_pt1 | contig 16057 bp, 15 predicted proteins | sample MGYA00238136_ERZ651165 | MGnify/ENA primary metagenome ERZ651165 (study PRJEB26861, sample SAMN08777766) | seawater metagenome | isolation source: coastal seawater | place: USA: Florida | collected...
GGTTGCGTTCGTAGCTGGCCCGTACGCCCGGCTCGAAGGACTTGAGGATGTAGCCGCCGGTGCCGATCGGCGACAGGGGATCGATCGTGTCGCCCTTGGCCTGGCGAATGCCCAGGTGATAGTCGGTCAGGATGAAGGGGAAATCCGCATTGCCGTCGCTCAGTTCGGCGACGATGGCATGGGGGCCTTCGGCCCGCAGGCTGACGATCTGCTTCAGGATCGGCTTGGCACCGGATTTCGACTGCTCACCCATATGGTATTGCAGCGAGGCGACGACATCGGCCGCGTGGAGCAGCTCTTGCACGGCCGTCGGGATGACCGTGGCGGGCTCGGCCGCCGTGCGCGACGAGCTCGGGCCCGAGCCGCTCGGGGCGCGCCCAGCGCGTGCCGAGCCACAGCCCGAGGGGGACCATCAGCAGGAAGAACGCCTGGGGACGCGCTGCGAAGCGGTGGTGGAAGCCGGCCACGGCGAGCGCCCCGAAGCCGAGCGCGGTCCAGGGCGCCCCGGGGGCGAGGGTGCGGGCCAGCCAGAGCACCGCGGCCGACGCCAGGGCCGCGAACAGCGCCGTCACGATGCCCAGCCCCACCGGGCCCGCCGCCTCCCAGATGAGCCAGGCGGGGGTGTTGGACAGCCAGTAGTGGTTGCACCAGCGCTCGACGGCCGTCAGCCCGACGGGCTCCGGCCACCACCAGAAGCCGTGCGCCGCCGTCGTCTTGCCTGCCGTCAGGTGCCAGTAGGTGTCGCCGCTGGAGATGGGCTGGAGGGCGAACACGAACGCGCACAGCACGAGCGCTGCTGCGAGGAGCGTGAGCAGGCGCTGATCGCGGGCGCGGGGGTCGGTCGACACGGCCGCCGAGTCTACTCAAGGCGTCCGCTGGGCCGCTGGTTGACAGCTCAGTCAACGCCGTGACAGCGTGCCCGCGGACGGGATGGGGACCGAATGGATCATTGGTCGATCACGCGAGCGCTCGTCGCGCTGGGAGGGCTGCTCCTGGCCGCCTGCCCGGCGCTCACGCTGGAGCCCACCGGCCCGCACGCGCACGTGGTCTACGACCCCGGCTCCGGCACCATCCCGCTGCCCAACGACGCGCTGCGCGACGCCGAGGCGGGCACCCTCGATCTGGACGTCACCAAGCCGGGGCTGACGCCCACCGAGGTGGACGCGCGCCAGTTCCTGAACACGCTGGACGGCTGGTCGTCCGTCACCGCGGTGAGCGCCACGCTGTCGGAGCCCGCGGACCCGGCGACGCTCCCCGGGAACGTGCAGGTCTGGGAGTGGGGGGCGGATCCCCAGCTCGTCGCCGACGGCACCCTCGCCCTGGACGACGACGGGCGCGGCCTCTCGGTGATCCCCCCGACCACCGGCTGGGCGCGCGGTGGCACATACGTCGTGCTGGTCAAGGGAGGATCGAGCGGGCTGCACACCCCCGACGGTCGTCCCTTCGGGGCGGACGCCGCATTCCACTACCTGCGGTTGGACGAGCGGCTGGACACGCCGCAGCACCAGCGGGCGTTCTCGGGTGCCACCCGTGCCGAGCGCATGGGGCGCGCCGCCGCCATGGAGGACCTGCGGGTCCAGATCGCGCCCTTCGTCCAGTTCTTCGCGTCCCGCACGGACAGCAGCCGCATCCCGCGGGACCAGATCGCAGCGCTGTGGTCCTTCACGGTGACCACGCGCGTCGAGCTCGCGATGGACCCGGACTCCCAGCGGGTGCCGCTGCCCTTCGACCTGCTCATCGACCCGGACACCGGGCTCGTGGATCTGCCGGCCGCGGACGACGACACCGAGCTCGTGGCGGACGCCAAGACCGAGGCCAGCAAGCTCGACGGGTTCGGCGTGTCGGCGGATCTGCTCTTCGAGCTGACGGGCCCGGTCGACCCCGCCACCGTCACCACCTCCGCGATCAAGCTCTTCGACGTGGGCCAGACGGCCACCGAGGTCGCCGTGCGCGTCCGGGCGATGGGGGACGAGGGGGTGGCGCCGTGTGAGGCCGATCCCGTGGAGGACTCCTGCCGCCACATCATCGTGGAGCTCGAGCCCGAGTCCCTGCCGCTGGACACCGACCGCACCTACGCGCTCGTGGTGAACGAGGGGCTGCTCGACGCCTTCGGGCAGCCGGTGATCCCGATGCTCATGGGCCACCTGCTGCGCAGCGGGCAGCCGGTGGCGGTGGATGGGGAGTCCCGCGTCGGATCCCTGGAAACGGACGACGCCCTGCGGATCGAGGGCGTCCGCAGCTCCGTGGCGCCGCTGCTGGACGCTCGGGGCCGCGAGGGCGTCACGGCGGCCTGGCCGTTCACGACGCTGGACCCGGAGCCGCTGCTCGCCGCGACCGTCGATCTGCCTGCCACCAGCGGGGTCGCCGGCACACCGACGGTGCTGTCCCGCAAGCCCATCTGGACGCTCATCGGCGACAACGCCCTGCGCGATCTCTTCCCCGGCGCCCTCAACCCCGGGCCGGACGTCTACTCGGTGCGCACCATCGGCGTGGCCGAGGTCGTCCAGGGCACCATCCCGCTGCCGTACTTCCTCGATCCGGGGACGCGCCGGTGGCGCGACGGGGACGCCTTCGACGTGGAGGACGTGCACTTCCTCGCCACGGTTCCGGAGGACGTGGACGGGCCGCTCAAGGTCGTGATCTTCGGCCACGCCGTCGTGACGGATCGGCGGTTCCTGATGACCATCGCGGGCCGCCTCGCCCAGGCCGGCTACGCCGCGGTCGCCATCGACTTCCCGTTCCACGGACACCGCACCGCCTGCGTGGACGCCAGCCTCGTGGCCGTCCCCAACTTCTTTCCGGAGGAGCTGCAGGACATCACGGGTCTGACCGAGAGCCTCCTGTACTTCCCCCCGTGCGCGTCGGGGAGCGACGCCACCTGCGGGCCCAACGGCGAGTGCCTGGACGCCAACGGCCAGCCCGAGCCCTTCGCGTCCTTCCCGATCATGGACATGTACCCGGTGGCGGGGGCCGCGTTCCTCGATGTGCACGACATCCCCCACATCCCCGACCACTTCCGCCAGGCCGTGAGCGACCTCGGCGGGCTCCGCCGGTCCCTGCAGACGGAGGACTGGGCGAGCGTCTTCGGCCACCCCATCGACACGACGTCCTTCCACTACGCGGGCCAGAGCCTCGGCGCGATCATCGGCTCCGTCTACGTCGCCATGGACCCGGCCATCGACCGCGCGGTGCTCAACGTGCCGGGCAGCAACATGGTCGACCTGTTCCGGGACTCGACCTTCTTCGGGCCCCAGGTGGACGCGCTGTTGGGCGACCTGGAGGTGGAGGGCGGCACCTTCGAGGAGACGCGGTTGATGGCAATCGCGTCCTGGCTGGTGGATGCGGTGGATCCGCACTCGGTGGCCCACAAGTACCGGGACGACGGGCGCACCGCGCTCATCCAGATGGACAAGATCGCGGACGGCCTCGGCGACATGGTCATCCCGAACCACACCACCGAGTCGCTGCAGCGGGCGAGCGGGCTGCCGATCGTGGCCTACCCGTCCGTGCTGCACGGGGACCTCGTGATCCCCGCCGTGGGCAACCCGATGCTCAACGATCTCGTCGACTTCATCGACGACGGGATCGTCCCGTGAGCGGGGCTCCAGGCGGTCGTCTCGACGGGGCCGACGCCTCTCCGGGGGCGGGTCGGTCGAGGGGGTTCGGTGAGTGTCCGGACTCCCGGACAGAACTCACCGAATCCGGGACTTTGTCCGGGGTGCCGGACACCTCGTTGCACCTCCTCGCGCGCTGCGCGGCCCTGTGGGGCCTTGCCGTGTTGCTCGGCGGTCTGGGCGAGGCCAGGGCGGGCGGGTTCGAGCTCGCGCAGCAGGGGGCCGCGGCCTCCGGCGTCGGGCATGCCGGGGTCGCGCGGACCGAGGATCCGGCCGCCGCCTGGTTCAACCCGGCCGCGCTGGCGGACGGGGGCGGGTTGCGCGTGGGCCTGGGCGCCTCCCTCGGCGGCTCGACCATCGTGGCCACCGCGCTGGACGGAGCGGCCGACGGCCCGTGGGAGGCGCGGACGAACAACGCGCTGTCGGCGCCGCCCTACGGCTACGTGTCGTTCTCGAACGCGGACTGGGCGGCCGGCGTCGCAGTGAACCTGCCGTTCGCCGGCGGGGTGCGCTGGGAGGACGACTGGGTCCAGCGGTTCGACATCGTGCAGAGCGCGCCGCGGTTCGCGCGGGTCGCCGGCTTCTTCGCCTACCGGCTCGGGCCCGTCCGTCTGGCGGTGGGGCCGCACGTGGACTTCGGCGCCCTGACGCTTCGCAAGGCCACGAACCACATCGACAGCGAGGGCACCGCGGAGATCCTCGTGCGGGGTGTCGGGGCGGGCGTGGACGCCTCACTGCTCGTGCGCTTCAGCGCGTACGCGCAGCTCGGCTTCGCCTACAAGTCCCGCACCGTGCTGAGCCTGTCCGGCGAGGCGGACTTCGAGGTCCCGGCTGCCTTCCAGTCCCGCTTCCCGGACCAGACGGTCACCAGCGCGATGACGCTGCCGGATCGCTTCACCCTGGGCGCGGCCTTCCACCCGAAGGGCGTCGAGCGGCTGGGCCTGCACGTGGAGGCCGGCCTGACCCTGTGGGCGGTGAACCAGGAGATGGTCCTGGACTTCGCCGACGCGGCCACCAGCGACACGACCATCACCAACGGCTGGCGCAACAGCCTGGCCCTGCGGGGCGGGGCCGAGATCGAGCTCCACCGGATCGTCCTGGTCCGCGCGGGTGGCTACGTGGATGGCCTGACCGGGGCGCCGCCACCGGCCGAGAACCTCGCTCCCAGCTCGCCGGACTCCACCCGGCTCGGGGTCACCGTCGGGGGGCGGATCCAGCCGATCGAGGGCCTCGCGTTCGATCTCTACTACGAGCACATGGAGCTGCTGCGCCGGGAGTCGGCGAGCCTGGACGCCCCGGAGGCGTCGTATCGCGGCTCCGCGAACCTCGGTGGACTGAGCGTGAGCGTCACGGTGCCGGTCAAGCGCCGCACGGAGTAGGCGTCAGCGGCGTGTCCAGCGGGCGGCGAGCTCGGCGACCTCCCGCCGCGACCGTCCGTAGCTGACGATCGCCACGTCCAGGTCCGCGGGACCCACGATCTCGAGCGCCCGCCAGATCGCGTCCGTGATCCACGGCAGGGCGTTGCCGAAGACTCCGCCTCCGAGCAGCGTCAGGAAGACGGTGCGGTTCCCGGTCGCGGACGCGTTGGCGGCCGCGGCCCGCAAGGTCGCCTCGTAGGACGCGTCGAGGACGAGCCGCGCGAAGGGCTCCCACTCCGCCTCCGGCCCGCCGCCGTACGCGACGGGGAGCGCCGAGCCGTACACCTGGGCCACCCGGTGGCCGGCGCCGCGCAGGGTCACCTCTGTGTCCGTCACCAGGCCGATCCGCAGGCGGCCGCGGAGGGCGTCGCGCTCGGCCTCGTCCATTCCCCGCAGGCGCTCGGCGATCGCCCGGCGCCCCTCGGGGCTCACGAACGCGTAGCCGTTCTGCATGCGCCACAGCCGCTCGCCGTCATTGCCGAGGGCGGCGCCGATGTCTGCGAGGCAGTCCACCTGCCGGTCCGCCGTCTGGCCCACCGCGCCGGCGACGGGCGCGAAGTAGTTCCGCACGATCGTCCCGGCGCCGCAGGCGATGGCGCAGGCGGGGCCCTGGGTGTGGTCGGTCTCGTAGATCCCGACCCCGGCCTCGGGCGTGACCGAGGGCCCGGCCATCTCGAGCAGGTTGAACTGCGACGCCGCCTGGAACAGCGCGCCCGCGTGGGCCGGATCGCAGTGCAGCGACTGCACGTTCCCCACCAGCTCCCGCAGCGTGACCGGCCCCGCCCGGTCGATGGGCGTCTGCCGCAGCTCTGCCAGCGACGGTGTGCTCAGGGTGCCGCAGGCCCAGCTCGCACCGTTCCCGCGGGACGTCAGCCGATCGCCCTCGAGGGCCAGCTGTGCGCGCACGGCGTCCGCGTCCGTCTCGGGGAACCCGACCAGATCGGTGAACCAGCTCATGGGTGGCCGTGGGGCTCGAGCCCGCAGGGGATGTGGTCCAGGTCGTCGAGCCCGTGCGCGTCGAGCCAGTGCTTCGCGGCGGCGTATCCGTCGGCGATGAGGCGCGGCGCTTCGTCGAAGGTGCCCGCGGAGATGGGCTGGGGGCAGGGCGGCGCCACCAGGGAGATCCGGCAGGCGCCGCCGAAGGTCTCCCGGTCCCGCAGCAGCTGGGACGTCTGGATCAGGTTGAGGGAGTGCACGGCCATCCCCAGCGCCGTGGCGGGCGCGGCGCCGAGCGCGCAGGAGAACCCCGTACTGAGCACGATGATCCGCGAGGCGCCCCGGTCCACCGCCTGCGAGATGGGCGTGTGGCTCGCGACCCCGCCGTCGACGCACAGGTGCCCGCCGTGCCGCACGGGCGGGTAGATCCCGGGCAGGGCGGACGAGGCCAGCACCGCCTCGATCACGTCGCCCGAGTCGAACACGACCTCCTCGGCGGTCAGCACGTCGGCCGCGACGGCGGCGAAGGGCAGCGCCAGGTCCTCGAACGTCCGGTGGGGTTGCTCGGTCAGCAGGATCTCGCGGATGCCGCGCTGCTCGAAGATGTGGTTCCGCTTGCCCCGGAGCGCCTGGATGAGGCCCCGCACCGAGGCGGGGTAGACGCGAGCCCGGGTCAGTCGCCGCCAGACGCCGTCGAGCTGCTCGGCCGCGTCCGCCAGCGCGGCATGCCCGGCCACCACGAGGCCGTTGATGGACCCCACGGACGTGCCCACGACCGCGGTGGGCTGGATCCCCGCCTCGGCGAGCGCGCGGAGCATGCCGACCTGGATGGCGCCGAGGGATCCTCCGCCGGACAAGACCATGGTCAATGAAGAGTCGTCGGTCATTCAGCCTCTGGGTGCTGATGAAGGGTACCCGTCCGCATGGCCGGTTTGGACCGCCGTGCGATGCTTGCCCGGATGGCCGCCCCGGCCAGGAGGAGTTCCCATGGACACCGAAGCTGCCTCGCTCTCCCCCGAGAGCATCCAGGCGCTCGCCGAAGCGCTCAAGCCCCTGATCCGCGAAGAGGTCGCCCAGGCCGTCGCCGACGCCGGCAGCAACGGCGCCGGATCGACCGCCGCCAACCTCGCCGACACCGCCTCCGCGCGGCTGGAGGACCTGCTCGGCAAGGCGGAAGAGAAGGCCCGCACGCTGGCCGACTCTCTCGGCACGGACGCTGGCGCGCTCAGGGAAGAGGCCGTCGCGCGCGGCCGGGAGGCCGTGGACCAGGCCAGCCTGAAGGTGCAGGAGAACCCTGTCGCCACCTTACTGATCGCCCTGGGCTTCGGGTTCATCCTGGGGGTGATCTTCGGCCCCGGGAGGCGCTGATGCCGGCCCTGTCGGTGCTCGATCGGGTGTGGCGCGTCCTGGGCGTGCTGGTCCGCGCCCACGTCCAGCTCGCGGGGGACGAGGCGGAGGCCGAAGCGCAGCGGCTGGGGCGCGTCGTGGTGCTCGCCTGCGCATCGCTCGTGTTGTTCGGCGCCGCGGGCCTCGTGGGGAACGCCCTCGCCGCGGTGCTCCTGGTGGAGCAGGCGCAGCTCAGCTGGACGGTGACGCTCACGATCCTCCTGGCCTTCGATCTCGTGGTCGGCGGCGGGCTCGCCCTGAGCGCGCGGTCGACGCTCGGCTCCCGCGGCTTCATGGAGGACACGCGCCGCCGCGCCGAAGAGACGATGGCGGCCCTGCAGGCGTAGGGGCTACTCGCCCAGGGGGCGCTCGTTGAGCCGCGCCCGGAATGCCTGGAACGCGGCGAACTCCTCCGGGCTCACGAGGTCGCGCACCGTGGCGTCGTTGGCGATGCGCAGCGCCGCCTCGGCGCGGCTCGCCTCCAGGAACGACATGTCGCCGCTGCGGGCCGCCCGGAACAGCTCGGTCACCCGGTCCTGCTCATCGAGCATCAGCGTGCGGATCCGGGCATTCACGGCGGGGTCCAGCGCCGCGCTGCTGGCCAGCAGACCCAGCTCGTCCACGCGCCGCGCCTTCGCGGCCTCCGCGACCTCTTCGTACCGCTCCAGCTGCTCCTCGCGGGTCGGGGGAGGCTCCCGCTCGGGCTGCGGGGGCGTCGCGTCGGACGCGCGCGGGTTCGCGGGGGCCGAGGAGCCATCGCCGGCGCTCGTGGTCGCCGGCGCAGCGGCGCGGAGCCGCGCGTTCTCCGCGCTGAGCGCATCGATGCGCGCCTCCATGGCGGCCAGGCGGGCGTCCACGTCGCTCGACGGCGGGGCTGTGGCGGACGCTGGCGGGGGAGCTGGCGCGGGAGCGGGCCGCACCAGCCACACGGCGGCGCCGGCGAGCAGGGCCGCAGCCACCGCGGCGAGGACGGCCGCGCGCACTACAGCGGGTTGATGCAGCAGACGAACTCTTCGGTCTGGCTCTTGTCGCGATCGCCCTCGAAGTTGCTCTTGTTGCCCTGGTTGTTGACGTCCAGGACGTCGTCGTCGGCCACGAAGTCACCGAGGAAGTCCGCGTTGCGGATGTCCGGGTGGTTCGTGCTCGAGCCCCAGCTCAACAGTACGTCGCGGTAGGTGCAGACCCGCGCGTTGAGGCCCTGGCAGGTGAGCTGGGCGTTGGTCCAGTTCAGCTCGCCCCAGTTCTGGTCCCAGCGGGTGCAGACATTGCCGTCGCGGAGGTTGAACCCGCTCGGGCAGCCGCTCATGGTCAGGCCCTTGCCGAAGCTGACCGTGGAGGAGTCGACCACCACGGCGTCGCCCGTGTGGTTCAGGGCGAGCACGTCGGCGGCGTCGTTGCTGATCCCGATCTCGAACCGCGTGTCCTCGCCGCTCGTGGCGTAGTAGCGCAGCCAGGCCGCGTCGCCGCTGCCGCCGCCGGGGTCGACGTCGAAGGTGATGCCGTCCGTGGCGGCGCTGCCGGCCTGGGCGCGCAGCAGGGCGTCCATGGTGAGCTCTCCGGTCATGGTGTCGCCGCTGACGTTGACGTACGCCGCGTTGGCCGCGGCGGTGGTGGCGAAGGTGCCCGCGAGATCCACGCTCAGCGTCCCGTTGGAGTCCGTGACCTCCAGGTTGCTGCCGTTGAGGCCCAGCGCCGTGTTGATCTCGTTGGTGACGCTTCCGTCCACCTCGGAGGTCAGGAACCCGGTCACGTCGGTGGCCGTCAGGTAGCCCAGGCTGCTCAGGTCGACACTCAGGGTCCCGGCGCTGTCCGTGATCTGCAGGTTGGTGCCGTTGAGCCCGAGGACGGTGTTCACCTCGTTGGTGACGCTTCCGTCCACCTCGGCGGTCAGGAACCCGGTCACGTCCGCCGCGGTGAGGTAGCCGATGGCGTCCAGGTCGACGCTCAGGATGCCGTTGCTGTCGGTGATGGACAGGACGCTGCCGGTGAGGCCCAGGGCGGTGTTGACCTCGTTGGTGACGCTGCCGTCCACCTCGGCCGTGAGGTAGCCGGTCAGGTCCGCCGCAGTCAGGTACCCGAGCCCGGCCAGGTCCACGCTGAGCGTGCCGTTCGAGTCCGTGACCTGGAGGAGGCTGCCGTTGAGGGCCAGGGCGGTGTTGATCTCGTTGACCACGCTGTCGTCGATCTCGGCCGTGAGGTAGCCGAGCCCGGCGAGGTCCACGGTCAGCGCCCCAGCGCCGTCGGTGACCTCGAGCACGCTGCCGTTGAGGGCGAGCGCGGTGTTGATCTCGTTGGTCACGCTGCCGTCCACCTCGGACGTGAGGTAGCCGGCCGAGGCGTGGTCGCCCCAGTTCACCGCGCTGTCCCAGTCGCCGATTGCAGCGTTGGTGATGCCGGACGCTGCGGAGGCTCCGAAGACGGGATCCGTCTCGGCGCCGGCGGCCGCACAGGCCCAGGTGCTGTTTGCGTCGTCGTAGGCGAGGAACTCGCCGTCGCCGCAGGGCAGGGTCCCGAGGGTCAGCGGCGCGCCCACGATCTCCGTCCAGTCCACCGGATCGGTGCTGAGCCGGTAGTCCGCGGCGGGCACTCCGCCCAGCGCGTCCGCGTCCCCTGCGTGCGCGGCGGCACCGGCCCAGGGCGCGGTGGCGATGGCGATGAGGTCCATCTCCGGGTCCCCGTCCACGGCGAGCCCGAGGAACAGCGTGTCGTTGTCGGCGAAGACTTCGAGGTCCACGCCGGTCAGCGTGGCCGTGAAGAAGCCGGCGTCCACGTCCACGCTCAGGGACTGGGTGTGCACCGACGTCGTGCCGGCGGAGTCCGCGTAGAGCGTCGCGACCACGTCCACGGTGCCGTCGATGGACTCGCCCGCGGCGTTCGCCAGGTAGCCCTGGAGCGTCACGGAGTCGATGGGGCCGGCGAGGGCGGAGCCGGTCATGAGGAGGAGGAGGCCGAGCAGCAGGGACAGGCGGTTCATGGAGGTCCTCATCAGTGGCTGGGATCGAGGCCCACACGCACGGTGTGGTTCGCGTCGGAGGTCTGGCCCGCGGGGGAGGCGGCGACCACCACCCGCGCCCGGTAGTTGGTGGAGCCCACGTCGCCCCCGCCCGCGGTGATCACCACGGTGGTGGGGGGCGGCGCCGCGTCGTCGTCGTCGCCGGTGGCGTCGTCGTCGTCGCCGGTGGCGTCGTCGTCATCGCCGGTGGCGTCGTCGTCGTCACCGGTGGCGTCGTCGTCGTCGCCCGTGGCGTCGTCGTCGTCGGGCACCACGATGCTGTCGTCGTCGTCCGGCGGGTCGGGGCAGCCCGATCCCAGGAGGAGCGCCAGGAGGAGGGCGAGCGCCCCCACGTGTCGATGCTGCATCAGGACTCCCGCCGCGCGTGCCGTGCGCGGTGGGGAGAATAACCGGCCTTCAGCGCCTCAGGGGCAGGGCAGATCCGTGTCCACGACGACGAAGTGCAGGTCGGAGGTGGACGCGAGCCCCCCATCGTCGGGCGTGAAGCGCCCGCGCACGTGCTGCTGCCCGTCGTGCACCGGGTCCAGGCAGTCCGAGGTCAGGTCCACCCAGGTGTCGCCTGGATTCAGCGGCGTCGCGGTCCCCGGGAGCGCGGTCCAGCCCGCCTCGCTCATGCCGTCCTCCGCGTACGGCTTCACGACGAGCTCGAGCGTGCCCGGCACCTCCGTGTGCACCCACAGATCCGCGTCCACCGGGTTGACGTCGTCCACCAGCCAGTCCAGGTGCAGGTAGGTCCGGGGCGTGCGCAGCATCCGCGTGATCTCCTCGGACACGGCCTGGTAGGCGCTGGACGTCGTGGACTCGGTGCCGATGGCAGCCACGAAGCGCGTGTCGGTCACGAGGTCGTCCACGGCGTGCAGGTCGAGCGCGTAGGCGGACACGCGGCCCGCCTTGTGGTGGTAGGCGGCGTCGGGGAAGACCCGCCGGATCCCGTCCTCCCAAGGCGAGTGCCCGGTGTTCATCACGGTGGTGACGCCGTCGCCCCACCGCATCCACTCGAGCTGGGCGGGATCGACCGCGAACTGCTCGGCCGCGGGCAGGTCCTCGTGGAACATCAACCGCCGCAGGTGCTCCGCCATCTCGCTCGTCGGCGAGCAGTTGGCGCGGCTCGAGTAGCGGAACTCGCATCCGACCAGATCGTCGTACAGGGTCCCGGACCAGGTGTGCTCCCGCTCGACGACCGTCGCCCCGTCGGTGAGCACGACGCGCTGCTGCTCGCCGCGGTCGTAGCGGTACGGCCGGTCGCTGACGTAGGGGACGAGCAGCGCGGTCTTCGCGAAGCCGTGCTCGGCGGTGAAGAAGGAGGTGCTGAGCCAGTCGATGCCGGCCAGCCGCAGCAGCAGCGTGTAGTCCGAGTTCGAGCTGTGATCGAAGACGTCCTCGATCATCTGGCGGACGGACACCGTGATGTCCTCGGTCCAGGGGTCCCCGCTGTCGGCCCGTCGGAAGAAGGTGGCCTCCGTGTCGAGGGAGAGCCCGTCCTGCTCGAGGAGCACGAGCGCAGCGGTCGCCGTGTAGATCTTGATGGTGCTCGCGACCCAGAAGTCCGTCCGATCCGCGGTGTCCGCGTAGGAGTACGTGCGAAACGCAGGGCCATCTGCGTCGTCCAGGACAGAGATGACGGAGGCCCACACGGGCGTGCTGCCCCGGTGCAGATCGACGACCGCGTCCAGGTGCGGCAGCTCCGGCCACACAAGCGGCGGGGGCGTGCTGTCGTCGTCGTCGCCGGAGTCGTCGTCGTCGCCGCCGGAGTCGTCGTCATCGCCGGTGTCGTCGTCGTCGCCGGAGTCGTCGTCGTCGAGGGACGGGATGGTGACGTCGTCGTCGTCCGCGGGGAGCGGCGCCGTCGGGCACCCGACGAGCAGCGCGATCGGTGCCAGGATGCGCAGGTCGATCATGGCGACGAGTGGTACCGCATCGAGGAGAACGAGGATGGAACAGCTACAGGCCCAGACGCTCCACCAGCGTCGCGGCCGAGGCCGCCCCCGTCACCCGCGCGGCCTCGTCCCCGTCGCGAAACAGGATGAACGTCGGGATCGACCGGATGTTGAACTGCGCTCCCACCTGGGGCAGCGCGTCCGTGTCCACCTTGGCGACGATGAGCGAGCCGGATCGGTCCTTCGCCATCTTCACGAGCTCCGGCGCCACGGCCCGGCAGGGTCCGCACCACTGGGCCCAGAAGTCCACGAGCACCGGGAGCTTCGCCTCGCTGGTCAGCAGGTTGAAGTCGTAGCCCGACTCCAGCGTGACCGGCGTGGCCGTCGGGGCCAACACCTGCTTGCACTTGCCGCACTTCGGCCCCGCGCTCAGCTTGCGGGGCGGGATCCGGTTCTTCGCGTTGCACGAGGGGCAGGGGACGATCATGACAACCTCTGTCAGCAGGGAAGGCAGCGGGCCCACGGCGCACCGTAGACTCCCCGCCATGCAGCTTGGCTACACCATTCTCTACGTCGATGACGTCCCCGCCACCCTCGAAGCCTGGGAGCAGGCGTTCGGGCTGACGCGCAAGCTCCTGCACGAGTCGATGCTCTATGCGGAGCTGGACACCGGCCAGACGACGCTGTCGTTCGCCGACCGGGACTTCGGGCGCGAGCACTTCACCGACGCCCCCACCCGCGCCAGCTTCGACGGCAAGCCGGCGCTGTTCGAGATCGGGCTCCTCACCGAGGACGTGGGGGCCGCCTTCGCGCACGCGGTGGCCAACGGCATGGAGTCCATCAACGAGCCCACCGAGAAGCCCTGGGGCCAGATCGTGAGCTGGGTGAAGGACGCCAACGGGATCCTGGTGGAGATCGCCACCCCCATGGGGTGATCAGGCGGGGAGGCGGATCCAGAAGGTCGCGCCCTGGCCCGGCGCGCTGTCCACGCCCAACGCTCCGCCGAGCGCCGTGGTCAGCGTCCGGGTGATCGGCAGCCCCAGCCCAGTGCCCCCGTAACGCGAAGGTGTGTTCGCGTTCGCCTGCTGGAAGGGCTCGAACACCCTCTCCATTTCGTCCTCGGCGAGGCCGATCCCCGTGTCCGACACGCTCAGGACGACCTCCTCCCCCTCGCGGTGGACGCGCACCGTGATCGTCCCGTCGGTGGTGAACTTTGCGGCGTTCGCGAGGAGGTTCAGCACGCACTGGTGCAGCCGCTGCGGGTCGGAGCGCACCGGCAGCAGGTCCTCCTCGATGTCCAGGACCAGCGCGTTCCGGTTCGTGGCGATCTGGGGTCCCGCCATCGTGCACGCGTCGCGGACCAGGGCGTCGACGTCGACTGCCGTCCACTCCAGCGCGATCTCCCCAGCCTCCACCTTCGAGAAGTCCAGGACCCGGTTGATCAGCCCGAGCAGGTGCCGCCCGGCCTGGTGGATGCGCTGCGCGTCCTTCACGAGCTGGTCCCGGTCCGGCCCGGTCAACTCCTCCTGGAGCAGCTCGCTGTAGCCGATGATCGCGTTCAGGGGCGTGCGCAGCTCGTGGCTCATGTTGGCGAGGAAGTCGCTCTTGGCTTCGCTCGCCGCCTCCGCCTCGCGCTGGGCGACCCGCAGCTCGAGCAGCTGCCCCACCTGTCGGGCCATCCGCTGCAGCGCGTCGAGCTGGGCCGGGCTCATCTCCCGAGGGCGTCGATCGATGACGCAGAGGGTGCCGAGGTAGTGGTCCGATGGCGTGATCAGGGGCATCCCCGCGTAGAAGCGGATGTCGGGGGCTCCGGCCACGAGGGGGTTGTCTGCGAACCGGGTGTCCTCCCGCGCGTCCGGCACCACCAGCGGTCGCCGATCGGCGACCACGTGCCCGCAGAACGAGATGTCCCGGCCCGTCTGGGGGGCGTCGAGCCCGAAGCGCGCCTTGAACCACTGACGATCGTGGTCCACGAGCGAGACCAGGGCGATGGGCGTCCCTGCCACGTGGGCCGCGACGGCGACGATGTCGTCGTAGGCCTCCTCGGGCAGGGTGTCGAGGATGCGGTAGCCGCGCAGCGCCTCGAGGCGAAGGGGCTCGTCGTCGGGAATGGCAGGGGGGATCAAGGGTTGCTCCGGGAGTGAGGGGACAGGAATAGCAGCGACCCCACTCGATCCGCGAACCCGGTCCCGACCCGGGCGGTACGATGCGCGTCCCATGACCCGCGCCCTGCTCGTCCTGCTCGCGTCGCTCCTGGTGGCTTGCCCGACGTCCGCTCCAAGGGGCGGCCCGGACCCCGAGCCCGCCACGCCCCCCGCTCCGCTGGCCCCCGACGCCTGGGGCGGCACCATGGGCCCGGGCGGTCCCAACACGTCGTTCGACCTGGGTGACCTCTGGGAGGGCTGCTCCTACCTGGACGGGGGCCCCGAGGACTCCGACCACCACAACCTCGTCGTCCCCTGGGACGGCTACCTGCTCATGCCCTGGGCAGCGGAGTGGAGCAGCGGGGGCTTGTCGTTCTTCGACGTGCGGGACCCTTGCGCGCCGACCAAGGTGGGGGAGGGGTACGCCGAGTCCATGCGCGAGACGCACAGCGTCGGCTTCGCCACCGTGGACGGGCGGGACTACGCCGCGGTGAACTACCACGGCGGCATCGACTTCGAGATCGAGGAGCTCGTCGGCGGGATCCAGATCTGGGACATCACCGACGTCACCGCGCCCACCCACGTCGTGGACGTCCGGCTCCCCGGCTACATGTACCCGGACGCCTACCAGCGCGTGACGCTGTCGGTCTTCTGGCAGCACCCGGTGCTCTACGCGTCCAGCGCCGACAACGGCGTGCACATCATCGACACGACGAACCCGGAGAGCCCCGAGTTCGTCCAGCTGTACACCTTCGATCCCGTGTTCCGCCTCGGGACCTTCCACGTGATGGGCACGGTCGCCATGGCCGGCGCCGCCGAGGGCACGCGGACGATCCTGATGGACGTGTCGGATCCCTTCGATCCGCAGCCCCTGCCGGGCGGCGAGTTCACCGTCACCGACGCCGGCGGCACCCCCACCGAGTACTACTTCAGCAACGTCGGCGCCTCCTGGGCGCTCTTCGCCCGCAAGGAGGGCGGCGGGGGGCCGATCGCCTACGACATCTCCGACCCGTCCAATCCCTCCCGGCTCGGCTCGTTCGAGAGCGGGGGGAACGGCGGCTACGTGTCCGTCCAGCACGAGGCGGTCTTCGTGGGGGAGTCGAGCTTCGCCGGCGTCTACGACTTCAGCGACCCGCTCGCGCCCGTCCAGCTCGGCACGGCGGACCTGCCGGGCGACCTCGACACGGCCACGCCGGTCGGGAACGTCGTGGCCCTGGCGGTCGACGACGAGTCCGAGCCGGGTCAGGCCACCATGCTCGTGCCCTGGTCCATGGAGCCCGACGCCCGCGGGCCGTCGGTGGGCATGAGCTTTCCCCGGGACGGCGACACATTCGTGGCCACCACCGCGCGGGTGGGTCTGGTGTTCGACGAGATGGTCGAGCCCCGGTCGGTCTTCGCCGGCTCGTTGCGGGTGACGGACGCCGCCGGCTGGCCGGTGGACGGCTGGTGGACCGCCCAGGAGAACGTCGTGAACTTCAGCCCCCGCCAGCCCCTGGCGGACGACACCACCTATGTCGTCACGGCGCCGGCGGGCGGGATCACCGACTTCGTGGGGAACGCCACGGAGGCGGACTGGACGATCCGGTTCTCCACCGGCGCGGAGGTGGTCCAGTGAAGCGCCTGCTGCTCGCGATCCTGCTCCTGGGCTGCCCGTCTGGGGCGGACGACG
>ENA-OWNT01003121-OWNT01003121.1-seawater-metagenome-genome-assembly--contig:-NODE-3121-length-16053-cov-4.220831_pt1 | contig 16053 bp, 16 predicted proteins | sample MGYA00238136_ERZ651165 | MGnify/ENA primary metagenome ERZ651165 (study PRJEB26861, sample SAMN08777766) | seawater metagenome | isolation source: coastal seawater | place: USA: Florida | collected...
GGACGCGTAGTGCAGCGTCGCAGTGTCGATGAAGCCGGGGTGGTTTTCGGGCACGCGCTTCTGAAAGAACGGCTCAGCGCCGATCCCCTTCGGGAAGCGCTTGAGCACCATGGGCCGTCCGCCTGCGCCCCGCAACGCACCGTCGGCGACGGTGAGGTAGTAGCGGACCAGGTCGAGCTTGGTCAGCCCGGGTTCGGGGAACACCACCTTGTCCGGACTCGAGATGCGGACCTCGTTGCCGCCAATGGTGAGGATCTCGGCTGGGGCCTTTGACAGGTTCATTCCGCCACGCTAGTTCCGGCCGGCTGCGCTTGGGAATAGCATTCCGGCATGGACGCCAAGTTATTCGCCTATCTCAGCTACAGTGACGCACCCGCAGCCCTGGACTGGCTCCAGGCAGTGGGCTTTGACCTCATTCACCGGCAGGACGGCCCTGCAGGGACGGTGCTGCACGCCGAGATTCGCATGGGCGAGGCCGTGCTGATGGTGGCAAGTAACGACGCCGGGTACCGCCGGCCGCCACTTGTCGGTCGATCGACCGGCCAGGGACTATATCTGCTGGTTGACGACGTCGACGCATTTCATCAGAAGGCCCTCGCCGCGGGCGGGACCTCAGTGATCGAGCCCGAAGACACCCAATGGGGCACGCGGCGCTGCCGGGTGCTCGATCCCCAGGGACAGGAATGGAGCGCCGGCACCTACGAGCCCGGAAAGGACTCGTGACTCATTCTTGTTCCGGCCGCCAGTCAGGTGTGGGCAGGGGGAGCGGTGGTGTTTCGAACGACGAGGCGCGGGACCAGCACGTCGGTGCGTGGCGGCAGGGTGGGGTCGGCGATGCGTGCGAGGAGAAACTCCGCGGCGCGGATGCCTACGTCCCGGCTGACGGGGTCGACGGTGGTCAGGGAAACGTGCCGGATCCCGGCGAGATAGGTGTTGTCGTATCCGACCAGTGAAAGTTGTGAAGGAACGCTGATGCCATGGCCGTCCGCGGCCGAGAGCGCGCCGACGGCGAGGATGTCGTTGGCGGCGAAGACCGCTGTGGGTGTCCGGCCGCTGTCGATAAGGCGGTTCATTGCGGCAAAGCCGGAGTGTTCGCTCATGTCTGTGGGCACCACCCTGATGTATTCCTGCAGGCCGTGGCGGGTCATCGTTTCCCGGTAGGCGTCGGCCCGCAGGGTGGCGGATCCGGTGGGAGCGGTGAGGAAGGCGATGTCGTTGTGGCCGAGACCAATCAGATGTTCGACAGCCATCCGGGCGCCGGCGGCGTCGTCGTTGGTGACACGGTCCGCGGCCGGGAGGTCGAAAGCGCGGGTGCCGACGACGACGGCCGGCGTGTGCAGTGTGGCGCGCGTGAGGTCTTTATCGGCGTCGAAGTCTCCGGCGATGACCAGTCCGTCGACGCGCAGGTCCATGAACGCGGACACGGGGCTTTCCCCCGGGCGGGCCAGATAGCGGGGGTCGCCGAGAACCATCCGGAGGTTCTGTTCCTGGAAGACGCCCTGCAGGCCGTCGAGCAGGTCCACGAACCAGGGATTGGCGAGGTCGTCCAGAAGCACTCCCACTGTTCGCGTCCGTCCGCTGGCAAGCGAGCGGGCCGCGCTGCTGGGCCGGTAGTCGAGTGCGGCTATGGCGGTGGTGACGGCTTCTCTCTTTTGTTCGCTCACCTTTGGTGAACCCCGCAGCACCAGGGAAACGAGTGCGCGGGATACGCCGGCTAAGCGCGCCACATCCTCAATGGTGGCGCGCTTGGCCGTTCCCTGCTGCGTCAGTTCACTCCCGGACAAATGGCCTCCTGCCGGCAAGCGTATCGCGCGAGGGAGCGGTTCTGGACGCCGCCCCTCATGGGCATGTGAACCGGTTCCGCGGCTGCCGTGAGGACTTCGGGCGCCTCTGGAAGTGACCGGTAGCGGGGAATCCCAGCGTTGGTGCCGGGCTCACAAGGCAGCCGCCTTCTCGCCAGATGCTGTCGGGGGCACGATGATTGGTAGGGCTCCGGTGCGGAAGTGCACTTCCAGCTCTTCCAGCGATTGCCCCTTCGTCTCCGGGACAAATTTCGCCACGAAGATCAGCGAAACTATGTTCACCAGCACGAACAAAGTGAAAGTGCCGGTTGAGCCGAGGGTGACAACCAGGATCGGGAACAGGAACGAGATTGCCGCGTTCACGGTCCAGAGGGCGAACACCGCAATGCCCATCGCGAAGCCGCGGATGGCGATCGGGAAAATCTCCGACAGCAGCAGCCAGACGCAGGTGCCGATGAAGCACTGGACGAACGCCACGAAGAGCATCATCGCGGCAAGAATCGTGTAGCTGACGATGTCTGACTGGGGGAGCGTGAAGACGACGGCGAGGAGTGCCTGTGAGGCCACGACCCCGGAGAAGCCGATGACCAGCATGCGGCGGCGTCCGATGAAGCCCAGTAGCCAGATGCCCAGGACGGTCATCAGCACCGATGTCACGCCCACTGCGATGGTGGCGACGAGCGAGGCGCTCACGCCGAGACCGCTGCGCTCGAGGATCGTGGGGGCATAGTAGTTGACCGTATTGATGCCCGTTGCCTGCTGGGCCGCGGCGAGCCCGATGCCGACCCAGAGGAGCCGGCGCATCCAGGGATTGTTCTTCAAGTCGCGCCAGGCGCTGGAGCGCTCATTCCGGGCGGTATTCGCGGACTCGACAATTTCCTTGTACTCGAAAGCGGCTTCCTCCGGGCTGCGGCTGAGGTCGAGGATGCGGCGGCTGTCCTCGAACCTGTCACGGAGGGCGAACCAGCGTGGCGATTCGGGCAGGACGAGCATTCCGATCAGGAGAGCGATGGCGGGGATGGAGGCAACGCCCAGCATGATGCGCCAGACCTCCGTGTTGTGGATGACGGCGTCGAGGAGTGCGTTGATGGCAAAAGCGAGCATCTGACCGGTCACGATCATCAGTTCGTTGATCGTGACCATGCGTCCGCGCAGATTCGCAGGCGCCATTTCTGCCAGGTAGAGGGGACACGTCACGGCGGCGGCCCCGACGCCGAGACCGAGGATGACACGGGCCACGACCATAAATGAAACGGTCGGCGCGATTGCGCAGCCTATCGCGCCGACAAGAAAGAGGAGCGCACAGACAAGCAGGGTGCCGCGCCGCCCGAGCTTATCGGCGAGCCGTCCACCGCTCAGCGCGCCGACCGCGGCACCGGGAAACAGCAGTGCGCTGACGACAGTGGCCTCTTCGACGGGGCTCATGCTCAGGGAGTCCTGCATGTAGAGCAGCGCACCGGAGATGACGCCGGTGTCGTAGCCGAACAGGAGTCCGCCGAGCGTGGAGATGACGGTGAGGCGGGCGAGATATCCGCGATGTTTTGAACCCGATGCGGGCGAGCTTTGTGTGTGCAACGACATTGTTGACTTCCTCGATCCGGCCGGCCGGAAGGGCGGACCTTGAATGTGGGATTTTCCGAGAGTGTGCTGGATCACGTGTCATCTACGTTAGAGCGCTCTAACGAACTCGTCAAGAGTTTGTGCTGACATTCGCTCAAAGTCCTGATCGGCGTCTCGGATCCGCCGTTGCCCGTGCCATTTCGGCAGGGAGCCTCGAGGTCCCGCAGCGGCCGCTCACCGAATCCATCCGGACCATGGCCGTCGCCGACGCCATCAGAACCAGCTCGGAATCGTGTTTCCCGGCGAAAGTCCAGGGAATCCGGGAACTCGCCGGGCGGGGGCCTGTCGCAGACGGCAAGGGCTCTGCGCACGTGTCACGGGCAGGTCCAAGCTGGGGCGGGCTGGTCCTGCTGACTAAGCGTCCTGGGCGTCGGCGCGCTGTCCTTGGTGCGCGTGCACCATGGCGCGGAACAGGTCTTTGCCTCGGGGGGCCGGGGGCAGGGGGGTGGTGTTTCCGGCGCTGAAGGCCTGGAGCATGTACCCCACGAGCCGGCGCCAGGTGTCCGGGGCGGCGTCGCCGGCGGCGCCGATGACGCCGGCGTTGGCCATCAGGAGCACGATCAGGTCCTTGTCGGAAAAGTCGGGTCGCAGGGCTCCGGTTGCCTTGGCTCGGGCGATCAGCTCGGTGAAGCCGCGGTAGGCCCGGGCGCGGTCGGCTTCCAGGGCCTTTGCGGTCGGAAATGTCATAGTCAGCACATGGGTGAAGCCCCGGTCTGCGGCCTGCATCCCGCAGATGCGTTCGACGTAGGTGCAGAAGCCGTGCCAGGGATCCGGGTCCGCGAGGGCCTCGTCAATGGCATCGGCGTACGCGGTCATCTTGTCCGCGAAGGTGGCGGCGATGAGGTCTTCGCGGGCCGGAAAGCGGCGGTAGAGGGTGGCGATTCCCACGCCGGCGCGCCGGGCGACCTCGGCCATGGGGGCGTCCAGGCCCTGTTCGGCAAAGACCGAGTGGGCGGCGTCCAGGATTCGCGCCCGGTTCCTTTCGGCATCAGTCCGAAGCCCCCGGTCACGCGGTCCTGGCGGCGCATCGACAGATGGATTCATGACCCCATCCTACGCCAAGTGGAATACCCGCTCCGGTTCTGCTGTTATGGTGTGAGCAAGGAAGTGGAACACCCACTCCATTTCAACGACATTTGAGCCGAAAGCAATATCCGTGAATATTTTTCTTTGGATCCTCCAGGCCGTGCTGGCCGTCCTGTTCCTGATGGCCGGGATCATGAAGGCGACGCAGCCAGCCGCGAAACTGTCCAAGTCCCTGCCTTGGGTCGAGGACGTTTCACTGACCACGCTTCGGCTGATCGGCGTCGTGGAAGTTCTCGGCGCAATCGGGCTGATCCTGCCCGCCGCCACCGGCATCGCCCCGATCCTGACCCCGATGGCCGCCACGGGCCTCGCCGTGGTCATGGTCCTGGCTGTTTTCACGCACCTGCGCCGCAAGGAGTACGGGGCGATCGCCTTCAACGCCGTCCTGCTGATCCTTTGCGTCATTGTCGCGTGGGGCCGCTTCGGCACGTACGCCCTCTAGTCCCTACTAACCCCCAGCCCGGCCACCGCCAGGAATCTTTAGGAGATAAACCATGCGTGCAGTAGCTCTTACCGAATTCGGGTCCACCCCCACGCTCATCGAGATCGACATCCCCGAACCTGGCGACGGTGAGGTCCGGGTCCGCGTGCACGCGGCCTCGGTCAACGGCTTCGACGTCGCCGTGGCCAACGGCTATCTGAACGGCATGATGGAACACCGGTTCCCCGTGGTTCTGGGCAAGGACTTCGCCGGAACCATTGACGGTGTCGGCGCCGGCTTGACCGGCTACGCCGAGGGTGACCGCGTCTTCGGCGTCGTCACCAAGTCCTTCCTCGGCGACGGGTCCTTCGGCGATTACGTGACCGTCCCGGCCGACGTCGGCCTGGCCAAGCTGCCGGAGAATGTGGACTTCACCGAGGCCGCGGCACTGGGACTGGCCGGCACCGCCGCCCTGGACGCCGTCGAGGCCGCAGGGCCGGCCGCCGGTTCCACTGTCCTGATCGCCGGCGCCACCGGCGGCGTGGGCAGCCAGGCCGTCCAGCTCGCCGTCGCCGCCGGTGCCCGGGTGATCGCCACCGCCCACACGGACGAGGAAAGGGCCCAGGCCACCGCCCACGGCGCCCACGAGACCGTGGACTACCGTGAGGATACGGCAGCGGCAGTGCTCGCCGGCCACCCCGAAGGCATTGACGCCGTCATCCATCTCGCCGGCGACGCGGCCGCACTGCTGCCCGTGCTGCGGGAGGGCGGCCGCCTGGTCTCCACCCTGATCGGCTCCCCTGACCAGCTGCCCGCCGAGACCGCCGTCGTTGTCCCGGTCTACGCCAACCCGACTCAGACGACGCTGGAACGGCTCGCCGAAAACCAAGCAAGCGGCGCAACGGCCGTCACCGTTCAGCGCACCTATCGGCTCGAGGAGGTTCCCGCTGCCCTCGCGGACTTCGCCGCCGGAACCCGCGGCAAGCTCGTCATCACCCTCGACTGAACCGGCTTCGTGAGGGGCCGGCGCCTGAGCGAAGTGCCGGCCCCTCACCTGGAGCAGCAAGATTCCTTGACGAAAGCAGCAGCATCTTGAAACCCCTGGAATTGGGCATCATCTCCCTCACCGATCTCCAGCTGGACCCTGTGACCGGGATCCGCGCGGACCCGGCCGCCCGGACACGTGAAATCCTCGGCTACGCCGTTCTCGCGGACCGTCTGGGCCTGGACGTCTTTGGACTCGGCGAGCACCATACCCCCGACTTCGCCGTCTCGTCCCCGGCCGTAACGCTCGCTGCCGCGGCAGCGCTGACGACCAACATCAGGCTGACCACGGGCTCCACCGTGCTGAACCTGCACGACCCGGTGCGTGTTTACGAGGACTTCGCCTCCCTGGACCTGGTCAGCAACGGACGCGCGGAGATCGTCGCCGGGCGCAGCGCCTTCGCCGAACCCTTCGAGCTCTTCGGGATCCCGATGGACGAGTACGACGCCCGCTTCGCCGAGAACCTCGGTCTCTTGCTGAAGCTCCGCGCCCAGCACGCCATCGGGGGCACCGCCTGGAACGGCCGGTTCCGCGCCCCGCTGACCGGCCAGACGGTCCCGCCGGTGCTCTCGCGGGAACTGCCCGTGTGGGTCGCGGTCGGGGGCTCCCCGGAGAGCGCGATCCGCGCCGGCAGCCTGGGTCTTCCCATGGTCCTGGGCTACATCGGCGGGCCCCTGGGGCACCTGCGCCGGCTCGCCGGCCTCTACCGGCAGGCAGGCGAGGCAGCAGGCCACGCCGGCCGGCTCAAGCTGGGCATCTCCACGCATTTTCTGGCCGCGCCGGACCGTGCGGCGGCGATGAGGGCCTATCCGTACTACCACGAATACCTCCGGCCGAAACCGCCGCAGTTCCGCGGCTGGGACGTCTCCACAGCCCAGTTCGAAGCCGGCATGACCCCGGGCGGGCACCTGCTCATCGGTACCCCGGAGCAGCTGATCGAGAAGATCCTCACCATCCACCACACCATCGGCATCGACCGCTTCTACGGACAAATCGACTGGGGCGGCCTCCCGCGCGGCGTCGTCGAGGAATCCATCACCATATTCGGCGAACAGATCGCCCCGGTCCTCAGGCAGGCACTGGCCCGGCTCTAAGGCCACAGGACAACCTTCGCCGACCATCACCGCACAGACCGGACCCCGGCCATCGGCGGGGCCGGCATCTCATAAGGACCACCCATGAACATCACCGTCTTCGGCGCCACGGGCGCCATCGGACAGCTCATCGTCGACCAGCTACTCCGACAGGGGGACAACGTCACCGCCTACGCCCGCAACGCAGCCAAAGTTCCACGCCACTGGCTCGGAAGCGTGAACGTGGTCATCGGCGACATCTCCGATGCCGCCGCGATCGATGCCGCCGTTGCGGGCGCCGACGCGGTGGTCAGCGCCCTGGGGCCGAGCATGGACCGGAAGGCCACAGGCCTGCCGCTCGTGGACGGCACCCTGCTCATCGTGGCGAGCATGCAACGCCACGGCGTCCGCCGCTATGTCGGGAACGGAACACCCAGCGTTCTCGACCAGCAGGACCGCGACACCGCACAGACACGGCTCATCGGCTGGATGGCGCGGACGTTCCTGCCCCGCGCCTACCGGGAAATGATCGGCATGAGCCGGGCCGTTACCGACTCCGGCCTGGACTGGACCATCGTCCGCTTCATCGCCCCCAAGAACGGCGACGCCACCGGAATCATCCGTGCAGGGTTCTTCGGCAGGGACAAGATCGGATGGAGCATCACCCGGGCGGACATCGCAGCCTTCACTACCGCCCAGATCAGCAGCGGGCAATACTCACGAGCCGCACCGGCCATCAGCAACTAAAGACCCGGTCTCACCTGCATCCGCCGCGGGACACTTCAATGTAGAAGATCCGCAGGCACCGTGCCCGCACCGCCGGCTGTCTCGGTTCTTTGTCTTTCTGGGGGCTGTTGTCTACTGACGATCGGCGACGCCATCGATGTCGATGGGCAGGTGCGAGGGCCCACGAAGGAACGGGCTCGGCCGGTAAGGCGGCGGGTCGGCGATAAGCCGAGGGTTCTCAAGCCTGGTGGCGAATTGGGTGAGGGCGATCTGGGCCTCGAGCCGGGCCAGGGGCGCCCCGAAGCAAAGATGGACGCCGCCACCAAAGCCCAGGTGCTGATTGTTGGGCCGGTCCGGGATGAATAGGTCAGGATCGGTGACGTGGGCGGGATCACGGTTGCCCGCGGCCAAGACCAGTGTGAGGGAGGCGCCGGCCGGGATGGTGGTGCCGGCGATCTCGATGTCGTCGAGGGCGGTGCGGAACGGAACGAAATGTACGGGCGGCTCGTAGCGGAGCAGCTCCTCGACCATCGGGATGACCAGGCCGGGATCATCGCGCAACCTCTGGAGCTCGGCCGGGTGGCGCAGCAACGTCAGTGCGCCGTTGGAAATGAGGTTTACGGTGGTTTCATGCCCGGCGATGAGCAAAAGAAGCCCGGTGCTCACCAATTGATCGTCCGGCATGCGGCCTTCCGGGCCATCATCGGTGGCCATCGCTGAAAGCAGGTCCTTCCCCGGTGCCCGCCGGTGGGCGTCCACCAGCTCCTGCATGAACGCGCGCAGTTCCTTGCCGGCCTCAAGCCGCTTCTTTTGCTGGGTTTCGGGATCGAGACCTGGGTCCGTAGATTGCAGGGCGACGTCCACCCAGACCCGGAAGCGCTGTTCGTCCCCCGGAGGCACTCCGAGAAGTTCGCAGATCACCGTGACGGGCAGCGGATACGCGAGGTCATCGACGACGTCGACCCGCGTGCGGGCCGTCATGCTGTCGATCAGGTCGGTGACAATTTCCGTCATCCGCGCCTCCATCCCCGCGACCCTGCCCGGCGTCGTCGGCGGACCGAAGTGCCGCATGGTGATCCGCCTGAACTTGTCGTGATCAGGAGGATCCATGCTGAGGAACGTTGGAGTCATGCCCGGCCCGTCCGCTTCCCCGTCCTCACCGGCTGCGGCGCGCATCGCAGCGGCCTCCGGGTTGCGCTCAATGTCGGAACTGACCCGCGGATCGTGCAGCAGGGCGGCGATCTCCGCGTAGGTGCTCACGAGGTAGCTTCCGTCCGGAAGCCGTGTCACCGGAGTCTTGCGGAGCTCGTCGTAGAAGGGGTAGGGGTTGGCCCGGTTGGAGTAGTCGAGGATCTGCTCCCAGGAGCTGGTCTGGCTCATGGCGAAGGCTCCTTTGATCGGGGGGCGTTTTCTGTGGGTCTCCGGGACAGGGTGTCTCCGGCCGCGGTGCTGGTCAGTCTGGCGCGGCGTTCATTGGGATCGTGGCCGGTCACGACGACGGTGGCGTCCTGGGTGGGGCTGGCCGCGGGTTTGAACCCGGCCGGCACGGGCTGGGCATGGCCTGACTCGTCGATGTGGTGGAATGCCGGCGGGAAGGGTGCGGCTTGTTCGATCAGCGGTTCGTAGAAATCAAGCCATTTGTTTTGGTTGAAGGCCACCGCCGCGACGATGCGGCCCTTGTAGCCGTAGACGGCCAGGAACCGCCGCGTGTCCACTGATCCTTGAACGATGGCGACCTCATCCGCGACCGAGGGCACCCCGACGCTCTTAATTTCGGTGCCGAACTGGACCGACCAGAATTTCGGCACCTCCAGGTGCGGCCACCGTTCGGTCTCGGCGCTCACCATGTTGTGTGCCGCGACCTCGGCCTGGGAGATGGCGTTTCCCCAGTGCTCGACGGCGAGGTATTGATAGCCGTACATCGGCTGCGGGGCGCGCGCTATGTCGCCGGCAACAAACACGTCATCGGTGACCAGGCCGTTCGCGTCGAAAGCGCGGCAGCCGGCGTCGCACGCGACGCCCCATACCCCGCACGCCAGGCCGGATTCTGCGAGCCATTCGACGTTGCGGACGGAGCCCAAGGCGGCAACCGCCACATCCACCTCAAGTATGGTGCCATCGGAGAGATGGGCGCGGCACAGCTGTCCGGCGGCATCGCCCTCAAGGGACAGGACGCGGACGCCGCATCGCAGGTCGACGCCATGCTCGATCTGCAGCTCCCCGGCGACTGCGCCGATAACCCCGCCAAGGGCGGCGACGAGCGGAGCCGGCCCAGCTTCTGCGACCGTGACGGGCAGGCCGAGTTCCCGGCACACGGAAGCGACTTCACAACCTATGAACCCGGCGCCGACGACCAAAACCCGACGCGGGCGCGCGGCCAGGAGCTGCCGAAGCGTTGCGGCGTCCTCCCGCGTGCGCAAAGTCATCACTCCTGCAAGGGCCGCCTCCGCAGGGTTGGGCCAGGGGCGGGCCCGCAGGCCGGTGGCGATCAACAGTCTGTCGAATCCGATCCGGCTGCCGTCGGCGAGATGGAGCTGCTTCGCAGCCAGGTCCAGCCCGGTCGCCGCCATACCCAGCCGCCAGGTGGCGCGGATGTCCCGGTGGCGTGGCAGTGATGTGTCTTCCAAGGGCGCTGATCCTGTCAGGACCTGTTTGGACAGCGGGGGCCGGTCGTAGGGCTCGTGCGGCTCCTCGCCGACCAGAGTCAGCGATCCGGTGAACCCTTCCTGGCGCAGCCGCTCCGCCGCGCGCAGCCCCGCCATCGATGCCCCCCACGATGACGATCCGTCCGGTTCTCCTAAACGTGCCCCCGGGGTCCTCGACCGGAACAGCCGGGGCCGGCGGTGCGGCCGGATGCAGCGATCCGTCCTGCCCGTCAGGCGGTTCGAACCGGATGGCCTGAACCGGACACGCAGCAGCGGCCCGCCGAATCCTCGTCAGCTGCGCGAGGTCAGGGTGCGGGTCGTAGGTCAGTGCCTCGTCCCCCTGGATCGTGAAGACGTCCGGGGCGAGGAAGGCGCACTGGGCGTAACCCTGGCATTTCGTGAGATCGACGAGGATCCTCATGCCGCACTTCTCCCTCTAACGGGCTTAGGCCGGCCGTCCGCCAACCTCCTGGCGCCCCTTCCGATCGAAACGGCCGCCCCGGCCTGTCAGAACTTCCACTCCCCCTGAGCGTGCAGCGGAACGGGGCCTGCCCTCGATTCGATTTCATGAGTGTAGGTCCCGTGGGCACGCGGCGGAAGAGTCCGCGGATGAAACTCCGGAGGGATGAACCCTGACTGCCAGGACACTCCCGGGAGCTAGGGCTCCGAGTGTCCTGGCAGCGACTGGGTTCTCGCCTCCCACGGTTCTGTTAGCGGATCAGGCCTTCAGCGTGGCGGTTGTCGCCCCCGGACGGCGGCCCGCCTGGAGCCCCAGCAGTTCGGAACGCAGCTCGGAATCCAAGGCCGCGTCGAGGACGGTGAGGGCCATGACTGTTGCGCCGTCCAGAACAGTGGCGTCGGCCTCGGGCGTGATGGCATCGGCGGTGAAGTCCGGGTGGTGCGGCACTGCCGTGCTGTTGCGGACGACGACCATGCCGTGCACGGATGGGATCACCTGTGAGACGTTCCCCATGTCCGAGGAACCGCCGCCGAACACGGGGGTGGTGTCCACAGGCCGGCCGACGGCTTCCATGTTGGCGTCCCAGACCTTACCCAACCCCGCATGGGTGTCCAAGGGCGCGTACGGGTGTTCGGTCTGCCGATGCGTCCAGGTGCATCCGGTCGCGATGGCCGCACCCTCGAAGCACGCGAGCACGCGACGCTTGAGGTTGCGCCAGACATCGACGTCGCCCGCGCGCACTTCCACCTGAACTGTGGAGTCCCCGGCGATGACGTTTGTGGCGCCGCCGCCGTGCGAGATGAAGGCGTTGGTGTTGGCGTACTCCGGCAGGTGTTGCCGCAAGACGGCCAGGTTCATCAGTGCCAGGCTGGCGGCTGCTCCGGCGTTGATGGCCTTGTCCGGGGCGCCGGCAGCGTGGGCCTCGCTGCCCTTGAACTGCACCTCGAAGCGTTCCACGGCCGCCATGCCGATGGCCGCGGCGCTCCGTTCGGTCCCGGTCATCCCATGAACCATCAGCGAGAAGGCGGCGTCTTCCCAGGCGCCCGCCTGCAGCAGCGAGACCTTGCCGCCGCCGTGTTCCTCCGCTGGGGTTCCGAGCAGTTTGATGCGCAGTCCGGCGGCCTCGGCCACGGGCTTGAGTGCCAGGGCGGCACCGACACCGGCGGCGGCGATCATGTTGTGGCCGCAGGCATGGCCGACCTCGGGAAGTGCATCGTATTCGGCGCAGATGACGACTGTCAGATCTCCGCTACCGTAGACGGCCTCGATGGAGGTCGGGACGCCGTACGCCGCCTCGGTGACCTCGAAGCCGCCCTCACGCAGGACGGCGGCCACGGCCGCTGCCGATTCGTGCTCCTCCCAGGAGATCTCGGCCAGCGCGTGGACCTTGTGGCTGAGTTCAAGGATGGAAGGCGCGACGGCGGTCACGGACTCGCGGACGGAGTCGCGCAGGGTCTGCCGGGACGTGATGTCGATGGATACGGTCATGGATATTCCTGATTCTTCTTGTCGGGATTGGGTCAGTTGATTGGTTCGAGAGCGCCGCTGGCGGCGGTTGTGCCCGTGGCCGGCGCCATCGCAGCCCGAGTAGCGGGGGCCACGGTCCGGATGAACAGCACCGCAACCGCGAAGAGGACGCACAGGCCCGCGCAGATCCACCAGACGGCGTGGAAGGAGAACTGGGTAGCAGCCCGCGCTCCGGCGGCCGTGGGAGTGGTGAACGCCCCCATCAGCAGAGCAAAGAGTGCTCCGGCGACACCGCCAGCGGCGGTGCGGGCAGTGTTGTACAAGCCGGAGGCGATGCCCACTGAGTCTGCTGGCGCGCGTTGGACCACCAGCGTGGGCAGGGTGCCGATGACGAGCCCGCTACCAAGGCCGGCCAGAACAAGCCACGCCGTGAACGTCAAGATGGTGCCCGGTGCGAGGATCATCAAGACGTAGGCGACAGCGCTAAGCGCTCCACCGAGCGCGACGCTGCGCGGACCGCCCAGTGCGCGGGATACCCGGTCTCCGACGGAGGCCCCGAGGAATGCCGCCACGGCCATGATGCTGAGGACGGGTCCCGCAACTGAGGCGGCGGCTCCGAAGCCGAAGCCCAGGGTGGAGGGATCCGAGCGCAGGTAGACCGAGATGGGAGCCTGAGCGCCGAACATTTGGGCACCGAACAGGAAGGCGACGACGATCGGCAGGCCAATGCCGCCGTGCAGGAGCATGTTGAGGTCCACGAGAGGGTGCTCGGAGCGGCGGGCCGAAATTACCCAGGCAACGAGGAGCGCGACGCCAATGATCGTTGCGGCGACCGTGGCCAGCGGTGGCCATGTGGCCAGGTTGGAGACGCCTCCAAGGAGGGCCACCAAGCCGCCGCCGAGCAGTGCCGCGCCTAGGTAATCGACTCGGCCCTTGCCACGCAGCGGGGTCTCTTTGACGAAGAATGCGATGCCCGGGATGCACAGGGCCATGAAGATCGCGGGCATGAGCAGCGTGATCGAGAGGTTGCCTGTGGCATCCAGAACGAAGCCCGAAAGGAATCCGCCGATGGTGGCACCGAGTGTCAGGGCGGCGACGAGCCGGCCGATGCTTCGCCCGGACCGCTCCGAGTCGCGCTGGTGGACGATTGCGAACTCAAGGGGCAGGAAGACGGCCAGCGGGGCTTGGATGGCGCGCCCCACCAGGAACAACTCGTAGTTGGGGGCGAAGGCAACGAGGACGGACGCCCCGGCCACGATGGCCGTGGAAATCATGAGGATTCGCTTGTGGCCATGGATATCGCCGAGCTTGGACAGCAGGGGGACCACCAGGACGGTGGCCAGCAGGTAGGCGGCGCTGATCCAGTTAAGCGAAGCAGCTGAGGCTCCATAGTGTTCGCCAATGGACGAGAACAAAGGATTCAGCCAGCCCTGAAGGATGCCGCTGCCGAGCTCCATGACGACGAGGAAGCCCACGGCTCCTGCGGCACTGGTGGATGTCTGCGCAGTTTTACGCATGTGCGCTCCGATGTGAAGAGGTGAACGGGATCACAACATCATGGAAGTGCCGTGTTTCCGATGGATGAAATCGCAGCTTTCCTCGGATATTCTTCGATTCATGCAGGGATACATGCTTGATTCACTTGAGGAGCGCATCATCCATGCTCTTCAGATTGAAGGCCGCGCCCCTTGGAGCGAACTCGCTCCCGTGATCGGTGTTGACGCCGTGACGTTGGCCAGGCGCTGGGATGCCCTGCGCGGACGCGGACTGGCCTGGGTGACCGGGATCTTTCCCGGCGGTGCCTCGGCGCTCATCGACATTACGTGCGCGCCACAGCATATCGGCGATGTCGCGCAACAGATCGCACAGATCCCCGCCGTGTTGACGCTCGACCACACTTCAGGCGGACGTGACCTGCTGGCCACCATGCTTGCTGACCACCCGCTGGCCATTTGGGATATCGTCACGAACGGTATTGGTGCGCTCGAGGGGGTCAGGAACACGCAGACCCACCTCGTCACGGACGTGATCATGGAGGCCTCGGACTGGCGGCTGCGCGCTCTGACGCCACAGGAAACCGTCAAGGTGCCGCGGCCGCGGCCGCCGCGCGCACGGGCGCCACGAGGGGTGCATCCGGAGGTGGAAGGGGCCCTTCGGCACTGCCTGCCTGAAGACGGCCGCCGCCCGATCAGCCGCATCGCAGCAGAACACGGGCTGAGCGAACAACGGGTCGCGGACGGGCTGGCCCGGATGCGGGCCGACGGGCAGCTGCGCATCCGCACCGACGTTGCGCGCAGCGTCACCGGCTGGCCCGTCTACGCCTGGTATTTTGTGCGCACGGCCGCCAAGCACATCCCGCAGATAAAGGGGCTCATGGCGCAGATACCGGAAGCCCGCACGGCGCTGGCTGTGGCGAGCCAGTACAACCTCATCGTCGCGGTGTGGCTGCGGGACTTGACCGACGTGATGCGTTTCGAGGCCGCGCTCGAGGCCGCTGTGCCCAGTGCCCGCATTGTTGACCGCAGCGTCGTGTTCAGAATGAGCAAGCACCTCGGGCGACTCATCGATGAACAGGGCCGCGCCACGATGGGGTTCGTGCATCCAGCCGCGACGGCGAACCGAGCCGCGAGCCGGGAATCCCCGGCCGTCTCCGCGGTCCTTGAGGAGTGAAGAGCAAGTACAAGGAGACGTCGCGCGGCGGCCTGGGGGGTCAACGTCATCGAATGCTAGTGGCCGGCGGCCACGACGCAGCGGACATCGGCACTCTTGGGATCGAAAACGCTCCCGTCCGGTTAGTCCGAGCCGCCGATGACGTTCTGGTCCCAGTCGATCACGGGCCCGGTCACCACCCCGCTTCTCGAGGAGAGCAGGAAGACCACGAACTCGGCGATTTCATCGATCTGGCCGAGCCTGCCCATGGGGACTGATGCGTTGGCTTTGTCCAGCCAGTCGTCTCCGGCGCTGTGGAACCGGCGCTGAATGAGGTCTTCGCCTTCCGTTGCTGTCCAGCCGATCAGCAACGATTTCTTCCGCGGCGAGGAGGAACTGGAAATGGGTTTCCGGGCCGCCTTGCGGGCGATGAACCCCGGACGGGACGTCCTGTATCTGCCCGGCAGTGACGGGCTGGACCAGACAACCCGTCGCCTGATCGGCGATGCCCTGGCGGCGCATCGCGACCTCCGCGCCGTGTACTCGATCGGCGGAGGCAATGCCGGCATCAGCCAGGCCTTCGAGACGGCCGGCAGGCAGCCGGACGTGTTCATCGGCCACGATCTCGTCCCGGACAACGTGGCATTGTTGCGCGAGGGAAGAATGAGCGCCGTGCTGCATCATGACTTGAAGCAGGACATCCAGAGATGCTGCCGCATTATTATGCACGCGCACGGTGCCCTGGCCGACGGCGACGCAGGCGAACCCTCCAAGATCGACGTCATGACACCGTTCAATGTCCCACCAGGATTCTGAGACAGCCGCTTCCGCCTGGATGAACAGTTCAGTCTTGAGCGAGTATCCATCCGCAGGGCAACCCGAGGGATGCCAGCCACGCCCTGGAGGACGCTATTCGGCGGATGGCCGCCGTCGTTGCTGTTTCGTCGCCGCCCGCTGTTCCTTTGCGGCGAGGCGGCGGCGGTTCGAGCCCCGGGTCGGTTTGGTCGCCCGGCGGCGGGCAGCGTCGGGAGCAAGACCCTCTGCCACGAGGTGGGCGAG
>ENA-OWNT01003122-OWNT01003122.1-seawater-metagenome-genome-assembly--contig:-NODE-3122-length-16049-cov-6.259141_pt1 | contig 16049 bp, 12 predicted proteins | sample MGYA00238136_ERZ651165 | MGnify/ENA primary metagenome ERZ651165 (study PRJEB26861, sample SAMN08777766) | seawater metagenome | isolation source: coastal seawater | place: USA: Florida | collected...
CTGAGAGAAAAGCACACAAATGAGTAGGTAAGTAGACTCGCGTACCAATTGCAATCAAGCGAGTTTTAGTCACACTCGCCTGTCAGCTCATTGCTGTCCAAGTAGAGGCATGTAAGTGCAGTCAGCTGACCCAGCTCGGTTGGGATGGGACCTGTGAAGCAAGCAGACAAGTGAGTGAGTGGTAGACTCGTTTACCAATTGCAATCAAGCGAGCTGTAGTCACACCCACCAGTCAGCTTGCTAGAGTGCAATTGGAGGTCTGTGAGCGCAGTCAGCCGGCCGAGCTCGGTTGGAATGTGACCTGAGAGAAAAGCACACAAATGAGTAGGTAAGTAGACTCGCGTACCAATTGCAATCAAGCGAGTTTTAGTCACACTCACCTGTCAGCTCATTGCTGTCCAAGTAGAGGCATATAAGTGCAGTCAGCTGACCCAGCTCGGTTGGGATGGGACCTGTGAAGCAAGCAGACAAGTAAGTGAGTGAGTGGTAGACTCGTTTACCAATTGCAATCAAGCGAGTTTTAGTCACACGCACCAGTCAGCTGGTTGTTGTTCAAGCAGAGGTGTGTGAGTGCAGTCAGCTGACCCAGCTCGGTTGGGATGGGACCTGTGAAGCAAGTGAGTGAGTGGGTGGTAGACTCGTTTACCAATTGCAATCAAGCGAGTTTTGATCGCACACACTCACCCGTCAGCAGATTGTTGCTCAACCAGAGCTGTGTGCATGCAGTCAGCTGACCGAGCTCGGTTGGGATGGGACCTGAGAACCATGCAGACGAGTGAGTGACTGAGTGGGTGGTAGACTCGTTTACCAATTGCAATCAAGCGAGTTTTAGTCACACGCACCAGTCAGCTGGTTCTTGTTCAAGTCGAGCAATTCGAATGAAGTCAGCTGCCCGAGCTCGGTTGGGATGCGACCTGTGAAACAAGCAAGACAAACGAGTGATTGCGAGTGAGTGGTCGACTCGTTTACCAATTGCAATCAGGCTAGTTTTGATCGCACGCACCAGTCAGCTGGTTGTTGTCCAAGACGAGTCTTGTGAGAGCAGTCAGCTGCCCGAGCTCGATTGGGATGCGACCTGAGACCCAAGAAGACGAGTGAGTGAGAGTGAGTCAGTGGTAGACTCGCTTACCAGACATGATCAGTGAGGTGACCCACCACCTGAAACTCGTGGAAACTCGTGGTGGAAACTCGGAGTCGTTGCTGCTGTAATATACAGAGGGTTTCGAAAAAACATGACCAGCCTTGCTGTGAACAGGAACACAAAACGGTGCATATTGTGAGTTTTGGTCCTGCATTTTTGGTGATGAGAGTTGCTGCATTGTCAATGAAAACCTCGGCGCCAAAACTGCCGCCACACTGTCCAAATATGCACGCAAGTTGCGGCCAAAAAGATGAAAGTCGAAGCATCTTGCGCTTGCAAATTTCCATGCGAAACGATTTCGCTCGTCGTTTCGTTGTTCAAAGCAACAATGGCCGTTTGTCGTAACTGCAAACACCCAACAATAACGTAAGGCTGGCGATGGCGAGAAACGCCAGACACAACGACTACTGACCGTCGACGCCTTCCGTTCGACACTTTTCGCCAAACTGTTAAAGACGGCCGCAAACTGAAAGAAGTCATTATCAATGAGCCAGTCTCGCGTGTGGAGCAAAGAAATTTGTGTCAAGGTAGTCCGGTGGATGAGAGAAACAGCCTACAGCAGCAAGCCGAAAGCACAAAACAATCGTAAATCCACCAGCCTCCACGCCATGCCCTTAATCATGCCAAAACAAACATTCAAACGTACCCACGCAACACGTTGGTGAACGACTTTGCGACGTGCTTCGGTGGCGGTCACCTGCTGTGAAATGACGGATGCTTCGTGCTCTAGAAGGGTGGCCTGGCGAAAAACCGTGTTGGATTCTTCGACAGCGGCGACAGCAATGCTGACGTCGTTGTTTTGTTTGGCACATGTTTTTCCGTCGCTTTTGATTTGTGTGGCTCGACCACGCATTTCCGTGGCTTCGTTTGAGACCTGCCATAACGTGTTTCGTAGGCTCCGAAGTTCATCATCAAGGTCGTTTAGCGCCAGTGAAGAGTTTGATTCGGCGAATATCGTGTCGGTTAACACCTCGATGAAACTCTGAGCAGCTGAAAACCAAGTGACGTCGAGCCAAAGTGTGCAGTAGCTGTCAAGGTTTACGCACAGGCGGCTCGTGGAGTGCACGTTAAGGCCGAGGCAGTAACCAGCACAAATGCCAAGTGCAGCAGCGACCACAACAACAAACACTACTGTGTGGTAACAAGTCCAACGCGCGTGATTGAAAAATGAGTTGATAGCGCAAGCACAAACTGCCTCGCCCGCCAGCAGCAAAACAAGACATCCGAATGCGGAATCCATGGCAGCTCAGCAGAAAAAGCAACAGTCAGTTGTTTCGTGCACGGCCGTGGAAGGTTTTCGATGCGTCGTTGTCGTGTGGTGGCTGCGTGCACAGCTTCGACGAACGACTCTGCGAAATTGGTTTGCACAGCCAAACAGAAAATGCAGGCGTCCTGTAAAACCTTGCTTGCCAACATCTCCCGCGTGCTCACAACACAGGTGGAATCACTCGTGCTGGTGTGTTGCAGTTGGATTTGTCACGTCTCACGGATCTTGTTTCGCCGTTTGCCACACGGACCACGCCGTCCCAACACCTGCGCATGCAAACAGCGTGCGCACGACGCACGACGACGGCGACCGCGGAAGCCACCATACAGCAACTACACAGCACAAACAAAAACACGACGGCGCATCGAGTGACCTCCGTGCCGGCGCCGTACGTCGCGCCGAGGGCAACGTCGAATGCATCTCCTGAGAAGTGTGGACTCGTGGCAACGCTGTGTCTCGCGAACAAAGTCGTCTCTGTGTGAAACGAACTGTTTGTCGTGCATGTGTGTGTGTGTGTTGTGCTAGTTTAGTAAGTTGTGTTTTGTTTGTTCTGTGTGTGTCTTTGTCGTGTGCGTTTTGCGTGGAAGTCATACACACCTACCTACGAACATGTACCCGTTTCTGGTATTCCTATGTATCACTCTACAGAGTACAGCGGTAAAACTTGCAGTATCGATTGTGGAATACTTTCGATGTATCACTTTACTTTTTACAAAGTGGTGAACGAACGAACCAACGAACGAACGAACCAACGAACGAACACTCAGCTGCTCGGCGCTTTGGTGGTTTGAACGTTTCGATCGTTGATTTGTTGGAGCGCCTCCATTCGATGGTTTCGATGGTTTGATCAATCCTTCGTTCGTTTAGGTGTCCGTTTGCTTGGTACTTTGATCGCTCCTCTGGGCGTTTGGGCGTTCCTCTGGGCGTTTGGTCGTTCATCTGGTTGTGTGGTCGTTCATTCGTTCATTCGGCCGTTTCTAGTTGTTAGTTCAGCGTCTTTCTTTCGTCACGCTGTCACTCTCGTGTCACTCTCTCGCCCCTTTGGAGTCCGTCGGCGGCGTTCTGGCACGGCGCTTTCGGCTGTTTCGTGGTGCATCTGTAGTTCTTGCGGTGGTCCGTCTCTGCACCCTGCTCTCGCCGTCGGTTAGCCGTTCTTGTGGTCTCCTTCCGTCTATCAGTGGTCCGGTGCATCTTTCATCCCTGGACAGGCCGAGGACGGTGAAGTTAGTTGAACCCTTGTTGGACTGGGCTGTCACGACACAACGAACCACTCTAACAAAACACACAAAAATCGTCTACTTTCCCGTTCGCTGGCACGCTCCGAGTTACCCCCACTTGTCACCCGCGATGGCGTCAATGCTACGACTTCTCCTCGTTGGCGCGCCTCTTGTTACGGCGCTGTCCCCGCAGATTTCCCTTCCGGGCGGACAGGGCGACGTCGTCGGGTCGTGCTCCGATTCCGAGTGCGTGTGGAAGGGCATTCCGTTCGGCGAGGACACGTCTGGTGCGAACCGTTTTGTGGCACCAGTGAAACGTTCACCTTGGTCCACCCCACTGAATGCCACGGCAGACGCGCCGGGGTGCATCAGCATTCACCACAACCCCGACACCGCCCGCGTGCAATCCGAGGATTGCTTGAACTTGGACGTCTACGCCCCTGCAACCGCAACCTCGGCGTCGAAACTGCCGGTCTACGTCTTTCTCTACGGCGGGTCCTTCACGGAGGGATGCAACTACGGGCCGTTCGACATGTACTCCGGGACCGGCTTCACTCGCAACGACGTTATTTTCGTGGCACCCAACTACCGTCTCGGGGCCTTCGCATTCCTCGTCACCGACAAGTTGACCGGGAACGTAGGCCTTCTCGACCAACGCCTCGCCTTGCAGTGGGTCCAGGACAACATTGCAGCGTTTGGCGGGGACCCTGACCGCGTCACGCTTGGTGGTGAGTCCGCGGGAGCCATGAGTGTGGGCTATCACCTTGTCAGTCCAGGCTCATGGCCGTACTTCAACGCCGCCATCATGGAGTCGAACCCGTCGGCTCTTCTGCCGCGCCCTAACGACCGCGCTGAGCTGTACGGCGCCGACTTTTGCGAACTACTCGGGTGCCTATCGTTATTTGATGGCTGTAGCACGGAATGCATCCAGAAGGCGCCGGCTGCCAACGTGAGCAAGGCGTGGTCCAAGGCTGCCGGTAATGACATCATCTATGTCTTGGCCAATTGGGGCCACCTCCTCGACGGGATGCTCGACTTCAAGCCCACCGTCGACGGCACCATTCTTCCCAATGGATCCGTTGCGGCAGTAATGGCAGATCAGTGGGCGCGCAAACCATTATTGCTCGGCAGTAACACGGCGGAAGGCGTTGCTTTCCTTGGAAGCACGAACGTTAACGAGCTCGAGTTTGTGGCTGCCATCGAGCTTCTCTTCGCGGGAAAACCGCAGCACCTCGTGGACGAAGTGTTGTTGCGGTTCGTTCAGAATGCAGAATGCCCGTTTCTGCTAACTGTCTGCCTATTGTGCCGACGTTCACCATCCGCGCTGATGTCTGGGTGTTTGTTGTATTGCTTCTGCGTGTATGTTATCATGTTTGGGGACTTGCAGCTATGGACCGAGCGGGGGCTTCAACGGCACACTGGCGTTGTCCGCTGTGTTTACGGACTATTGGTTTAGATGCGCTACGGAACAATTTGCGAACGCCGCCGTTCGCGCAAATCAATCCGCTTTCGTATACCGGTAAGATTCCCGTACATACACACGCGTCCTGCTGTGTGCGCACCACGTACGGTGACCGTGTCTTGTGCTGCGGCATTAGGTACAATCACCTTATCAGCGCAGCGAGTCTGTGGCCCCATTTCGGACTCCCCGCTCTTTGTGAAACCAATGTTTGCCATGCCGCCGAGCTCCCGATCGTGTTTGACGTACACGAGATTCGCGACCCGCTGTTGAACATTACCTTGACTCCGGAGGAAGCACAGCTCAGCGATGACATGGACACGTGCGTGCCACACACTACTTCATGCCTGCGTTCCAACCGTTTCCGGATGTTTTCTCTCTGTACGTACTTGTTCTTGACAGCTACTTACTCGCCATCTTTGTGCAGGTACTGGACGGAATTTATTAAAGGAAACTATTCCGCCATGGTGAGTGATGCAGGGGACACATGGCCACAGTGGGACAGCGATCGCGTGAATCTTGTCATCAACACAAAGTTCTCCACTGAAAACTCGATCGCGGAGTGTGCTGATTTGTGGGACAAGATCGGCTACACAATTTAATTAAAGGCAAACATGTTGCAGTCGACTATCCTCACTTGACTACGGTAACAAACAATAAGACACAGTTGTTTTGCGTTGATACTCAGCGTCACTCACACTGTCATACTCATGCAGCCAGCTTGCCGCCAGTGAGCAGGCGCAGGATAGCGACGTTCGTTGGTTATGTTGTGGTAGGACTGCAGACGATAATTTATGGTGATGCATATGGGGGACCGAGTAGGGGTCGTGTTGCACTGCATGTTGCGGCGTCCCACAGTTGCTAGTTTGCTGTTGGCAACCTGCATTGCGCAGGTGGTATGTGTGTGCGTGAGGACTGCTTACAATCCGGCCGCCACTCACTTCCGGTCACGCAGCCGATGTCGAATGTTCGCAGGAACACGACCTACAATTGACAGGGCATTACAAAACATACACGTTTGTCACAGCTTTGTCTCCGCGTTGGCTATGCGCTCATGCCGGCAACGTCAACAAGCGCAACTCGGACCACTGAGTTGATTGCCTTCCAACGCAAGCTGCCTAATTGACCGGAGGCGGCCGAGCTCAGTCGGGATTGGACCTGTCGAGACACACAACATGGCGCGTGAGCCGACACACAGGACAGGGGGAGGGGCTGGCAATTTCAAGATGGCAGCGATGACTGGTCGGAAAGAAGCTACTTGCCAGAAAGGTGGTTGCCATGCAAAGAGAGATTCAAAAGTAGAAACAGGTTGCCGATCGTTGTTGGGATGGCTCCTGTCAAGCAGGTGTTTAGTCGCGCAGATGTATTCACACGAGCACGTTGCCAGTGGAAGGCACTCACCGCGAAGTGAGTTACTGTGTAACGCAACGACTTCCAGACCCCTCAGTTCGCCGATCTCGCACGGAATGCACCCTAGGCAAGCATTGCACACGAGTTCAACATGTTCAGCGGTTGCTTACACTGTAGACTCAGTGCGGACCGTTGAGATCGTTGTCGTTCAGCCACATTTGCCTGAGGTTTGTCATACAGCGAATCGTGCTTGGAATAGGGCCTGCGACGAATTATCACGGCATGAGTTCGGCCAGTCGTGCGGCGTGATCACTACAACGGCGATTATGCTCATTTACCCACCAGTCAATCCATTGTGGTCCAGCCATAGTTGAGCGAGGTGTTTGAGGTTGCCAACCTCATTTGGGATGGTCCCTACGACGTGCGGCAAAGCAATCAAGGCCAGATAGTCGATGGTGTCGCCACACAAGGTATTGCAATGTCGAACCGCGTAGCTGATTGCTGCTCGCGGACAAATAACTGAGTGCTGCCAATTGACCAATCTCTGTTGGAATGGACCCTGGAAAGGCGAGCACACATCATCTACCTTTACTTGTATTGACGGTGGTCCAGTGCACGACACGCACCTGAAAATTGGTTTCGTGACAGGAACAGCTGCTTCAGAGATGTGAGTTGGCCAACTTCTGTCGGAATGTGTCCTGGACGTCACAGCCAAACGATAAATACGGATTGGACAAAACGCCACAGGACGATCGGCCGTGCGTCAACTCGCAGCAACCAACCTGAAAGGCGGTTGCTGTCCAACCACAGCCATTCCAGGAGTGGCAGTTTACAAATCTCAACGGGGATATGCCCTGCGCAGGTGCAACCTCCATGAAAAAGGGACTACGAGCTCAACAGTGCAGGGTAGCATGTCACACACACACGCACCAGTGAAGCGGTTGGAACCAATCCCGAGAATCACGAGTGCCTTCAGCTCGCATAAAATTGTCGGAATGGGTCCTGCGCCACAACGCAATCAATTTCAAATACATGTGCGTCGTCGTCGAGTGTGTATTGTTGTAACACACGAACCACTTAACTCGTTGCGGGACAAGTGAAGCTTTGTCATTGCCGTGAGTTGACCGAGCTCCGTCGGCATGCACCCTGCGAGACAAGGCGGTGTGCCATCAGCGGCAAGTGCCGGTGAGGGCATGAACACTTTACCAGTACGAACCGGATAGCCGATTGGAACTTAAACGCAAACACTTGAGCGCAGTTAGCTGGCAAATTTCGGTTGGAAAAGGGCCTACAGGGCATCGAGTCACACATGTGCATGTCAGCTGCGGCATGTGGGATCCAGAAGCGAATCGCCAGCACGGACCAGACAGCAGATTGTTGCTCAAGTCAAGTGTTTCGAGCGTGGCCAGTTGCCCTAACACAGTTGGAATGGGCCCTGTGAAAGACGGCAACCAGCGGTGACTGAATTCGCGGACGAATGCGTTTTGTCGGCGCAGTCAGGCACCCGGACAAACCTGTTAGCTTGTTCCTGTCGAGAGAAAGATATGTCAGTGCGGTCAAGTTCGCCAGCTCCGTCGGGATGTGTCCTGTCCATGGTACGCGCCGAGGACAAAAAATGCGTGACCACACATTTATTGGCAGACAGCGTCGAGGATGTGGCACTCACCTGTCAACTCGTTGCATTCTATGCTCAAGTGGCGCAAGTTGCTTAGCAGTCCCACTTCTGTTGGTATGACGTCTGCGCGCATATGGGAGTTAGCTGGCGAAAAGACAGCATTGCGTATGCTCACACACCATATGAGTACATACCTGTCAGGTCGCCCGCCCCCAGAACAAGCCATGTCAGCTGCGTAAGCAGGCCAATCTCTGTCGGGATGGGACCTGTGTGTGGAAAAGTAAGCCATGAACGCAATCAAGAAGGACAGGCATAAAGCAAACCTTTCGTCATAGAATCCACCTCTAAGGTTGTCACGCGCCCGTTGGCGTCTACCTCTGTTATTACTGTGTCGTCGCCGTCCCACCCACAAGAGGACACAACGTCCTGGTCGCGCCCTGTGCAAAATAAAGCGCTGTGTCAAATAGGTGTGCTGGCATCGAATATGCCACTTGGACGAAGAAGTCGACAATAGTCACGTACACATAATGCGGAAGAGCACAATGGGTTTCGCGGCATCGTCCTCGACTAACGCAGTGTCGCGCACCAGCATTGAGTCGAGGTCCAACTCGACTCCGCCGTGGCCTGCGAACAGCCGGATCGTGCGGGTTGCAGGTGGGTTGTCGACGTTGGACAACACCAGTTGTCGTAGGTCGGCCACCGTTGAGTGGGGCGGAACTGCGATCCCCGCGTGCAACAGAACACCACTTCCAAAGGCTTCGACTGGAAAATGGGTTGCTTCGCGTGCGTCTGTCTGTGCCTGACGTGGTAGCATAGGCTTGTCGCTAGCTGTCGTAGATACAGGGCTTTGCTGGGAGCTCGTTGTGTCGTGCGAAGAGGGTTCGCTGGCCGTGGTCACGTCGTCGACCACCCTGCTTCGTTTTTGTGGCGGCAATTCGTCATGGTCTGCCATTGCGACACGGTGCGTGACACCGGATGTATGTGTGTTGTATGTTGCTCAGCACAGGCGACGCGAACAGTCCTCCAGTGCACCAAAACGAAGGTGGATTTGGGAAAATGAAGGAATGTTACCAGCAAAACAGGGATGAAATCCTTGCAGTCGTAATTGATACGGTGGTAGAGAGTAACTAACTAACTGTATGAGGTGCTCGTGGCAGCGAATGCGTAAGTGAAGATGCCTCGCAATCTCCTAAGGCCGACTGGCTTGCAGCCGCACGTGAAAGTCACAACATCCCCGCACGTTGCACAGCAACACGACTCCTCGCGGTCACAAAGTACGAGTGCGCGAGATTGAACATGCTTCAACAGCGAATGAGCGAACGAACTTGGAACGCCGTTTGCAAATATGCGAACATACGAACTTCCACCCGATTGAACGAACATCGGAGCCGGCGGGCTTCGCCACTTTCTATGCAGCGAATGCACAAACCAACGAACGAACGAACTTCAGAACCTCGGTACTGCCGAACGAACTCTGGACGGAACGTCGCAACGAACGTCGGAACGAACGAAGGAACGTCGGAACGAACGAAGGAACGTCGGAACGAACGAAGGAACGTCGGAACGAACGAAGGAACGTCGGCACGGACGAAGGAACGTCGGAACGTCGGAACGAACGAACGTCAAAACGTCGAAACGAACGAACGTCGGAACGTCGGAACGAACGAACGGAACGGCAGAACGAACGAACGAACTTGGCAGACTTCGACAATCGCCACTCAATCATTCGATGTCCTCTGCTTCCACCCCCACAGAAACTGCATCATACTCGTTCCAAAACGAAACTTCATTCAAGATGCGCGGCGGTAATACTCACATACGACCGCTGACATGAGGTGATGGTAAATCAGTCAAAATTTGTGGCGTTTAGAGGCGTTGATGGCAGTCGACACGGCAGGCTCTTTGCTGGTTTTCATATTCTTCTTACTCACTGACCGACTGACTGAATGACTGGAAAGACCAACATTGACGGTACGGGGTACGGATGATGCAGTACTGAAAGTACAAGATGGACTTGGAAGAGCAGTCAGTCAGTCGTTGTTTCTCGGAAACTTATTATAGCGTGCAGTACTAAATCACGGCTTTAGTTAACGTCAATAGCGGTACTGTGCAATAGTCATCTGTTTAGTTGAAGCACGAACGATGCAGTCTACAGCGCTGAGGAAGTAAGCGTTCATATAATAGGGGGTGACTTAGAGTACGCTGTACGGTACCGAAGTCGACGGATGAACCTCACAATATTTGTGTGGCTCTTTCTCCCTCCCTCCCTTCACCCCTCCCTCCCTGCCTTCCATTCTTTCGTTTGTTCGTTCGTTCGTTCGTTCGTTCGTTCGTTCGTTGCATACAGGCTGTCCGAAGTCCGCTCTTTCGTTCGTCCCCGACGGTCGTTCCCTTCCCGAACGTTCGTCCCCGACGGTCGTTCCAGTGTGGCAGCTACGATCCTTGGTTCGTTCGTTCGTTGAGGGTTTCGCCCACTACTCGTATGCATGCATGCATGCATGTATGTTGCGGCGCGGTCAGGTAGTTCGCTACCCAGCCACATACATTATGCCATATTGTTTGCAGGTTTGACAATCGCGGCACTTGGTCGAAGTAGTAAGCCAAGTGATGCTGGATAAACTTGGCTGGGCAAGATTGGCGTGCAGTGCGTGCGCGTCAACACGCGTCAAGAACGTGCCTACTTGAGTCGTCTGCAGCTCACTAAATGTGGCGCAGTGGTCGCTAAGGCTTGTGAAAGTAAGGCGTCTCACAAAGTGGCTCACGGCCACCTCCGCCGGGCGCGTATGCGTCCAACGACTTCGTCCGCACCTGCCAGTTGGACAGTGCGTGGACCCGCAGACAACATGTCAGCGAGGACACTTCATGCATTTGCGTCGCAACACGGCATGCACGCACCAGTTAGGTCATTCCCGTGAAGGTTGATCGCCAGCAGAGACGGCAGCTTTGTAAGCCCACGCGGCACTGGCCCTGCAAACGCGGGCCAAGCACAACGTGCACGGAAACTTGAACCTTGGAGCAAGAGGACAATTAGTGAACGGAACCGATGAGCAAAGGCCAACCTGTCAAGTGGTTGCTAGACATCGTTAACGCCTGTAGCTTCGCAAGCTGACAAATTTCGGTCGCGATGGGGCCTGGACAACACACGCACGTGGTCGTTAATGCCAGCACGACGCCGAGAGACAGTACCGCGCGAATTGAATCTGACGCACCGGTGAGCTGATTGTTGTCCAAGATGCAGTTGCGCAAATCAACGAGGGCACCTAGCTCGGTCGGAATCCGACCTGCGAGATGTACGGCGCGCCCGTGAACACTTTGTATTGGACACCAACTTGCCAACTCTGCAGTGCAAGGCACGAACCCGTCAGCGCGTTTCCCTGTAGGTTTAGGTTGTATAGTCGTGTTGCCCTGCCGATTTCAGACGGGATGCACCCTGAACCAACATCGACCAGCAGCGTGACGTTGGCTTGGCCTCCATGACACTGGGCATAAAATCGCACGCGCGTACCAGTAAGCTGGTTGTTGTGCACCTTCAGATCTTCAAGTCCGGCCACAGCACCGATCGTTGTCGGAATGGGTCCTGCAGCAAACACATGTGGCAAAAAAATCATCCCACGTTTGTGCTGTGCGTTTGAATGTGCGTGCTGGCAGCACTGACCAGCAAGTATGTTGTTCTGGAGGGCAACGATTAGCAACTCCGACAGATTACCAATCTCGGTCGGGATGCACCCTGCGATACATCAGTGGAAACGGGCATGAAAAGGTACTTCAACACAGCCAAGCGCAAACCCACGGACCAGTCAAGTCATTCCATGACAAGTTCAGAAGCTGCAACTTCGCCAACATGCCGATTTCGGTTGGAATTTGACCTCCGCACATAAACAGCAGGACAAGTGTGTGGGTGGTTCCAAGTGCCATGTGCCACGGGATTCGCTATCCTACTTGTAGAGTACCTTGTAAAGTTGCAGACGGCAGCGCCAATCGCACTAAATTACTAAGCACGCCGATCTGCGTGGGAACACGCCCTGTGCAAGACCACTGCAAGTTTAATTGCTGTGGACTATTCCACCTTTGTTGCGTGGCAACTGTTCACGTCCAACCACGCAACACACTACACACGACAACCCACCACGTAAATTAGCCCTGCGCACGCGTACAGTCTCTTTCCATGCAGTGCCGCAGGCAAACTTTAGCTCCCAGGTTCCACAGTTGTGGTCTATCGCTTGCAGCCTTCCGTTGTGGGATGCCACGCGCTCTCCAGCGTCCTGTTTGAGCCACCCGCACGACGCCAGCACTTCGTGGTCATGCCCTGCATAATACAACACGACCATGACAGTTCATACACACCTCGCAAGAGATGGATGGAGTGACGTGACGGCGCGTCAAGTCACGTACACATCAGAGGGAACACCACGAGCGGTTTGCTAGGGTCCTTTGCGAGCATCGATGTTGCGACGAGCATTGCGTCGCTGTCAAGTTCAACGCCGCCGTGGCCAACGAACATCCGCACCGTGCGCGTTCTCGGCGGCAATGCGACGCTGCTGAGTACACGGCTCCGTAAATCGCCCACCGTTGCGGGTGCTGCAACCTCTAACTCCGCATTCAACAACACGCCGCTGCCGAAAGCTTCGACCGACATGCGCACAGCTGAGTTGGCGTCGGCAACATCATGTGGCTGCGCCGATGGTGCACTGTCGTCTTCCACGACCACGCTGTCGCCGCTGGGTCCGTCGAAAGGGCTTGCAGATCGCGCGGTTTGACGCGGAAGAGGTTGCACACCAGGTTTAGGGTCCACCGGTGGCCGCGGAACCGCTGAGTCGGCCATTCTGGAGGCGTCTTGAGGGCGTTTGAAAGTGTGTGATCGCTGTTGACAATTATTTCAACAAGTGTCTGAATTAATCGACTAACGGCCCGGCCGCCGCTACAGCCATGGCCAGCTCAGCCTCTCGTTTGCAGGTTTGACAATGGATTCGACGCATACAAGCCAGACCAGCGAGTGAAGTGTTGATCAAACAAACCACACTGCGCTGCAGCAACTGCAGTAATGAACGAAATCAACGAACAAACGAACGAATGATCAACCAAACAAACTGTGAAGCAAACGATCGCCGTGCATGCGTGCTCACAGAAACGAACCTCGAAAAGAGCGAGTGGGTGAATGCGGAGGGCCACGGACACCTATACGGGCGAATGGACTGCAGAGCCAAACAGACGATCGATCGAGTGAACGTCGCAACGCGCACGCAGCACGGACTGACTTCGCAACAAGCGAACTTCGTAACCAACAAACGAACGTCGACGCACGCACGAACGAACAAACGAACGAACAAACGAACGAACGAACAAACGAACGAACAAACGAACGAACAAACGAACGAACAAACGAACGAACAAACGAACGAACAAACGAACGAACGAACGAACGAAGCAACGCGAACTGTCCGTTCGTTCTTTCAGTCGGACAGTCACTGTGCGTGGACGCGGCGTCGATTGCTCACTCATCTTTTCCGCTCACAGCACTGAAGTTCACGCGTTCTGCGGGGGAATGCTTTGACTGATTGAGCTACTACTCAAGTGACGATCATTAACAGTGCATGGCCGCTCGGCTCCGCGACTGAATTCACCGAAAAACAACCACCGTTTTGTAGTTCTTCCGGAGAGTGACGGTTGACTACTGGGCGTGGCCGCTGCGTGAGTTGACTGATTGACTGCGTGCTTTTGGATTCCCCCACTCACAGCCAGCAGTCGCCCGGGGGCGGCGGCGCCACGGCGGCGGTAGTACACCGCTGTACTACACACTGCACTGGCCACCACTCCCTCACACGCCCACTGGCCGCCGCAGTGAGGTCGTCGTAATAGTTCTGAATGATTGAAGAGGTTACGGTGTACTACTGAAGGCGGGTTTGTAATAGAATTGATTGACTGTTGGATGTGTGGAAACCGGTAGTTTTCCAATACGGGTACATTTGGGATATTTTGAGATTTATGAGATTTATGAGATTGTGCTCGGGAAGCTTTCGGAAGCAAGTCGGGTGTTTGTGTGTTTGTTCGGTCGATGCATTCATTCTGATTCTTGTTCATGCAAGTAAGTAAGTGGCAAGCATAGCAGGCTCGGCACGCACGGCAAACATTCACGCAAATGCACGGTGCATGCGTCCAAACAGTGATGATGTTGTTGTTGTTGCCACAGCAGAGCGATGCATGTTTGACGTCACTGCCGCGTGACCAGCGGTGGGTGGCATCGTACTCTAGTACTCACTATCACGGAGCATAGCGACCCATTGCAAATGTGTGTTCGCCCTCAATGTTCTGGAATTTATCACGAACACAACCATTTTTGTAGGTGCAGTGCAGTGAAACGGCTTGGCCTGGAACTCGAGGTTCTTTGTGTCCGAGAAGAAACGAATGAATGCAAGATAACTTCGACAACATTAAATGAAGATCGCCCGAGTGCCGACCTCGGTCTCCACTTCCCAACATCTCTTGGCCAATGTAAAATTGTAAATTACATTTCGAAAAGAACACTTATTGTGCCACCTTCTGCGCCAAGGACGCATCGATCAAGTCGAGCTTTTGTTCCAGCTCGAACACTTCCCGCTCAAGCTGTTCGTTCACTTGCAGGACAGCCTCCAGCTGTCGCGACTGGGACTCTAACACAGTGTCGAACCCGGCCTTGGCGGCTTGAGCAGCAACAACGTGTCCAATATGCCGCGCGCGGAGTTCCTCCAGACCTTGTGCGGCATCAGCTGGGGCAGCACTTTCACCTCGCAACCGCCGCCCGCTCCCTGCTGTTGTGGTGGTCGTAGTAGTGGTAGTAGTGTAGTCCATGTCCACTCCGTTCACGTAGAAGCCACCGTTGATTGCGACAGCATTGTCAATGCCGAAGGCGAAACTTGATGCAGTGTTACTAATGGTCATCGCCCCATCGGATGTGATTAGGGTTGATGATCCCACACACAACGAGTCAGAGCCAACGACAACATTGTAACCGCCGAGCACTGTGCTGCGCGCCCCGTAGGCGGTGTTGTATATGCCGCCTGGGATCGTTGCAGCTGCCCCTTCGGCAAGGTTCAGCATGCCTCCGCCGACGAACGAGTGACTTGCGGTCGCCTGATTGAGTATTCCACCAAGAATAGTGGCGTACGAGCCGGAAGCCGTGTTTTGCTGGCCACCACCGACTGTTGCGCTGGATGCCGACGCCACGTTGTTAACACCACCAGTAATGAACGTGTGTGAAGCCGAACCAGCGCTGTTACTAGAGCCACCGCCAACAGTGGAGTAGTCCCCGGTCGCAGTGTTGCAGCCAGCACCTCCAATGAAAGCATTCGTGCCGGTCAGCACCTCGCACAAAGTGGTGGTGGTTGTTGTCGTCGTTGTCGTCGTCGTCGTGGTTGTGGTCGTCGTCGTCGTCGTCGTCGTCGTCGTCGTGGTTGTGGTGGTGGTTGTGGTCGTCGTCGTTGTGGTCGTCGTAGTTGTTGTTGTGGTCGTGGTTGTCGTGGTTGTGGTCGTCGTTGTTGTGGTCGTCGTAGTTGTTGTTGTGGTTGTGGTTGTCGTGGTTGTGGTCGTGGTTGTTGTGGTCGTCGTCGTCGTCGTCGTCGTAGAAGTAGTAGTAGTAGTAGTCGTCGTCGTCGTTGTGGTCGTTGTTGTGGTAGTCGTTGTTGTGGTAGTCGTTGTCGTTGTGGTCGTCGTCGTCGTTGTGGTAGTTGTCGTGGTAGTCGTGGTAGTCGTGGTAGTCGTGGTAGTCGTCGTTGTAGTAGTAGTCGTCGTTGTCGTGCACGGTCCACAGTCGCCATCGTCACACCCAAGCTCGTAGCACGAGAAGTCTATTGTGAACACTGATCCATCATCGCAAAACCCATCACCGTACCAAGTTGCCTCCCATTGACCGGCGCACACGCCGTTGCAATCGTACAGGTCAGACGGACACGGGTCGGAAGTCGTGGTGGTCGTGGTGGTCGTGGTCGTCGTGGTCGTCGTCGAAGTAGTAGTCGTTGTGGTCGTTG
>ENA-OWNT01003124-OWNT01003124.1-seawater-metagenome-genome-assembly--contig:-NODE-3124-length-16045-cov-4.771355_pt1 | contig 16045 bp, 9 predicted proteins | sample MGYA00238136_ERZ651165 | MGnify/ENA primary metagenome ERZ651165 (study PRJEB26861, sample SAMN08777766) | seawater metagenome | isolation source: coastal seawater | place: USA: Florida | collected...
TGCAACAATAACAACTACAATGGCTGCCACCACAGCTCCTACAATCGCCCCAATTATCATCTCGTCTTCTCCAAAGTTGCTACCCGTAGCGCTCGCCGCACCATTGTCTGCGGTCACAGAGTCAACATCGTCGATATAATCTGGAATACCGTCTGAATCTCTGTCCGTATTTGCCTCGTCAGCGTCTGACATACCGTCGTTGTCGGAGTCTGTGTCGACAGCGTTCGGAATGTTATCTGAATCAAAATCACCGCCCCCTTCAATCGTGTCACCGATACCGTCATTGTCAGAATCTAGATCAAGGTTGTTCGGTGCTCCGTCGCCATCCATGTCTAGGGCACCTTCGTCGGCGTCGCTGAGCCCGTCGTTGTCGGAGTCGATGTCTCGGTCATCACGAATACCATCACTGTCTGAGTCACCAAGGCCCTCGACTGAGTCACTGATGCCATCGTTGTCGGAATCTAAATCAACAAAATCGTCAAGACCGTCAGAGTCTGCATCCACGGTACCCTCGTCGACATCAGCAATGCCATCGTTGTCTGAATCTAAATCAATGGCATCAATGATGCCATCCGAATCCGTGTCACGCGTGCCTTCCTCGGAGTCGGGGATGCCATCGTTGTCGGAGTCCGTGTCATACCGATCAAGGATGTTGTCAGAGTCCGAGTCACGAGATCCTTCTTCAGAATCCAGAATCCCGTCACCATCAACATCGATATCGACGTAGTCGGGTATGCCATCAGAGTCGGTATCCACGTCGCCTTCATCTTCATCACTGATACCATCATTATCAGAGTCGACGTCAAGTCTGTCTGGTACACCGTCTGAATCGCTGTCTGCGTCCTCCTCCACAATGTCCCCAATGGCATCGTTGTCGGAGTCAGTGTCAACATAGTTTGGAATGCTGTCCGAGTCGCTGTCAGCGCTGCCCTCTTCGACGTCCGGGACCCCATCATTGTCGGAGTCGTTGTCGTCTCTATCCACAACGCCATCGGAATCACTGTCACCTGTTCCTTCAGCAGAATCCGGGATACCGTCGCCATCGGCGTCAGTGTCTTGACTATCAATTAATCCGTCCGAGTCATGATCGCCCGCGCCTTCGTCTCGATCACTGATGCCGTCATTGTCAGAGTCAGTGTCAACATTACTGGCCAGCCCGTCAGAATCCTGATCGCCGCCACCTTCCACAGAGTCCGGAATCCCGTCGAAATCAGAGTCTGGGTCGTAACTGTTGGGCAGACCGTCTGAGTCTCGATCCCCGAATCCCTCTGCGGCGTCGCTGATGCCGTCACTATCACTATCTTCCATGCCGTCGACAATTCCGTCGCTATCACTGTCTTCGTCACGGTTAGCGATTCCGTCGCTGTCATCATCGCCGCCCTCGGACGGGTCTAAGCAATCACCGACACATGGCTGGAATATCACATCACCTTCATCGAATGCGCACGGCACTCCTCCAGTTTGTGCGGGCTGTGTCACGGTAAAAGTAGCGGATTTCGTGCCATCACCGCACGTCGAGGAACAAACAGACCACGCGCCAAAGCCACCATCACAGTTCACAGGACAATCAATGATATCAGCCACACAGGCCCTCGTCGCGATAGTGCCATCACTGTATTCGCATTCGTGACCTCCATGTGCAGCCTCGATCGTGATTGTGTAGGTTTGCAACTCTGTACCGGCACCGCAAGTTGCTGGACATTGGGTCCAGTCACCAAATGAACCGACACAATCCACCGGACATTCAATGGAAAGACAAGAAGTTGAATCAACACTGCCATCGGTGAATGGGCATTCACTTCCACCTGCGGTTGCGGCCGTGTGAACGGAATAAGTTCTTGTTTTGCTGCCTTGGCCACATGACATTGAGCATTCACTCCACGGGCCGTACGAACCAACGCAGGCGCCTTCATTTCCGTCACAAAAATTGTCGCTGTCGACATCATTCGCTGCATCGCCCCGGCATGAGTCAACGCCGTCACAAATAGTATCACTGTCACCATCATTGTAGCTGTCGAATGGACAAGAGTCACGGAGATCAGGAATGTTGTCGTTGTCGTTGTCCGTGTCCCACGCATTTTGAATGCCATCCGAGTCATCGTCGCCAATACCTTCGTCAACGTCACTAATCCCGTCATTATCTGAATCTAAATCGACGTAGTTGTCTACACCGTCTGAATCTGAATCAAAGTCTCCTTCCACAGCATCTGGGATTGCATCGCCATCAGAGTCTGTGTCAGCGCTGTTGGGTAAGCCGTCCGAGTCAATGTCACCCAGGCCTTCCTCGGTGTCAGGTATATTGTCATTGTCCGAGTCCGTATCCAGGTTGCTTGGTAGACTGTCTGAATCATAGTCCAAACCACCTTCGTCATCGTCAGAAAGACCATCGTTGTCAGAGTCTGTGTCCACGCTATTTGGAATACCATCAGAATCAGAATCAGTGAAACCCTCTTCCGAATCCGGAATGCCATCGTTGTCAGAATCCGTGTCAACATTATCGGCCAAACCATCCGAGTCAGAGTCTGAACCTCCTTCCACTGCATCGGGAATGTTGTCGTTGTCAGAGTCACCGTCCAAATAATTTGGAATGCTATCGGAGTCTGCATCTGCAGCGCCCTCGTCCTCGTCAGGGATGCCATCGCCATCGGAATCCCCATCCACATGATGAGCGAGACCGTCAGAATCCCCGTCGGCAGAACCCTCACTGCTGTCTGGTATCCCGTCGCCGTCAGAGTCGTTGTCAAGGTAATTGGGAATGCCGTCAGAGTCAACGTCACCATCTCCTTCCTGAGAGTCCGGAACGCCATCGTTGTCAGAATCAGGGTCAACACTGTCAGCCAATCCGTCAGAATCTGAATCACCAAAGCCTTCCTCGGAGTCCGGAATGCCATCATTGTCGGAATCATTGTCCACATTGTTGGGAATGCCGTCCGAATCAACATCACCGTCACCTTCAATAGAATCAGGGATTCCGTCGTTGTCAGAATCAGTATCAGTGTTGTCTGCAATACTATCAGAGTCGGAGTCACCCACGCCTTCTTCACCATCAGGGATGCCATCGTTGTCTGAATCTACATCAACGTTGTTGGGCAAACTGTCCGAATCAGAATCGACCGCACCTTCTTCAGAGTCGGGGATGCCATCATTGTCGGAGTCTGTATCGATGTTGTTGGCAATGCCGTCAGAGTCAGAGTCGTTGCCACCTTCAGTAGCATCAGGGATCCCATCATTGTCTGAATCTGTGTCGACATTATTCGGGATGCTGTCGGAGTCCGAGTCACCGTTCCCTTCTTCGGAATCCGGGATGCCGTCATTGTCGGAGTCGGTATCCATGCTATTTGGAATACTGTCCGAGTCGGAATCAGCGAAGCCCTCTTCGGAATCTGGAATGTTGTCGTTGTCGGAATCTGTGTCGACGTTGTTGGCAATGCCGTCAGAGTCAGAGTCGTTTCCACCTTCGGTGGCATCAGGGATCCCATCATTGTCCGAATCTGTGTCAACATTGTTTGGAATGCCGTCGGAATCGGAGTCAGAACCCCCTTCTTCAGCGTCAGGAATGCCATCGTTGTCGGAGTCAGTGTCAACGAAGTCGGACATTCCGTCTGAGTCCGAGTCGGTGGTCCCCTCATCAGCGTCGGCGATGCCGTCACCATCAGAGTCTACATCAACATAATTCGCCAACCCGTCCGAATCTACGTCAGCACTTCCATCCACCCCATCGTCAATGCCGTCGTTGTCAGCATCTGAGTCCTCAAAATTGGTGATTCCGTCTGAATCAGAATCTTGGTCACCTTCTTCGGCATCGGTAATGCCGTCACTGTCGTTGTCTGTCTCAGCACAGATGCGGTCCGAGTCAGCGTCATTGTCCGGATCAAACGGGCAACTGTCAACGTCATTGCAAATGACATCCGCATCGTGGTCAAACTGCTCACCAACGGAACTCGTAGTGGAGTCTTCACTCCAACTACCACATCCCGCGGAATTGCAGGCGCGGACACGCACGATTGGCGATGCTGCTGCGTCGTGCATGACGCAAACGTGACCATCAGACGGTGGAGTGGAGCCTGTGTAAGCGCCACACACGACATCAGTGCTATCTGACTCAAATTCAAATCGAAGAATTTGGTCGAAACCGTCCAACACCGCGATGACTTCGACGCCCCACTGCACGATTAGACGCCCTGGAAGATAGCAGTTGACGAAAGTTGATGCATTAATGTAGACGTTGGGGACGTAGTCAGAGGCGTTCCCATCATTGGTGCACGCCATAAACGAATTGGGATCCACAATTTCCCAATGTGTCGGAGTTAAATCCTGACAGTCCCCGCCGTCAAAGTTGAGCTGAGAACAATTGTAGTTCGGGCCGAAAGCTCCATCGTCGCAGATCCCATCGCCGTAGTACAATTCATAGAACATATAAGGGTCACCTGATCCTCCAATGTACATGTTTCCATCACAATCACGCCCATAAGTCTCTTCTGGGCAGTCGCCCTCGTCAAAGTTGAAGTCGGCGCAAAAAAAGTTGCGCGAACCACCCGTGAAGTCACTGTCGCAGCTTCCGTCTCCTATGCTTGATGACTGTTTGCCCACAGATTGGCCGTCGCAGTCGTTTTTCGGGTAGAGCTGCCGGCGATTGCTTGATGCCCCATTCGTCTCCAGCGAGGCAATATTTGGGCCTGCATCCGCTGCTTGCTCAATTGGGACTCTCGAAGAGAGAAGTTGTCGCCGATGTTCCTGCGAACTTCCTTCACGGTGGCGTTGCAACCGTTGAGCTGCCAGGGCGCGCGCTTCATCGCGTAACTGTCGCCGCGACGCCACCGACTCTTGACATTGAATTTGTCCATGGCCCCACATCCCGTCTTGGCACACGATATCGCAAGTGGCGTTCAAAGCTGACAGGTGTCCACAGCCAGAACCCAGAACGCCAACTACGCCGGGCGCAATCTCTGAACTGCTAGACGCGGTGCAGGTCAGCGACTCTGAGACATCCAAACAGTCAGCCTTAGTGTCCCATTCGCCATTTTCACACTTGTACACGGACACAGCGACTTCACCGTCAGGGCACGCAGAGCTGCAAATGTAGCCGCTGATGATTTGGTTGTCGTCAGCAGGGATGCACTCAGAACTTGTGTTCACATTGGGGGGCACCTGGCACTCCTGGTTGCCATCGGCCACTGTCACAGGAAAGGAGTTGTGGAGGGTTTCAGACATTGTGCAAGGATGTTGTCCGTATGTGCGAAGGTAAGTGCTGCTCGGGTCCAGGTTAGCGTCCGTGCCTGTTGTCCAGGTTTCGAACATCCCCGAATAGATGGAGTCAAGCTTGGCCACGTACCATGTTCGCATCCAACTGGCGAAATCAACGCCACAGGCACTGCCGTAGGCACAATTTCCGTTTTCGTGCCCCTCCAACTGCCGGCTGAACGCACCCTCGCTGGAGGGAATGTTGTAGTCTTGGCCGAAACACGAAATCGACGTTTGCATCGGGTCGATGAGTGGGCAGTCACCGTCGGTCGATGTGCACATGCCAGTGACCTCATCGTATGAGCCACAACCAAGAACACTCGAACAAACACAATGCAGTTTGAGGCGATAGCGATAATAACTGACATTGGCTTCCAAGGGCCACAACGGGTCAGGGTACCGATTCGAGGATCCGTCATGCGGTATCGCACAGAAGTCGTCGAAGTCAAAATCATAGATCTGACCTTGTGGAGTTTTGATGTGTGCAGCTCCTGGCACAGACGAGCCAGCCGCAGGGCTGTTGTGATAGGTGCCGAACAGAAAAGTGACCGCTTGCGGGCGTTGGGCGTGCGTTGCAGTGCACAGCGCTGACATATGCGCACCCACGTTGAGCCAGCATTGTGCTAATGAGCAGAGAAAAACGGCCAAACCCACGTGGCTGACCGGTGTGTGCCTCATCACCGCGGGTCGCCACAAGATTGTGCGGCGCACACGCTACAAGCGGGAGGCGACCAACTACTACAACAGACTTTCTCAAACAAAACGAAAAGCAGGCCGGGAAGGTTTGCCAACAGCACCTCTTTGTGGGGACGCCCGGAGCATTGTTCGGACGATTTTTTCTGTCGTAAACTTTCCCGCAGTTTCGGCAAGTCACGGTCTTATTTTTGGCCGTGCTTATGCGCAGTCGCATGTCAAAGCGATTGTCGTTGTGACTTTTGAGACAGGAGTTTGGCTGACGCCTCGTCGCCCGGATTGCAAGTGGCTTCTTCCCCAACCCAAATCGTTGTCTTACTGTGAGCTGACCAACGCGATTGGCGTCGCCGTTGAGGTACAGGTTGCACCGCGCCATGTTGCCTGTGTCTGTTTGGAGACAGTGTTCCTCCAAGGTCCAGAGCTATTACCCCTTGGTTCCTCGCCACATCTCGCCACAAACACGCCACAGACACACATGCTCACAATGCCACGCAACCCCGCACAACTCGAGCACCACAGACAGCACAAGGGGCGATGTTCATCACGTACTTATGCACGTCGTGGTGACGTGGTTACATAGCTCTGTGATGTCTGGTTGCTGGTTCGTTCGTTGGTGTCAATCGATGTCGATGTGTGTGTCGATTTCGGTGGCGGCAGACGGACGGACAGACGGACGGACGGACGACTTGTTGGTGTTGTTTGTTCTTTTGTTCGACTGTGTGTGGGCGCGTGTGCGTGCGGGCGGGGCTTGTCTGCGTCTAAGGTCAGTCAGTCACAGTCACGCTGTCAGTCACGTGCGTCCGCCCACCAACATAACAAACGCACCAAGTGACCAAGTGAGTGTGAAGGAAGGAAGGAAGGAAGGTGAATGAACAAACAAACAAACAAACGAACAAACGAACAAACGAACAGTGGACTGTGAACTGTGAACTGTGAACTGTGAACTGTGAACTGTGAACTGTGAACTGTGCGTGCTGCCCGCTGCGTGCTGCGCTCGCAAGCGTGAGTGTGAATGAAGGAAGAACAGTGAACAGTGAAGAGTCAGTGGAATGCGACTGTGGCTGTGAGTGGGTGAGAGAGAGAGTGAGTGAGTGAGTGAGAGCGACTGTCGTCAGTCGTCACTGTCACTCACAGCTGCATTATTTCGAACTCACTCCTCACTCATCACTGGTCACTGACTGATCACTGATCACTGATCACTGACCACTGTACTTCTTCGCTATCATACTTCTTCACGTAGACTACGTCTTCACTTCTTCTCTTCTTCTTGTTTCTTGTTTCTTGTTTCAGGTTGCTAACTTTTCCAACTTTTCTTTTCACTTTTCACCTTGACGGTTACTATTTCGAGTTTTTGAACGGGCGCGATAGCAAGGTTTTCGAGTACTGTATACCTCTCACACACGACATTATGCATTAAAAGCCATGCTCAATTCTTCAATTCTTCAATTCTCACTTTTCGACGACAATCAATCAATCAATCAATCAATCAATCGATGAAGGCGTTTGTCATACAATTAGAACCGCCAACGTGATCAAGAAGACACCTGTCAAAATGTCAAAATGTCAAAATGTCAAAATGTCAAAATTGCAAAAATTGCAAAAATTGCTCCTTCATTCTTCTAACTAAAACTGCAAAAACAAATAAAAAACGAAACACGAAAACGAACAACGATCATCAGAACGATAGTTTTCAAAATTTATGCACTGTCTGTCATCCTCTGCAGCCCCCCACCCGGCGGTGGCCGCCGCCGTTCAGTCGCAAGCGACAACGCCCCAAAAAATTTGAGCAGCCGTTGTTGTCGCTCGGCCGTCGCCTTTCAGCCGACGAATTCAGTACTTTTAGTATCACCAACGGAGTCTTCGCAATCATACGGCCATATGGGAGTTGGGATACCGTGAAATGCAGTGTACTAAAAGTACGAAGAGTCGTCCAGCGGAACAGCACAGTGACTTCACTCACTCACTCACTCACTCCACTCACTGTCGGGGTGCCGGTGCAGTTGGACGACATGTTTTATTATCCAAGTAGTCATAGTACTTGTACTATCAGTACCACAAGCGAAAAACAGTACGTAAAATGCAGAATTGATGATGGATGGGCACCGCCTGATGCAACGTCGAAGTGGGGCACAGTCACTGTGGCTGGCGCTGAGTGAGTGAGTGGGTGGGCGCCGGGGGAGTGAGTAAGTGAGTGAGGAGAAGTTTGCGGAGGGATGAAACGCAGCTGGACTGACTGACAGTGTGAGACAGTGAGTGAGTGAGTGAGCGAGTGAGTGAGTGAGTGAGTGAGTGAGGAGTGGGTTGGCTGCTCCATGCTCCGGCGGTTTGTTTGCTCTTGCCCGCTCAGTCAGTCAGCCAGTCACGCAGTGGGCGAGTGAGTGAGTGAGTGAGTGAGTGAGTGTGTGGGTGAGTGAGCGGATTGTGACTGTTGTCGTCTTCTTGGTTCTTCTGTTGTCTTCATCTTGGTTTGTTTGTTGATTTGTTCGTTCGTCAGGTCGTCTGTTGTTCGTCGTTGTTCATGGACGATGATGTCACGTTGATGTGTGTTGTCACGTTGATGCTGCTGCTGGATCTGTCGTTTGCTGTCTGTCGTCTGTTGTCTGTTGTCTGTGGATGAGGTTGTCGCCTGAAACCCTCTCGCTCGTTGGGTACGTGCGCGAATGGATGGTGAAAATGGATTGATAGGTGACCTGAACAATTTGCCAGGGACTGCATTGGTGTCCTTCTTTGCAGCGTCTATTGGCGGTGATACGCGTTGTGGTTCCTGGTCATGTCGACACAGTTACACCTTGCTGTTAGGCTGTCCGTGGTTTCACAAAGTGTAACTACCCCGCTTAATGGGAGCGTGGAGAGTCATAGATTTTTGTGTGGACGCTTTTTTCGTGACCTCACATAGAGTCTACTCTACAACTGTTTTGTTGCTCGTGGTGCGTCGACACAGTCCGCGCGCACCGCCATGACTTCTCTGGAACCATTGGTTTAATTAGATATTGTTTGTCAGAGCCGCTTGGGGCAGCTCGAATTTGCAATCGCGATGCTTAACGATAGACGGTTCAAACCGGCGAGGTTGTCAACTCCGCCGGCGTCTTCGATATATAACGACGCGAAGCAAGAACTGGAAGCTGGGAGCTTTTTGAAGTCTCCACCGCGGACCACCAATGCCCTCATACGAACAAATAGCACAACATCGAGCAGTCCGGCTGGGGATCGTGTGCTGCGGAAATCGACGGCGCTGTCGCCACTCGCAAAAGGTGGCACCCCCAACACGAAAGTTATGTCAGATTTTAACCATCATGCCGTGCTGAGTGGCATCCCTCACCGTTCACTGCTTGGGCGAGAACGAGTGTTGTCCGCCCCACAATACAACAACAAACTTGACCCATCTCCTCGTGCCTCTCGCAAACAGCGACCCACGCGGAGCAGCAGCCTGGGAACTCCCAACGGTATCGCCCCGTCGAAACAGTTCATTTACGAGTTTCCTTTGTGGAACAAGAAGGTGTCGTCCGCATCCGGGCCCTCGGGTGACAGTAATCACCACGGCCACCATGATCATGCTGGCGGGCGTATTCATCGTCTTCCAAGCACTGATCGCCATCACAGTCCCAGCACCTCCACCAGCAGTCGCTCCCGCAAAGAAGAGGATGAAGGACTCCGAAGTCCTCGCAGACACGGGCACCTAGAGCATGCACGACGCGTCGAAGTGCAGCGGCGCGTAGTCAGGCATAGCGACCCAGGAATTGTGCATAGCCGTGTCCGCCGTCAAATTAGTGACAGTAGCACAATGGGTCACGACTCTGAATATCCTGACAGCAAACATCAGCAACAGCACGCAAGACTTGTGAAGCAACACAAGAGCAGACACCACCGCTCCGATTCCCGCAGTTCGGACCGTGACTCACTTGACAGCCAGAGTGATAGTGAACGAAGTTCGGCACGCAATAGTGCCGACAGTACCGGTCGGCGAGACTCAAAGTCAAGGCGTTCGAGCAAGGCCACCGCATCGGGGCCAAATGTCGGGTTCGTAGCGTCGCAATCTTTTGATTTGTGCAGTGTGACCCCCCCCCCGTCCCCCCAGTAGTCATTTGCTCTCTCTTACCCTGTGGTTATGTTTATCGTGCGACAGTGAAAAGGGTGTTCGTATTCAAGCAAGAGTAAGCAATTCTTCGCAGTCACCGCGGCCTTCGCAGCCATCGTCTGCACCACGACGGCGCAATAGTTCCCGACTGGTCCACGCAGCATCTCCTTCCACACAAGCGGCGGCGGCTGCTGCAGCGTCGCGCAAAGCCTCCTATCGGCGTCACAGTCAGCACTCGCGGGACAGCAGGTTGCATCAATCCATTGGGTCGGACTCTGGTTCGTACGCCTCGCTTTCCGCCAGCAGAGGGAGTATGGGACGGTCACCAAGACGAATCCAAAAGCGTCCGAGTCTCATCATCACCAAAGCTGCGATGGCGAGTAGCGGTGGCAGTGCTCGAAGTCGCAGAATTGGGTTGGAGCGGAGCATGTCCATTGACAGTCATTACAACAGCAGCACCAGCCCCACTGGCAGGGCTTTGCTCGACAGCAGCTTCGCACACCCAGGGTAAGATTGGGCTGTGAGGGCAGGTCCTAGTGGACACATTCCTGTCGCTCACACGTGTGCATTATGCTGTCTTAGACGAACTCAATGGCGAACTGGTTCGTTACTTGGAACGGGATCGTTCGGCAGCGTATACAAAGGTCTCAACGTAGACACAGGAGCAATTTTTGCCGTTAAGCGAATCCGGACAATCGAGAGCGGTTCTTCGGCTGCGAACTCCGCCCTTGCGTCGTTAGAACGAGAGGTAAGACACCACGATTGCCAGGCCATGTTCGCCAAGTGAAATTAATGTCTTGTCAACATGCTCTTTTCCGCTGGTAGATCTCACTCCTGCGCGTCCTCGAGCATGTGAACATCGTCAAGTACCTGGGTATGAACATTACGTCGTGTTTGATGACTCTCTCCCGCGTCGACGCTGATTTCGAGTTGTTATTCACAGGCACGCAGCGACGGGATGGCCACCTGCATATCTTCTTAGAATATGTGCCCGGCGGTTCAATTGCTTCGTTGCTGGCGGAGTTTGGGAAATTCGACGAAAACCTTGTCCGCGTGTACGTTGCTTGTTCACAACGGTGGGATGCGATTTTGCGAAATGTTTGACCGTCTCATGCCCGTTGTCGCAGGTACACAAGACAAATTGCTGAAGGCGTTACGTATTTGCATGACAAGCAAATAATTCATCGTGATATCAAGGGAGGGAATGTTCTGGTCACTGGCAACGGGTTTGTTGGGTCCAGGCACTCGCTGCAACTGGAAGTGGCATAATTGTGTCCTTGGTGATGTAGGTGTCTCAAGTTGGCGGATTTCGGATGTTCTAAGCAGATGGAAGATCTCCAAAATACGGCCATGGAAAATAGTCTCAAGTCCATTCGCGGATCCGTGCCGTGGATGGCCCCTGAGGTGATCAAGCAGTCGGTACGTTGACGCGATGGATATTGGCATTATCTATCTGGGGCTTTGGCGTTCATTGGCATGCTATGTGTGGTGCACAGGGGCACGGCCCCAAAGCTGACGTGTGGAGCATTGGTGCAACTGTCGTGGAAATGTTGACAGCTCGCCATCCATGGCCGAGTTTCGAAACGAACGTCACGGCGCTGTTCCACGTCGCGTCAGCCGGGACGGGCCCTCCACTACCCAAAGGACTTTCAGACCTTTGCGTGGATGCCCTAGATCAGTGTTTCCAGATCGAACCGGATGTACGTTGACCTACAACGTCGTACCAATGTCGAAGATCGACTTGATGACGTATTGCTTTGCTATTTGTGCATAGGATCGATGCAGCGCACGTGAATTGTTGAACCACCCATTTTGTGCGGATGCTCCTTCCTTTAAGTCGCCCCATCGGCGCCTCGGAGACTCGCACGCAAGTTTTGCATCCTTTCGTCGACGGGCATCCAGCCGAGGAAGCAAAGCTCTTGCAGACAGCGACAGCGATGCGTACACCTCAGATGACGAGGCTAACAGCGCGTACCAACACAGCCAAGAACAAAGTTTGCCACAATAGCAACTTGAAACTAGCATAATTGTTTTACAACAAGTCAAAATAACACTATTGGCACTTGAACACACACGTGTACGCAAGCAACGCCCAACAAATAATAAACCAAACGACATAGGTGGCTGTCCTTCTACTGCCCGGGCATCCAATATTGTGACTCATGTTCGTGGGTCACCTTCTTTTCACTCATCGGGTGACCAGGTTGCTTCCAGTAATTCGGAGCAGTGTTCCCACCCATTGAGGCAATTTTAGAAGCATAAAACCCACGGGGACGCTGTTGTGTGGGATTGATGGAGTGTTTGTTCTGCACGGCACCCAAGTTGTGGTCGTAAACCTTTTCACTGTCAGTGGGAACCTACCCAAACAGGACACAGTCCCATGTTAGAAATTGACGAAGAGTCGTGCAGGCGGACGTCGCAACAGAAACAATGCTCACCGTAACGTGGCCGGGCTCTTTCAAAAGGAAGTTGTCACCCGTAAGATCGGTCATATTGTGCAGCCACCCGTGCCAGTCCGCCCCGATGGCAGTTGGTTCCACGTCACTGTTCCAGGGGAGACCGGCGTACTCCACCCATCGATGACGACCGAACTGCTGAGTGTTGTCTTCATAGAAATGATTTCCTAGCTGCACCGCCAAGAACAGCACACAATGTGAACATATGCTCGTCACTCTGCACACACCCAAGTGTTTCGCCCAAGACACGTTCCGTACCTGATCTACTCCAACAAGGCGTCCTACTTTGACATCTCCCTTCATGTGCATCAAACGACGCAAGGTCCCCACCAAACCATAGTGGCGCAAGCACTTGACGACGTTACTCATGGTGCCACCAGCTCAAGGAACCTTCAAGAAATATTTCAACAAAAGAAATGTGCTGCTGCGTCGTCGCAGGAAACGGCACAGCACGCACAGAGCAGCCACCAAGCGCAGAAAGAGCAACCACCACGCCGCAGCGCAAAAGGGAGAAACGCACAACAAAGAAACAAAAACAAACAAAAAGGCAGCAGGCGAATCTTGCAACTCCGCAGCAGTAGCGACGATGGGTCGGTGGCGTAGATATTGCAAAGCTTTGCACCTGCAGGGTACGCGGAAGCAGCGAAGTGGCTTCTTCATTTGCCGCGAGCACTCTGACGCTTCGTCATGTGGTGTTGTTGTTTCTGCCCTCATCCAACCAACAAACAACTACTCAACGAACACGAACTGGAGCACGACGGACACATCCGACGACGCAATCGACACCTCCACAACGACGTAAAACACAGTCTCACAGTCAGTCACGAACTCACTCTACAGCAACAACGACGACAACGACAACGACAACAACAACGACGACGACGACGACGACGACAACAACAAAACACACAAACGAACGAACGAACGAACAAACGACACCGCGTGAGGTTGACTGAGAGAGAGTGAGAGTGAGTGACTGACTGCGAGTTGGCTGTGAGCGGCTGACTGACTGACTGCGTGACTGACTGTGACTGTGAATGAGTTTGTTCGTTTGTGGGAGTGTGTGCGTGCGGTAGTTCGTTAGTAGTACCAAGTGCACTATCGTGCAGTCATCAGTCAGTCGTCCACTGTCAGTCACTGTCAGTCAGTCACTGGTCACAGTCACTCACTCACTCACTCACTCACTCACTCACTCACTCAGTCGGTGGCGGTCAGTGGCGGTCAGTCGCTGTGAATGAGTGAGTGAGTGAGTGAGTGAGTGGGTGAGTGAGTGGGTGGGTGGGTGGGTGCAGTCGAGGTTGTTGCTACGAGATGATTCAGGAACCAACGAACAAATCGAACTTCGATGCTTCGTTCGTTCCATCGTTCGTCGTTTGTTTGTTGTTTGTTGGTCGGTTTTGTTGCTGCTGTTGGCCAAAGACCGAGGCCGAAGGCGCGTCGCTGCGCTACGCGTGGCGTGTGGCGCGGTGCATGTATGTTGCATGCATGCATGTGTTTGGTTGCTGTGTGGTGTGGTGTGGTGTGGTGTGGTGTGGTGTGGTGTGCGTATCATAGTCGTGTGTGGTTGTAGGTAGTTGTTTGTCGCTTGTGGCTGTCTCGTTTTGGATGTCGGCCCGTGGAATTTTGCGTTGTGGTGCCACACCGGCACTGACTCTGCTCTCACTGAAGAGCCGTGCTGACTTCTGACTTCTTGTTGTCCTCGCTGTTGTGTGGTGGCCAAGTAAAACTGACTAACCACAGCTGGTTCGTGTGAGGTGAAGCCACACAAGGAATGCACAGGGAAGGGAGCAACAGATGACTGGGGTAGTTGATTGGTTGGTTCATTGATCTTCGGGTGTCCGTGGTAACAGATATTTGGTTGGTCATCCACGAAGAGGCCTTGCTGACCACCAGACAAAACCAAAAAGGGCGCTACGGAGCAGACTGCTAGGATAAGGCAAAACTAGTCAAAGCCACAAAATAACAAAAAACGGTGAGATTATCCTTGCTCCAGTGCACCGTTGCCAGCGCCACGTGTTTGCGGACCTGTTTGTCGACGCAGCAACAATGTCGCAAACCACTGCTCTCCCTTTGGGTAACTGCACTCCAGGTGGCGACGAACTGTGCTGCGAGGAGTGTGCCGCGCAGCCAATCGAGCTGTGGTCCGGACCATGGTTTGTGGCAGCGGTTTCGGCACTACTTTGCGTCATCGGCGCCGCCCTTGCAGCTGGATTGACAATGGGCATGACTGCGCAAGACTTGACGACGCTCAGAATCAAGAAGAGCATTAACCCAGACGACTACGAAGATGAAGAGGAGCGTCAACGAGTGGCCAAGGAAAAGCGGTGGGCCGGAAAAGTAGAGCCATTGGTGCGCCGCCACCACCTGTTACTTGTTTCGCTACTGCTAATGAATGCTGGAGTCAATGAAGCGCTCCCCATTTTCTTGGGCCAAATTGTGCCCGAGTGGGTGGCCGTTGTCCTGTCAGTGTCTTTCGTGTTGTTCTTCGGGGAGATCATACCGTCTGCAATTCTGACAGGGCCAAATTCGCTCTGCATTTCCGCCGGATTGAGTTGGTTTGTGTGGTGTATTATCGTGGTTCTCTTCCCACTGTCATGGCCCATCGGCAAAGTTTTGGATCTGTGCCTGGGCGAAGAACATGGCATGCGGAGCAAATTCGACCCCATTGAAACCAGGGTGCGCTTAGATTTGGAGGCAGCCGACCATGCCGAAGCCCAGCGGCACGAAGCGCACGCTGCCGCAGCAGCTGGTCGATCAGCCAACTACATGGTACATTCATCGTTGCTGGACTACCACAAAATAATGCGCGGCGCCGTGAACCTTGCAACTGCCACGGCTGCCGACATCAACACAAAGCATCGATCCATTTCCAAGATAGCATGTCTGTCAATGGACACGGTGTTGGACGCGGATCAGCTGGCGCAAATGCTTCGGCAAGGCTTCTCTCGTTACCCTGTGTACGAAGGTGACTCTGTCCGCAATATTCGTGGTGTGCTGTTAACCAAGAACTTAATTCTGCAAAACCCAGAGAGACATCGCACTGTCTCCGATTTGAAAAGCTTGCTCGTGGCGCCACTGCTCGTCGGACCTAAAACGAAACTGCCGGATTTATTGAATCAGTTCCAATCAGGACGATGCCATATGGCACTGGTCACAACGCGGCAGAGCGATGTTGAATTGGTTCAAGAGGCCTGGCGACTTGGAACGCCGCTCCCTGCCACCGCGTTGTCGCATATCATCACAATGGAGGATTTAATCGAAATGATCCTGAAAGAAACTATATTGGACGAGACTGACAACCGCATAATTCAAGCCATTTCTCACGTGAAGGGGTTGGTGAGGAAGCAAAAGTTCATGTCACGCCTGCGCCAGAAAATTATTCGCAAGGTTTCAGTGAGTGGACAGTTTGGGGCAGCTGACGCTCCCAAACACTCCGCGAAGGCGAGCACTGAAGGAGTTGTTGTCGAAGCACAGCAGCCACTGCTGGACACACGTGACTACAGCGACGTCTCTGGCGAAATTAGCTCAGTGTTCGCTCAAGTAGACCAGGATGGCGATGGCAAAGTTGGACTCGCTGACT
>ENA-OWNT01003126-OWNT01003126.1-seawater-metagenome-genome-assembly--contig:-NODE-3126-length-16040-cov-4.960033_pt1 | contig 16040 bp, 16 predicted proteins | sample MGYA00238136_ERZ651165 | MGnify/ENA primary metagenome ERZ651165 (study PRJEB26861, sample SAMN08777766) | seawater metagenome | isolation source: coastal seawater | place: USA: Florida | collected...
CCACCCTCGTACGGCTTGCTGTCGGCGTCGTCGGGATCGGTGAACTGGTACAGCTCGTCGCGATCGTTCGTCCCGTCGCCGTCGGTGTCGGCGGACTCGGGATCGGTGCCGATCTCGGCCTCGTAGCTGTCCGCGAGACCGTCCCCGTCGGTGTCGACGGGCCCGGTGGCGCAGCCGGCGAGGCCGACGAGCAGCAAGGTGGACGCGGAAATGGTCGTCTTCAAGGGCACCTCCCGGGGACACACACCATCACTGTATCGCGGCGCGGCGCGCGCCGGTTCGCGGAGTTGACCGCGCGAGCGATCGCCGCCGTGGTGCGAGCGAGCAGCGGCGGGGCGAGACGGCTTGTCTGCCCCGGGAGACGCTCAGTGAGTGCGGCTTGAAGTGTGCGCAAGTGGGGTCAGACAGGCTGTCTCCCCCCTGTTTCGCTCAACCGCTGTGGTCCCGGCTGTGCGTAAGTGGGGTCAGACAGGCTGTCTCCCCCCTGTTTCGCTCAACCCTTGTGGTCCCGGCTGTGCGTAAGTGGGGTCAGACAGGCTGTCTCCCCCTGTTTCGCACAACCCTCGTGGTCCCGGCTGTGCGCAAGTGGGGTCAGACAGGCTGTCTCCCCCCTGTTTCGCACAACCCTCGTGGTCCCGGCTGTGCGCAAGTGGGGTCAGACAGGCTGTCTCTCCCGGGAAACGCTCATGGTCGCGTCGGCGTGTGGGCTCCGCGGGTCGGTCGCACAGACCTGGGGGGAGCCCGGCGAGCTCCCCGGGGATGTGTGCGATCCGCGGTCGTCGATCGCACAGAGGTGGTGGGAGCCCGGCGAGCTCCCCGGGGATGTGTGCGATCCGCGGTCGTCGATCGCACAGACGTGGTGGGAGCCCGGCGAGCTCCCCGGGGATGTGTGCGATCCGCCCACTGGCGCGACGGACCACTCCCCGCTGGTGCTCGCTCCGCCCTGCCGTTCCGCCCTGCCGCTCCCCTCCAGGGCCTCGCTCCTGATCGATCTCAGGGAATCGAAGTGAAACGTGTTTCACCGGACTAGAACATGTTCTAGTCTCCCGCCGATGTCGGCTGCCAACTCTTCCTCTTCGTCCGCCCCCACGAGCGACCCGCGCGTCATCGAGACGCCTTGGGGGCACATCGACCTGATGGACCCCAAGACCCACAACGACCCGTGGGAGATGTACGACTGGCTGCGCGAGAACGCGCCCATGTACTGGGACCCCATCAACGAACTCTGGGGCGTGTCGTCCTACGACGGCATCGTCGAGTGCGCCCGGCAGCCGAAGGTTTTCACGTCCGAGGACGGGAACCTCCCGAAGATGCCGCCGGACCCGTCCTTCATCAATCTGGACGGCCGCAAGCACCACGAGCGCCGCAAGCTCATCCACCACTACTTCACCCCCAAGGCCGTGAGGAAGATGACGGAGGAGATCCGCGTCGCGGTGGACAAGCTGCTGGACCGGGTCATCGAGCGCGGCGAGTGCGACTTCGTCAACGAGATCGCCAAGCCCCTCCCGCTGTACCTCATCGCCCAGATGCTCGGGATCCCCGACGAGTCGCGCGACGACGTCATCGAGTGGATGGACGAGTTCGTGAAGGGCGGCAACGGCCCGGACCACATCACCGAGGAGGTCAACGAGGCCTTCGTCAACTTCGGGTTCCTGCACTACCAGCTCTGCGACGAGCGTCGGGAGAACCCCAAGGACGACATGCTCTCCATGTGGGTGCACGCCACCATCGACGGAGTGCCGCTCGATGACGACGAGCTCCTGTTCGACCACACGCTGATGATCATCGGCGGCGGCGAGACCACCCGCGCGAGCCTCGGCTGCGCCGTGGAGATGCTCGCGAAACAGCCCGAGGATCGGGCCTGGTTGATGGAGCACCCCGAGGGGTTGAAGAACGCGACCGAGGAGGCGATTCGCTACGTCACGCCGTTCGTGCGGATGTCGCGCACGGCTGCGGTAGACACGACGCTGGAGGGCGTGGAGGTCAAGAAGGGCGAGGAGGTCGCCATGCTCTACGGCCCCGCCAACCGCGATCCCGACGTCTTCCCCAACCCGCACGCCTTCGACATCCACCGCAGCTTCAAGAAGAAGTCGTTGGCCTTCGGCCACGGCCATCACTTCTGCCTGGGCGCGTTTCTGGCTCGCGCCGAGGTGAGCATCGGGCTGGAGCAGATGTTCGCGCGCATGCCGGACTGGGAGCTCGCGGGCGAGCCGACCTGGGTCGAGAGCAGCTTCCTGCGGGGGCTCGACTCCCTGCCCATCCGGTTCACGCCGGGCACCAAGGTGTACTGACCATGACCTTCGCCCCGAACATCCTCGCCGGGAAGGTCGCGTACGTGGCCGGCGGCACCCGCGGCATGAACCTCGCCATCGCGAAGAAGTACGCGGAGTACGGCGCGAAGGTCGCGGTGATGTCCCGGAATCCGGAGCGCTGCGCGACGGCGCAAAAGGAGCTCGAGGGGCTCGGCGTGCAGGCGCTGGGCATGCCCTGCGACGCCCGGGACTACGACATGGTCGAGCAGACCATCGCGCACACGGCGAAGACCCTCGGGCCCATCGACTTCGTGGTGGCCGGCCAGGCCGGCAACTTCTACGCGCCCGTCAGCACGATGACGAACAAGGGGTTCCGCACCGTCGTGGACATCGATCTGGTCGGTACGTTCAACGTCTTCAAGGCCTCCCTCGACCACATCAACAAGCCCGGCGCCTCGCTCCTGGCCATCACCGCGCCCGAGGCGGTCCGCGCGCTGCACTTCCAGGCTCACGTCTGCGCCGCGAAGGCCGGCGTCAACCAACTCATCCGGGTGCTCGCGCAGGAGTGGGGGCCCGCGGGGGTGCGGGTGAACGGCATCTCGCCCGGCCCCATCGAGGGCTCCTGGGGGATGGAGAACGTCGCGTCGCCGACGGCCGGCCTGGTCGAGATGATCCGCCGCGCGATCCCGCTCAAGCGCTGGGGCACCGAGGCGGACATCGCCGACGCGGCCCTCTTCCTCGCCAGCGACGCCGCGCGCTGGATCACCGGGACCATCCTGGAGGTGGATGGCGGCGTGACCGTCGCCAGCCCCGAGATGTCCCGCTTCGACAGCCTCGAATCCCTGGAGCAGGACCCGCGCGCGCAGCGTCGCGCCGGCAAGTAGCTCCGATCCGAACGACAAAGGACTCCACCGCATGACCGACTGCGTCATCTACGACGCCGTGCGCACGCCGCGCGGCAAGGGCAAGGCCTCCGGGTCCCTGCACACCATCCCGCCCATCGAGCTCGCCACGACCGTCCTCAAGGCCGTCGCGGAGCGCAACCCGATGCCCACCGCGGAGGTGTCCGACGTGATCCTCGGGTGCGTCGAGCCGGTGCGCGAGCAGGGCGGCAACATCGCGCGCATCGCCACGCTCTACGCGGGCTACGACCAGTCCGTCCCGGGCGTTCAGGTCAACCGCTTCTGCGCCTCGGGCCTCGTGGCCACGAACATGGCGGCCGCCCAGGTGATGTCGGGCCAGGCGGACTTCGCGCTCGGCGGTGGCGTCGAGTCCATGTCCCGCGTCCCCATGGGCGCCTCGCGCGGTCCCTGGGCGACGGACCCGCAGGTGGCGGCGGAGACGAAGTTCATCCCCCAGGGCATCAGCGCCGACCTCATGGCGACGCTGTACGGCTACTCCCGCGGAGACTGCGACGCCCTCGCGGCCACCTCCCAGGACCGCGCCGCAGCCGCGTGGGAGGACCGCCGCTTCGACAAGTCCATCGTCCCCGTGCGCGACCGCAACGGCGTGCTGGTGCTGGACCGGGACGAGCACATGCGACCCGGAACCACCGCCGCGTCGCTCGGCAAGCTCCGGCCGTCCTTCACGATGCTCGGGCAGCAGTACGGCTTCGACGACGTCGCGCTGCAGCGCTACCCGCAGGTGGAGGCCATCGAGCACGTGCACCACGCCGGGAACTCGAGCGGCATCGTCGACGGCGCGGCGGCGGTGCTGGTGGGCAGCATGGCGGCGGGCGCGAAGTACGGCATGACGCCGCGGGCCCGCATCGTGAGCTTCGCGAGCATCGGCAGCGAGCCGACCATCATGCTCACGGGCCCCGCGGACGCCGCGAAGCGGGCGCTGGATCGGGTCGGGCTCACGGCCGGCGACATCGGGCTGTGGGAGATCAACGAGGCGTTCGCCGCGGTGGTGCTGCGGTTCGAGGAGGTCCTCGGCCTGGACCACGACCTGGTGAACGTCAACGGCGGCGCCATCGCCATGGGCCATCCGCTGGGAGCGACCGGCGCGATGATCCTCGGGACCCTGTTGGACGAGATGGAGCGACGGGACGTCCAGTACGGCTGCGCGGCGCTCTGCGTCGGCGCCGGCATGGGCACGGCGACCATCATCGAGCGGATCGAGAACTGAGATGACCCAGATGATCACGAACACGCGCGACGCCGACGGCGTCATCACCATGACCTGGGACATGCCCGGGCGGTCCCAGAACGTCTTCAACCAGGAGTCCATGGACGCCCTGGACGCGGCGATCGACGAAGCGGCGGGCGACGACGCCTGCGTCGGCATCATCATCACGTCCGCGAAGAAGGCGTTCATCGCCGGCGCGGACCTGTCGATGCTCTCGGCCCTGACCGAGGCCGGCAAGAGCGCCGATGAGCTGACCGCCACGGCGGGTGGGCTGAGCACCATCCTCCGCAAGCTCGAGACGTGCGGAAAGCCCGTCGTCGCGGCCATCAACGGCACCGCGCTCGGTGGCGGCTACGAGCTCGCGCTGGCCTGCCACCACCGGATCCTCGCGGACCACCCGAAGATCAAGGTCGGCCTGCCCGAGGCCACCCTCGGCCTGCTCCCCGGCGCCGGCGGCACCCAGCGCCTGCCCCGGATGATCGGCGTCCAGGCGAGTCTCGGCCTGCTCATGGAGGGCAAGCAGCTGCGCCCCGAGAAGGCGCTGAAGACCGGCATGGTCGATGCCCTGGCCGCGCCGGACGAGCTCCTCGCGAAGGCGAAGGAGTGGATCCTCGCCAACCCCGAGCACAGCAAGCAGCCGTGGGATCAGAAGGGCTTCAGCATCCCCGGCGGCGGGATGGACGAGGGCAAGACCCTGCAGACCCTGATGGTCGCCAACGCGATGTTCGCGGCGAAGACCTACGGCAACTACCCCGCCGGCAAGGCCATCATGTCCTGCCTGTTCGAGGGGCTGCGGACCACCCTGGACGCCGGGCTCATCATCGAGACCCGCTACATGGTGGACCTGCTGCTCGATCCGACGGCGGGCGCGATGATCCGCACGCTGTTCCTCAACCTGACGGACGCGAACAAGCTCGTTCGGCGTCCCGAAGGGCCCGAGAAGCGGGTGCCCACGAAGATCGGCGTCATCGGCGCGGGGCTCATGGGGGCCGGCATCGCCTACGTCGCGGCGAAGCAGGGCATCGACGTGGTCATCATCGACCGCGACCTGGAGAAGGCCAACGGCGCGATCGCGTACGCCACCAGCAAGCTCGACAAGGCCATCGCCCGCAAGCGCTCCACCGAGGAGAAGAAGGCGGCGATCCTCGCGCGCATCCACCCCACGGCGGACTACGCGGACTTCGACGGCTGCCAGCTCGTCATCGAGGCGGTGTTCGAGGATCGGGACATCAAGGCGAAGGTCACGCAGGCCGCCGAGGCCGTGATCGCGCCGGATGCGGTCTTCGGATCGAACACGTCGACGCTGCCGATCACGGGCCTCGCCGAAGCCAGCTCGCGCCCCGAGAACTTCATCGGCCTGCACTTCTTCAGCCCCGTCGAGCGCATGGCGCTGGTCGAGGTCATCCGCGGCGAGAAGACGTCGGACGAGTGCCTCGCCTGGGCGCTGGACGGCATGCAGGCGCTCGGCAAGACGCCCATCGTCGTGAACGACGCGCGCGGCTTCTACACGTCCCGCGTGTTCGGGACGTACATCACCGAGGGCAGCGAGATGCTGGCCGAGGGCATCGCTCCCGCGCTCATCGAGAACGCCGGCAAGGCGAGCGGGATGCCGATGCCGCCGCTGCAGCTGGCGGACGAGGTCGGCCTGGGCCTCATGTACCAGGTGGGGATCCAGACCAGGAAGGACCTGGGGGACGCGGCGCCCACGAACGCCTCGCAGCCCATCCTCGAAGAGCTCGTCACGAAGCACGACCGCACCGGCAAGCGCAGCGGTCGCGGCTTCTACGAGTACAGCGAGGACGGCAAGCGGCTGTGGTCCGGGCTCCGGGACATGTTCGCGGCGAAGGCCGACCAGCCCACGGCGGACGAGCTCATCGAGCGGTTCCTCTACACCCAGGCGCTGGAGACGGCGCGCTGCATGGATCAGGGGATCCTGCTGGCTGCGCCGGACGCGGACGTGGGCGCGGTCATGGGCTGGGGGTTCGCGCCCTGGACTGGCGGGCCGCTGAGCTACATCGACCGGATCGGGGCCGCGGAGTTCGTGCGTCGCGCCGACGAGCTCGCCGCCGCCCATGGCGACCGCTTCACGCCGCCGCCGCTGCTGCGCCGGATGGCGGCCGAGGGCAAGAGCTTCTACTGAGCCGGGAGAGTGCTCCTTCGAGGCTGGACGCGTCCCTGAACCCGCCCCCTGGGGCGTCGTTCGATGCAGTCAGTCCAGGACGAACTCGACGTCGATGATCGCCCGGTACCGGCTTGGCCCGTCTGGACCGATGTAGGGCGCGAACAAGGCGCCCCGCGCCCACGCTTCCAGGACCTCCTGGTGAAACGCGGAGGGGCCGCTCAGGATGTGGACGCACTTCCCTCGGTGGAACGGTGCCGTTCGCTGCTCTGCGCGGGTCAGCTCGTTCCAGCTGCAGCCGACGTCGCCGCGTCCGGCCACCTTGCCATCCTCGTTCACCAGAACGCTGACCCGGACGACTCCCTCGACGCGATTGAGCTTCGCCATCTCGGGATACTGGAGGTGAGGCCTGCGCAGGAGCAGGCCCTTCAGGTTCGCCTCGGACTTGATGGCGAACTCGGGCACTCCGGGCGCCGCCGCGCTGGCCTGGAGCACCCCGCCGCGGGGGTCGGACTCGGCCTCCGGCTCGGGTGTCTGCTCCGTCCAGTCCCCCGGAACGATCACCCAGTACTTGCCAGCGGCTGGTAGGAACGTGCGCGTCGACCAGTGTTCCGCGGTCGCTGCAGCGGCCCCTTCGGGCCCGGTCATGACCAGAACGCATGCGGTCGGCCCAGCCGTGTACGGCGTTGCTGACGCGTCGAGCTGGGTCTTGGCGTCGACGCACAGGCCCGCGTCGCTCGCGGCCGGGCGGCCGTTCCCTCCGACGAGCACCCACACGACTTGACCGGCGAAGGGCGCCAGGACCGATGGATCCGGCTCGTCACCCTTGAGGACGAAGAGGCCCTCGACGTCCGGCCGCAGGACCTCGAGCCCTCCGGGCGGGACCAGCGCGGCCGCCGAGGCGCTGCCCGCCAGCAGCAGGCCCAGCAGAAGCATCCGTGTTGCGCGCATCACCCCCCCGCTCTCCAGCGTACGACCGAGTCCCTTTCGTGACCAGTCGCGTCGTGTCGCCGGCTCAGCGCCGTAGGCGGTACTTCATCTCGCCTGTTGTCCAGAACGCCTGGGGCGGGTCCCCGTGGGGCTCGTAGCGGGCGACCGCCCGCATCAGAGCGTCCCGTGGAGCTTGTACGTGGTCTCGAAGAGGGCGAAGTGGACCGCGGGGGTGTCCGGCCAGGGCTTGACCCGCGCGGCGGCCCACGCGTCGACGGCCCCGAGTTGCAGCTCCCGGGGACCAGTGAGCGCCTCGACGCAGCGACTGGGGTGGAACGTCCGGGCCTTGCGTTCGGCCGCGTCCATCGTCCGCCACGGGCAGTCCTTGTGGCCGCGCCGGACGACGCGCCCCCGCTCGTCGAAGAGGAGCTGCAGGAGGACTCTTCCAGAGATCCCGGCGGCCTTGGCCTCCTCTGGGTAGCGCATCGTCGGGCGGACCAGGAGATCGCCCGTCTGGAGCCTCCTGGTCGGGACACCGTCAGGTCCCATCATCTGACCCGGCTCTGCGTCCCCCTCTTCCTCGTCGCCGAGGGGATCCGGCAGCGGACGGTCGTCCGCCAGGACGGAGCAGGGGATGCACAGAGCGAGAACAGCCAAGAGCGTGCGCATGCCGACAGTCTGCCCCGCTCACCGAACGTGCGGTGTCGCATCCCGTCGCAGCCCGGCGCCTACAGGTTGACCTCGGCGAGCGCCTGCATGCTCAGCCGCCACGCGAGGCCGCGGATTCCGCCGGGCGTCGGCGTGCAGCGCCCGAGCTCGCTGCCGGTGGCGAACGTCTGACCGACGATGCGCACCGGGGCGGGCCACGCGTTGGAGACGTCCACCAGGTGCCGGCTGATCGCCTGGGACAGGGCGCGGGCGTCCAGTCGACCGTTGCGGTTGGTCAGCGGGCGGATGGAGAGCTCGAGCACCGCGCCCTTGCGGCGGCTCGCGGCGAGCCCGACGGCCTCGCCGTTGGCATCCTCGAGGATGGCGATGGCATCCCAGGAGACGGGGCGGGGCAGCACGCGCATGCGGCCGCTGGCGGTGGGGGTGATGGGGGGGAGCAGCGAGAGATCCTGGGCGGGCATGGCCATGACGTTTCCTCCGGTCACAGTGCGTGTCCCTGGGGATTGCAGCGGCCGTGCCATCGGGCAGCAGATTCGTCCGATGGGCCTGAGTCTTGCGTCTGTGCTCAGATCGGGCCGCGGGGCCGCGACCGGCGGTGCTGTCCGCGGACGTCCGGACGTGTCCGGTCAGCGTGCCCGCTGGGTGCACCGCCAGCGCACGGAGACCGCGGTGTCGTCCGAGCGCGGACCCTTCGGTCCGATCCGCAGCGTGACCTCGAACACGTCGCCCGCCACCACCGGCACCGCCTCACGCAGGGGGAACACCGCCTGGCGCCAGTGGGTCGGCGGTGCGTTCGGGGCCGTCGACAGGACCACGCCCGGACACACGACCACCTGGAACCAGCCCGCGACCCCGTGCAGCGTGCCGGGGCGCAGGATCCCGAACCGCAGCGTGCTCTCCAGCGTGTCCGCCGTGTGGGCCCGCAGATCGACCTCGGCGAACACCTGGGGAGCGGCCGTGAGGTGCTCCGCCCGCACATCGTGAGGCGCCATCCGCCCGAGCTCCTCGTCGGCGGCGGGCCCGAAGTCCAGCCCGCGCACGTCCTGCCAGAACCGGAGTCGCTCCCGCGCCGCAGGCAGGTCGACCGGCGCCAGCCAGAGACGCAGGCCCTGGGGCAGCATCCGACCATCGGGCCTCAGGAGTCGCTCCCGTGCGTCCCGCGTGAACTGGAGCGTGTTCTCCTCCACCCCGAAGCTGCCGAGCGTCTCCGAGACCAGCACGTCGGCCCTCTGCTCGAGCTCCACGTCCACGCTGCTGGCGTGGTGGAAGGTCATCCGGTCGGCGAGGCCGTTGTGGGCGGCGATCCGCTTCGCCAGCTCGATGGAGTCGGTCTTCTCGATGACGTCGACGTGCGCCGCGCCGGCCCGGAGCGCGAGCATCCCGAGGATTCCGGTGCCTGCGCCCAGGTCCACCACCCGATCGCCGGGCCGCACCGTCCGCTCGATGGCCGACGCCCAGGCGTCCATGCGCACGGCGTCCGCGAGCATGGCGTGGTGGTCGTCGAAGAGCTGGAGCTGCTTGCGGGTCATGGGGCTCGGGGCGACCGTAGACTGCGCGGATGCTGCGCGTCCTGATCCTGCTCCTCCCGCTGCTCCTCCTGCCGGCCGCGGTCGCGTCTCACCCGGGTCACGGCGAGCCATTCGTCGTCGTCCTTGGCGTCGCCCAGGACGCCGGGCACCCGCAGGCGGCGTGCCGGAAGACGTGCTGCGACCGGGCCTGGTCGGACCCCGCGGCCCGCCACCGCGTTGCGTCCCTGGGCATCGTGGACCCCCACTCCGGTCAGCGCTGGATGATCGACGCCACGCCGGACCTCCCCGATCAGCTCCGCGCACTGGCCGACGTGGGCCCCCCCACGGCCCGGGATCGCGTCGACGGCGTCTTCCTCACGCACGCTCACATGGGTCACTACTCCGGCCTGCTGCACCTCGGGCGGGAGGCTGTGGGCGCGGCCGGGGTGCCCGTGTTCGCGATGCCGCGCATGCGCACGTTCCTCGAGAAGAACGGGCCCTGGTCGCAGCTGGTGACGCTCGAGAACATCGTGATCGAGCCCCTGGATCCGGCGACCCCGATCACACTCACGCCGTCGCTCACGGTCCAGCCGATCGTGGTGCCGCACCGGGACGAGTTCTCCGAGACGGTGGGCTTCGTCGTGCGGGGGCCCACCTCCTCGGTGCTGTGGCTGCCGGACATCGACAAGTGGGAGACGTGGGACCGCCGGATCGAGGACCTGATCGCCTCCGTGGATGCGGCCTTCCTCGACGGGACGTTCTACGCCGACGGCGAAGTGGGCCGGCCCATGGCGGAGATCCCGCACCCCTTCATCAGCGAGTCGATGGCGCGGTTCGCGGCCCTGCCCGCTGCTGAGCGGTCGAAGATCCGCTTCGTGCACTTCAACCACACCAACCCGGTGCTGGACCCCGAGAGCGCGGCGAGCAAGCAGGTGCAGGAGCAGGGCTTCAAGCTGGCGCGGCGCGGCGCCCGCGTGGCGCTGTAGGCCGCCGGACTACTCCCAGGTGACGTCGCCCTCGGCTTCGACGGCGGCGGCGTCGAGGAAGGCCTCCTCGGACTCCTCCCCGCGCCACCGCGCGCGGATCCAGGCCGTCGTGAGCGTGCGGGACACGGCGTGCACCCGATCGATCTCCATGTAGCCCTGCGCGGAGCCCTCACACTCTCCGCCGATGGGGATCGTCGTGCACAGGTCGCTGAAGCCGAAGTGGGCGGCGTCCTGCAGGGTCGCGAAGCGCGCGGTGTCCGGCAGGGCCTCGAACACGGGGCGGATCTCCCGGTCGTACGGCATGTCCGAGTCCCGGCTCCCGCCCTGAACGAGTGTGGGGACGTTGGCCGCCAGCCCCGATCCGTCCGCGCCGAAGGAGTACGCGAGGCCCGGGGCCAGCGCCACCGCGACGCTCACGCGTGAGTCCGGCACGGCCTGTCCCAGGTCCGCCAGGCCCTCGAGGTCCTCCCCCTCGAAGAAGCGGCACCCCGGCAGGTCGTTGGCGGCGCAGTGCTCCAGCAGCTCCGCGCGGTCGATCACGCCTCCGCCGACCACCAGCGTGGTCCAGCCGCCGAACGAGTGGCCCACCATCGCGTAGCCATCGGCGATCGACGCCGCGTCCGGGAACGACTCCACCACCCGATCCACGGCCACCGCCACGTCCTGCGGCCGCTCCGCGGCGACCTGGGTCGTCAGGGTGCCGTCCAGGTCCAGCAGGGTGTTGTGGTTGTGGTCCGGCGCCACCACCACGAACCCGTGCGACGCGAGCCAGGTCGTGAGGTAGCTCGACTGGAACCGGATGCCGCCGTACCCGTGCGAGAAGGCGATGACCGGGTAGGGCCCGCCCCGCAGGTCCCAGGGGGCGTCGCGGAAGGCGTCCTCGCCGAGGTTCAGGCCGGGGTAGGGCTCGAACGCGGCCCCGTCCTCCGGGGCGGCCGGGTACCAGACCTCGGTGACGATCCACTTGCCGCGGTCGTCCACCCCCTCGAGCGTCGTCGCGCTGACCGGGTACGGGCCCGGAGCGTCGCTGGGCAGCGGAGCGGGCGGCGCGGGCGTCGGGTCCGACGCTGGTGGAGCGGCGGTGGGGCAGCCCATCAGCAACGCCGCGGCGGCAAGGAGCGCGCGCATCAGTCGTCGACCCCGGCGAGGAACGCCAGGTAGTGCCGCGCGGTCTCCTCGGGCCGCTCGATCATCGGCGAGTGTCCGCAGGCCGTCATCGTCACCCGCTCGGCGTGAGGCAGGCCCGCCGCGAACACCTCGGCGCCCGACGGGTGCAGCGCGCGGTCCGTGTCGCCCCACAGGATCAGGGCCGGCATGGTGATCCGCGGCAGCAGGGGCTCCAGGGGCAGGAGGCTGTCCGGGGCCAGCAGGTCCGCGTAGATCTTGTCGTTGAACGCCCGGTTGGCGACGGCGTGGTCCGCGAAGTACTGCTTCACGACCCCCGGCATCGGCGGCTTCTCCACGAAGAGGAAACCCAGCAGCCGGTCGAAGTCCTCCACATCCTCCACCAGCAGGGGGTTGGTGCCTGTCTCCTCCATGATCACGAAGCGCTCGGCCTTCTCGGGCGCGGTCACGCCGCTCGCGGCCAGCAGCGCGACGGACCGGACAAGCTCCGGGTGCAGCGCCGCGAAGCCGCCCGCGATGTGCCCGCCCATCGAGTTGCCGATGACGTGTACGGGGGGCAGGTCGAGGGAGGTCACGAAGGCCTGGACGAACGCCACCTGGTTGGGGATGGAGTACTGGTGGTCGGGGAGCCGGCTGGACTGGCCGTGGCCGGGAAGATCCGGCGCGATGACCCGGAACCCGGCGTCTGCCAGGAAGCGGTTCATGCGCGTCCAGTTGTCCTTGTCGGCGCTGAACCCGTGGATGAGAAGGATCGGATCGCCCGACGGATCGCCACCGTCGAGGTAGACGATGTCGTGGCGGAGGAGGGTGAGCGACCTCTCCTCGAGAGCGGCTGCGCTCCGCTCCTTCCGGATCGCGAGCGACAGCAGGGTCTCTGCGTCGTTGGCCACGTACAGCCCGGCGCCGGCGAGGCCGAGCACGACCAGGACGGTGCCGATCAACACGCGACGCCGGGTGGCGCTCACGGCTCCGGTCTCGCTGTGGGGGAGCGGCACGGCATCGGCCGCCCAGTCTACTCCGCGGTGGTCCTCTATCCTGCGCCGCAGTGAGCGCCCACCTCGATCGCGCCGCGGCGGAGGCCGAGGCCGAAGCCCTCCTCGTCCGCTCCGTCCCGCTCCGGCGCGCGCTGTGGGCGCTCGGCGGCGTCTGCTTCGCCCTGGGGATGGTGGGGATCGTGCTGCCGCTGCTGCCCACCACGCCGTTCCTGCTGCTCGCGGCGGCGCTGTGGGTGCGGTCGAGCAAGCGGTTCTACGTCTGGCTGCTCACGCACCCGACGCTGGGCCCGCCGGTCGCGAACTATCGGCGCGACGGGTGCATCCACCGGAAGGCCAAGATCGCGGCGCTCACGCTGCTCGCGATCTCGCTGCCGGCGTCCGCGTTCCTGTTCGTCCCGCTGTGGATCGGGCGGGTCGCGCTGTTGCTCATCGGGGTCGCGGTGTTCGGCTGGATCCTGTCGATCCCGAGCTGCCCGTCCTCCGCGTGAGCCGCGGCTCACGCACTGGCTCACGGCAGGATCACGCGCCGCGGATGAGGTCCGCGGCCTTCTCGCCGATCATGATGGAGGGGGCGTTGGTGTTGCCGCCCGTCACCGTCGGCATGATCGACGCGTCGGCGACCCGCAGGCCCTCGATGCCCCTCACGCGCAGCTGGGGGTCCACGACGGCGCGCTCGTCGCTGCCCATCCGGCACGTGCCCACCGGGTGGTACACGGTCGCCACGCGGTTGGGCAGCTCACGCCGCATGGCGCCCGGATCGAAGAAGTCCTGGCCCGGGTGCAGCTCGAGCTTCAGCTCGGGAGCGATGGACGCGTGAGCCATGATCTCACGGCACAGCGCGATCCCGTCGAGCAGCAGCTGCGTGTCCGCCGGGTCCGTGAGGTAGCCCGGGTCGATCACGGGCGCCACCGTCGGGTCCTTGCTCGTCATCGTGATCGTGCCCCGGCTCTTCGGGTAGATGAGCGTGGGCTGGATCGTGAGCGCGGTCCGGGTGTCCACGTTGGGCCGCTCGTGGTCGTTGTCGCGGTTGGGCGAGGGGTAGGCCCAGGGCAGCACGTGGATCTGGAGGTCCGGCATCCGGGCGCTCGACTGGAGCTTCAGGAAGGCCACCACGTCGAACACGCTGCGGCCGTACCAACCGCCGCCCTTGATGTGGTGGCTGAGCATCCCGCCGAAGAAGTGGCCCGCGGTGCCCCGGTGCGTTCCACGGGGGGCGATGAAGGTCATGGGCACGAAGAGGTGGTCGTGCAGGTTCTCGCCCACGGGCAGGTCCGCGACCACGTCGATGCCCAGGCCCCTGAGGTGCGCAGCAGGTCCGATCCCCGACCGCATGAGCAGGGGAGGGGTGCTCACGGCGCCGGCGCAGATCACGACCTCGCTCGCGCTCACGGTGTGGTCGGAGCCGCCCTTGCGGTAGATGACGCCGGTCGCGCGGCCGTTCTCGATCACGACCCGGTCCACCAGCGCCCCGCTCACGAGGTCCAGGTTGGGGCGGCCGAGGTTGGGGTGCAGGTAGCACTCGGACGTGCTCTGGCGAATCCCGCCGTGGCACGAGGCCTGGAAGAGCCCGACGCCCTCCTGCTTGCCAGCGTTGTAGTCACTCGTGATCCCGCACCCGGTGGTCTCGGCGCAGGCGGTCTGGAACAGGTCGCTGATGGGGTCGATGGGATCGGGCCGGGTGACCTTGATCGGGCCGCTCCCCCCACGAAACTCCGTCTCTCCGTCTTCGAAGGACTCGAGCTTCTTGAAGTAGGGCAGGACGTCGTCGAAGGCCCAGCCGGGGCAGCCGTCCGCGGCCCAGTCGTCGTAGTTGGCGCGGTTGCCGCGCACGAACACCATCCCGTTGACGGCCGAGCTCCCGCCGACCGCCTTGCCGCGCACGTAGGGGATCGAGCGTCCGTTCGTCGCCTGGTTCGGCGCGGTGCGGAACCCCCAGTCCACCTGCTTCTTGACCTGGGGGACGACGTGCATGATCGACATCATCCCGGGCTTGCGATACAGGTACTTCCGGTCGCTCCCGCCGGCCTCGATCAGCAGCACGCGGTGGTTGGGATCTTCCGTGAGTCGCGTGGCGATCACGGCACCCGCCGAGCCGGCACCGACGACGATGGTGTCCCAGGTGCTCACGCCAGACTCCCCAGCAGCGTGAGCCGCTCACGGCACTCACGCACGATGTCCGCGACCACCTCGGCGGTGGGCTTGACCTCGTTCATCCGGCCGACGATCTGCCCCACCGGGCTCCCCGCCAGCGCCTCGTTGCCGTGGTGGTAGATGCGCTCCACGGCTTCGGCCTGGACCATCCACATGAGCGGGATGGGCAGATAGCCGGGGGAGTCCTTGCTCTCCCAGGCCTCCGTCCAGGCGGTCTTGAGCTGGCGCGCCGGCTTGCCGGAGATCGCGCGGGAGCGCACGGTGTCGGTCGACTTCGCCGCGAGCAGCTTCCGGTTCACGATGTCCGGGTTGTAGGACTGGTGCTCGGCGGTGGCGAGCCAGATGCTGCCCGTCCAGACGCCCTGGGCGCCCAGGGCCAGGGCCGCGGCCATCTGCCGCCCGGACCCGATGCCCCCCGCGTGGAGGACGGGCGTGTCACCCACGGCGTCCACGACCTCGGGCGTGAGCACCATGCCGGCGACCTCGCCCGTGTGCCCGCCCGCCTCGGTGCCCTGGGCGACGATGATGTCGAGCCCCGCCTCCTTGTGACGGACTGCCTGCTTGACCTTGCCGCACAGGGCCGCCACCTTCACGCCGTGAGCGTGAGCCTGGTCGACGACCTCCGGGGGCGGCGTGCCGAGCGCGTTCGCGATGAGCTTGATGGGGTACTTGAGCGCAACCTCGACATGCTCCTTGCCACGCTCGACGCTCCAGCCGAGCAGGTCCTCGCCCGCGCGCTGGAAGTCGTCCGGCAGCGCCGGGACCCCGTGCTGCTCGAGGAGCGAGGCGACGAACTGGTGGTGGGCGGGGCTGATCATCGCCCGCAGCGCCTCCTCGGTGATTTCCTGACCGCGGCCGGCGTAGTTCATCGGCATCACGGTGTCGACGCCGTAGGGTTTGCCGCCGATGTTGGCGTCGATGAGGGCCAGCGCCTCGTCCAGCTGCTCGGCGGACAGGTTGATCGCACCCAGGACGCCCATCCCGCCCGCGCGGCTGACCTCGATGACGACCTCCGGGCTTCGGGTGAAGGCGAAGAGGGGCACGTCGAGGCCGAGGTCCTTCGCGAGCTTGGTCTGCAGCATCTCAGGCTCCGTAGACGGGGGCGGGGGTGGGGGCTTCGGCGATGAGCTCGGCCACCGCGTCGCCGACCTCCTCAGGGCGCCAGCGGCGGTCGA